>Ga0080064_1001857_pt1 | contig 39394 bp, 47 predicted proteins | sample Subgrocontami54m_FD_69260 | JGI IMG/M metagenome (GOLD analysis project Ga0080064, IMG submission 69260) | Subsurface groundwater microbial communities from S. Glens Falls, New York, USA - GMW46 contaminated, 5.4 m (SPADES assembly) (version 2) ...
CGAGTTCACCGTGGCGGTACGAAAAGGCGCCGCACCCTCCGGGCCGCGCGTTGAGACCGCGGATTATCTGATCAGCATCGGCAGCCAGCCCGAGTTCTCCAGTTCGCTGAACCGCGGCCTCCAGATGGCGACTACCGACATGGTGAACTGGCTCGCCCAGGACTACGGGCTGGAACCGTGGGCCGCGCACCTGCTCGTGGGCGTGCAGGGACGGTACGACGTTGTGACCGTCGCCGGCTCAATGGCACTCAAGGTCGCGAAGAAGCACCTGCCGGCGCGCTAAAATCCTCTCCCTTGATGGGAGAGGATTCAGGTGAGGGTGATGTTTTGCTCTCCCGTATCGGTACGGCCCTCCCCCTTGCGAGTGGGGGGACGCGACCCACCACACCCTGCGACCCGCTTCCGCGGGTACCCCGGCCCTTACAGGGAGAGGGAATTCGCCTTACCCGAGCGCGGCTTCGGACAGCTTCTCGTAACGCGCGCCTGTGCGCTCAAGGCGGCTGCGTAACAACACGACCGCGCTGATCGTGAACGCCGGCAGTTCAAGCGGCAGCTTCAGAGCGACCCATGCCGCGCCGGTCTGCGAGGCGATGAACCCTGGGACTTCGTTGTTCAGGCGGCCGGCCGTCGCGTGCGGCGTGAACTTCTGCCGGTCCGGTTCAATCTCCAGTTTCGTCAGCCCCCCCTCGACTCGGCCCTGTAGTTGCCCCAGCCGCTGTATGTCGCCCTCGAACCCTGTCCACAGGGCTCTGGGCGCATGCACGTCCGGGAACACGCCCGTCGCGCCGGGGCGCAGCAACAGCCTCGAAGACCGCGACGCCGCGTCGGCAAGCTCTTGCGAAATCTCGAGCGTCTTCGACGGCTCTACATCGCCCAGGAACTTCAGCGTTATGTGGATGCCATCGGGGTGGACCCAGCGCACGGCCTCGAACGACGCACGCGGAATCAGGTGGCGCAGCCCGGCTATCGCAACCCTCAGCGGCTCCGGGAGCTCGACCGCGATAAACGTGCGCCACAGTTCGCCAGCGGGGGCGGCGGAGACCATCTCTTTCAGAGAGTTTTTTACACCCTCTCCGGAATCCTCTCTCATCGAGGGAGAGGGTATTTCGGGGCCGTCTCTAGCCACCGGAGCATCTGGAGCAACGGCCTGCGGCGCAGCTGGCTGCGCGCCGCCCAGCCACGGGTCCCTGTCTGTGTGGTTCATCCTTCGAGTCTAACTCCGGCGAGGCCCGTTGATGCCGCTGCCTCTATAATCGCCGGACTTCCCACTCTTTCTAAGGAGTCCCCTCATGGCCCTTCTTCTCTCCCGTTCAGACGTGATGAAGCTCCTGCCCATGCCGAAGGCCATCGAGGTGGTCGAGCAGGCGTTCGGAGAGCTGGCAAACGGCACGGCTGAGATGCCGCCGCGCACCGTGTTCATCGACCCCAACGTCGGCGGCTGGATCGCCTACATGCCGGCCTACCTGAAGGCGGGCGGCGCTCTCGGCGTGAAGGCCGTGACCGTCTATAAGAACAACCCGTCGAAATTCAACCTGCCCACGACGCTGGCGACCATCCTCGTGCAAGATCAAAAGACAGGACAGGTGCTGGCCGTCATGGACGGCGGCTTCCTGACGGCCATGCGCACGGGCGCGGTGACGGGCGCGGCATCCCCGTCGATGGTTCAGACAACGCCTACGTCACCGGCTCAACGAAGGCGTCGACGGTGACGTCCTTCCCGACGACCGTCGGCCTGCCATTCGGTGGCGTGGAGGACGCGTTCGTCGCGAAGTTCAACGGTGGCGGTCTCGGTGCCATCGCACACGCGCGGTTCCTCGGCGGCAGCGGCGCGGACGGCGGATACGACATCGTGCTCGACGCAGGCGGCGTGCCGTACCTGACCGGAATCACGGCATCGGCCACCGATTTCCCGACCACGCCTGGCGTGCTCCAGACGGCCAACGGCGGTGGCGGTTTCGACGACGCATTCGTGACCAAGCTTGGCACAGACTTATCCCTCACGTACTCGACGTATCTCGGCGGCACCGCGGGCGACGCCGGCGCCAGCATCGCCGTCGGCGCATCGGGCAACGCGTACGTAACGGGCTCGACGTTCTCCTCCATTGGCTTCCCCCTGTCCGCCCCGTTCCAGGGGTTCCATTCCGGCGCTCCGGCGGACGCGTTCGTCACACAGTTGAATGCCACCGGCAATGCACTCGTCTACTCAAGCTATCTGGGCGGAACCGGAACCGACCGCGGCTGGGGCATCGCGACGGATAGCACCGGCAACGCCTACGTCACCGGTTCGACGCAGTCGTCCGGCGCGCCTCCAGCCGGGTTCCCGCTCGCGAGCCCGTACCAGGGGACGTACAACGGATTAGCCGACGCCTTTGTGACCAAAGTCGGCATCGGGCCTCCGCCCGCGGTCGGCGGCATCGCCGAAGCGCCGGATCTCCTCGCGCTGCGCCGCGATTCCGGCAGCAATACCGGCGCCGGAGCGATGATCGCGCTCGCGATCTTCGGCGCCGTATCGCTGGCAGGCGGGGCGGCGGCCGCCGTTGCCCGGAAGCGAAGCTGATACAGAGCGAGCGTGCTCTGACCTTCGCGGCGATCGCCGCGTCCAGCCAGGTGCGATACACGGTCGTGCGCACAGCCCGCGTGTCGATGTCGCGGGCGCTTGCGTCAGGGCGGCTCCCGCCATCTAATGCTGGGCGAAGAGACTCCCACACTGAGCAGCGCGACGGAGCGATCGTGAACGGCCGTCTCGACATCACGGACCGCATCAGACCCCGGCGCGAGATCACGGGCATGTCGGCGATCCTGGTGCCGTTCGCGGACGAGCGCGAGATCGACTGGGGCGCGCTCGAGGCGCACATTGGCCGGACGGCCGGCTGCGGCCTGATGCCCGCCGTGAACATGGACACCGGCTACGTGCAGCTCCTGTCCGGCGCTGACAGGATCCGCGTGCTTGACCTGGCCGCGGCGGTGACCGGCGGCGGCTTCGTCGCGGGGGCGTACGTCGCCGACGAGCCGGGGGCCGCGTTCGATCTTGATGCCTACCGTGCCGCCGCCACCGCCATCGCCGAGCGAGGCGGCACGCCGGTCATCTTCCCATCACACGGCCTGAACGCGCTGCCGGAGGACGGCTGGGTTGCGGCGCTCGCCGCGATCGGTGCGTCGCTCGACGCGTTCATCGGTTTCGAACTCGGCACGATGTTCGTGCCATACGGGCGCATCGCTTCGCTCGATGCGTACCGGGGCATGCTCGCGATCCCGCAGTGCATCGGCGCGAAACACTCCTCGCTCAGCCGCGAGCTCGAATGGGACCGCCTCGCGCTACGCGAGGCGGTCCGCCCGGACTTCAAGGTCTTCACCGGCAACGACCTCGCCATCGACATGGTCATGTACGGATCCGACTACCTGCTCGGTCTGTCAACCTTCGCGCCCGACGCGTTCGCGCACCGAGATCGCATGTGGGTCGCCGGCGACCCCGCGTTCTACGAGCTGAACGATCTGCTCCAGTATCTGGGGCACTTCGCGTTCCGGGCGCCGGTGCCCGGCTACCGGCATGACGCCGCCATGTTCCTTGAGATGCGGGGGTGGGCGCGCGGCGATGCGACGCCGCCCGGCACGCCGCGGCGGCCGGAGTCCGATCGGCCAGTGCTGGCCGATATTCTCCGCCGGCTGGAGCCATGGCTGTGACCTACGCGAAGGTGAGGCGGCTCAACACGCCCGCCGCATTCCGCTCGTACCTCGATGTCCTCGGCATCACCATTCCCATCGATGATGAAGTCGACCCGCGGGGCGTGCTGGCGCAGCCCGTCGCGATCACGGACGCCAGCGCCGGAGTGCTTTCGGCGCCGAACCGGTTTGCCGTGCTACCCATGGAGGGGTGGGACGGCACAACTGACGGCCGACCGACCGATCTTGTGCGCAGGCGATGGGGGAGGTTCGCTGAAAGCGGCTGCGGACTCGTCTGGGGCGAGGCCACGGCCGTCCGCCCAGACGGCCGCGCCAATCCGCACCAGTTGGTGATCGACGAATCCACCGTCGAAGACATCGCGGCCTTGCGAGCGCTGCTGGCGCCGGGGCAGGTCGCCGGCATGCAGCTCACGCACTCGGGACGCTGGTCGCGCCCCGAAGGCGTGCCCGCTCCGCGGACCGCGTATCGGCATCCGCTGCTGGATGCGCGAGCGGGCGCGGACGCGTCGAGCGTGCTCAGCGACGGCGAACTCGACGAGCTCGTCCATCAGTACGTCGCAGCGGCTGTGCTCGCCCGGCGGGCCGGGTTCGACTTCGTCGACATCAAGCACTGCCACGGCTACTTGCTTCACGAACTACTGAGCGCCCGCGATCGGCCAGGCCTTTTTGGCGGCGATCTGGCGGGCCGCACCCGTTTCCTTCGATCGGTCGTCGCCGGCATCCGCGACCGCACGCCCGATCTCGCCATCGCGATGCGGCTTTCGATCTTTGACCTCGTGCCGTACTCCGCGGGGGGTGACGGAGTAGGAGTGCCCGACTCCCGGGGCACGTACCCTCACCCATTCGGCGGTGACGGCACGGGCTCGGGCATCGACCTCACCGAACCCCATCAACTGCTCGACATCATCACCGATCTCGGCATCGGGCTGTTGAGCACGACCGCCGGCAGCCCCTACTACAACCCGCACATTCAGCGGCCCGCCTACTTCCCGCCCTCCGACGGCTACCAACCGCCCGAGGATCCGCTCGCCGGCGTCGCGCGACAGCTCGCGGCGACGGCGGAACTGGCACGGCGCCACCCCGGCATCACCATCGTCGGATCCGGCTATTCCTACCTCCAGGACTGGCTGCCGAACGTCGCCCAGGCCGTCATCGCCAGCGGGGGAGCATCGATGGCCGGCCTCGGCCGGATGGTCCTGTCGTATCCACATCTGGCTGCCGATGTGCTTGCGGGGAAGGCGCTGCAGACGCGTGCGATCTGCCGGACGTTCAGCGACTGCACGACCGCGCCGCGCAACGGCCTCGTGTCCGGCTGCTACCCGCTCGATCCGTTCTACAAGGAGCGCCCGGGACGCGTGCAACTCGACAGAGCGAAAAGCGAAGCACGCGGCCGGCTGCGATGAGTGATGCAGCGCCGGCGGCACGAGGAGCGCGAGTCGGATCCGATCGGTGGGCACACCGGGCGTGTTATGTCGAGACGCTGGCGAGGGCCTGCGCTGCAGTGGGGTTGTCGGCGAGTACGGGGCCGGGTGCCTGCCCCGCGGCGCCACGTGGCAGTTTGATCTCGATGATCGAGCCTACGCCCAATATCGACCGGATGCTGAGGACGCCGCCCAGGAGGCGCACCCGTTCCGACATGCCGGCAAGGCCCAGCCTGCCCGTACCGGCAAGGTCGCTGAGCGTCGGCGGCACGACGAAGCCGCGGCCATCGTCCGTCACCGTCATCGTCAACCGGTCCCCCTCACCGCGCACCGAGATCACGGCTTCCGACGCGCCGGAGTGGCGCGCGACGTTGCGCAGCGCTTCCTGGGCGATGCGGAAGAGGATCAGCTGCGTGTTCTTCGCGTAGCCCGAAAGCGGCGTGCTGACGTCCACGCGAATGCGGACGCCCTGCTCGTCGAACAGCTGATCGGCCAGCCATTCCAGCGCCGCCTCCAGACCCTGATGATCCAGGATGCGCGGACGCAGTCCCTGGCTCAGCCGCCGCAGGTCGGCCAGCGTCCGCACCAGCGCCGCGCGCAAGCCCTCCAGCTCGCCTGCTACGCCCGCCGGCAGCCGGCCGTCCTCGCGATCGGTCAGGCCGTCCAGCCGCTGGCAGATGACAAGGAGCGATTGCGCCGTGTCGTCGTGAAGCTCCAGCGCGATCCTGTTGCGCTCATCCTCCTGCGCCGTCAGCACCTGGCGCACGAAGTAGCCCAGGCTCTCGTTCGTGCGCTTCTGCGCCGCCATCTCCCCCTGCTGCTGGACGATCAGCAGCGTCAAGAGCGCGCCGACGACCATCACGCCGCCCACCTCGGGGATGGCGTGATCGAGCGAGGCGCCCATGAGGGCGCGGGGCCAGAGGATGGCGCCAGCCGCTGCGAGCGCGCCCAGCCCGCCGCGCGCGCCGTAGACGTAAGCCGCGTACATCACGGGCAACAGGAACAGTATCCGCTCGACGGATTGGCGCCACGCGAGACTCACCGGCGAGTCATCTGCAGCATGCGAAAGCACGGGCAGGGCGTCCCCGTAATGGAGCGCGGTGCCAACCGCCATCGCTCCAGCGATCAGCACGACGGGCGATCGCGTGGCGGTGAGGCACCCGCGCACCGTACCCAGGATGCGGGTTGGCGAAGAAGCCGATGCCTGCGTTGCCATGCTCCTACCCCCGTCGACCGTTGGGTCCGCGCGGCGTGGCCCGGGTGGCATCGTCGTGGCCGTGAGCGTGACCGGGCGCGGCATGCCCGCGGAGAGACGACCATGCCTCGGAGCCCAGCTCCGGCAAGACGTCTTCGGCAGCTGGAAGCACACCCGGAGGCGTGACGTCCTCCATGTGGATCCAGCCGCGGCGTACCGCCTGCAGCACCGCTTCGGTGCGGGACCCGACCGCCATCTTGTTGAAGATGTTGACCAGGTGCGCCTTGACGGTCGGGACGCTGAGCACCAGCTCAGCGGCGATCTCCTTGTTGGCGAGGCCCTTGCCCGCCAGCTTCAGCACGGCCATCTCGCGGTCGGTCGGGTGTTCACCTCCGTGCTCGGAAGGAGCGGCGGCGGTCGACCGGGTAGCCCGCGAAAGCAGCTTCGCGATTATGCCCGGGTCAAGCACCGCCTCGCCGGCGGCAATCGCCCTGATCGCCTGGATCAGTTCATTGCTGTGCGCGCTCTTGAGCAGATAGCCGGCCGCGCCCGCTTCCAGGAGCCCGAGCACATAGCGATCGTCGTCATACGCTGTGAGGATCAGGACGGCGGTGCCCGGCTGCGATCGCTTGATCTCCCGGGTCGCTTCGACGCCGTTCAGGCCCGGCATCACCACGTCCATCAGCACGATGTCAGGCTTGAGAGCCCGGACCGCAGCCACAGCCTCATCGCCGTTCGCCGCCTCGCCGACCACCTTCAGGTCCGGCTCTTCCGCCAGCAGTCTGCGAGTGCCCTCGCGGAACACGGCGTGGTCATCGGCCAGGACGATGCTCGTGGTGGTTCTCATCGACCGTCCATCCACTGCGGGATTCCGGCATCTCGGTACATTGTGCCGTCTCTCACAAACTTTGTCTATGTGCCCTCAATCATAAACGGTGTCTATAGCCATTCGGACTAAGCCTTCTGGTACTTCCGTCCAAGGGATGGCGCACGACGTAAACCAACGACCGAGGCGAGGCGCTCGCCGCGGTGCGACGCTCTACGTGGAAGAGACTGGGACGGAGGTTGAGCCCTGAGGCGCAGGTGCCATATCGCCGGAACCGAGGTCGCAGGGAATAGGCACGGCGATGTCATTGGCGGGCCACCATCGGCCCCGTAGCGTGTAAAGGGACTGTCGGAAGGAAACGAAGCGGAGGTTAGCACCATGGATACCCTGGTCGAAACCATCTTCATGCAGTTGCCGGCGCTGCTGGTCGTCGGTGCCGCTGTCACGGCTCTGGCCTGGTGGCAGCACGAGGGCGCCCTCTTCCGGATGTTCGGGAGCAGACCCGGCTCCGTCCTGAGGGTACTGGCCGTCCTGGCGATTGCCGCCCTCTGGTTGCTGCTCACACTCGTGTCGTGGTGGTGGCTGCTCGCCTGGGCCTACCTCACGGTGGTGTCCATGTACTTCCTGCTAGGAGTGTTTGGTGGATGGGCAGCGCTCGCTGCCGCGGGCGCGCTGTTCGTCGCGGCGCCCCTGTTCTGGGGGGCCATCCTCTTCGGGCTGGCGCGGCGTGAGCTCCACTACGCATCAACGCGGCCGCACGTGCGCCCACTGACGCACGCCCGGGCACTGCCGCATTGAACCTCACCGCGAGGGGCTGTCATGAATGAGGACGGAACGTTCGCCGGGCAGGAAACAAAGGTACGCGTGATGCTGTGTCACAGCTTCCCCGTGGCTCGAATCGGACTCCGCACCATCATCGACGGGGAACGCGACATGGAGGTCGTGGGTGAGGCCGAGAGCGTTGAGGCCGGCCTCGCCTCCCTCGACGAGTTGCGCCCCGACGTGATCCTCGCCGACCTGTGCGGCGGTGCGCTCGAGGGGCTCGACGCCATCCGCACGCTCAAGAACGTGGCACCGCAGGTGAAGGTGTTGATACGGGCGTATCAGCGCAACGGAGAGTACTTCCCCCTGGCCATGCGCGCTGGTGCGGACGGCTACTTCACGCGCGATGCGGGCGCGGCTGAGGTCGCGAGTGCGATCCGGACCGTCGCCAGGGGGCAGAACTACCTTGACCTCGCGACGGTCACCCAACTGGTCACGACCTTCGTCGCGGGCAACGGCAAGGCGCACGCAGACAGCTCCGCCGACGGCCTGACCGACCGGGAACGGGAGATCCTCTGCCTGGTCGCGACGGACCACACCAACGGCGAGATCGCCGATGTCCTGCACCTGAGCAAGCAGACCGTGCACAACATCCGCGCACGGCTGATGGAGAAACTGGGATTCCACGACCGCCTGCAGCTCGTCAAGTACGCACTGCGGCGCAGGATCGTGGGCCTGGAGGAAGTGTGACGGGCGCGGCGCGCTCGTAAAGAAAGGTAGTCAGCCATGGCGGTGCTTATGACGGCGGTTCAGTTCACGGTCAGCTGCCTGGCGCTCGGCATGGGCTTGTTTCTGGCGGCCGAGGCCGCTCGCGAGATATCGCGTGTCCGGCTTGCGTCGGCTGCCGGCGCCCCGGCGCTCGTCGCGCTGGGTGGCGCTGCGTTGCTGATGGCCGGCCTCTATGGAGCGCTTCTCAGCGTTCCGCTGTGATGTGCGGGTAGATGGAGCGGTGAGATGACGGGTCGATTGCCAACATGCCGGCTCTGGATCTGCTCAGCGGTGGTCGCGTTCGTCATGGGACTGATCGCGTGCTCACCGGCTGCGGCAGCCGACCCACCCCCTAGAACCCGTGACGAACATGTTCCCGACGGCCTCTGCCTGCTCTGCCACGGGCAGCCGGGGATCACCACGGAGGTCGATGGGCAGGAGCGCATCGTCACCGCGGTAGACCAGACCCAGTTCGCGGCGTCAGCGCACGGGGAGAAGGCCTGCGTAGACTGCCACCTCGACCAGTCCTCGCTGCCACATCGAGCCGCCACGCTGACACGGCCTGTCCAGCGAGCGACAGCCTGCCAGGAGTGCCATGAGGAAGCGTACGAGGGGTACCTGGAAAGCCCCCATGGCACCATGGCAGACCTGGAATACGGCGGCGGCCCGGCGTGCGCCGACTGCCACGGCAGCGCGCACACCGTGCAGCCCATCCGCGACTGGGACAAAGAGGACCGCGCGCAGGTGTGCGCGGGCTGCCACCCGGGTGCGGGCACGGGCTTCCTGAAGGCGCTGAGCCACGAGGCGCCATCGCCAGGCTTCCTGCCATCGGTGTACTTCGCCGAGCACTTCCTGGTGCTGCTTGCCTCGGCCTCGTTGGCCTTCGGAATCATTCACGTCGAGCTGGAACTGCTGCGCTGGCTCGTGCAGCGATGGCGGTCTCGGACCGCGGGGAGGCGGCGATGGGAATCGACCTGAGACTCCTTCGGACGAATGCAGCGGTTGCGACCGTCGCGCCGGTCCACCAAACACGGACAGCGGTGGCATCGGTCGTCAGGTTCGACACGCACCAGCGGATCCAGCACGTGCTGATGATGAGCAGCTTCATCACCCTGGCGCTGACCGGCCTGCCGCAGAAGTTCAGCGACCTGAGCGTGAGCCAGTGGTGGGTGGACCTCCTGGGCGGGCTGCAGATGGTGCGATGGATCCACCGGACCGCCGGCGTGATCATGCTGACGGACTGCCTGTACCACCTCAGCTATCTCGCCTACCGCGTGGGCGTCCAGCGACTGACCGGTCCGCTGCGGATGATCCCCTCGCTCAAGGACGCGCGCGACCTGGTGCAGACGCTGTTCTACTTCCTTGGCCTGGTGTCCACCAAGCCGAAGTTCGACCGCTTCAGCTACCTGGAGAAGTTCGACTACTGGGCCGTGTTCTGGGGCATCGTCATGATCGGCGGCTCCGGCGTGGCGCTCATGTTCCCGGTGCTCGCCACGAGCCTGCTGCCCGGCCAGGTCATCCCAATCGCGATCGCGATTCACAGCGACGAGGCGATCCTCGCGGTCGGGTGGATCCTGGTGGTGCACATGTTCAATGTCCACCTTGCTCCCTGGGTCTTCCCGTTCAACCCGGCGATCTTCACGGGGAAGGTAACAGCCCACTATTGCGCGGAGGAGCACCCGCTGGAGTGGGAGCGCATCACCGCGGCCGCTGCGCCATCCGGACAGACGGCAGCCGTGGTAGTCGCCAGCGTCGGGCAATCGAAGACGCCGGCGAGGGCGCGGACCGCCGCCGCGGCGCCGCGGATCGCATCCGCACCGCGGCGGGCGTGGAGTTCAGCACACCGCCGCGCGGCCAGCGCGCTGACGCACGCGCCGGCGCGGTTCCGCCGCCTGTGGCGGCACTAGCCGCACGAGGAGGGTCGTGCCGTGAGGACATGGATATCCGCAGTCGTGTTAGTCGCCGCCGTGTTCTTCGTCGCGGCGCCGAAGCTGTGGAGCCAGGAGACGGGCGTTGCGGACCAGGCTGCGGCTGCTCAGGCGACGCTCACTCTTGCGGTACATGCACCGACGCAGGACCCGCCGGAGGCGGCCGCGCTTGCGCACCGCCCTGCGGTGCTCGAGCGGTTTGCCTGCTTTGACTGCCACGGCGTAACGCGCGGGTACGTCATGCCCGAAGACCACGCCCTCATGCCCGAGAACGAATGCCAGGACTGCCACCAAGTGGCATCGAGTCCGCCGCCGATCGCGCTCCACGACAACATGGGCCACGAGTCGGCGGCGCTGAAGGACTGCGGGTTGTGCCACCAGCAGTTCGCCGAGCCCCTGCGCCGTGCACCGGTAGAGCAGACGCTCTGCCATCGGTGCCACAGCGCCGAAGAGGAGCCCAGCGTCCTACCGGCCAGCCACGATGGGCGCTCCGACGCGCCGGCCACCTGCATCGTCTGCCACGACACTCTGCGGCTGGAGAAGCCGGCCGTGCCGCACGACGTGGAGGGCTGGCAGCAATGCAGCTTCTGCCACGGACCGGGGCGCCTGACGCCGCTGGCCGGCGCACACGACGCTCAGGCCGCCTCGCAGTGCGACTCCTGCCACGGCGTCGTCGAGCCTCCGGGCACCTACAGCAGGATGCACACCCTGGCGACGGAGAGCGAAGGCTGCGTATCGTGCCACGCGACGGGCGCGCTGGCCCCCTTGCCCGCGAGCCACGACGGGCGATCCGCGCTGCTGTGCGTCCTGTGCCACCGGCCTTCGAGCGACGAGCCGCCGCTGGCCCCGCATGCGCTCACGAACGACGGCCTCTGCACGACCTGTCACGCAGAAGGCGCCCTGGGCAGCCTGCCCTTCGGCCACGCGACGCGCGATGACCAGATGTGTACCTCGTGCCACACGACGCCGACGACAGCCGCCGCGATGACGCATGACTTCGGGAGCCGCACGATCTGCACCAGCTGCCACGCCCCGTTCCCCGGCCCGGGCGGCGCGTTGCTCGGCGGCATCCCGTCGCTCCCGCAGTAGCGCCACGGCAATCCGCGCGTGTCGCCCGGCACCTTGAGCGGCATCGGTGCGGTACCCTGCGGGAAGCACCCCCTGATCGACACACGGAAACTCAGGAGCCAGGCAACATGGACGACCTCAAGATCACGTACGCCGTCGACGCCGACGGCGTCCGCCGCGCCAGCATCCCCGAAGCCACATTCGCCTACGCGTCGTCCTTCATCCGCGAGACCGCGCACAAGAGCGCCAGCGAGATCGCCGCCGCCGTCCAGCAGGGCCAGGATGCGATCCTCCGGACCATCGAAGGCCTCACCGACGGCCAGGCGCACCACAAACCGTCGCCGGATGGCTGGTCCGTGCTCGATACGATGGCGCACATCGTCACCGTGAAACGCATCTGCGTCGCGCTCACCACGAGCCTCGCCGCCGGCCAGCTGCCGCCCGGCTTCGGCCCGCACTTCGAGGAGGAGCGCGCGCAGGACGGCGTCACCGTCGTCCGCTTCGACACGCTCGCCGAGGCCCGCGAAGCAGCCGAAGCCGCCCACAACGAACTGCTCGCCCTCATCGCAAAGATCGATGACGCCGGCGTTGAGATCAGGTTCAAGCATTTCTTCTTCGGCAGCCTCAACGCTCGCGAATGGGCGGTCTTCCCGCGCATCCACGATGGCGACCACGGCCCTCAGCTGGCGCGCATCAGGGAAGCGGCGGACTTTCCGGCCGCGTAGCGCGCGAACCCACTGCGGCCAGGCTTGGCAATGATCGCAACAGGTGCCCACGGTCGGTCCCCCACGTCGGAACGCCGCGTATAATGGCGCTCGATGACCCTGGACCTCGGTGAGATCCCGCCGGCGGCGCTGGTTCCCCGGGCCGCGACGGGGCGGATGTAGACCATGGACCGTATCGGCATCGGCATCATCGGCGCGGGCGACATATCGCACAGCCATCTGCTGGCGTATCGCAGCCGCGCCAATCGAGACCTCGCGCGCGTCGTAGCCATCGCCGACGTCGACGAGACCCGAGCCACCGCGCAAGCAACGACGTACGAGATCGAGCGCACCTATTCGAGCGTCGAACAGCTCCTCGCGGATGACGCCGTGCAGGCGGTCAGCATCTGCACGCCGCCATTCCTGCACGTAGAGCAGAGCATCGCGGCGCTTCGCGCGGGCAAGCATGTGCTCACCGAAAAACCCGTGTCACCGACGCTCGCGGGCCTCGACGCCATTGCGGCGGCCGAGCGGGATAGCGACGGGGCGATCTTCTCAGGCGTCTTCCAGCATCGCGTTGGGCAGGGCGCGCGGCAGGTCAAGGCGCTGATCGAAGCCGGCCGCTTTGGGCGGCTGCGCTTCGGGCTATCGGAGACGCTCTGGCAGCGCCCGCAGTCCTACTACGACGTCTGGTGGCGTGGCACCTGGGAGAAGGAGGCGGGCGGCGTCTCGATGGGCCACGGCATCCACAGCATCGACATGCTGGCGTGGCTGATGGGCGAGCCGGCATCGATCATCGCCGATGCCGCCACCGTCAAGCTCGATATCGCGGTCGAAGACACGTCCGCCGCGACCGTGCGTTTTCAGAGCGGCGCGGTTGGGCAGATCATCGTCACCGTCAACGCACAGGACAACCGCAGCCGCCTGGAGATATTCGGCGACGATCTCCAGGCCGTCTCCTCGGAGTCACCCTACGATCCGACGCGTGAGCCGTTCCGCTTCTCGTCGCTCGATTCGGCCGTCGCCGAGCAGGCGCTCGGCGATGCGACCGCGCTCTTCCCGGATGAGACGAAGCACCTCCACGTAGCGATGGTCCACGACTTCCTGGAGGCGATTATCGAGCGGCGGCCCCCGCTCGTGACCGTTGACGAATGCCGGCGATCGATGCAGATCATCACGGGCCTGTACAAGTCAGCGATGACGGGGGCGCGCGTCGATCTTCCGATCGCGCCCGGCGATCCGTTCTACAGCGGCATCCCGCCGGCCGGCCTCGGCCTCAGACCCGTATCGCAGGACACGGAGGGCACGTGAGTACGACGATTCGCATTGGCCCCGCATCCACCGCCCGCGCCAACTTCATCGCCGAGGCAACGCTGCCGCGGGCGGTCGATGCCGCAGACGCATACGTGATGGTCGACGCGGCCGACGGCGTGACCGTGCCCGCGCAGTTCGATTCCATCACCGGCGAGCCACGCGTCTCCTGGTATGTGGCATCGCTGGCCGCCGGCGAGCAGCACAGCTACGAATTGCGCGCTGCCGACGCGGCGGAGGACCAGAAGCGCGGGATCTCGCTCGATGATCAGCCGGAGAACGGCCGCGTCGTCGTCTACTACGGCGGCATCCTGCAGACCATCTACCACTACGGCATGCCGAACTACCGGCCGCGATTCGCCCCCAACGTTGCGCCGTCCGGGCGGGCGAACTCCGGCGTGAGCAGCACGGATGGTTCGCAGCCGAAGTCGATTACCGATGACGGGCCGCCGGACCACACGTGGCACCGCTCACTCTGGTACGCGTGCGGCGACCTCAACGGCGTGGACTTCTACCTGGAGCCCGCCGCCATGAACGAGGGCTACGGCCCGCACGTCGGCACGGGCTACGGCCGGATCGTCCACCGCTCGTTCGACTGGATCACGTCGGGCCCGGTATGGGGCGGCTTCCAGCAGCGGGCGCAGTGGATCGCGCCGGATGGCCGCGTGCTGCTCGATGACGTGCGCCGCTTTCGCATGTTTCGCCTGCGGGGCCGCCTGCGGCTCTGGGACATCGAAGCCGATTTCACGCCGCCCGGCGAAGCGGTGACCTTCGGTCAGACGAACGAAAACGCGCTGCCGCTGATGCGCGTCGCGGACATCATCGACGAATGGGACGGCGGCACGATGTCGCTGTCCACCGGCCGCACCGGCTCGCCCAACTGCTTCGGGCAGCGGGCGGAGTGGGCCGACTGCAGCGGCCCCTTCACGCGCGCCCTCGGGCAGGAGCAGGAGATCTTCGGCATCGCGATGCTGGATCACCCGTCGAACCGTAACCATCCGAACGCCTGGTTCGTCCGCGGCTACGGCCCTGTGGGCACCAATCTGCCGTTCTTCGATGGCGCGCTGACGCTCGCGCCCGGCGAGACGTGGTCGCTGCGTCACCGGATGTTCATCCACCAGGGGTACGCTGCCGAGGGCGGCATCGCCGCGCGCTTTGATGAGTACGCGCACCCCGTCCAGGCGACCGCGCTCTGACCCGATCCGGAGGCCATGATGACCACCACCGAGCAGAACTTCCTTATCCGTAAGCTCTCCGAGACGCCTGAGGAGCGCGGCGTCTGCGGCTGGCGCAGGACGCTCATCACGCACGACGACACGCCGGTCGCCAACGTGTCGCACCTGCGCATCGATGACAGCAAGAGGCACTATCATCGCGAGATGACGGAGTTCTACTACGTCCTCAGCGGCGGCGGCACGATCACGCTGGACGGCGAAATACGCGAGATCACGGCCGGTGATCTCGTCGTCATCAAGCCGGGCGTGTGGCACACGTCCGACGGCGTAATGGACGTGCTCATCCTGGGTGTGCCGGCTGGCGAGCGCACCGACGTCTGGTTCGAATAGCGCCATCGGCGAGACGGCTCCCCACATGAGGCCACTGCCGGACATCCGAGCGGAGCAGCTCTTCGAAGAAGGCGCGCTGGCCCTGGCCGCGCTGTGGGACGAAGACGCCGCCATGGTGCGCCTCGCCGAGCACCCCGAATACCACGACCCGCGCGGCACGCTCGCCTACGCGCAGGCCCTCCTGCGCGGCGGCGACGCGGCGCGCGCCGAGCGTGCGATCGCGGCGGTGCTCGCGATGCAGGAGACGCGCGAACAGGATGCGCACTTCGGCAACTTCCGTTGGCTGCTCGAAGAGGCGTGCGTCACCGATCTCAACGGCGTCGAGTTCATGCTCGACGGGCTCATCGCTCTGCTCCACGAACACGCAGCGACACTCTCGGTGAGCCTGGCCGGCGCAATGCGCGGCTCGATCGCGCTCGGGCTCGCCGAGATCGACCGTCTCGACGTGCATTCGTCGTACACCAACATCGCGCTCAGCGACATCGCGAACAGCGTGCTCGGCGGCGAACTGCTGGGCGATGCCCGCTACGTCGAGCGCGGCGAGCGCCGCCTCGACGGGTGGCTGGCCTTTACGACCGCGTCGGGCGCGCCGCATGAGTTCAACAGCGCGACGTACACCGCCGTCGATATCGCGCGGCTCGCCGCGATCGTGGAGGACACGCAAGACCCCCGCATCGCACTCAAGGCACGGATCGCTGAGGAGCGGCTGTGGCTGCACGTTGCGGCCCACTACCACCCGGGGCTCGCGCAGTTGGGCGGTGCCCACTCGCGCTCCTACTTCGACGGGTGGAGCGGCGCTGGCGGCTACCTGAAGCTGCTCCTCTGGCGCGTGCTCGGCGACGCCGCCCTGCGCCGGGAGACGCTGTATGCACCGCGCAGCCGCGAGGAGGGACACATCGGCATCGCGCTCGGTGCCTTCCACTGCCCGCGATATGCCGAACGGCTGCTCATCGCGAAGCAATATCCATTCGAGGCGCGCGAGACTCCTGACGCAGCGCACGGTCTGGACATCACGAGCCACCTGACCGAGAGCTACGCGCTGGGCACGGCGTCGCGCACGTACGCGGTCGGCGAGCCGCCGGAGCAATGGCCCGGTTTCGACTCGCTCCACCTGTACGTCAAGCGCGACCGCGCTCCGGGGTACGGCGCGCTCTACGTCCGGTACGTGATCGACGATAAGGCGCCCGGCCAGCCTGGCGACGCGCACGGCGCGGCAGACCACTGGGATGAAGGGCGCCACGTCGCGGTGCAGGATCGCAACCGCGCCATCGTCGCCTACGGGCTGATGCCGCGCATCCGGCCGGCGCACAGCTGCAAGCTCTCTATCCGTCTGCTCGGCTTCTCGTCCGATGACGAGCTCTGGGTGGCGGATCGCCGCATCGACGCGTGGCTCGCGCCCGTCGCGGCGGGCGAGCCGGTTGTGATGACGTTCGGGGACGCGTACCTCGCGCTCATCCCGTTGCCGCAGACCGACATGGGCAGCGCCGCGCCGATCGCGCTGAACCGGAACGAGGACACGCTAACCCTCGACATCTACAACTACAAGGGGCCACCGAAGTCGTTCTGGGAGCATCGCTCGCAGGGCGGCCCGTTCTTCCGAGGCAACGTCCGCAACGCCTTCGCGATCGAGGTCGCAGAGCGTTCGGCGTATCCCGATATGGCGTCGTTCCGGCGCCACATCGGGGCAGCGCGGCTGACCGATACGACCGACGCTGAGCGCCGCCGCCGGATCGAATACGCGTCCGAGAGCGGCTCGGTGGCGCTGACGTACAGCCTCCGGGACATGAGCCTTGTCGAACGCCACCACGATGGTGCGGTCTACGCACCGCCCCCGGCGCGGTTCGGTGCTTCCGGTGGCGGCGGGCAATTCCTGCAGACGGCCGCCGCGTCGGTCGATCTGGGCCGCTCTCGGCTCGTCTCGACGCCCGCGACGAAGTGGCTGTTCGCGGACGACGACGCACGGGAATACGTCGTCACCAACCCCCTGAGTGACGACATCCAGTTCTGCCTATGGACGCCGGACGCCGAGATCGCCTGCGACGCATTCGGCTTCGGACGCATCGCGCTCGACGAGGTCGCGCGGACCGTGCGCGTCGATGTCATCGGCGAGCCGCCCGCGGTCAAGATCGTCCGGGGCGTCGGCCTGTCCGTCATCGTCAACGGCGTCGAGGTGAGCGGCGGCCGGTGATATCGGAACTGGCCGCCGGCTGGCGACCCGCTGGCGGCGAACATCCGCGCGCCGCGCTATGATAGGGCACCAATCATCACTTTCAACCTGAAGGAGATGCACGCCATGGGCGATAAGAGTCCGAAGAGCACGGCCAAGACCAACAAGCAGAAGGGCCAGAAGAAGGACGCCAAGTCCTCCAAGAAGTAGGGGCGGCGTCAGTTCGACGAACGCAGGGACGACCGCGCTGATCGCGGCCGTCGTCTCGTGCTGCACTGATGCCCCGGCGCGGCGCGGCTACCTGCGCCCGCCGCTTCCTGCCTGTGCGCTCGTTTGCACGCGGCTGCTGCCGGCATCGAGCTCGCCCCGCAGCCGCTTGATCTCCTGTTCCATCGCGGTCAACCTTGTGGCAATCGCCCGGTCCGGCTCCACGTTCGAGGCGGCATGGCCTTCGTTCTTGCCGTGGCCGCCCATCATCCCCCGCATCATGAAGAGCATCGCCAGGGGACATATGAGCGCGAGCAGCCCGAACGGCAACAGCCCAATAAGACTCTCCATGGTTCACCCTCCGTCGGCGCCCCGCGCCTGTGGTCACACGACCTTCATCTTGCCGACCATGCCGGCGTCCTTGTGTCCGGGCAGCGTGCAGTAGAACGCGAACGTCCCCTTCTGCTCCGTGCGGAACGTGATGCTGCCGTTCTCGTTAGCCATGGTATGCACGACGAGCATGTCCGCCGTCGCGCCAGCGTGATGACCGTCCCCCGCCTCGTCGACCTTCTCGATCCGCAGTCCGTCCACGAGCATGTCGTGCTCCGTGCCATCCATGTTCGTGACGTTCACCTGGACCGTCTTGCCGGCCGCCACTTCCATCGCATCCGGCGTGAAGCGCAGGTTCTTCAATGACACGTCGATCACCACGTCGGGCTTGCCGCCCGCGTGCGACGCCTCGTCGCCTTTCGGCTCAGCACTCTGCGCGCCGCCTCCGCACGCGGCGCTTGCCGCGAGGATCAGGCTCATCAGCCCCAGGCCCAGTGTCCACAGCAACGTCTTGTTCTTCGGCACCTGATATATCTCTCCACTCTGCTGCCCGCGCAGGGTCTGCCAAGAGACCCGCACCATCGTGCTCTTGCGCGCGTGCGGGTCGTCGAATGCATTGTCGGGGAGACGGGGCTGCGCGTCAGCGGGGCAAGGTGCGGCAAGCGTGTGGGGCGATGCCCCTCTTGCCGGGAAGCGTCAAGCTACTCGTGCAGCAGCCCCTTCTGCAGGGCGTAGCGGACCAGCTCCGACCGATGCTGCAGGTTGAGCTTGTCCATGATCCGGCTGCGGTAGCTGTCCACCGTCTTCCGGCTCAGGAACAGCTTCTCGGCAATCTCCTGGTTCGTGAAGCCCTCGGCGGTGAGTTGCAGCACCTCGACCTCGCGCTCGCTCAGGCCGCCCTTCTTCGATGGATCGGGCATGCCCGATGCCTCGACGTAGCCCTTCAAGATGTGCGCCGCCGCCGGCGCGTAGACAAAGACGCCGCCGTGCGCCACCGTGCGGATCGCCGACAGCAGGTCCGTGTCGGCGCTGCTCTTGACGACGTAGCCCTCGCCGCCGGCCTGCAGCACGTGGTACAGGTACTGCTCGTCATCGTGCATCGTCAGCACCAGGACGTGCGTGCCCGGCACGTCCGCAACGATCTCCTTGATCGCCGCCAGTCCGCCCTTGCCCGGCATCGAGAGATCCATCACGACCACTGTCGGTTGCAGGCCCCGCACCAGCTCGATCGCGGCCTCGCCGTCGCCGGCTTCCCCCACGACCTCGATGTCCGGCTCAGCATCGAGCAGCGAGCGGAGCCCCGCGCGGAGCACCGCGTGGTCGTCCGCCAGCACGACCGTGATCTTTTCAGCCTCATCCATCGATCGGGATCTCCGCGACGATCGTCGTCCCCTGCCCGGGAGCGCTGCGGATCTCCAGGACGCCGCCGATCAGCGCCAGCCGCTCCGCCATGCCGAACAGGCCGATGCCCCGCTCGCCCAGCGAGTTCAACGCCGGTGCGAAGCCCGCGCCATCATCTTCGACCGTCAGCCTCAGGACGTGATCGTTCCGAGCGGCGCTGACACGCGCCGTCGCCGCGTGCGCGTGCCGGGCGACGTTGGTCATCGCCTCCTGGAAGACGCGATATAGCACGATCTCGGAGTCACCGGGTATCCGCGCCTCCAGCGCTTCGACGTCCAGCCGGACCTTCGTGGGCGTGACCGTCTCGAACTCCGCCACCGACGACCGCACCGCCGCCGCCAGCCCGAGGTCGTCGAGCACAGACGGTCGCAGCCTCCACGCCAGGCTGCGCATGCCGTCGAGCGCGGCGGATAGCTGGCCGCGGAGCGGCGGCAGCTTCTCCCGGACCTCCTCAAGCGAACCCAGCGTCTCGAGGCGTTTCAGTCCAAGAAGGATGCTCGTGAGGTTCTGGCCCGCGTCGTCGTGGAGTTCTCTGGAGAGCCTGCGGCGTTCGTCCTCCTGCGCCGCGATCACCCGCGACGACATCTCGGTCAGCTTCGCCTGCTTCTCCACGAGTTGATCCGCCATGTGGTTGAAGGCCAGCGTCAGGCGCGTGAGCTGCGCGTCCGTGAACGGATACTGGCGCGCGCGCGCCGCGGCGTTGCCTTCGCCGAACGCGACGATGCTCCTCTCCAGTTCCTCCACCGGGCGCAGCACGGCCCGCGTCAGCGCGAAGACGATCACCAGCGTGACGACGAGTCCCCCCGTCACCAGCGGGATCGCTACATTCCAGTGCGGCCCACTGTGGGGCGCCGCGATGTGCTCCGTCGTCACCCAGAACGCGAACACGGCCATCGCCGCGGTAGCGATCGTGCTGACGGCGACGAGCCGGTACAGCAGCGACATCCCTTGCAGGTAACGCATGCGCCTCTCCTGTTCCGGATTGTATCCGGTCGGCGGGGCGCCCCTATGCGGGGCAAAACCCCGCAGGGAGAAACCAACGCTGCCCGGCAGACGTGGCCGCGGCTTTGCGCGATGATCCAGGTGACGATGCTCGCGGTGCCGGTGCCGTCCCGGACAGCCGAGCCGGTGCTCGGGACGGCATGCACATCGCAACGAGAAGGAGGCGCCATGCCAACGGTACGAGTCATCTCGGCCCTGGGTTGCCAGCCTTGCGAGCGCGTCAGGGTCCGCCTTCAGGAGCTCCAGACGCGCCACACGGATCTGCAGGTGATGGCCATCGACATGCTCACGGACGACGGCATCGCGCTGGCCGCGCGCCATCGCGTCTGGACGCTCCCGACGCTGATCATCGACGATACGATCGTGGCGGAGGGTGATGTCGAGTTGACCGACCTCGAGGCCGCGCTCGGGTTCGTGCCTAGGGGGAACTGAAGGGCGAACGGCACGTGGCGGTGACGCCGAAGGGCTCTACTCCGGGGCAAGCGCAGGCCGAAGGTGTGAATGAGAGCGGCGTGGAGGGGTGATGAAGAAGCTACGAACATCGAGTAACAAAGGCTCCCGGACCATCCTGATCGGGATTGCCGCGGGGAGCGCCCTCGCGCTTGGTTTCATACTGGCGCTGGACTTCCTCGGACGCGGCGGCGGCGGTGCGGAGCACGAGGCCGTTGTCACGCAGGCGCCCGATGCCCACCCAACGCCCGCCAGCACCGGCGGCCCCGACCTGAACTTCACCACCACCTCCGTCGATCTGGGCCTCGTGCCGCTCGGGAAGGAAGTGGGTTACGCGTTCTCCTACGCGAACACCGGCGCGAAGACGTTGCGGATCGAAGACGTCAACGTGCGCGCCGTGCGAGGGTGTTGACCATTCACACCGGTCGTCGGTGCGACGACCCTGGAGCCCGGAGAGAAGAGCACGTTGTCGTTCACGACCCACATGATGGCCGGCATGGATGGCCCGCACCTGTTCGAGATCACCATCAAGTCGAACGACGCCGACCGCCCAGTCACCGTACTGGAGGTGAAGGGCGACTTCGAACCGGTCGAAGAAGGGACGCGGCCATGACCGAAACCAGCCGCCGGCGCGGCGTCATCCGTTGGCTCGCAGCGAGCATGGCGCTGCTTGCCGTCTTGGGCGCGGTCGCGACTGCCGCCGTATGGACGGCGGCCGCGGGTGGTTCCGGCGGGACTAACGTGGACCTCAGCGGCATGCCGGACATGCCGTCGGAGACGCGTCACGCCTACGAAGCCGCACCATCGCACCGAGACCTGTTCGCGCATCTGCCGTGCTACTGCGGCTGCACGCTGCTGAAGGAGCCGCACGCCAGCCTCGACCGCTGCTTCCTCCTGCCCGACGGCTCGCTCGAGGCGCACGCCTCCGGCTGCAGGATCTGCACGGACATCGCGATCGACGCGCTGGCGATGGAGGCGGACGGGCTCGTTCACACCACGATCCGCGCCCTCATCGACCTGAAGTACGCCCGCGCGGGACCGCCGACCGATACGCCCCTGCCGTGACGCCGCTGCGCCGCGACGCGTCTGGCACCGCCACCACAAGCCCCTTACTGCCGATATGATGCGCCCGTGAGAACCGGCCTCCCTGCTTCGGACACGGGGAACGTGCCAGGATGATCATCATCACCGGCTGCATCGTCGCGCGCTCAGACACCATCGAGCAGTTGCGCCGGCTCAGCCTCGAGCACGTGCATCGTTCGCGGTCGGAGCCAGGGTGCCTGTCCCATGACGTGCACGCCGATCTCGAGAACGGGCTGCGCCTCGTGTTCTTGGAAACGTGGCGCGATCGTGACGCCGTCGCGCTGCATTTCGCAGTGCCCACATCAAGAGAATTCGTGAAGGCGGCGCGGGAACTTGCCGCCGAGCCGCCGGTGATCCGCATCTATACGGCGGAAGCAGTCGCGATGTAACAGCGTGCTGAACCACCCGACGGCCGCGGCATCCGTAGCCGCCGCAGCCAACTCTTTGAAGCAGCATTGCCGGCCGCGTTACAGTCACGAGTTTGGTCGGCACTTTTCGATATCTCGAGCGGCGCAACAGCCGCCCGCCAGGTTCCACCGCACCCCGCGATGTGACACGCGGTCGCGTCCATGCGGAGCGTACGGCGCGCCGGGTGCGAACTCCAACAGGCGACGTCACCGGATGCCCGCCGGCCTACCTTGCGCGACCCGGATCTGGCAGGGTGCGAAGGAACGCGACAGCGACGTCACACGCACCCGCAACAGGAATCCGTCTCAAGCTGCGCCACGCGGCTGAAGGGCCCGCGCTACCCTAACAGGCGCGTACTCAGCAAGCCGCTACGCCTGCAGCGACTCCGCCAGGCGATCGATCGTCGGCCTGAGGATCATCGTGTACGTATCGGCGATCGCCGTCTCGCGGTGCTCGCGCTGAGCGCGAAGGCGATTCGGATCCTTGACCACTGCCATGAACGCCGCCCTGCTCGGGAACGCGTTGAAGCGCACCTGGTCCCACGACCGGCCGTCGCCGACGATCGTGCCTTCGACGCTGAACCAGCCCGATAGCCGCACGCCATGGGGCAGCGCGACCTGGCCCGCCGCCGCCGTGTAGCTCGTCATCTCTCCGATGCCGTGCCCCGCGACGAAACGCAGCACGTGGATGACGACGACCGGTCCGTCCTCGCTCGTCGCGGGGTACGGCACATCCGTCAGCTTCGGTGCGTCGGCCGGGAGCTCGGGCATCGCCATCGGCTGGCAACTCATCACGATGGTTTGTTCCATGCCGGCGTCCTTGTGGACGTGCTTGCTCTTGAAATCGTCGCGCTGCTGCATCTCGAAGAACTTGCGACGGCTTGGGTAGCGGACGACGCCGACGCGGTCCCACTTCGGTGCGGCGCCGAGCAACTGCGTGTCGACGTCGGCCGCGAATACTACCCGTGCGCCAATCGCCGCGAGCGACGCTATGGGCGTGTACTCATCGTCGGCCTCGCGCCCGCTTCTCGTTTCGGATCGACCGTCCGCGTAGTCCGCGACATCCCGGTACTTCATGAGGTTGACGGCCCAGAACGGACCGTCGTCTTCCGGCGGGAGCTGAAGCCAGCGCCCCATCATCTCCTTGTCAATCCGGCCGTACCGGATCGCGCTTCGCTGCCCTTCCTCGGTCATCGTGCCTCCTCTGCGCCGGCCAGCCGTGCCCTAGCGGGGCTCGACAAGCTGGTACGTGTTGGAAAGATCGTCCTGAACGACCACCGCCACCGTCCCGGAGCTGAGCACCCGGTACGTGCTGTCCAGCGTGCGGACGCGATATGCCCAGCCGGCAGGGAGCGTGAGGCGGCTGGCGAGATCCGGCAGATCAGCCTCGGTGAGGTCCGCCTGGTTCTGCTGGCTGTACGATTGCATCACGTAGACCTTGCCGTCCGCCGCCGCCAGCTCGTAGATCTCCGCGCCCTTCGCGTACTCGAACGCCGTCTCGCGAGACACGCGCCGCTCGGTGTACGGCGCCAGGTTCGGCGGAACTGGACCGAGGTCCACCGTGGCGCCGAGAAACATCTCGATCGTGCCGAACGTCGTCGTCTGGCGCTCGCCGGCCGGCTTCTTCTCAATCGCGTCCATGAGCCAGTAGCGCGGCCCGTTGAGGAGCGCGGCAAGGACGCCGCGCTCCGCCTTGATCGCGGTGGCATCGAGCGCCTTCCACGCGTCGGCGGGACACTCATTCAGGCCGAAGCTGTTCCACACTTCGGCGTTCAGGTGCCCGTCGATGATGCGCGCCAGCAGCACCTCGCAATACCGCTTGCCGCGGAGCCCCTCGACCCGCGGCCATCCCTCGTCGTTCGTGAGCGTGCCGGCCGCAGTCGCGTCGCGATGCGCCGCCGGATCCGCGCTGCTTGTGGATGAGGTCGCGTTGCACGCCGCGCCGGCGATCAGCGTGACCGCAGCGAGCAGGAGGAACAGTAATCGATGCCGCGAGATCGGCCTCTCGGCGTGCAGGGGCTGGATGCGCAAGGTCGTCACCTTCCTCGATTCCGGCGTCAGGAGCCGCGCTTCACCACCGGCACGCGCTCGGTGTCCCGTGCGACGCGGATCGGCCCGGTGTACACATCGCTCATGCCCGCACTGAACGCCTCGACCTGGGCGGGGGCATTCGTGATCGGCGGGATGATGTGCGTCAGCACCAGCTCGCCCACGTCTGCATCACGAGCAAGCACGGCGATCTCATCCGTCGAGATGTGGTACGAAGGCACGTCCGACAGGAGGCCGGACTCGCGCGTCATGCCGGCGGCTTTCAGCCCGACGATCCGCTGCTCCATCATCGGCAGATTCATCGCCTCACAGACAAGCAGGTCGGCGCCACGCGCGGCCGCCGCGAGCGAATCGCAAAGCGCGGTGTCGCCCGACAGCACGGCCACCCGGCCATCGAAGCTGAACCGGTAGCCGAACGCCGGCTCGGCGGGTGTATGGTCGACCTCGAAGCTCTCGCAGGTCAGCCCGTCGAGGCTCAGGAAGCCCCGCGCCTCCGGTGTTGCAGGGAGCTCCGTCACCTCGACGCGGATGCCGTCAGGGTGGAGCTTGTCGCCATGGTGCGCCGTGCGAAATCCGATGTCCCGCCGCATCGCCAGCAGGAATCCCTCCACCAGGTCCGCCGTACCGTCCGGTCCGAACACGCACAGCGGCGTCTGGGCGCCCGCCGTCCAGCGCAGGAAGAGGAAGTCCGGGAAGTCCGTCATGTGGTCCGTGTGCAGGTGCGTGAACAACGCGGTGTCGATCACGCTCGGACGGATGCCCGAAGGGATAATCTTGCGGGCAGCGCCCCAGCCGCAGTCCACCAGGATGTGCGTGTCGCCCGCGACGATCACGTTGCCCGCTCCGCAGCGGTCCGCGCTTGGCAGCGGGCTGCCGGTCCCCAGCAGCACCACGTCGAATCGCTCGCTCATGCTCGTGCATCCTCCTGCGCCCGCTCCAGGCGCGCGGTGAACTGCGTGTGGTACTGCCACACCAGATGATCGCCTTCTCGCCACCGGCGCACTTCCACGCCGGGCATGCCGCGCGGCCGCAGCACCAGCACGCCGTCCTCGAACGTCGCGGCAACGACAACGCGCGTGGCGAAGTCCGCACCCGCCACGTCGTTCACGCCGTGTTCGTGCGTGCCGTCGGCGCACATGTCGTGGATCACGCCGCCGGCGGTCACCACGACGCGGTCGCCGGCCTGCTCGATGCGTTCGACGTGCTTCCAGATGGGGAGGGCGGCGGGAAGCGGCTGGCCGTTCGCGCGCACATCGACCACGCGCCAGGTGCCGCGCAGGTCGGGCGCACCCTCGGCGAGCGGATCGGTGCATCCCGCCAGGATGGGCGGCGGCATCTGCGCGCCGTAGCCCCCAGCAGGAGTATGAGCCGTCGGGATGTCGCGGACGCTCGTCATTCCACCACCTCGGTCATCGCGAACAACCACTGGCTCTCCAGACCGGCATCGCGGTGCGTGCCGATGATCCAGCCGCACTCAGGCGCGGACGCCCTCAAAGGTCGCCTCGCCGAACGAGCCGATCTCGGCCTTTCCAGAAATCCGGTCGCCATCGACAACGCCGCTGAAGTTGATCTTCATGGCCATCTGGGCCGCGGTGATGACCCACGAGACGTTGTTGCCGTCGACGCGCCCGTCCTCGATCTCAGCAGCGCCCTGGGCGCCCTCCATGGTGCCCGTCAGGCTGTCCCCCGCCGAGGTCAGGGTGAGCGTCGGCGTCTGCGTGCCCATCGGCGTCGTCATCGTCAGTTTCCACGTACCATCCGCCGGCATGTACTGCCTCCCTTTCCGTCATCTGCGTTCGCCTGTGAGAGCACCACCGTAGCATTATGGCACTGCTAGTGTCAATTGATGCGGGGCGCGGCTCAGCGCCGGCGGGCGCCGGCGAGCAGGCCCGTCAGGCCCACCCGCATGACATCGCCGATCTGCTTCGGCGTCTGGCCGTGGCCCTGCCGCAGCAGATCGTACGCCTCGAACGAACAGAGGACCTCAGCAGCGCCGAGGACGGCGTTGCGCTGAATCCGGCCCAGCGATCGCAGCTCATCGGCGAAATGGAGTTCTACCTGCTTGCGAAACAGGCCCGTACTGCGCGCCAGCTCCTCAGCAACCACGGGCTCGAATGGAGCACGTAGCCGCGACACCCTCGCCACGGGCATGATGGCCTCGAAGAGCCGTAGACGCTGCGCGACGAGCCGATCCACGCGCGCCTCCAGCGCGCCCTTACCCAGGTCGCCGACGTCGAACAGGTGGCTGACGCGCGCGAGTTGCCGCTCGATGGCGACGCGATCAAGCCCGTCCAGGTCGTCGAAATATCGGAAGACCGAGCGGCGCGACACGCCGGACCGCGCCGCGATCTCATCCGCACCCGGGCGCAGGTTGCCCTCGGCGAACAGGTCGAGCAGCGCATCGACGACGGCGGTGAGGTTGCGGTCGCGCCACGCGCGGCGGCCGTCAACCGTCGCGTCGGCGGGAACGGCGCCGGCGGCACGAACCGCAGGTCGGGTGCGGGGCCGGGGCTTGCGGCTGCTTGTTGCCATGCCTCATCATGCCGCCCTCACGTCGCCAGCGTCAACCCGTGATGGCACTCATAGTGCCACTTCCCGCGCGAACCGCGCAGGTCAGGCGCGCACACCTGCGCGGCCGCGCCGGTAGACGAACCAGTAGACGATCCCTACCATCACCGCACCGCCGATGACGTTGCCGATCGTCACCGGCAACAGGTTACGCAGGAAGAAATCGCCCCAGGTCAACTGGGAGAGATCGGCCGAGGGCGACAGCGCCGTGACGGCGTCCTCGCGCTTGACCAGGAGGCCCAGCGGGATGAAGTACATGTTCGCGATGCTGTGTTCGAACCCGCTCGCCACGAACGCCGTGATCGGGAACACGATCGCCACGGCCTTGTCGATGTTGCTGCGCGCGCTGTAGCTGAGCCACACCGCGAGACACACCAGGCTGTTGCAGAGCATGCCCAGCGCGATCGCTTCGGTGAACCCCAGGTTCACTTTGCGGTTCGCGATCAGCATCGCGTTCTGCCCCACCTGGTTGTTGTCGAACGCCCACTGGCCGCTGATGTACACGAGCGCAGCGGTCGCCAGCGCGCCGGCGAAGTTCCCGATGAACACCAGCGCCCAGTTCCGCAGCACCATGGGGGCGCTGATCTTTCCGCTCGCCCACGCCATCACGATGAGGTTGTTCCCCGTGAACAGCTCCGCGCCGCCGATGACCACGAGGATCAGTCCCAGGCTAAACGCTATCCCGCCGAGGAATCGTGACGCGCCGTAGCCAAGCCCCGAGTCGGTCGTCACGATCGTGAAGAATCCGGCGCCCAGCGCGATGAACGCGCCTGCGAGGAACGACAGCGCCAGCGTGTTGGCCAGCGGCTGCCGCGCCTTCGCGACGCCGGCGTCCTCCGCCTTCGCCGCCATCTCGGGCGGTAGCAGGGGATCGAAGCGGACGGTCTCCGGAGCGCGCTCTCCGGCGTCCGGCGGGGAAGCTACCATGTCACCGCTCCTCTCAATGCCATAGGAGGAAGATGGCCTGATTGGAACAGCCAGGCCGACGCACGTCAATCGGGGAACCTCCGACCTATCGGGCGGCGAGACCGGCCGGTGCGGCCGGCGGCCGCGGCGCGCTCGACCGGACGCCGCGCCTGCCGGTCCGCTGAGCGCAGGCGCAGTGCTTCCTTGACCATCCGGGACCGCACGGATTGCCCCTCGTCGTACCGCGACCTCATGAACGACTCAACGTACAGTTCGTCTGCCACCATGACGCGCCTCCCTGGCAGCTCCCAGCGCCGTTGGCGGATCGCCGCCCGGGGGGGCCGCTGAGCGCGGCATCGCCAAACCCCCTATCCATTCATCAGCGGCAGCAGCGCAGCGCGGTCGTAGTAGACCTCGTTGCGCTTCATGAGGTCGCCCTCGAGCTGGACGAAGTCCATGCCGTCGATCTCCACCGTTTGTGTTCCGCCCTTCCGGCGCAGCGACGCGTGCCAGAGCGCCGCCGAACCGTCGATGCCGCCGAACCCGAACGGCGCCTGGCGCGTCTCCCAGTGCATCTGCCACGCCGCGAACAGCTTGGTCAGGTAGCGTCTGAGCGCGTCGCGGCCGCGCACTTCTCCGCGCGTGTTCGGGTCGCGATAGGCGGCGTCGGGCGTGTAGCAGGCGACCACGGCTTCGACGTCCTGATCGTTCCACGCGCTCAAGAATCGTTCCGCGAGGTCGATGTGCCTGCGCTCTTGCTCGGTCAGCACTCGTTCGGTCATCACGTGCTCCTTTCGACGATGCAGCGTGGCTACGCCGCACCGCGTAGCGTCGCGCGCATCAGGTTCCACTTCCTGTGAGCCAGCCCATTTCATGGTTCTCTCCTCTCCTGCCGGATCGCGAACCGGTGCCGGCACGCCTCTCCCGCCGCCAGCGCGCACGGCCTCGCCGGCAACTCCTCCGCCAGCGGCAGCCCCCACGCGTCGTGCCATCCCTGGAGGCGCTCAAAGACCGCACATTCATACGTGGCGGCGATGCCCGCCCGCACAATGTTCTCGTGGACGAAGCAGCGCCGGAAGGTCACGTCGTACGAGTCGTCTGCAACGGCGCCCACATCCGCCTCCATCAGCGACGCCGGTACGTACAGGGCCCGCCCGGCCTCGTACAGTGCCAGCGCCTCGGCAATGCCGCCCACGCTCTCGACGTCCAGCGCCCGCATTAGGCGCCGCATCTCCGTCTGACCGAGCGCGCGCACGTTCCTCCTGTTCAGGCGGTTGGCCGCCTCCATGCCGAATTCGCCGGCGACGGCGGCGAACCAGCGCGCGTCGTGCCACATCCAGCAACGGCGCAGCAGATCCTTCTCCGTCTCAGCATCCAGCGTCAGTTCCCTGGTTGTCATCGTCATTCTCCCTCGCCACAAAGCAACGAGCCCGGTCGTGCGCATGGCATCGACCAGGCTCTGGATTCATGACCTCTGGCCTCGTCAGCGGCGGCGGCGCATCGCCGGTCCGTCGCGTGCCCTCCGTCTTGCGGCAGTGCCCGGGAGGTCGGTGGTGTCGTGCCGGTTCATGCGGGTTCGATCCGGTACACGGGATAGCGTTCAGCGATCGCCTCGAATTCGGCCAGTGGCGCGCCGACGGGAAGCGGAAAGTGCGTGCGGCCGCTCGTCGCGATCCGGACGTACTCGCGGAGAATGGGCGCCCGCTCCGCCGGGGGCACGGGCACGAGGTGCACGCGGCGCCTGCGTCCCTGGCGGATGATGGCATCGCCGTTCGCCGCCTCGACGTTCTTCACCCACTCGGACTGCGTGCCGAGCATCGACACGAGGTAGCGCTTGCCCTCCACGTTGGCGATCACGACAGGAATCGAGCGGACCCGGCCGGAGACGCGGCCACGGACTTCTAGGGCGGCCTGGATCTTCGGCGGCAGCCCGAGGCCGGACCACCAGGCCATGGACCGGTTGACCCAGCGGCCCAGGCGCGTCGGGCGCCAGCCGCGGTAGAACAGCCGCATGTATGCGCTGCGCTCCGCAGGATCGGTATGCGCTTCTTTGTGAGCCATCGTCGTCATCCTTCGCGACAGAGCTACGAGCCCGGTCGCGCACATGGCCTCGTCAGCAGCGACGACGTATCGCCGATGCATCACGAGCGTGGCCCGGTCGCTGCGTCGCCTCCCACGGGATTCGATGCACGCGCTTGCAGCGGCGGCAGAGGATCTCTACGCCGGCGGACGTGACCTTCGCGACGAGGTTGCCGCACGCGCAGCGTTCTTCAGCCGCCTGAGCTGTCGGTGGCATCGGCGATCTCACCGCTCTCCCTCCTGATGGATTTCAGATAGAGCCGGCCCCAGTGCTCCACCTTGCTGCGGTCGAGTTCCTCATCGAGCCCCAGCAGGTTGACCAGGTCGAATGTCAGCCCGATGGACATGAAGTGCCACGCAGCGACGCGCGTGTCGACGCCGGCGCTCACCAGCCCCTGCCCCTTGCCGCGTTCGAGGTTCTCTTGCAGCAGGTCCACGAGCGAGGTGAAGTTCTCCTTGAGCACGGCCTGGGTCTCCGGGTCATCGGACTCGCAGAGCGCCTGAAACCACAGCTTCATCACCGGCGCGTGACTCTGGACGTGGTCGTAGTACCCCAGTCCGAACGACCACACCGCCTCCAGCGGGTCCTCGGCGCTCCCTGATATGCGCTTGAAGATGCCGGACAGGCGCGGCCCCGCGCTCCGCAGCGTGCTCAGGAAGAGCGCCTTCTTGCTCGGAAAGTAGCGGTAGAGCGCCGGCGCCGAAACGCCTCCGGCCCGCGCCAGCGCGGTCGTATCCGCCCCCGCGTAGCCACAGGCAGCGAACACGCCTGCGGCGCCATCGAGGATCAGCCGCTTCCGATCTGCCGCCCGCCGTTTCGGTGCGCGCTCGCTCACAACGCCTCCGAAGATAGTGAACACTTCTTCACTATTCTAGCCGGGCGTCGGCCGAGCCCTGGTAGGGCCATTCGGCCCCTTCCTTGGCTCAGCGCGCCGCGAGGGTCATCGGAAATGGCCGAGAAGCCGGTCTCTGGGACGTCCTCAATACCGCCCGGGGCGGAGATAGAAGGAGCGCGGGTCGAGATGCCGCAGCAGTCGCAGCTCCTCTTCGCCCGGGCGCGCGCACTCGGCGATGTTCTCGGCGATACGCAGCGGCCACGGGATGAGCGCCTGCACCACGTCCGCGCCCACGTCCGGGAATGTCTTCACCAGCTGCATCTCGCACGTCCCGGTCTCGCCACCATCCGCCGTATCGAACGCGAACACGCCCATCGTGCTGATCACGAGGTTCCGACCCTGCGGATCCAGCCCTGCAGCGCGGCGCGCGCCCGCGCCATCGATGTACCCCGGGCTCGCCAGGAACGACACGCGTTCGACGAAGCGGCGCGGCTCCAGTGACATGATGGTGATGACGCGCGGCGCCAGGCACGCGGCATCGGTATTGCCGCCCGTGCCCGGAAAGCGCGCATCCGGCGCGGCCGGATCGCCGATCAGCAGCGTGTTGAGGTTCCCGTGTCGGTCGATTTCCGCGCCCGTCAGCACCGCCACGTCGATGCGCCCGCCCATCAGCCACGCGCCCAGCGCATCGACCATGTCGCCCGCGTACGCGGCGCAGCGATCGAGAATCGGGTCGCCGATTCCGGACGGCGCGTGGTCGACTTCAGCCAGCGGCGGATCCCAGTCGCCGACGCCGACCTCCGTGCTGTAGATCAAGCCGGGGTCGTGCGCGAACTTCGCGAGCGCCGTCGCCAGCATCGGCAGCCCCATGCCCACGAATGCGTTGCCGGAACCGGCGATCTCACGCGCCGCCTGCACCACCATCATCTCCGCGAGCGAGTACTCGCCGATCACTGCGCGGCCCTCCAGCCGTAACGGATCGGCCGCTCCGGCTCCCACGTGCGGTCGGCGCGCAGCGCGTCCAGCGCGCCCGCACCGTAGCGCTCCTCGAACATCCGCAGGAACGCATCGTGGTCCGCGCAGCCGTCGATCCAGCGCTGCACCTGCTCGCCGAAGCCCGCCTCGCTCCGCAAGCCGACGAGGTAGTCGACCTGTAGCTTCGCCGACGTGCCGTAATACCCCGGCAGCGCCCACGGCAGCGCGCCGAACGGCATGTGCACCACCGCGTCCACCATGAAGCCAGGCACGGTCACGCGGTGCGGGTCCGACCGCAGCACGCTCGCCGGCACGATCTCGTCGGCGGAGATGATGATCCGCTTCGATGCCCACAGCCCCCAGCGCACCTCGCCGTGGCCGCCCCAGAAGGCCGCGTTGCCTTCCTCATCGGCCCACTGCACGTGCACGCAACTGACGTCCGGACGAAGCGCCGGCAGCGCGACGACCTTTTCGCCGCCGAAGGGCGATTCCATCAGCCGCAGCTTGTCCTGGCCGAGGAACCCGTTCGGCTGCGGATAGAACGCGTCCGACACGTAGTCACTGCCGAGCATGGCGCGCGTCGGGATGAACGGGATGCCGAGCGCGCCCGCCATGAACATCATCGCGATCGACTGGTTGGTGTAGTCCTCGATCTTCCACTCGCCCGCCGCCAGCCGTTCGCGAAACCACGGCGACAGCCCGCCCAGCGCGTACGCGGTGATGATGCGATCAGCGCACCCGAGGAGCGGTAGCAAGATCGACCCGACGGTCGCCACCACGGCGAGGCGCTGCTTGCGCTGACGCGCGATCTCCCACTCGAGCGCGTTCGCCCACGATGTGTACCCCAGGAACACGCTGTCGCCGTCGTGGACGAACCGCTCGACCGCCTCACGGGCGGACATGAGCTTGCTGGCGCGCGGCCGCCGCTCCGGCGCGGGTGGCAGCGTCAGGCTCATCGCGCGATCACCACGCCGCGATACACCGCCGGCTGCCCGGCGCGGTTCAACACGTCGAAGAATATCTCCCGCCCGCCGCCCGCCGCGCGGTCTTCGAGGCAGCGCACGGTGATGTGTTCGCCGGGGATCACCATCGCGCGGAACTGCCCGGCCAGCCGCGCGACGCGCTCGGGGTCGCCGCCCAGGCAGCGGTCCACGACCTCGCGCAGGCCGATCGTCAGCGTCGCGCTCCCATGCAGGATGATGTCAGGCAGGCCCGCTGCTTGCGCCACGCCGCGCTCGGTGTGGATTGGGTTCCAGATGTCGGCGCACTCCGTGTAGACATGCGCGGCCTGCGGCGCGATCGCGATCTCCGAGGCCCACACCGGCTCCCCGGCAACGGCCGACGCCTCGGGCAGCGGCACGAGCGGCGCGATCTCGCGGTCCGGCCCGCTCGTGCGCGCCGTGCGGATGATGCCGCCCGTGTCCATCACAGCCACCGCCTCGCCCAGCGCGTCGCGCATCGTCACGCGCTGCACGACCAGCACGCCCGGCGCGATCTGCCGCACGGCGATCGTCTGCCCCTGCGCCGTGATCGCATCGCCCTGCCGGAACGCGCGCACGTAGCGGATGTCGGCCCACGCGTGCACGCCCATCCTGACCGTCTCCGGATCCTGCGTGTCGCCCGGCATGTGGCGACTGTTCCACTGAAACGTGAACGCCATGCCGGGGTGGCCGATCAGACCGCCGGCGCGCGTGTCGTCGAAGTAGCACGGGTTCGCGTCGCCAACCCCGGCGGCGAATGCGTTGATCAGCCGCGGCGTCAACTCCCACGTCCGGGCGATCGTCCACCGCCCCACCGCACCCGTGTCAACGACGCCCGCGGTCAAGTGATCCTCCTCGTCATGCGGCGCAACAATAGCAGCCACCGCCGGTCCGAGACATTTGTGATCGCGACGAGCGCCCTATTGCCATCACAGGTCGTCGAACTTGCCGTGACGCCCCTTGCCTGAAGCGAACCGCCGCGCGCCCTCAACCGTCTCGCCCGAGCGGATCACGTCCAGCCCAAGGCGCGTCTCGTTGGCCAGCGCCTCGCGCAGCGGCAGGTTCCACTGCTCGTACGAAGACAGCCGGTCCGAGCGCATGCAGAGCTGCGGGAACGCCGCCACCTCATGCGCCAGCCGCACGGCCGCATCGCGTGCCTGGCCCGGTTCGACGAGCCGGTTCGCCAGCCCCATCATCAGCGCCTCGTCGCCCGACACGCCGCGCCCCGTCAGGATCATGTCCAGCGCGTGGCTGTGTCCGATGAGCCTCGGCAGCCTGACGGTGCCGCCATCAACCAGCGGCACGCCCCAACGGCGGCAGTACACCCCGAACACCGCGTCGCGTGCCGCGACCCGCAGGTCGCACCACAGCGACAGTTCGAGCCCGCCCGCAACCGCGTACCCCTCGACGGCCGCTATCACCGGCTTCGAGAGCAGCATGAACGTCGGTCCCATCGGCCCGTCGCCGTCCGCGCTCACGCGGTTCGCGCCGCTCACCGAGGCCACGGCCTTCAGGTCCGCGCCCGCGCAGAACGTGCCCTGTGCTCCGGTGAGGACCGCCGCTTTCAACGCGTCATCGGCATCGAACGCGCGGAACGCCGCCGCCAGTTCCGCCGCCGTCGCCGCATCGACCGCGTTGCGGACCTCCGGGCGGTCGATCGTCACGATGCATACGTCGCCATCGATGGTCGTGCGCACTGCCATGTCTCACTCCTCCATGAACGTGCGTGATCCTCGCCCACCCGCGCACTGAACGCAATGCCTGGCGGTCGCCCATCGGGCCGCGGCTCATCTCACCGGCTGGCTTGCCAGGGATCCCAGTCGCCGTCATCGGCCGGCACGAGCTTCGCGGGGTCGCCGAACACGCTCCCTTGCTCGACCTCCCGCATCAGGTCGCGGCCGAGCACCGCGCCCGCCGTGCCCACGCCGCCGCGCATCGAACCGACGATTCCCGGCCCCGAGCTTGTGCTGGCGCCCGTCAGGTAAAGCCCCGCGATCTCCGTGGCCGGCGCCGGGCGATTCGGCCCCACCTGGTCCAGCGCCAGGTCGATGCCGTACGACGTACCGTCCGTCGAAAGCGTGAAGCGCTCCTGCGTCACCGGCGTCGCCGCTTCCTTCCAGACGATGTGCTCCCGGATCCCCGGCAGCACCTGCTCCGCAGCATCGATCAGCGCGTCCGTCAGCCGGTCCTTATTCGACCGGTAGTCCCGGTCCCGGTGGTACTTCTCGCCGGCAGCCGGCCCCTCGTGCACGCGCCACACGTCGTAATCAGCGGGCACCCACGTCATGATCTCGATGCTCGAGTGCCCGGGCGGTGCGATGCGCGTCGTGCCGGGGTCCTTCACCGTCGCGGCCGTGATGAACAACGGCGGCGACTCCGGCAGCTTCCCGGCGTAGCACGCCTGATACGTCCCCTCGACGTCGAATGTCCCGCTGTACCAGAAATTCGTGTTCGGCATGCGCTCGCGCAGATCGATATCCAGGCCCAGGTACACGCAGAAGATCGGCAGCGCCATGCGATACGACTCGATGCGCCGCACCGTTTCCGCCGACAGGTGCTCGCGGCCGACGAGATCGAGCATCGTCCGCTTCAGGTCCGCGTTGGAGACGACGACGGGCGCGCGCAGTTCCTCTCCCGTGGTTAAGCGCACGCCGGCGACTCTGCCGTCTTCGATGAGAATGCGCTCCACGCGCGCGCGCGTGCGCACCTCGCCCCCGTTGGCACGCACCACATCGACGAGCCGCCCTGGCAGCACCTGCCCGCCGCCCTTCGGATAGTACGCGCCCTTCAGGTAGTGGTCGAGGAACGCGGCGTGCACCGCGACCGGCGTGCGCGAGGGCGCCATCGCGTACGCGCCGCTCTCCGCCAAGATCACGGCGCGCGCCTTCTGCCCCAGCGCGCAATCATCGAAGAGATCGGCCACCGACCGCGCGCCCCATTGCAGCAGCGTCGGCGCTTCTCGCACGAGCCGCGCGAGATCGCTCATCGCTCCCGATTTCTGCGCGCTCGCGGCCTCCGCCAGCAACGCCTCGAAGACGTCGAGGCACCGGTGTAGCGCCGTCTCGTCGTCCGGAAACGCGGCGACGAGACGCTCGCGATACCGATCCCATCCCTTCGGCACACGGAACGTCAGTCCCGGTAGACGATCGTGTCGAACCCGTCCGGATCCATCTCCAGGAACTCGACCCTGCCCTCCAGCCCAACGCCGCGCAGCACGTTAGGTATGGCGCCGCCCGGCGCGCAGTCGCCGATGTAGTGGACGCCGACGTCGAACTCGAACATGCGGCGCCGGCGGAAGACGTGCGCGTTCCCGCCCGCCACCCAGTGCTGCTCGAGCACCAGCGTGCGCAGGCCGTTCGTCGCCAGGTACGCAGCGGCCGTCAGCCCGCCGAGCCCGGAGCCGATGACGATGGCGTCCCACTGTTTCGCGTTCATGCTCGGGCCTCGCGCACTCGTTCCGCTCTACACGCGCGTTCCGGCGTGCAGTGACGCGACGTTATGCGCTGGCCCGAAGCCAATGCAAGTGCCCAAGGTCGTACTTCACAGGCCGTTGGACATGCGGACTCAGCGGTTCACTCGAAGCAGCCCATCTCCCGGGCGATGATGTGCTTCTGGATCTCGCTCGTCCCCTCGGCGATCGTGCTCGCGCGCACGTCGCGGTAGTAGCGCGAGACCGGCGTCTCGTCCATGTACCCCAGGCCGCCGAACACCTGCACCGCGCTGTCGGCGGCGCGCTTCGCCATCTCGGTGCAGAACAGCTTCGCCATGGCCGCCTCCTTCGCGTACGGCTGCCGCGCGTCGTGCAGCCGGCACGCGCGGTCGCGCAGCAGCCGCCCCAACTCCACTTCCAGCGCCATGTCGACGAGCATCCCCTGTACGTATTGGAAGCGCGAGAGCGGCCGCTTGAACGCTACCCGGCTCTTCGCGTGGGCCAGCGCCACGTCCAGGCACTCCGACGCCAGCCCCAACGCCTGCGACCCCAGGTACAGCCGCGTCAGGTGAAAGCCGCCGCTGACGATCGCCTGGCGCCCGCTGCCGGGGCCGCCCAGCAGGTGCATCCGCGGCACGCGGCAATCGTCGAACGAAAGCTCGCGCGTGTCCGCCGACCGCAACCCCATCTTCCGCAGCGGCTTGCCGATGCTGTACCCCGGCGTCCCCGTCGGCACGATGACGATGCCGAAGCCGTCGTCCGTGCGGCACAGCACCATCGCGAAGGCGCAGTTGTCGAGCCCGGCGTTGCTGATGAAGATCTTGGCGCCGTTGATCACCCATTCGTCGCCATCGAGCACCGCGCGCGTCTTCAGCGCCGCCGTATCCGACCCCGCGTCCGGCTCCGTGATTGCGCCCGCGCTCACGACTTCGCCGCGCACGCCCGGCACGATGTACCGGTCGCGCCACGCCGCGAGCTGCTCGTCGCTCCCGTGCGACATCGACGCCGCACCCTGCACGCCCACCCACAGCGTCAACCCCAGCGACATGTCAACGCGGCTGATCTCCTCCAGCGCCAGACAGAACGACAGCGCGTCGGTGTCGGTGCCGCCGAACTCCTCCCGGAACGGCATCCCCACAATGCCAAGCTCGCCAAGCCGCCGCAGCAGCCCGTAATCGAACTGCGACGTGCGGTCGCGCTCCTCCGCCCCCGGCGCGATTTCCTTGCGCGAGAAGTCGCGCACCGTGCGCTGGATCTGCAACTGCGCTTCGGTGTAGTCGTGCGTGTCGATGCTCATCGTGGGAGTCCTCGCTGATGGCGATCGTGGGCCGCGGCCGCCGGCGGCGGGAGCCCATCGGCCGCTTCAGGTTAGGCGATCGACATGCGCCGCTCCACGGGCCGTTCGGCACGCGACGTTGGGGCGAAGAGGTCGGGGTCTAATCCAGGTTCGCGGACTCGCGGTGGAACCGGGCGACGATCTCCGGATCGGGCGCGATGCCGACCGTGGCGGAGTCCTTGCCGGTGTACGGCAGGAGGTTCAGCACGTAGCGGATCGCCTCGAGCCGAGCCTTCTTCTTGTCGTTCGCCCGCACGATCGTCCAGGGGCTGAACGACGTGTGTGTGCGGCTGAACATCTCTTCCTTGTAGCTCGTGTAGCTGTCCCAGAGCTCCTGCGCCTTGTGGTCGATGGGACTGAGTTTCCACTGCTTGAGCGGGTCGGTCTTGCGCCCCCGGAAGCGCCGCAGCTGTTCCTCCTTCGAGATGGAGAACCAGAACTTGATGATCGTCACGCCGTCCTCGTACAGCATGTGCTCGTACTCCGGCACCTGCTGCAGGAAACGGTGGTACTGGTCCTTCCCGCAGAATCCGTTGACGGGCTCGACGACGGCACGGTTGTACCAGCTGCGGTCAAAGAACACGATCTCGCCGGCGTCCGGGAGCTGCCGCGAGTACCGCTGGAAGTACCACTGGCCGCGCTCCTGCTCCGTCGGAACCGGCAGCGCCACCACGCGCATCGCACGGGGGTTCAGGTGCTCGGTGAAACGGCGGATCGTGCCGCCCTTGCCCGCGGCGTCGCGCCCCTCGAACAGGATGGCGATGCGGCGGCCCTTCTCGTGCACCCAGCGCTGCATCTTCACCAGCTCGACCTGCAGCGCCTGCAACTCCTCTTCGTAGTGCAGCGTCTCGAACACCTCATCGAGGCGGATGCGATTCCTGCGCAGCAGGCGCACCATCCCCTTGCGCGTGTTGACGCGGCGCAGGTCCTCGACGCTGATATCGCGCCGCAGCCGCGTGATCTTGCCCGGCCGTGGCAGCGCGAGACGGTCGTCGGTCGGCTCGTCCGCCTCGCGGACGGGCGCGAGCGCCGTCGCCCCATCGGTCAGCAACTCGATACCGCTGCCCGGCGCCGCATCGGCGCGGGCGCGCAGCGCCACGACGCCGCTCGCTGCGGCCGCGGGGCGCGCATCAGATCCGGGGTCAGGCTTCCGCTGTGCCACACTCCCTCCCAATGTATGGCGTCGGCGCTGCGAGGCCGGCCACGACACCGGGGATCTCCCGCAACTGACCGCCGGATTCCCCCTGACGTGGCGGCGGCCGGGGGCAAGGCGAAAGCCCCGCGCTGTAAAGCGTGGGGCTTTCAAAAATACCCTGGCAGTGGCCTATTTTCCACAGAGGATTGCTCCCCCAGTATCGTCGGCGCTGAGGCGTTTCACTTCCGTGTTCGGGATGGGAACGGGTGGGGCCACCTCGCTCTAACCACCAGAGATATTCGATTGTTGAGCCCGCCTTTAATGCGGGCGGTGTCGGCTTGGTAGCGGGGGAAGGATTCGAACCTCCGACCTTCGGGTTATGAGCCCGACGAGCTGCCACTGCTCCACCCCGCGACGCGCACGGTTATCGAATAGGGAAACTTCACGTTGGTACTACGCTCGCCGCGGCGAGCGCATCGCGCCCGGAATTCAATGTAGGTCAAGCCCTCGACCATTAGGACGGCTTCGCTAAACGCATTGCTGCGAGTACACCTGCCGCCTATCAAACGGGTAGTCTGCCCGTGGTCTTACCTGGTTACCCAGTGGGAGATCTCATCTTGAGGTGGGCTTCGCACTTAGATGCCTTCAGCGCTTATCCCATCCAGACTTGGCTACCCGGCAATGCTCCTGGCGGAACAACCGGCACACCAGAGGTCTGTCCACCCCGGTCCTCTCGTACTAGGGGCAGCTCCTCTCAAATCTCCTACGCCCACGCCGGATAGAGACCGAACTGTCTCACGACGTTCTGAACCCAGCTCGCGTAC
>Ga0080064_1001859_pt1 | contig 39380 bp, 38 predicted proteins | sample Subgrocontami54m_FD_69260 | JGI IMG/M metagenome (GOLD analysis project Ga0080064, IMG submission 69260) | Subsurface groundwater microbial communities from S. Glens Falls, New York, USA - GMW46 contaminated, 5.4 m (SPADES assembly) (version 2) ...
AGCTGAAATTTAATCACGACGTAGCGTAAGCGAAGGCGGATGGTCGGAGTGGCAGGATTCGAACCTGCGACCCCCTGCTCCCGAAGCAGGTGCGCTACCAGGCTGCGCCACACTCCGACTGAAGGCCGGACTTATAGCGACGGCCCCCAGGGGCCGCAAGCATGGGCCGGAAAGCAGCCAAGCCTTGTATTTTCAGCGTCCAGAACCAGCTATCATCTGCGCAAGACGGGGTGTGGGGCCGAGCCATCAGGAGACCATCATGATGCCGCCGCGCCTGTTTCTGACCGCGCTGTTGACCGCCGCCATCATTCCCAATGTCGCCGCCGCGCAAAACGCGCCAGGCACGGTATTAACCGGCAAGGACGCCTTCGGCGACTGGCGGGCCGACGCGCCCGGCGTGCGGCGTCATATCTCCGCGAAAGATCTGCCTGCGCCTTTCGCCTCCGCCTCAACGCGCAATAAAGTGGAAGCAACCCCGGGCGGAAGCGAAGGACAGTTGAAAGCGCCCGCCGGTTTTGAGGTCAAGCTGTTCGCCAAGGGGCTCAGCGGGCCGCGGATGATCCGCACCGCGCCCAATGGCGATATTTTCGTTGCGGAAAGCGAAGCCGGACGCATTCGCGTTCTGCGCCCGAGCGCGGACGGGACCGGCGCCGGCCAGATGGAAATTTTCGCGAGCGGTCTGCAGCGTCCGTTCGGGATCGCTTTTTATCCCAACAACGGAAAGCCCGAATGGGTCTATGTCGCCAACACCAATTCCGTTGTCCGTTTTCCTTACAAGGATGGCGACCTGAAAGCGCGCGGGGACGCGGAAGTCATTGTCGCCACGCTGCCGTCCGGTCGCGGGCATTGGACCCGCGACGTTATCTTCTCGAAAGACGGTTCGAAGATGTTCGTGTCCGTCGGCTCGGCCAGCAATGTCGCAGAAGACATGCCGAAGCTCGACGCGGCGGCGCTGAAGAAATGGATCGCGGAAAATCCGCTGGGCGCGGCCTGGGGCGCGGAGGCCGAGCGCGCGGATGTTCTGGTGTTCGATCCGCAAGGCAAGAACCGCCGCATCTTCGCCACCGGCATCCGCAATTGCGTCGGCATGGACATCCATCCCGCCACGGGCGATTTGTGGTGCTCGACCAACGAGCGCGATCTGCTCGGCGACAATCTGCCGCCCGATTACCTCACGCGCGTGAAGGAAGGCGCCTTCTACGGCTGGCCTTGGTATTACACCGGCGCGCATGAAGACCCACGGCACAAAGGCGAGCGTCCCGACCTCGCGGGCAAAGTCACCGTGCCGGACGTGTTGCTGCAGCCGCATTCGGCGCCGCTCGGCATGACGTTCTACAACGGCGGCCAATTCCCGGCGGAATATAAAGGTCAGGCTTTCGCCGCCTCGCACGGCTCGTGGAACCGCACCACGCGCACCGGCTACAAGATCATCCGTGCAATCGTGAAGGATGGCGTGCCGACTGGCGAATACGAGGATTTCGTCACCGGCTTCGTGGTGGACGATGCCCGCGCCTGGGGCCGGCCGGTGGGCGTGACGGTGGCCAAGGACGGCTCGCTCTTGTTCTCCGAAGATGGCAACGGAACGATTTGGCGGGTAACCTATGCGCAGCGCGCCTCGGCGCGGTGACGGCAACGGGAGCCTGCATGTATCCAATCAGAAGCCGGGCGGCGCATGTCCGCTGAGCCGTCTACCTCCGTTGTCCGGGCGGGCGCAGCGGCGATCAAGGACGCTGTCCGCTGTCTTGCCGCGGGCGGGCTTGTCGCCTTTCCGACCGAAACCGTCTACGGCCTCGGGGCCGACGCTACCAATGGCGAGGCTGTCGCACGCCTCTATGCGGCGAAGGGACGACCCTCGTTCAATCCGCTGATCGCGCATGTCGCCGATCTCGCTTCGGCGCGGCGGCTTGCGCGCTTCGACGCGGCGGCGGAACGGCTCGCCGGCGCCTTCTGGCCGGGACCGCTGACGCTGGTGCTGCCGAAGACGCAGGATTGCTCCGTAGCCGACCTCGCCACCGCGGGGCTTGGCAGCATTGCAGTGCGCGTGCCGGATCATCCGGTCGCGCGCGAATTGATCGCAGCTTTCGGCAGGCCGCTGGTCGCGCCCTCCGCCAACCGCTCCGGGCATCTCTCGCCGACCACGGCGGCGCATGTGCTGGCCGATCTGCGCGGTCGCATCGATCTCATCATCGACGGCGGGCCGACGTCCGTGGGCGTGGAGTCCACCATTGTCGCATGCCTCGATGGGCCGATGCTGTTGCGGCCCGGCGGATTGGCGCGCCAGGACATCGAGAAACTTCTGGGCCGGACGCTGGCAGACGGGCCGCCGGTGAGCACCGACGAAGAGGAAGCCCCGCTCTCGCCCGGAATGCTGGCGTCGCATTATGCGCCGAGAGCACGGCTACGCCTTAACGCCGAGAGCGTCGGCGCGGGCGAGGCTTTGCTCGCTTTCGGCCCGGCGCGGCCGGCCGGGATCGATCAGGCTAAAGCGACGCTCAATCTTTCACTGCGCGGCGATCTGGTGGAGGCGGCAGCCAATCTGTTCTCACATCTGCGCGCGCTCGATACGTCCGGCGCGGCGGTCATTGCCGTGGCGCCCGTGCCGCACGAGGGCCTCGGCGAAGCGATCAACGACCGGCTGCGGCGCGCGGCTGCACCGCGGACTGCTGGACGGGCCGGCGATGTCTGATCGCAAGATGAACTCTTCCCTGCTGGCGCGCTTCACGGCCATCGTCGGCGATAAATATGCGATCACCGATCCGGCGGAGCAGCAGGCTTATCTGGTCGAGAACCGCGGGCTTTATCACGGCCGCACGCCGCTGGTATTACGTCCTGCATCCACCGACGAAGTTGCTGCAATTCTCAGGCTGGCCAACGAAACCGGCACGCCTATCGTGCCGCAGGGCGGCAATACCGGCCTCGTCGGCGGGCAGGTCCCGCATGAAAGCGGCAACGAAATATTGCTGTCGCTGACGCGCCTGAACCGTATCCGTGAGGTCGATGCGGTTTCCAACACCATGACCTGCGAAGCCGGCGTGGTGCTGGCCAAGGCGCAGGAAGCGGCGGAAGAACAAGACCGGCTGTTTCCGCTTTCGATGGGCGCGCAGGGAAGCTGCACCATCGGCGGCAATCTTGCGACCAATGCGGGCGGGACCGGCGCGCTGGCCTATGGCGTGGCGCGCGATCTGGCGCTCGGCCTCGAAGTCGTGCTCGCGGACGGGCGCATTTGGAATGGGCTCAACAAGCTGAAGAAGGACAATACCGGCTACGACCTGAAAAACATTTTCATCGGCGCGGAAGGCACGCTCGGCGTCATCACCGCGGCAACGCTGAGATTGTTTCCGCGACCGCATACGGTCGCAACCGCCATCGCGGGCGTATCCTCGCCGTCCGCCGCGCTGGCGCTGCTCAATCTCGCGCGCGCGAGCGCGGGCGGGAGCATCACCGGCTTCGAATTGATGCCGCGCATCGGGCTTGATTTGATCGCCAACCACATGCCGGACACGCGCGATCCCCTCGCCTCGCCGCACGCCTGGTATGTGCTGATCGAATTGTCGTCGCAGGCGCGCGAAGGACTGACAGAGACGATGCAAAAACTGCTGGCCGCGGGCGTCGAGCACCGGCTTGTCGAGGACGCGGCGATGGCGGCGAGTTTGGAACAGGCGAAGGATTTCTGGCGGCTGCGCGAAGCCATTGTCGAGGTGCAGAAATTTTCCGGCGGCTCGATCAAGCACGACATTTCCGTGCCGGTGGCGGCGGTGCCGGATTTCATCGTGGAAGCAAGCGCGGCCGTGACCGCGCTTATTCCGGGCGCGCGGCCGTTTGCCTTCGGCCATCTCGGCGACGGCAATGTGCATTTCAACGTCAGTCAGCCGCCGGGCGCGGACAAGACCGCCTATCTCGCGCGCTGGGCGGAGATGAATGCCGTGGTGCATCGCATAGCCGCGAAATTGGGCGGCTCGATTTCCGCCGAACACGGCATCGGAAGGCTCAAGCGGGACTTGCTGCCGGGCGTGAAGGACCCGGTTGCGCTCGACATGATGCGCGCGCTCAAGCGCACGCTCGACCCGAAGGGGATTCTCAACCCGGGCAAGGTGTTGTAGGACCGAATCGGGCCGTTAAAAGAGTGTTAACGATAAGGTATGAGACTACCAAAGTAGAACGCCGAGCCATCCGCAAGAACCCTCATGGCCCGCTCCCCTCCCGTCGCGCCGAGATCGAACGACGATACGATGACCGCGTCCGTCAGCACCTTCCCGCTTGCCGATACCAATATCAACCCGTTGACGGGGCTTGCCACCGACTATCTCAACCATTTCAACGAAGCGATCATGCTGCTTGAAATGCTAGCAGAGACGCCGGACTGCCGAAGCGATTTCTTCGCTTGGCAGCCGAGGAATTACAGCGAGCATTTCGCGGCGTCGAGTTTCAAGCACCGCGAGATCGCCATCGCCGCCTACGCCGCGGCCGATCCGGAACGGCGGCAGCGCCTCAACACGCTTGCGGATACGATGAACGAAATCCTCATGGCGACACGCGAGGTGATGCGGCAGCCGCTTTCCGCCGCGAGCGCGGGCATGATCGCACATCTGGCATTGCGCTGGATCAAGCCGCTGGTTGCACAGGCCGGCGCCGTGATCAACGGAATCCAGACCGAATGCGTTCCTGAACCGGAAAACGCGCCGCAGGCTGCCGTCGACGCCGTGCTAGCACGTTAACCGGCGTGGCGACTTCCGAAGCTTATCCCGACAATCCCCGCCTGGCCGTGAGCGCCGTTATCGTGCGCGACGGGAAGTTTCTTGTCGTGTGCCGCGCGCGACCGCCCGCGGAGGGATTGTTCACCCTCCCCGGCGGCAGAGTCAAAGCTGGAGAGACTCTCGTGCAAGCGGTCCGGCGTGAGGTGCGCGAGGAAACCGGACTGACCATCGAAGCTCACGCTCTGGCCGGGTATCGCGATGTCATCACCCGCAGCGGCGGTGGCGTCGAAAGCCACTTCGTCGTACTCACCTTTGCCGCCCGCTGGGTTGCGGGTGAGCCGCGGCCAAACGAGGAGATTTCGGAAATTCGCTGGATCCGGCCAGCCGGGCTGGCAGCCCTTGCTGCGACCGAGGGCCTGGGCGAGATCGTGGCTGCGGCTTTCGAAATCCTCGAGTCGAGCGCCTGAGCGCACAGGCCTTATTTCCGCGCCCCTCAACCATGATAAAGGCTGCGGCTTGCCGCCGGGCGCTGGATTGCGCATAGGTCGCCTTCACCGATTTACCAATATGCTGAAACGGACCCTCATTCTGGCCTTTCTCCTTGCCGCCTTCCCGGGCTCGCCAGCGCCTGCGGTAGAAGGCGGGACCGCGCCTTTTGACGGCGACCTGCAGCGGCTTTCCGAAATCCTCGGCGCCTTGCAGTATCTGCGGGGTATCTGCGGCGCGAAGGAAGGGACGAAATGGCGCGACGAGATGCAAGCCCTGATAGACGCGGAAGCCTCGACGGGGGAGCGTAAGGCACGAATCGTCGCGAGCTTTAACCGTGGCTATCGCAGCTTCCAGCAGACCTACCGCACCTGCACGCCTGCGGCCGATTTCTCCATCCGCCGCTACCTGGAGGAAGGGGCCAAGATTTCTCGTGAAATTACCGCGCGTTACGCCAATTGACCGGGCCCGGCAAATTAACCTTCCCTAAAACTGTAGCCTTTGCGAAACCAGATCGCGTGCTAACGTGGGTTGTAACGGGGGACATAGAGGCCGCCGGCAGCCTCTGAGGAAAGTCATGAGCAACCTATCGCGTACGATTACAGCCCGAGAGCCGCTGCCGGATCTCGAGCAGAAAAAGGTTGCGCTTGGATACCTGCAAGAGGCTTGGGCCGAGGCGCGTCTCGACGGGATCGACGGCGACTGCATGGCGCAAAGCTGCCTCTTCGCCGCTTTTGTTGAATTTGTTTCCACCTATGGCGAAGAGGCCGCCGCCGAATATGCGGAAGGCCTCGCCGGCCGCATCCGCAACGGCGAATTCTCCGTCGAACTTGCCCGCCAATAAGCGCGCGTTCCTCTCCTAAAAACTCCACTGAAAGCGATGAGGGTCCGCACGGTCGCGGTCGCGTTCAGCGCGTGCGCGACGGCGCTTCAAGCTGGTAGTAACGATACAGCACGGCATCAATATCGGATGGAAAGAACGGTTTCTTGAGGAAAGCGGCGGCTCCGGCTTTGGTGGCACGTTCTGCGAAGTTTTCACTATCGGTCGATGTCATCATGACGGCAGCAACGTGAGGATGCTCGCGCCGGAGTTCCGACAAGATTTCCATCCCGTTGAGGCCCGGCATGTTGTAATCGAGAAAGACGATATCGAAACTGCCTTCCTGCAGCACCTTCAAAGCCTTGGCGCCTTCATCCACTTCCTCAACTTCGACGGGAAATTTACTGGCGGACAAAATCTTGCGCACGATGGCGCGCATGGTGGCTGAATCATCGACCATCAGCACGCGGGTGGGGATTCTTGTGCGGATGCAGCGGTCGACGACCGCCTGCGCTTCGTCGGCGGTGACGGGTCTGTTGACGTAACCATCGACATCCGCGCCGTCACCGGCGCGCCCGACACCTATAATGAACGGTTTTCTTTTCGCCCCGCGCGCGGCTCTGCAGACGGCGGACTTTTCAAGCGGCGGCAAGGCGGTGTCCAGCAGGATGAGATCCATGCCGCCCCTGGCGAGCAGCGCTTCCGCGCCAGCGGCGTCGTCCGCGTCCAAGACTTCAGCAGGCACGGAGGAAAAGCCGGCGCCTTGGCGCAAGATTTCCCGCTCCGAAGGCGAACGGAAGACGAGCAATATCTGAAGGGAAATGAGGTCGCTAATCATGCGTCTCAATCACCGCTGCGGCCAATTGAAAGTCGAGTCCGGTTATTTCCAGGAAAACTGAAAAGCTTGCCCCCAGAGGGGAGCGGCGGGAAATTACTTGCCGCGCGGCGCAAAGAAGCCCCCGCGGGCAAAAAAGCCCCGTGCAATCGCAGCCTATTATGGCACCCCTTTACCATAGCGGACAGGCCGCAAGGCCGTCTATGGGGTCAATGCACCACAGGACCGATGGTTTCGTCCGCGGCAAGGAGATCATATTGAGGTGGTGGAGGAATCCAGATAGGCCCTGGTACAGGGGGGGGGAGATGTATTAGGTCTAACCTGGTCCGATTCGTGCGGGCCGATCACTCTAGCCGAGAGAGGTCGACGAAATGACACGCGCGATATCGCTTGAACTCCTTGCCTTCAATCTCAAGTTACTTGGGCGGCAGAGTCGCAGACGTCTCCTCATCAGCGCCGGCAGACTGGAAGACAAGAAACGCATGCTGCCCTCCATCCGGCGGCTGCTGACGCTGGATATCGACCTTTATGCCACCCCTGGCACGCATCGTTTCTTTGCGGAAAACGGGGTCGAGAGCACGGCCATCTACAAGATCACCGATGCGCGCTCCCCCAATATCCTCAGCTTCCTGAAGGCCGACCGGTTCGACCTCGTCATCAACATTCTGACCGGCGACGAGGACTATGACGAAGCCTCCGACGCCAAGCTAATCCGCAAGCTTTCCATCGAAAACGGCATTCCGCTGATCACGGACTGCGACGTCGGGATCGCGACCCTTGAGCAGATCATCGTCGATAACGAGCGCGGCACCTACCGCTACAAGCTGGCCGACGACTCCGAGCCCTGGAACCTGCGGCTGCATTTCCTCGAAGCGGCCGAGCGGTTCGGCGGACTGGCCAACCACCACGCGCATTTCGACAAGGCCTACCTCATCACCAAGGAAAACCTGCGCCTGAGCCAGGTCGACATGCAGAAGAAGTGGGAGCTCTACCGCTACCTTAAGGAAAACTACACCCACGACGACCTGGTCGAGCGCATCAGCCGCGGCGTGCAGACCATGATCCAGCAGGGCGCGACCTATTGCCGGACGATGGTGGATGCCGACAGCACGGTCGGCCTTTTGCCGATGCGGGCGGCGCTGGAAGTGAAAAAGCGCTATGCCGACCAGATCCAGTTCGAGATCGGCGTTCAGCCGCTTCAAGGGGTGCTCGATCCGGCCTCCTACGAGCAATATGCCGAAGCCTGCGGGTTGGCCGATTATTGCGGCGGTCTTCCCTCGCGCGACCGCCCGCAGCCCGAGCGGCACCTCGACGTGATCCTCGATCTGGCCAAAAAACTCGGAAAACCGGTCGACGTTCATGTGGACCAGGAGAACAACCCGCTCGAGAACGAAACCGAGCTGCTGGCGCAGAAGACCATTGAGCACGGCATGCAGGGCCGGGTCTTCGGCGTGCACGCCATCTCGCTCGGCGCGAAAGAGGAGCGCGAGCAGGACCGCATCATCGAGAAGATCGTGGAAGCCGACCTCGGCATCATCATCTGCCCTTCGGCCGCGCTGAGCATGAAGCAACTACCGATGAACGCGCCGCTGCACAACTCCATCGCGCCTTATGCCAAGCTGCGCGAAGCCGGTGTGCGCTGCTACCTCGGGGTGGACAATGTGCATGACCTCTTCATGCCGGTGGTGGACGGCGACCTGTGGACCGAATGCCGGATGATGATGGAGGCATGCCGCTTCTACGACATCGATGCGATCGCCGAGCTGGCCTGCACCAAACCGATAACCTGGAATTCGGCTTCACGCGCCAACGACAATGGCCGCAATATTCAAAAGAAGAGCGGCGCAGCCGCCGCGATGCATCCGCTGGAGCGCCGCCTTGCCGAAGAGACGCCGGGACGGAAGGTCGCCGGGGCGGGAAAGGGACGCTAGGCCTGCAGGCTTGCAGTTCGCCTATCGCGCCACCGGCAGGCGCTGGGCATTCCATTCATCCATGCCGAGCGCATAGTAGTAGATCTTCGTGTATCCCAACTCGATTGCTTTCGCGGTGGCTTTTGCCGCACGGCCGCATTTGACACCGTTGCAATAGAACAGGATCGGCGTGTCCTTGGCCGCCACATTCTTGCCGAGCGTTTCGGGGGATATATCAGTATCGATCAGGCGGATGGCGCCCTCGATATGCCCGGCCGCGTAGTCCTCCGGCTTGCGGTTGTCCAGGATCACGATATTCGGAGTCTTGGCGACAAGCTCGAAAATCTGCTCGGCATTGACGGTCTTGGCGCCCGCGATTTCCAGGGGCGCTTCCTGCGCCGCCGCTACCGTGGAAAAACTGAGCATGGCGGCAATGGCAAACAGAAAGGTGCGGATGGGGGTCATGACGCTCTCCTCGCTTTACAAATTTTCGTCCGAGCCATTCAACCGGCGCGGACGGTGACAAGAAACCGGTCGACCTCGTGATGCAGGGTGTCGGCTTGGCGGGCCAGTTCGCGCGACGCCTTGAGAACCTCGTCAGCCACCTGTCCGGTTTCCGCCGCGGCTTCGCGCACGCCGGCGATATTGGTGGCGGCATCCCGCGCGCCCGTGGCGGCCTGGCTGACATTCTCCGTGATGTCCTGGGTGGCGGCGCCCTGCTGCCCCACCGCGGTGGCTACATTCGCCGCGATCTCGCTGATTTCGGTAATGGTGCGGCTGACGCGCTCGATCGCCTCGGCTGCGCTGCGGGTGGAGGATTGGATGGCACCAATTTGCCCGGTGATTTCCTCGGTCGCCTTGGCGGTCTGGGTCGCCAGCGACTTGACCTCGCTCGCCACGACGGCAAAACCCTTGCCCGCCTCCCCGGCGCGCGCCGCTTCGATGGTGGCGTTGAGCGCGAGAAGGTTGGTCTGGCCGGCAATGGCGTTGATGAGGCCGACCACCTCTCCGATTTTATTCGCGGAGTCCGCAAGGCCGCGCATGACCTCATTGGTTTCGTTGGCCTCGACCATTGCCTTGCTGGCGATGTTGCTGGAACGGGTGACTTGCCGGGTGATTTCGGCGGCGGCGGCCGAAAGCTCCTCCGACCTGTCAACGACGGCATGCACATTCTGGAACGATTGATCGGAACCACTGGCGGCTGCCCCGGCAAGCTTAGAGGCGCGTTGAGCAACGGTGGCCAGCGACTCGGCATTGGCGGTGGTCTCGATCGATGCCGAGAAGACGAAGTCGACGACCGACTTGACGCTGGCTTCGAATGAATCGGCCAAATGCAGGAGGCCGGAGCGGCGCATTGCCCTCGCCTCCTGATCGGTGCGTTGCCGCGCCTCATCCGCCTCAGCTTTCTCGCGGCGCTCGTGCTCAAGCTCGGCCTGGGCAGCGCTTTCACCTCGCTTGACCTGGCGCAGAAACATGGCGACGAGCGTGAGAACGGCGGCGGAGATGCCGCCGTAGATAAGGATGAATATGCCAAAGGATTTAAGCGCCGCTCTGTCGAGTGCTTTATTAAGGTCGGTGACGTCCTGCGTCACCTGCAAAAGCGCGAGCGGTTGCTTGTCAGGGCTGCGCACCATGAGCGTGTTCTCGTGTACCGTCGCGCCCTTGGGTATCTTGAAGTTCTTTGCAGTCATAAGCTGACGGCCGCCGGAAATGGACGTGATGTCGACCGTCATGCCGAGACGTTGGTCCAATGTCGCCAGCGCATGAATCGGGTCGGCATGCACCGCCACATAGCCCAGGAGACGAAGCCCGCCCACCGGCACGAAGGCGGAGAGGCGCGGCTGATCTCCGTCGCGCCACACGCGCGTTAGAATCTTGAGCCGATCCAATCCCTGGCGTTTCGCAACTTCATCGAGAATGGAGGCGGGAACGTTTTCAGCGGAGCCTCGCCAGGTTTCACCGGCGAGCTTCACCGTGCCGTCGTAGACGGAAAGGCCAAGCACCTTCACATGGCCACTTGAAATGGCGCCGCGATTGAATTCGTCGGCCAGAAGGGTCGGCAGCGCGTCTTTTTTTTCCGCGAGGGCGGCCCGCAGCGTTTCACCCTGGGCGATATTGCGGCCGATCTCGCTCACGGCCTGGGCATATTCATGCCAGGCAAGGTCGGTTACCGCGAAATCGGAAATCTGCTGGGCGTTGCGCGCATTGAAAGCGTAAACAAGCTGGGTGTAGCGGCGCGTCATGTCCCAGCCCACGCCCGCGGCCGCCAGCAACAAGACGGCGTTGCCGATGGCCAACAGGGGAAGGATATTCAGACGCAAGCGCACCAGCAGCTCCGTCGGGGCTTTGTCATGGATAAAATCGCCAGATCGCCCGGGGACCGGTTACGGCATGGATAAAGTGGAGACAGGAAACGCATGCTTGCTTCTACTGCGGATTTCTTTACGAATCCGTAAGCCTAAGGCTGAAACCACCCCCTCGGGGGTCAGTAAAAACACAACAATATCAAACGGCTGGCTCAAGTCGGCATTGGCCCCAAGATGCAAGCGGCGCTGCTCCCCGACCGTGGCGTGGTGAAGATCGCCGGCGGCGACGCCCGGCGCTTTTTGCATGGGCTCGTTACCGCCGACGTCAGCCAGCTCGCGCCCGGCCAATCCCGCTTCGCGGCGCTGCTGACGCCGCAGGGCAAGATCATCGCCGACTTCATTCTGGTGGAAGCGGCAGCCAGCGATGGCGGCGGTTTTTTCCTCGATTGCCCGCGGGCGCTGGCAGCCACCTTGGTCGAGCGTCTGACGTTTTATCGCCTGCGCGCGAAAGTGACGATCGAAGACCTTTCGCACAAGCTCAGTGTGCTCGCGGCGTGGAGCGGAACGGGCACGACCGAATGCGGCCTTGCCTATCCCGATCCGCGGCTGCCCGCGCTGGGGCTAAGCTGCATCCTGCCGCCGGAGCTGGCCGCCGAGGCGGCGGCCGAACTCGGCGCCATGTTGACGGACGCAGACGCCTACGAAGCCCATCGCATCGCTCACGGCATTCCGCGCGGAGGAGTCGACTTCAGCTACGGCGACGCCTTTCCGCACGAAACCGACATGGACCAGCTTGGCGGCGTGGATTTCAGCAAGGGCTGCTATATCGGCCAGGAAGTGGTCTCGCGCGTCGAGCATCGCGGGACGGCGCGATCGCGCATCGTGCCGATCGCCTATGACGGCTTTGCGCCGGAACCGGGAACCGCTGTTATCGCGGGGGATAAGGAAATCGGCACGCTCGGCTCAACGGGCGGCGGACGCGGCTTGGCGATGCTGCGGCTTGACCGCACGGCCGAGGCGCTGGCCGCTGGACAATTGCTCACCGCAGGCGGCGTCGCGATCCGCCCTGTTAAACCCGCCTGGGCGCGCTTTGCGTTTCCCGGCGAAGCCAAGGCGGTGGGATGATGCCGCGAGAAATTTCCCGTTGCCCCTGGCCGGGGCAGGACGCGCTCTATGTCAGTTATCATGACGAGGAATGGGGCGTGCCTGAATTCGACGATCGCGCGCTCTATGAGAAGCTCGTGCTCGACGGTTTTCAGGCCGGATTGTCCTGGATCATAATTTTGCGCAAGCGGGAGAATTTCCGCCGCGCTTTCGGCGGCTTCCAGCCGGAAAAGATTGCCCGCTACACGCCGAAGAAGATCGAAGCACTGATGCAGGACGCCGGCATCGTGCGCAACCGCGCCAAGATCGAAGGCGCAGTGACGTCGGCGCGCGCGTGGCTCGACGTGATGGAAAAGGGCCCAGGCTTTTCGTCTCTGCTATGGGATTTCGTGGATGGAAAGCCGAAGATCAACCGCTTCCGCGGCATGGGGCAGATTCCGGCTGAAACCGATTTGTCGCGCAAGATATCCAAAGAATTGTCCCGACGCGGATTCAAATTCTGCGGCCCGACCATTGTTTATGCTTTCATGCAGGCGGTCGGCATGGTCAACGACCATCTGGTGAAATGCCACCGCCATGCCGCCTGTGCGAAGCTGGCGAAGAGCTGATCTCCGTGGTCAAGAAACTGACTCCATCGAAAAATCACGCCGTGCCACGCGCATGGCAGCGCATGTTGTCAGGCCGGCGGCTCGATCTGCTCGACCCTTCTCCGCTCGACGTGGAGATCGACGACATCGCGCACGGCCTCGCCCGCGTCGCACGCTGGAACGGGCAAACGAAAGGCGCGCACATTTTCTCCGTGGCACAGCACACGTTGCTGGTGGAAGCGGTCGCGCGCGCGCGAAGCCCGCGCCTCGACCGCACACGGCGGCTCGCCATCCTGCTGCACGACGCGCCGGAGTACGTGATCGGCGACATGATCTCGCCGTTCAAGGCGGTGATCGGCGATTCCTACAAGGCCGTGGAGCGGCGGCTGCTCGCGGCCATACACCTGCACTTCGGCTTGCCCGCCGAGTTGCCCGAGGAGGTCGATCGTCTCATCAAGGTGGCCGACCGGGGCGCTGCTTATTTCGAGGCGACGCGGCTCGCGGGCTTTGAAGCAGCCGAGGCGCAGCGCTTCTTCGGCCGGCCGCCGCCCTTTTCACCGGCGCTGGAACGAGATTATCTGAAGCCTTGGCCGGCGCAGACGGCGGAGAAGCGCTATCGCGAGCGGCTTGTCATGCTGGCGCGAGAGTAGAACCTCGCCATATATCTGACAAACCAACATGTTAGAAGGATGCAATGATTCACGTTTGCTCGCTGGCGCGTCTGCACCGGACCGTTGAGGACGCCGGGGCGCGCCATGTCATCACCCTGCTCAAGGATATTTCGCTGGTGGAGCGTCCTGCCGGCATCGCGCCGGAGAACCATCTCCACATCGACGTGGACGACATTACCTGCCCGACGGACGGCTATAACCATCCTTGCGAAGACCATGTCGCGCGGCTGCTGAAATTCGTCACGACCTGGGATCGCACCGCGCCCATCGTCATCCACTGTTACGCCGGCATCAGCCGCTCGACCGCCAGCGCCTTTGCCGCCGCCTGCGCGCTGCGGCCCGAGCACGAGGAAATCGCCATTGCGCACGAACTGCGGCGCCTGTCGCCCACCGCCATGCCGAACAGCTTGATCGTGTCGCTCGCCGACCGCATCCTGGAGCGCAAGGGCCGCATGATCGAGGCGATCGAGGCCATCGGTCCGGGCGAAGTGGCCTATGAGGCGGATCCGTTCCGGCTTGATCTGAAGTAAAGGGCCATGAGCGAAACCAAGCTCACGCCGATCGAGATTGGGCTCACCGCCGCGATCGTCGCGGTGGAAGCGGATGAGCCGCTGATTCTTGTCGCTGCCGACGGAAGCAAAGGCGAGGCGCTGGCCGGACTTCCCGCCGGCCCCTTCGATCCGATCGCGCACCGCACTTTCGAGATTGGATTGCGCGCCTGGGTCGAAGCACAGACCGGATTGCGCGTCGGCTACGTGGAACAACTCTACACTTTCGGCGACCGCGGACGGCATGTGCCGCGCGACGCCGGACCGCATGTGGTTTCCATCGGCTATCTCGCGCTCAGCCGCATGGCGGACAATGCGGTTGGCCTGCGGGGCTCCACAGCCGCCTTCGCACCCTGGTATCGTTTTTTTCCGTGGGAGGATTGGCGCGAGCAAAAACCCCCCATTCTTAAATCCACCATCCTGCCGCTGCTGGAGGAATGGGCGCAGCGCAAGCATGCGCCGGAACCGGGCCGTCTGCTCAGCCGGCGCGAACGGACGCGCCTTTACTTTGCGGTGGACGGCGGCCCGTGGGACGAGGAGAAAGTGCTCGACCGCTATGAGCTGCTTTACGAGGCGGGACTCGTTGAGGAAGCAAGGCGCGATGGGCGCGAAGCCGCGCTTGCGCGCGAGAGCATTCCCGCGCTCGGCGAGGCGCTGCGCTTCGACCACCGGCGCATTCTCGCCACCGCCATCGCCCGGCTGCGGGCGAAGCTGAAATATCGCCCGGTGATTTTCGAGTTGATGCCGGCGGAATTCACGCTGACGGAATTGCAGCGGACGGTAGAGGCGATTTCCGGTCGGCACCTGCACAAGCAGAATTTCCGCCGCCTGGTGGAAACCGGCGCACTGGTTGAGCCCACGGGGGAAATGTCCACCGCCACGGGCGGACGTCCCGCCGCCCGCTTCCGATTCAGACGTGAAGTGATTCAGGAACGGCCGGCGCCGGGCCTGCGGCTCGGCGCGCGCGGATAGCTTGCGCGATTGCGCTATTCGCCGCTGTAGCTGGAAGCCGTCACTGACTCGCCGGACCGCGAGCGCGTGATGGTGGCGAGATCGACGCGGCCGGAACGGCGATTGAAATCGCAATAGGCAAAACTGAGTCCTGAAACCGATCCGCGGAAGCTCGCCGAGTCCTTCTGCTCGAGATTAAAGCAGGGCTCGAAGGGCATGCCCTTGAGTGAAGCGCAGACCGCCTCGCTCTTTATCTTCAGCGTGCCGGGAGGCAGCGCCACATAGCGCGTGGGTCCGGCACCGCCGATCTGGATGCTTCCCGCGACCGAGCCATCTTCGTAGATGCGCCCCGCCCCTCGCGTGCCTTCGAAACAATTGAAAGCGAATAGCTTGCCGGCCACGAAGCGCTTGGCCTCTTCGGGCTTCAGCTCACCGGAAGCCGCCGGGCCGCTGGCCGCCAGCCCGATCAAAATAACAGCGAGACGCTTGTACATCCTCAACCCCACGCGACAGGCCTATACCGTAACGGATTTTGTTAACGAGATCATTACCACGTCGGACGGGATCGCAGAAGACCGGATTTTACCACCAAGTTCCCAAATGGTTAGTCGATTTTGACGGCCAGCCGGCCGCGCACCTGGCCTTCGAGAATGCGCTGGGCGGCGGGAATGACTTCGGCGAGGCCGATTTCGCGGGTCATGGCCGCGAGTTTAGGCCGGTCGAGATCGGACTCCAGGCGCTTCCAGGCCTCGCGGCGGAGCGCGACCGGGCACATGACGGAATCGACGCCAAGGAGCGAGATGCCGCGCAGGATGAAGGGCGCGACTGTCGCCGGCAGGTCCATGCCGCCCGCAAGCCCGCAGGCCGCGACCGCGCCGCCATAGCGCGTCATTGACAGCACATTGGCGAGCGTCGTCGAGCCGACCGTATCCACGCCGCCCGCCCACCGTTCCTTGGCGAGCGGCTTGGGCGGGCCCACGAGTTCTTTGCGGTCGATGATCTCGGCAGCGCCGAGCCCTTTGAGGTATTCGGCTTCCCCAGGACGGCCGGTGGAAGCGGTCACGCGGTAACCGAGCTTGGCAAGCAGCGCGACCGCGACCGAACCGACGCCGCCTACCGCGCCGGTGACGACGACAGGTCCGCGATCCGGCGTGATGGCGTGCCGCTCCAGCGCCATTACACAAAGCATAGCGGTGTAGCCAGCGGTGCCGATGGCCACGGCGTCGCGCGTGCTCATGCTGGCGGGTAGCGCGACCAGCCATTCGCCTTTGACGCGCGCCTTGGCGGCATAAGCGCCGAGATGGGTTTCGCCGAGCCCCCAGCCGTTGCAGATGACCTTATCGCCGGATTTCCATTGCGGATGCGACGACGTTTCCACCGTACCGGCGAGATCGACGCCCGCAATCATCGGGAAGCGGCGCACCACCGGGGCCCTGCCGGTGATGGCGAGACCGTCCTTGTAATTGACCGTGGACCATTCGACGCGAATGGTGACGTCGCCTTCCATCAAATCCTTCTCGTCGAAATCCGTCAGCGCGACTTTTTGGCCGCTGTCGGTCTTGTCGATAACGATGGCTTTGAAGGTGGCCATGGCATGAATCTCTTCGTCATGGCCGGGCTTGTCCCGGCCATCTCGATCAGGGACGCACGGCCGTGCCTACCTAAGCGGGATGCCCGGCACAAGGCCGGGCATGACGAATAATTAAGCCGTAGCCGCGGCCATCCGCGCGACCGGCTTCTCGACGATCGGCAAATTGACTACCGCCGAGATAATGCCGAGCAGGATCGACAGCCACCACACGACGTCATACGAGCCGGTACGCTCGAAGAGGAACCCGCCAAGCCAGACGCCAAGAAAACCGCCGACCTGATGGCTGAAGAAGGCAAGCCCCGCCAGCATGGTAAGCCAGCGCGTGCCGAACATGATCGCGATCAGGCCGTTGGTGGGCGGCACGGTGGATAGCCAGAGCAATCCGATGACGGCGCCGAACATCAATGACGAGACGGGCGTGATCGGAAAGCTGATAAAGGCCAGAACGGCGAGCGAGCGAGCGAAATAGATGGCGGACAGCAGGTATCGCTTCGGCACCTTGTCGCTGAGCCAACCGGCGCTGAGGGATCCGAGGATGTTGAACAGGCCGATAGCCGCCATCGTCAAGCCGCCGATCTTGCTGGAAATGCCATGATCGACGAGATAGGCCGGCAGATGGACGGCGATGAAGAAAAGCTGGAAACCGCAAGTGAAGAACCCAACCACCAGCAGAACGTAGCTGCGATGACCGCAGGCTTCCGCCAGCGACTGCGTCAAGGATTGATCGAAGACCGCCGCTGTGGATTTGTTGTCGACTGGCGGCACCGCCAGTATCCAGGCCAGCGGCACGATGAGCAGAACGATTACCGCAAAAATGATGAGGGCTTGTTGCCATCCGACATTGTCGATCAATCCGATCGCCAGCGGCGAAAAGAAAAACTGACCGAAGGAACCGGCTGCCGTACCGGCGCCGAAGGCGAGCGAACGCCATTGCGGCGGCATCAGTTTGCCGAAAGCCCCAAGCACTATGGTGAAGGAGGACCCGGCCAGCCCGAAACCGATCAACACGCCGGCGGTGAGATAAAGCATTCCGGGCGTGGTGCTGTAGACCATCAATACGAGGCCTGCGGTGTAAAGCACCGCGCCTGCGGACAGTACCAAGAACGGACCGAAGCGGTCGGCGATCGCTCCGGCAAAGGGCTGGCCCGCACCCCAGAGCAACATTTGCAGCGCGACCGCCAACCCGAAGACATCGCGTCCCCAGCCATGAGCGCGCGACATCGGCGTGAGAAAAAATCCCAGCGTGGAGCGGGGACCAAAGCCGATGGCCGCGATCAGGCAGCCGCAGATCAGGATCACGACGGGATCGCGCCATGGCGCCGGCTTGGAAGGGGAGAGCGATGTCGACATGAAAAATCCCGGAGCGCGTGAAGCCAGCGCGACGCGGACCATAAAGCCTTGCAGGACGAGGCTAAACAATCCTTCGTAAGGAGGAGCTTCCCGCGCAGGGCATGGCTGCCGGACCAACAAAGGGTAGCAGCGTGCCAATGAAAGTGTTATATATTGATTTGCTCTAGTTGAGGAAAACTGCCTGGCGAATGCCGGGTGTTTTTAGTCCCACCATATGCTCATTCCGAGTATATAAGGGAGGCGCCCATGCCGATCATCGAAACGCTAGGCCCGCAGGCGCGCACGGCCGCGACCCCTGCCCGGCCGCGCCCGGCTTTGCGGCGTTTCCGGCCGCTGCCCATGCCTGCGCTCGACTGGAACGCAGAGGTGGAGCGCGAGACCGCGCATCTTTACGAGCGGGTGAAGAATGTGGTGCCGTCAGTGGAGTGGCCGTTTTTCGCGCCCTATGTGCGCGCGATCAATGCGCTGAAGAAAACGCGCAACGCCGTCATTCTCGCGCACAATTATCAGACCCCGGAAATCTTCCACTGCGTCGCCGACGTTGTGGGCGACTCGCTCCAACTCGCGCGCGAGGCGGCGAAGGTCGATGCCGACGTGATCGTGCAATGCGGCGTGCACTTCATGGCGGAGACGGCGAAGATTTTGAATCCCGACAAGGTGGTGCTGATTCCCGATCTGAAGGCCGGCTGCTCGCTGGCGGAATCCATCACCGCCGACGATGTGCGGCTGCTGCGCGAGCGTTTCCCCGGCGTCCCGGTGGTCACTTATGTGAACACGTCCGCCGAGGTGAAGGCCGAGAGCGACATCTGCTGCACGTCGGCCAATGCGGTGCAGGTGGTGGAAAGCCTGGGCGCGGAGAAAGTTATTTTCCTGCCCGACCAGTATCTGGCGTCTTACGTCGCCTCGCAGACCAAGGTGAAGATCATCGCCTGGAAGGGCGCCTGCGAAGTGCATGAGCGCTTCACCGGCGACGAGCTGCGGCGTGCGCGCGAGGGCGATCCTTCCGTGCAGATCATCGCACATCCGGAATGCCCGCCCGACGTGATCGCGGAAGCCGATTACACCGGCTCAACCTCCGGCATGATCGACTGGGTGCGCAAGAACAAGCCGAAGCGCGTGGTCATGGTCACGGAATGCTCCATGGCCGACAACGTGTCGGCGGAATTGCCTGGGGTGGAATTCGTGCGCCCGTGCAATCTTTGCCCGCACATGAAGCGCATCACTTTGCCGAAGATCCTCGACAGCCTCGTCACGATGCAGGAGGAAGTCTGGGTGGATCCGGCAATCGCAGCGAAAGCGCGGCGCGCGGTCGAGCGCATGGTGAATTTGAAGAGTTGAATTCCTCTTTCCCCTCTCCCCTTGTGGGAGAGGGGAAAAAAGATGCAAGCCGATGTCCAGATACGACGGTCATTCCAACATCCTCATTATCGGCGGCGGCCTGGCGGGCCTGTTCTGCGCGCTGAAACTTAGCCCCCGGCCTGTGACGGTGCTGGCCTCGGCTACGATCGGCGAAGGCGCTTCCACCGCCTGGGCGCAGGGCGGTATCGCCGCAGCGGTGGCGGAAGGCGACACGGCGGAGGCGCATGCGCGCGACACCATCGCGGCGGGAGCCGGCCTTGTGGACGAAGCGGTCGCGCTCGGCATGGCGGAAGAAGCCGGCGAGCGCGTGCGCGACCTGCTCGCCTATGGCGTACCCTTCGACAAGGATTTGCAAGGGCATTTACAGGTTTCGCGCGAGGCGGCCCATTCGGCGCGGCGCATCGTGCATGTGCAAGGCGACATGGCGGGCCGCGCGATCATGGGCGCGCTGGCGGCTGCCGTCCGGAAAACGCCGTCTATTCGTGTGCTGGAAGGCTATCTGGCGGAAGAGCTTGTGACGGCGGACGGCTCGGTGGCCGGCGTGCGTGCGCGCAATGCGGACGGCAGGGTTGCAACCATACCGGCAGGCGCGGTCGTGCTCGCCACCGGCGGCATCGGGCACCTCTATTCGGTCACGACCAATCCGCCGGAAGCACGCGGCATCGGGCTTGCCATCGCGGCGCGGGCGGGCGCGGTCCTGGCCGACACCGAATTCGTGCAATTCCATCCGACCGCGATAGACGTGGGCCGCGATCCCGCCCCGCTCGCGACCGAAGCGTTGCGTGGCGAAGGCGCGATCCTGGTCAATCGCGCGGGTGAGCGCTTCATGCAGCGGCTGCATCCCGAGGCCGAGCTTGCGCCGCGCGATATCGTGGCCCGCGGCGTCTTTGCCGAGATCACCGCCGGGCGCGGCACTTTCCTCGATGCGCGCGAAGCCATCGGCGCTGCTTTTGCATCGCGCTTTCCCACCGTTTACGCAAGCTGCATGGCGGCGGGGATCGACCCGGCGCGGCAGCTCATTCCGGTCGCGCCAGCCGCGCACTACCACATGGGCGGCGTATCGGTGGACGCACGCGGGCGCAGCAGCGTTGCCGGACTATGGGCCGCGGGCGAAGTCGCCTCGACCGGCGCGCATGGCGCCAACCGGCTGGCGTCGAATTCGCTGCTGGAAGCGGTAGTCTTTGCCAAGCGCATTGCCGAGGATATTGGCGGATTATCTTCAACCAAGAGGCAAGCTTTGCCAGCAGTCAAAGACAACGGCATGAAATCGCCAGCCGACGACGGCGAATTGCGCGCGCTGATGTCCGCCCATGTCGGCGTGATCCGCGACGAGGAAGGTTTGTCACATGCGCTGACTGAGATCGCGCGCATCGAACGCGCAACTCCCTCGCCTGTCCTGCGCAATATGGCGACCGCGGCCCTGCTTGTCGCCGCTGCCGCCTGGAGGCGGCGCGAAAGCCGCGGCGCGCATTTTCGCGCGGATTATCCGCAAACCGATCCGGCGCAAGCGCGCCGGACGTTTTTCACCCTGGACGAAGCACGCGCGATCGCCGAACGTGCCGTGCCCGCCACTGTTTGAGGACACCATGCCAAGCTCGCTGCTGTGCCCTGACGCTTTCATTTCGCCGCTCGAAATCGAAGAGGCGGTGACGCGCGCCTTGGCCGAGGACCTGGGCCGCGCCGGGGACATCACATCCACCGCCACCGTGCCCGAAGGCACGCGCGGCCGCGCCGTGGTCGCCGCACGCAAGGGCGGACGGATCGCGGGGCTTCCGCTGGTCGAGGCCGCGTTTCGCAAATTGGCGCCGGACATGGAGATCAAGGCGCACGCGCGCGACGGCGATACCGTGGCGGCAAAGACGTCGCTGATGACCGTGCAGGGCCCTGCCCGCGCTATGCTGGCGGCGGAACGCACGGCGCTCAATTTCGCCGGGCATCTTTCCGGCATTGCGACTGCCACCGGCGAATTCGTGCGCCGCGTGGCGCATACCAAGACGCGCGTGACCTGCACGCGCAAAACCATTCCCGGCCTGCGCGCGCTGCAGAAATACGCGATCCGCTGCGGCGGCGGTTTCAACCACCGCTTCGGCCTCGACGATGCCGTGCTGATCAAGGACAACCATGTCGCAGTCGCGGGCGGCATCCGCGCCGTACTCGAGCGCGCGCGGGGATCGGTTGGGCATCTGGTCAAGATCGAGATCGAAGTGGATTCGCTCGATCAATTGCGCGAAGTGCTCGACGTAGGGCTTGCCGACGTCGTGCTGCTCGACAATTTCGACGTGCCGCGTTTGCGCGACGCCGTGAAGATGGTCGCGGGTAAGCTGGTGACCGAAGCCTCCGGCGGCATCACGCTCGACAGCGTCGCGGCCGTGGCGGAAACCGGCGTGGACTACGTTTCCTCCGGAGCGTTGACGCATTCGGTGATCAATCTCGATATCGGGCTGGATATCGAGATGTAAAAGTCGGGCGACTGCCATTGTCGTCATGCCCGGCACACGGGTCTGGCCTTCGGCCAGCCCGAGTGTAAACCTTGGGCCGGGCATCCACGTCTTTGCAGCACGGAAACAAGTCGTGGATGGCCGGGACAAGCCCGGCCATGACGAAACAAGTGACGATTCACAACTTCGCGCTGGCTTCCTTCGTTGCCGCCGCATTGCCCCAGGAAGGCGCGTCGGAACCGTCGCCCCAGGCGCGCGGGCGATAGAAGGTGTGGACGCCGAACTTGTAGAGCTTCTTCATTTCACCGACCCATGACGGCCGCACCCAATAGGCGTGGTAGTGCGTCGCGCGATCCACTTCCGGGACCCAGAGATTTCCGTCGAGCATATCCTTGGCGATTTGGGTCGCGCGGACCCAGGCCTGCGGCTCGGTTACGACTTCCGGGATGCCGTCGCAGGCGAAAGTAAATTGGCAGGCGAAGCGGCGGCGGGCGTTCTGATAGACCGTCTCGCAGACGTTTCTCGGATAGTAGCCGGAGAAGACGCGGTTCATCACCACCTGTGCGACCGCCATCTGTCCGCGCACCGGCTCGCCGCGCGCTTCAAAATAAATGGCGTCGGCGAGGCATTTCTCCGCCTTGGCGCGCGCCTTGCCGTCGAGATCGAGCCGCTCGGCCGGAGTGATCGGACGCTTGCCCGCGCCGGTTACCTGGCCTTTGCCCGCGACGGATTCGCCGGACTGTTGATCGTCCGCCGGCCTTGGATCGAGCGCGGAAAGCTTGATGTCGGGGTCGGCGGGCGCCAGCGGCAGCGTGACGGCCGTTTCCTCCGGGGGTTCGCCTAAATAAATCCGCGCCATTTCTCTCACCGGCTCGGCCCGCGCGGCGGGCGCGAAGTCGGCGGCATCCGCTGCCATGCCGTTCGGCTTAGCAGCCACGCTCGGCGGCGGCGCTGGTTCTTGCACAGCCTTGGCGATTTCCGGCTCGGATCTGCCCGGCAGGCGATCGCCCTTGGCACTACGATCCACTGTGGGAAATTCCAGCGGCGAGTCGTCAGGTGGCGGCACCTGCATCAATGCGCGCGGATCGAGACTGGCAAGCTGCGCGCTGAGCGGCGGCGGCATCGCGGTGCCGACCGGCATGGAAAAGCTGAACGTGGCGGCGTGAATGGTGCCGAAGGTGGAGGCGCGCAGATGCTGGCGCCAATGGGCGGCAACCGCGGGCTGACGGACGAGGAGCGATGCGACGTCCTGGTAGCCGATGTGGGTCGGCGCGAGCGTGAAGACCAAAATGCTCAGGCCGAAGGGCGCGGAGAAAATGCCCTTCGGCCCGGTACACGGCACACTCATTCTACGCTCACGCGCTACACCACAATACGCAACGAATACCGGCGGCATCGAGCGCCGCAGTGGCGCCAATGCGACAGGTTTATTTATTGCCGAATTAACATTGCGATGGCGTTAACCGCGCGGGGAAGCCCTTTGGCGCGGCACATTTGGCGGGCAGCAAGATTTCGTTAACCGCGCTCAGCGCGCGGCGAGCCAATGCACGGCAACGGCGTTGCCGGCGAGAAAGGCGGCGAGTCCTGCGAAGCATCCCAGCACGAGCGCGCGCTCGGGGATCAATTCCGGCACTGGACGCGCGGCGGCGGCGCGCAGCACCAGCAAGCCGATGCCCGCCGCCGCGAAAAACAGAACGAGCGGGTGCAGCAGAACATCGTCGCCCAGTGGCTTGCGTTCGGCGAAAAGCCCGAAGGCAAAGCCACCAAGAGCCATCGCGCCATACCAGTAAGATACGGCGCGCTGCATCGACTCACGCCTGCCCGGCAGCGGTTTTGCCCAGCGCCGCTTGCGCCGCCGCTAGCCGCGCGATCGGCACGCGGAAGGGCGAGCAAGAGACATAATCGAGCGCGACCTCATGACAGAAGGCGACCGAGGCCGGATCGCCGCCGTGTTCGCCGCAAATGCCGACCTTCAGATCGGGCCGCGTCTTGCGCCCGCGTTCGACGCCGATCCGCATCAACTCGCCCACGCCTTGCCGGTCGATGGAAATGAAAGGATCGCCCGGAAGAATGCCGCGGGCGGTGTAAGTGTCGAGGAAGGTGGCCGCGTCGTCGCGGCTGATGCCCCACGTGGTCTGGGTCAGATCGTTGGTGCCGAAAGAGAAGAATTCCGCGGCCTGCGCGATCTCACCTGCCATTAGCGCCGCGCGCGGCAACTCGATCATGGTGCCGACCTGGTAGGCGATCTTCTGGCCGGTCTCCTTTTGCACCGCCTCGGCCATGGCGTCGATGTGCTCCTTGACCAGATCGAATTCGGCGCGCGTGGCAATCAGCGGCACCATGACTTCCGGCACCACGGGCTTGCCGGTGCGGCGGCCGGCTTCTACCGCCGCTTCGAAAATCGCGCGCGCCTGCATCTCGGCAATCTCGGGGTAAGCGATGGCGATGCGGCAGCCGCGGAAGCCGAGCATCGGATTGAACTCCTGCAATTCCTGCGCGCGGGCTGCGAGCTTTTTCGGATCGGCGCCCATCGCGGCGGCGACCTCGGCGATTTCCTCTTCGCCGTGCGGCAGAAATTCATGCAGCGGCGGATCGAGCAGGCGGATGGTCACCGGCCGGCCCTGCATGATTTCGAACAGCTCGACGAAATCCGCCCGCTGCATCGGCAGAAGCTTGGCGAGCGCCGCGCGGCGCGACTTCTCCTCGCCGGCAAGGATCATTTCGCGCACGGCCTGGATGCGGTTTTCGTCGAAGAACATATGTTCGGTGCGGCAAAGGCCGATGCCTTCGGCGCCGAATTTCAGCGCCACGCGCGCGTCGTTCGGCGTGTCGGCATTGGCGCGCACGCCGAGACGGCGCACCGCGTCGGCCCAGCCCATCAGGGTGCCGAATTCGTCCGACAGTTCCGGCTCGATCATGGCAATACGCCCGGCAAGAACCTGGCCGGTCGAACCGTCGATGGTGAGCAGATCGCCCTCTTTCAATGTGAGGCCGCCGGCAGTCATGATACGCTTTACGGGATCGACGCGGATGGCGCCCGCGCCGGAGACGCAAGGCTTGCCCATGCCGCGCGCGACTACCGCGGCGTGCGAGGTCATGCCGCCGCGCGTGGTAAGAATTCCCTCGGCCGCATGCATGCCGTGAATGTCTTCGGGGCTGGTCTCGACGCGGACGAGGATGACCTTGCGGCCTTCGGCTTTCCGTGTCGCCGCATCGTCGGAGGTAAATACGATCTCGCCGGAAGCCGCGCCGGGCGACGCGGGCAAGCCCGTGGCGATCACCTTGCGCTCGGCCTTCGGATCGATGGTGGGATGCAACAACTGATCGAGCGACGCGGGCTCGATGCGCGTTACCGCTTCCTCTTTCGAAATCAATCCCTCGCTTGCGAGTTCGACGGCGATGCGCAACGCCGCCTTGGCGGTGCGCTTGCCGGAGCGGGTTTGCAGCATCCACAGCTTGCCCTGCTCGATGGTGAATTCGAGATCCTGCATGTCGCGGTAGTGGCGCTCGAGCACCTGATAGATGCGAACGAGCTCGGCAAAGGCGTCGGGCAACAGCCGCTCCAGGGATGGATTGGTGGAGCCTGCTTCCTTGCGCGCGGCTTCGGTGATCTCCTGCGGTGTGCGGATGCCGGCGACGACGTCCTCGCCCTGCGCATTGATGAGAAATTCGCCGTAAAGACTGCGCTCGCCGGTGGAAGGATTGCGGGTGAAGGCCACGCCCGTGGCCGACGTGTCGCCCATGTTACCGAACACCATCGCCTGCACGTTGACCGCGGTGCCCCAGCTTTCAGGGATGTTGTGCAGGCGGCGATAGGTTTTCGCGCGCGCATTCATCCAGGACCCGAACACCGCGCCGATCGCGCCCCATAATTGCTGCTGCGGGTCCTGCGGAAACGGCTGGCCGTGCTCTTCCTGCACGCGCTCTTTGTAGAGCTGGACGAGCTTTACCCACTCATCGGCAGTCACTTCGGTGTCGAGCGAATAGCCGCTGCGATCCTTATGATCGTCGAGGATTTCCTCGAAGTGGTGATGGTCGATGCCGAGCACGACATTGGCATACATGGTGATGAAACGGCGATAGCTGTCATAGGCAAAGCGCCGGTCGCCGGATTTTTTCGCCAGCGCTTCCACCGTCTCGTCGTTGAGGCCGAGATTGAGCACCGTGTCCATCATCCCCGGCATGGACGCGCGCCCGCCGGAGCGCACGGAGACCAGAAGCGGATTTTCGCGATCGCCAAAGTTTTTACCAACGATGCGCGCGATGTGGCCCAAGGCAGCCTTCACCTGCGCTTCCAGGTCCGTCGGATAGCTTTGGCTATTGGCGTAAAAATAGGCGCAGACCTCGGTGGTGATGGTGAAGCCGGGCGGCACCGGCAGCCCAAGGCCGGCCATTTCGGCCAGGCCCGCGCCCTTGCCGCCGAGCAGGTTGCGCAAATCCGCGCTGCCCTCGGCCTTGCCGTCGCCGAATGTGTAGACCCATTTCGCCATTGGTCATTCCAACGCGTTGCACTTGGGCCGTTTCGGCGGCCGTTTCAATCGGACTTTGGGCGGATCAGCGGATGATGCCGAGGCCGTACAGACCCACGACGATCAGATAAACGGCGACGAAATAGTTCAGAAAACGTGGGACGATGAGGATGAGAATTCCCACGATAAGAGCGAGGATGGCGGGAATGTTCGTGAGCATGATTTGCATGATGGCCTCCTGGGACGATTGAGAAACAGCGAATGATGCAGAGTGTTCCCACCGCTGGAGCGCGGTCAAGACACATGATCTCCCTCTCCCCGTTTACGGGGAGAGGGTCGGGGTGAGGGGCTCTTTCTAGTACTCAGAACGGGGAGAGGTGGCCTATCCCTCGATTTTCGAGAAATCCGCCACGGCCAGCGTCGCTGCGCGGATTTCGTTGAGCAGCTTGAGGCGATTTTCGCGCAGCTTCGGCTCGTCGGCATTGACGGTCACTTTGTCGAAGAACGCATCCACAGCGGGACGCAGCTTGGCGACGGCGGCCATGGCCGCGGCGAAATCCTCGCGCGCGACGGCGGCGGAAGCGTCTTTCTTAGCGGCGTCGATAGCCTTGGCCAATGCGCGCTCCTCGTCCTGGCTATAGTCCTTGGGGTCGGGCGCGCCGGTGTAGCTTTTGCCGTCCTTCTTTTCCTCGATGCGAATGATGTTGGTCGCACGCTTATAGCCGGCGAGGAGGTTTTTTCCGTCTTTGGTATCGAGGAATTTTCCAAGCGCCTCCACGCGGCGCACGATCATCAACAGATCGTCCTGCCCCGGCAGCGCGAACACGGCGTCCACCAGGTCGTGGCGTGCGCCCTGATCGCGGAGTTGGACCTTCAGGCGGTCGGCGAAGAAGGAAAGGAGGTCGATAGCTTTCGGATCAATGTAGTCCTCCCCAAGGCCAGGATGAGCATCCGTCAACGGATCGAATGCCTTAGTCCGTCCTCCCAGCTTATCCGCATACCCTTGTAGCTCTTCACTCTGCATCTTGGTCGCGATGGTCTCAATGTCTTGCAATTCTTTGCCACGCTCCAAGTAGTAAGCGCGGCCGATGTGCTGGTGCATCGAGCGCATGATATTCGGCAAAAGCGGCAGCCTCAGTGCATTATCGAGCACGACACGAATTAACCCCAACGCCGCACGCCGCAGCGCATACGGGTCTTTAGATCCCGTCGGCTTCTCATCAACCGCCCAAAATCCGACCAGCGTATCGATCTTGTCGGCGAGCGCCACCGCGACCGAAACCGGATCGGCAGGCACCAGATCGTCCGGACCCTTCGGCTTGTAGTGATCCTCGCAGGCATGGGCGACGGCTTCGTCCTCGCCCTGCGCCTCGGCGTAATACTTGCCCATCAATCCTTGCAGCTCGGGGAATTCGCCGACAACTTCCGTCAGTAGATCGGCCTTGCACAGCCGCGCCGCGCGCTCGGCTTTCCCTGGATCGGCCTTGACGATGGGCGCCAGTTCCTTGGCAAGCCGCGCAATGCGCGCGATGCGCTCGGCCTGCGTGCCCAGTTTCTCATGAAACACGATCTGCTCGAATTTCGGCAGCCGGTCTTCCAGCTTGGTCTTCAAATCCGTCTCATAGAAGAATTTGGCATCCGAGAGCCGCGCACGGATGACGCGCTCGTTGCCGGCGACGATGGCCTTGCCGCCGTCGGATGCTTCCATGTTGGCGACGAGGATGAATTTATCGACCAGCTTCGCGCTCTGCGGATCGCGCAGCACGAAGCATTTCTGGTTGTTGCGGATGGTGGCGCGGATCACCTCATCGGGGATGGCGAGAAACGCCTTGTCGAACGCGCCCATCGACACCACCGGCCACTCGACCAATCCCGCCACTTCGGCGAGCAAATTGGCGTCCTCGACCAGTTCAAAGCCCTGGGCGAAGGCGAGGTTCTTGGCATCGGCCAGAATGACTTCCGCGCGGCGCGCGGGATCGAGCACGACCTTGGCCTTCTCAAGCTTCTGCACATAATCGCCGAAGCGGCGCACCGTGATCGGCTCCGGCGCCATGAAGCGGTGGCCATGCGTCACGTTGCTTGCCGTGATGCCGTCCACATTGACAGGCACAATCTCCGGCTCTTCCGTTTCCGGCCCGAAGGTCGCGACAATGGAATGCAGCGGCCGCACCCAGGTGAGCCGTCCGCTGCCCCAGCGCATCGCCTTCGGCCAAGGAAAGCCGCGTATCACGTCCTGAACGATCTCGCCGATCACCTCGATGGCCGGCCGTCCGGATTTTTCGATGACCGCGATATAGAAATCGCCCTTCTTGTCCTTCTCGACTTTCGCCTCGTTGATCGACTTCAAGCCCGCGCTTTTTAGGAAGCCCGCGATGGCGCCTTCCGGTGCGCCGACGCGCGGACCTTTCTTCTCCTCCTTCACGTCCGGCTGTTTGGCCGGAATGCCCTGCACGGCGAGAGCGAGACGCCGTGGCGTGGCGAAAGCCTTGGCGCCTTCATAGGCGAGGCCCGCCTCCACCAGACGGTCGGTGACGAGTTTACGCAAATCCTCCGCCGCCCGCGCCTGCATGCGCGCGGGGATTTCTTCGGAAAACAATTCAAGGAGAAGATCGGGCATGCAGGGCGACGCCTATTTTCACCCTCCCCTGGAGGGGGAGGGTCGGCGCGCGACGCGCGCCGGGGTGGGGTGAGCAGCAGGCGAAACGGAACGTCGGCGACGTTTGTGTTTGAGAGGTGTCGATTGGAAATCGCGCGACCCGTAAACTGCCTTGTAGATCGTTTCGATAACTCCGTCGATATTCTCGACTACTTCATTGTTCCAAAAACGGATGACGCGATAGCCCTCTGCTGTCAGCCAGCGCGTGCGCTCGTCATCTTTGATCTTGTTTTTGTCTTCCGCATGCTGCGAACCGTCTAGCTCGATAATGAGTTTCTCCGCCATGCAGACAAAGTCCGCGACATAAGGACCAAGCGGCACCTGACGGCGGAAATGACTTCCGGCAAGAGGTGTTTGCCGCAGATAACGCCACAGACGAATCTCCGCGTCGGTTGCCCCCGCGCGCAAGCGGCGGGCCGTTCGTCTCCGCATATCGCTTATCGTCGGCATATTGCCCGTCGCTTTCCCCCCCCCCCGCCGCCTGCGGCGGCGACCCTCCCCCTCCAGGGGAGGGTAAGTCACCGTCCCAGCTTCTTATGGCTGCCGTCGCAGAGCGGCTGATGCGAGGAACGCTTGCAGGCGCAGAACCAGACGCTCTCGGTCTTGGGCGCTTTCCATTCCTGCGGCGCGAATTCCGTGCCCTTGTGCGAGCCGTCGCAGAACGGCTGCGACTTCGAACGCCCGCAAGCGCACCACCAATAAGATTTACCCGCCTCGACCTGCACTTCGATCGGCCCGCGGCCGCCGACTTCCGGCATCGCTGTCATGCGCTCGCTCCTCCCCCTTCGGTGGCGAGCCAGGCTTCGCCGCAGGCCTTGGCCAATTCGCGCACCCGCAAAATGTAGCTCTGGCGCTCGGTCACCGAGATGACGCCGCGCGCGTCAAGCAGATTGAAGACGTGGCTGGCCTTGATGCATTGGTCATAGGCCGGAAGCGCCATGAGATGGCGCGCCTTTTTGTCGCCCTCCCATCCCGCTTCTAGATATTTGCGGCAGGCGGCTTCCGCCATTTTGAATTGCGCGAACAACATCTCCGTGTCGGCGTGCTCGAAATTGTGCCGCGAATATTCCTGCTCGGATTGCAGGAAGACGTCGCCATAAGTGACCTTCTTCTCGCCCTCGCCGCCGTTGAAATTGAGATCGAAGACGCGGTCCACGCCCTGCACATACATCGCAAGCCGCTCCAGGCCATAGGTGATCTCGCCCGAGACCAGCGTGCATTCGACCCCGGCGACCTGCTGGAAGTAAGTGAACTGCGACACTTCCATGCCGTCGCACCAGCATTCCCACCCCAGGCCCCAGGCGCCGAGCGTCGGGCTTTCCCAGTCGTCCTCTACAAAGCGGATGTCGTGAATTTTCGGATCGATACCGATGGCGGTGAGCGACTTGAGATAGAGATCCTGAATGTCCGGCGGCGACGGCTTCAGGATGACTTGGAATTGGTAATAGTGCTGCAGCCGGTTGGGATTTTCGCCATAGCGGCCGTCCTTCGGGCGGCGCGAGGGCTGCACATAGGCGGCATTCCAGGGTTTTGGGCCGAGCGCCCGCAAGGTCGTCGCGGGGTGGAAGGTGCCGGCACCCACTTCCATGTCGTAAGGCTGCAGGATGACGCAGCCCTGCTCCGCCCAATAGCGCTGAAGGGTGAGAATCAGCCCCTGGAAGGAGCGCCGGGGATCCATTTGATCCTGGGTTTTCGGGGCTACTTTCTCAGCGGCGCTCATGCCGCCGGTCTATCGGCGGCCTCAATGGGGGTCAAGCCGAGCAACGATGGGGCGAGCCGGTAAAAGTCCCATATTTTGCAAGAGCGGCAGTACCTTATGGGCGGCCAGGAACACCCAGATGGCCCGCGCGTTCTGTCAAAGGCCGTTTCCGGCCGACACCAAGCATTAAGGACGGGCCGCAGATCCAACCCGCAAAAGGTGGCCGTTTACCGGAAATTGGCGGTTAGCCGCTACCTTGATCTGCGACGGGGTTGAGAGGTTTCGCATGTTGGTATTTGAGATCGTCGGCGCGGCTTTCATTCTCTTGTTCGTCGGACCCATGGTGTCGAGCGGCCGGGTCGCCAGCTGACGTTCCAGCTTATTGCGGCCGGTATTCGCCAGTCCGAGGGTCGAGCCGCAGGGTCTTACGAACTTCGCGGTCCGCTATCCGGACCGCCTTGGCCTGATCCAATTCCTCGTTGACCCGGCGCACTTCCCGCACCACCCAATGCACGATGGCGGCTGCGCCCAACGCGCCCAGCGTCCATTTGACCAGCGGCGGAATAACGAATTGCGGCATTTCGGTCTCCCTCCCGGAATCGACTGCCTAGAACACGGCCATTCTTCACCCCGGCCAAGGCGGAATCTTGACCAAGCCGAAAAAATCTAAACGGCAGGACGTCACAGCTCAGCCAGCGGCAGCACAGCTTTGCCGCGCAGAACCTCGTCCGCAAAGGCGGCTGGGCGACCATTTTCGTCGTTGAGCACGAGGCCGGGATAAAGCGCAAGCGGCGCGCGGCTTTCCTTCACGGCCCGGACCAGAACGCGGATGGCGGGCGCGCCCGGCTTGGGATGCACCGGCAACACCGCCACGCCGCCGAAGCTGCGCGCAAGTGCGGATAGCACCTCCGCCAAGCCATCGGCGCGCCAGATCAGCGTCAACACGCCGCGCGGCGGCAGCAGCCGCGCCGCGGCGCGAATCCAGGCCGGTAGAACATCGACTTTCCCCGCATGTGCCAGCCGCCGCCCAGCATTGGGCGATGTGTTATGCCGCGCCGGATCGTTGAATGGCGGATTCATCAGCACGCGATCGGCTTGCTTCAGTCCTGCGGCGGCGAAGGTGCGCGCCGGCGCGTTCACGTCGAGCGCGACCGAAGCCACGCGGTCCGCAAGCCCGTTGCGTTCCGCGTTTTCCGACGCGAGCGCCGCCAGCGCGGGATCGATCTCAACAAGCGTGACGCGCAGGCCAGCGACTCGCTGCGCGAGCGCCAGCCCAGCCGCGCCGACGCCGGCGCCGAGGTCAACCGCATGTTCGCCCGGTTTGGCCGCGGTCGCTGCCGCCAGCAAAATCGCATCATGGCCCACACGGTGGCCCTGCTTCGGCTGCCGCAGCCGCAGGCGGCCATCGAGCACCGCATCGTGGGTTGTCTCAAGAACAGGCGCGCGCCGTTTAGCCGGCATCGGGACGCAACTCACAGCCAAGCCCGGCGTCCTCCAGCAGCCGCCGGGCCGCGGGGATGCGGTCGTCCGGCACCAGAATGCGCCGGGGAAGAATGCCGAGCGAGCCTTCCAGCACGCTCATATTCTGGTCGAGGACCAAGTGGGGAATCCCCGCGCCGTCGAGCAGTGCGCCGATGGCGGAGACCGTCACGATGTCATTGGTGCGAACGAGTTCGCGCATTTTGTCTCCGGTTACGGCTGGCGTCTCTCTTCGCCGGGCGCGCGATGCGACAGATAGGCAAGAAGTTTCAGCTCGCGCCTTCCGCGCGTCACCGTATCGAGGATCAAGCCGGACATGAAGGAAAGCAATGCGGACAGCATCAATCCGGTGGACAGGATGGCGGTGGGCAAGCGTGGAACGACGCCTTCGCGCAAAAACGTCGCGACGACGGGAATGGCGAGCAAGATGGCCGTCACGGCCAGTGCAGCGCCAATCGCCGAAAAGAACTGCAACGGCCGTTCCGACCGGTAGAGCCGCACGATGGTCCAGAGAATGCGGAAGCCGTCGCGCCAGGTATTGAGCTTCGACATCGAGCCGGCAACGCGGGCGTAATACGGCGTCTCGACTTCGCCCACCGGCAGCTCAAGCTCGAGTGCATGCACCGTCAGTTCGGTTTCGATCTCGAAGCCGCCGGACAGAACCGGGAAAGATTTGACGAAGCGGCGCGAGAACACGCGGTATCCCGAAAGTATGTCGGAAAAGGCGCGGCCGAAGACGAGCGTGACGAAACTGGTGAGAAGCCGGTTTCCGGCCCGGTGGCCGGGGCGATAGGCCGCTTTATCTTGATCCACCCGCGCGGCCACCACCATGTCGAGCCGCTGCTCCAGCAAGCGCGAGATCATGTCGCGGGCGCTCGGCGCGTCATAGGTGGCATCCCCATCCACCAGGACATAGATATCGGCTTCGACGTCGGTGAACATGCGGCGGACAACGCGGCCCTTGCCCTGGTGCCGCTCCCGCCGCACCACGGCCCCTGCCTTCTGGGCGGCCTCAACGGTGCGGTCGCTGGAATTGTTGTCGTAGACATAGACCGGAGCCTGCGGCAAAGCTGCGCGAAAATCGGCCACGACCTTGGCGATCGACTTTTCCTCATTGTAGCATGGCACGAGAACGGCGATGCGGCAGCGTTCGAAAGCGTTCGGCCCGGGTTTTGCGTCCATCATCACTTGCGCGGTCGTCATCGGTGCCTCAGGGGGTAAAGCCGCTTCTCGGTCAGACTAACGGCGCCCTTGCCGCGTCACCATAGCGTTTCTATGCTCATGCGTCCTCTCTGGGAGAAGTTCCTTGGCCGTCGTCGTTCCCTTTGAAAGCCATACGCCCTCATCGCTAGACCGCCTTGTCGAACTGGTCGCCGCAGACCTGGGCCGGGTCAATACCACCATCCTGTCGCGCACGGGGTCGGAGGTAACGATGATTCCGGAGGTCGCGAACCATCTGATCGCCTCGGGCGGCAAGCGGCTGCGGCCGATGCTGACGCTGGCGATGGCCAACATCACCGGCTATGGCGGGGAGGGCCATATCAAGCTCGCCGCTTCCGTCGAATTCATGCACACGGCCACGCTGCTGCATGACGACGTAGTGGACGAAAGCGAATTGCGCCGCGGCCGGGCCGCCGCGCGGATGCTTTGGGGCAACGAGGCCAGCGTGCTGGTCGGCGACTTCCTGCTCGGGCAGGCCTTCAAGATGATGGTCGAAGTCGGATCGCTGCGCGCGCTGGAAATCCTGTCCGCGGCGGCGGCGGTGATCGCCGAAGGCGAAGTGATGCAGCTTGCGGCGGCAAAAAATACCGCAACGACGGAGGACGAATACCTTTCCGTCATCCGGGCCAAGACCGCGGAGCTATTCGCCGCCGCTTGCGAGGTCGGGCCGGCGTTGGGCGGGCGGCCGAAAGCCGAGCAGGCCGCGTGCCGCTCCTTCGGGATGAATCTCGGGATCGCGTTTCAGCTTGTCGACGACGCGCTCGACTATGGCGGGAAATCCGCCAAGCTCGGCAAAAATGTCGGCGACGATTTCCGCGAGGGCAAGATTACGCTGCCGGTGGTGTTGTCCTTCCGGCGCGGCAACGAAACCGAGCGCGCTTTCTGGACCCGAACGCTCGAACAAAACGAAGTCGGCGAGACCGACCTGGAATTCGCGATCGGCCTGATGACCAAGCACCGCGCGCTGGAAGACACGATCAAACGCGCCCATCATTACGGGGCCATGGCCAAGGATGCGCTGGCCTTATTCCCTGCCTCGGACATGAAACAGGCGCTGGAAGACGCGGTCGAGTTCTGCATCGCCCGCGCGCACTAGAGTCTGATCCGATTAGATTGAATCGGATCAGACTCTAGATTCCTTAATTTGTCGCGCAATCTTGCGGCGAACCGGTTCCCACCCCGGATCAAGTCCGGGGCAGGCTTTCGCCGGATTGCGCTTTAAGCGGCGCCGAGCGCCGTCGCCTTTATCCACCACTTCGGATGCCTGGCGCGCAAGCTGTGCGCCAAAGTCTTAGCCGCCGCGGCTGAATCGCACAGCGCGAAGCAGGTCGCTCCCGATCCCGACATGCGCGCAAGCCGGCATTGCGGCAAGGCGCGCAGCGCAGCTAACACTTTGCCGATCGCAGGTTGCAGCGAGATGGCGGCAGCCTCGAGATCGTTCACCTCTTGGGCAAGATGGGCAAGCAGCGCGTCGCGTTCCGTTGGAATGTTGTTTTCCGGGTTTGCCTTCAACGGCGCGGACGATTGTGCCTTGCTCTGATTGGCGTCGAACGCCGCAAAAACATTCTTTGTCGCAAGCGCCGCACCCGGGTTGACCAGCACCGCGGCTAGTCGCGGAAGCTCCAGCGGCCCGGACAGAACCTCGCCGGCGCCGCGCATGATCCGCGGGTGTGGATTGAGGCACACGGGCACATCGGCACCGATCTCCTCCGCAGCTTCGCGCAAGCGGCGGTCGTCGAGCGTCAACTTGTTCGCCTTGGCGAGAAGCCGCAAGGCCGCAGCCGCATCGGCGGAGCCGCCGCCGAGGCCGGCCGCTACGGGAATGCGCTTGAACAGGGTGAAATGGCCGAGCCGCAACTTGGGAATTCGCGCCGCCAGCGCGCGCGCCGCTTTGAGCACCAGATTGTCCGCCGGCTCGCCGCAGGCCCCGCGCAACGGGCCCTTCAGATCAAGTCCCAAGGACCGGCCGGGCTCGAGGCTTAGATTGTCGGCAACTTCCGCAAAAACCACCAGGCTTTCAAGCCCGTGCAAACCGTCGGCACGGCGGCCAAGAACGCGCAACGTCAGATTGACCTTGGCCGGGGCAAACGCGGTGAGGGTAGCAGTCATGCTGCGGCGAAGCTTAGCCGCCGCTACGGGCTTTTTTTATTCTTTCCGCCTCTGCGGCGGTTTCGTCGGGCAGCCCGGATTTCAGCTTTGCCTCGATCTTCGGCAATTCCTCGGGCTCGGGCTTCAGATCCTTTGCATGCGACCACTGAAACCTGGCTTCCTGCTGGCGGCCGATCCGCCAATAGACGTCGCCAAGATGGTCGTTGATGGTTGGATCTTCCGGCTTGATCTCGACCGCCCGTTCCAACTGCTTGACCGCGTCGTCGTAATTGCCGAGCCGGTAATGCGCCCAGCCGAGTGAATCGACAATGTAGCCGTCCTCGGGACGCTGCTCGACCGCGCGGCGGATCATCCGCATGCCATCGTCGAGATTAACACCCTGATCGATCCAGGAATAGCCGAGATAGTTCAGCACCTGCGGCTGGTCCGGATAAAGATCCAAGGCTTTCTTCAGATCGGCTTCCGCCCTATTCCACTGCTTGGAGCGTTCGAGGCAGATGCCGCGAAAATAGTACAGCAGCCAGTCGGACTTTTGCGGAGTCTCGATGGCCGCCACGCCCTTGGAATAAGTCTCGGCACATTCCGCGAATTTCTTGCGCCCGCGCTGGATGTTGCCGAGCGCGGTGATCGCTTCGATGTCCTTGGGCCGTTCGGCAATGGCCTTGTCCAGACGCTTGGTGGCCTCTTCGGTGCGGTCGAGGCTGTCGAGATCGAGCGCTTGCTGGATATCGGCGTTGCGGCGTATCGGCGAGCTTTCAGGCACCCGCTCGTATAATGAGATCGCCAGTTCGGGCTTCTTCACCGCCGAGTAGAGTTCCGCCAGGGTGACCAGCGCCAGGGGATGCGTCGGTTGGAGATAGAGAGCCAATTGCAGATAGACCAGGCCGAGATCCTCGCCGCCGCGGCGGCTGATCAACGCACCCATGCCATATAGAACCTCAGCCGCGCCTTCCTGCGGCGAGCCCACAATCAGCGGCAATGCCGCCCCTTTGAAGAGGTTGAGCTTGGCGAACATTTGCGCGTTCACGACCCCGTCCACCCGCAACCCGTTCTTGCGCTGAAACTCCTTGACCGCTTTATCGGTCAGAGGCCCGAAAATGCCCACCGGCTCAACGCCCAACGTCTCCTGCAAGCGTTTTACAATGTCCCCGCGGCTGCCAAACTGCAGCGTCTTCGATTCCGGAATCGGCACGGCGGAATTGACGCTATTTTTCAATTCAAGAATTAGGGGGTGACGCGACTGGATCTTTTCATAGGCCTCAATCACCTTGAGCGCCTCATTGCGGGCGCCGCTACGCGCCGCCCAGCCGGCATAAGCTTCGGTCAGCCGTTCCTCGGCAGGATCCAGCTTGTACGCGCGCTCGAAACGCTTGCCGGCTTCCCGCTTGCTGCCTGCGAGATCGAGTATCAGGCCCGCGTGCAGATCCTTGAACAGGCTGTACCAATCCGGTCCGACAAGGCGGTCAATGCCCTCGACACCCGCACGCACATCGCTTGTTCCGTAAGAGGACCAGGCCAACAATAGTGTTGCGGCAAGATCGGTGATCGGTCCGCGCACCGATTGGTTAAGGTGCTGCCGCGCCGTTTGATATTGCTTCTGCTTAATCGCGCGCACGCCCAATACTAGCCGCGCGATGCGATCGCTCCGATCGTTTTGAATAATCGATTCTGCAAGCTTCGCCGCCTCCTCCACGTTGCCGCTGACCAACAGCGAAAGGAAAGCACGGTCCAGAAGTTCCTTGTTGGTCGGATCGGCCCGCAGCGCGGCGCGGTAGTAAGCTGCCGCTGTGCTTGCGTCGCGCTCGGCGCTCGCATGGCGCGCCGCCAGAAAGGCTCCGAGCGGAGCCGTGCGCACGAGGTCTTGCGGCGGCGACGGTTCAGCCGCCGCCATTTGGGGCGCCAGGACGGAGAACATGGCCAGCGCACAGCCGGCGAAGCGCCGGAGCAAAATCAAGGCAGTCACAGGGACTATGTCTCCTTGGGAACTAATGTCGTGAACCTGACAATGGCGCTGCCAAAGGCGCCGCAGGGCACGCCGAAGCAAGAGAATGGCTGGTTTGCGCCCTGGCCGCAAGGACAGGCGGCATCCCATTAGGATTCAATCTGCTGTGTGGCAGCATCGTGACGGCCCGCAAAACCCATCACATATTTGGATAATTCGGCCCGCCGCCGCCTTCGGGTGGAACCCAGGTGATGTTCTGATTCGGATCCTTGATGTCACAGGTTTTGCAGTGGACGCAGTTCTGCGCGTTGATGACGTAGCGGGAAGTTCCGCCCTCCTCGATCCACTCATAGACGCCGGCAGGGCAATAGCGGGCCGAGGGGCCGGCATAGACGTCATGCTCCGACGCCTTTTGCAACGCCAAGTCGCGCACGACGAGGTGCGCCGGCTGACTCTCCTCGTGATTAGTATTTGATAGAAACACGGAGGACAGCCGGTCGAAGGTGAGCACGCCATCGGGTTTCGGATAGGCGATGGGCTGCGCCTGCGAGGCCGGCTTCAACGTGGCGTGATCCGGCTTGCCGTGGCCGAGCGTGCCGAACAGCGAGAAGCCGAGCGTATTAGTCCACATGTCGAGGCCGCCGAGCGCTATTCCGGCGAAAGTGCCGAGCTTCGACCACAACGGTTTAGCGTTGCGCACTTTCCATAAGTCGCGGCCAATGTCGGACGAACGCCACTCCTCTTCATAGCTGCCAAGCTCATCGTTACTGCGCCCCGCCGCCAGCGCCCGCGCCACCTGTTCCGCTGCAAGAATGCCGGAGAGCATGGCGTTATGGCTGCCTTTGATGCGCGGCACGTTCATGAAGCCGGCTGCGCAGCCGATGAGCGCGCCGCCGGGGAAAGCCAATTTCGGCACCGACTGATAGCCGCCTTCCGTCAAAGCGCGCGCGCCATAGGAGAGACGCTTGCCGCCGGCGAAAGTGCCGCGCACCAGCGGATGCGTCTTGAAGCGTTGGAACTCCTCGAACGGCGAGAGATACGGATTTTGATAATTCAGATGGACGACGAAGCCGACCGACACGAGATTTTCGTCGTAGTGATAGAGAAACGATCCGCCGCCGGTACTATTGTCGAGCGGCCAGCCGAAGCTGTGCTGCACCAGTCCGCGCCGGTGCTTTTCCGGCGCCACCTGCCATAGCTCCTTGAGGCCGATGCCGAATTTTCCCGGCTCGCGATCCTGCTCGAGTCCGAAACGCTTCAGCAGCATCTTTGTCAGGTTGCCGCGCGCGCCTTCGGCGAGCAGCGTGTATTTGGCGCGCAGCTCCATGCCGCGGGTGAAATTCTCCTTCGGCTTGCCGTCCTTGCCAATCCCCATGTCGCCGGTCGCAATGCCTGCCACCGCGCCATTGTTGTCGTAGAGCACTTCGGCGGCGGCAAAGCCCGGATAGATTTCCACGCCCGCGGCTTCCGCTTTCTTCGCCAGAAAGCGGCAGACGTCGCCGAGCGACACGATGAAATTGCCGTGATTGCTCATCAGCGGCGGCATGAAAATATTCGGCAACCGCAGCGCGCGGGAGGACGAGAGATAATAAAAACGGTCGGCGGCGACCTTAGTCTTGATCGGGCTGTCCTCGTCCCGCCAGCCGGGCAAAAGACGGTCGAGCCCGATAGGGTCGATCACCGCGCCGGAGAGGATATGGGCACCGACCTCGGAGCCCTTTTCCACGACGACGACGGAGACATCGGGATTGATCTGTTTCAGCCGGATCGCCGCGGCGAGGCCCGCCGGACCCGCGCCGACGATCACCACGTCGAATTCCATGGCCTCGCGCGGCGGCAGATCGGCTGTCTGAGGATCGGGAGCCATGAGCTATCTCTGATTCTCTTGTGACCAGTGTGCCACAAGCCGGCGGCCCGCGTGCGCCGCCGTGCTAGGATAAGGCCATGACCCCCGACCCGAATAAGGCTGCCCGCGAGCTTCTCGCCTTCTATCTCGAGGCAGGCGCCGACACGCCCATGGGCGAGACGCCTGTGAATAGGTTTGCGGGTGAAACTGTCCCGGGAACGGCCCGCCCCATGGTTCGAGACGCCGGGCGAAGCCCGGCTCCTCCCCGTGAGGCGGGGGGGGGCTTGCTTGGGGCAGCCCCGCCCCCCC
>Ga0080064_1001860_pt1 | contig 39376 bp, 37 predicted proteins | sample Subgrocontami54m_FD_69260 | JGI IMG/M metagenome (GOLD analysis project Ga0080064, IMG submission 69260) | Subsurface groundwater microbial communities from S. Glens Falls, New York, USA - GMW46 contaminated, 5.4 m (SPADES assembly) (version 2) ...
TTCGCCGCCGCCAGTGTCATCTGCTTCACAATCACTCCCTCTCGTTTGCGTCCTGTACTATGACAACGCAGCGAGAGACTTGTTCAGTGTTTCCTTAAGAGTGATGGACACAAATTGCAAAGGAGCAACGCGTCCCAGAGGTTTCAGGACCTTTTTCCAGCGGTTTAAGAGGGAGGGTGTATTGGGGGAGAAAGGGGGGTGCATGCGTCCATTGACGGCGCTTCCTTTGGCGCTTTCAGAATTAGTGCCGTTACCACCACGTGACGGCGAACCGGAGCCGGCGGGGCGTAGAACAGGTTTATTTCAACCTCCCCGCTTCCGACCACAATGCGCTTAACGATTGTCTCGACAACCCGCCGCCGTTCTTCAAACGGCAGGCCCGGCCACCGGGTATAGAGACCCTGAGCGCCCACGACTATTTCCTCCCTCCTGCCCCCGCCTTGTCTCTACGGCAATATCTTCCAATATCTCACCAGCGCAGGTTAGTATGTAGTCGCGGCTGGTAGCGCCAAGGATGTGCTTTCGAGCAGCGCGGGCATTTGTTCCGCAGGCATGGGCTTGCCGACCAAATAGCCCTGGATCTCGTCGCAATTGAGCAGCCGCAGAAACTTCGACTGCTCGTCGGTTTCCACCCCTTCGGCAATTACTTTCAGATGCAAGTTGTGCCCCAGCGCAATGACGGTCGTCACGATGGCCGCGTCATCCGGGTTCGTCGTCATATGCTGGATAAAAGCGCGGTCGATCTTGAGCGCAGTAATCGGCAGCCGCGTGAGGTAGCGCAGCGATGAATAGCCCGTGCCAAAATCGTCGATCGCGATTCCCACCCCGAGGTCCCTCACGATTTTCAGCTTCTCGATGCTGGACTCGATGTCCTCCATGATCATGCTTTCGGTGATTTCCAGATCCAGGCCATGGTCGGGTTTGCCTGCGATCGCGATGGCCCGCTGCACCGTGGCGACGAAATCCTTGCGTTTCAATTGCACCTGCGACACGTTGACCGCAATGCGCGGCGGCTGCAGGCCTGTCCCCAGCCACGCCGCGTATTGCGACACCGCCCGCTTCATTGCCCATGCGCCCACCTCGACGATCATGCCCGTTTCCTCGAGCAAAGGGATGAACAGCAACGGCGGCACCAGGCCCGTGTCGGGATCGTTCCAGCGAATCAGCGCTTCGAGGCCGGCGACGCGTCCGGTGCGCAGATCGACCTTGGGTTGGTAAAAGAGCACGAATTGCCCTCGCTCCAGGGCCCGCTGCAGCTTGTTTTCGAGCTTGAGCCGCTCGGCGACCTGCGCATTCATCTGCGGCGCGTAAAAAAGATAACGCTCGCTTGATCCCTGCGCTTGCTTCAAGGCCGCCTCGGCGCTGCTGAACAATGCATCCGGTTCCGTCGCGTCACCGGGAAACAGGGCCACCCCGGCCTTCGCGGAAACCCGCAGCTCCTGCCCGGCGATCGTGAAGGGCTGGCTCAGGCGACCGATGATTTTTTCCTCCAAGATGCGCGCAATATTCGCTTCATCCTCGATGTCGGTGAACAGGGCGGCAAACACATCGCCCTGAATCCGGGCCAGGCTGTCGCGATCAAAAATGGCGCTTTGCAGGCGCTCCGCTACGAGTTTGAGGAGGCCGTCGGCCGTATGCCGGCCAAAAGTATCGTTGATGACCCGGAAGCGTTCGAGGTCGATCAGCACCAGCGCCACCTTGCTCTTTTCGTGGTTTGCAGCGCGCAGACATTGCGTCATGCGGTTATCGAACAGCGTCCGGTTGGGCAGCCCGGTCAGCGCATCGTAGTAAGCCAGGTAATTGAGCTTCTCCTCCTTGCCGATGTGCTCCAGCGCGAACGAGATGTCACCCGCGAGCTCGGTGAGCAGCTTCACCTCGTCCGCGTTGAAAAAGTTCGCCTCCTTTGCGAATAGCGAAAAATTTCCCACCGCGGCCCCGTCCACCAGCAGCGGCAGCGAAATGCTCGAGCGATAGCCGCGCCGGGCGGCTTCCTTCCTGCGCTCGCCGCCCGCGCCGGGCTCCAGGGTAATATCGCTGCTGGACGCCGCGCGCTTTTCCCTGATCGCGCGGCCGACCACGCCTTGCCCCATCGGCGTGTCGGGCGGTGCTGTGTTTTGACTCCGGGCAAGGAACGATTCCGCATCGGCTCCGGCACAGGCGGCGGGAGTTATCTCCAAGGTTTCCTGGTTTAACACGCCGATCCAGGCTATCCCAAAGCCGCCATGCTCGACGGCGATGCGGCACGCATCGTTGAATAGCACCTGGCGATCCCGGACGCGTACGATCACTGAGTTGATGCCGCTCAGGACCGCGCGGATGCGGCTGAGCCGCGCGATTTTCTGTTCCTGTTTTTTGCGCTCGGTGATGTAGCGAATGATGCCGGTGAAAAACTTCCCTTCCGAGGTTTCCCATTCCGACAGCGAAAACTCAAACGGGAACTCGCTTCCTGACTTGGCCAGACCGTGCAGTTCGACGGTTCTGCCGACCATGCGCCTCTCGCCGCCGGCTTGTACTCGGTTTATGCCGCTGAGATGTCCGTCCTGGTAGCGCTGCGGTATCAACAGGGTGAGCGGTTGCCCGATGACCTCGGCCTCGGTGTAACCGAACATCCGTTCGGCCGCCGGGTTCCATGCCACGATGGTGCCGGCGGCGCCGGTGGTGACTATGGCATCGGTGGCGGTTTGAATGATTGCGCGCTGGCGCGCCGCGCTGGCGCGCAGTAAACTGTTCGCGGTATCGAGTTCGGCGGTGCGCTCGGCGACGCGGTGCTCCAGGGTCGCGTTTGCAGCTTGCAACCCATTCTGCAGACGCTTGCGCTCGATCGCGTAGCGCAGCGTGCGCGCGATGAGGGCGCCGCCCGATTCGCCTTTGACGAGGTAATCCTGCGACCCATGCTCCATCGCCTTGCGGCCGAGGTCCTGGTCGTGCGAGCCCGTCAGCACGACCAGGGGCAGCGCCGGAACACGGGCGGCAATGGCCTGTACGGTAGCTATCCCCGCGCTGTCTGGCAGGCCGAGGTCGCACAGGATTGCGTCAAAGGGTTCGGCGCCGATTCGCGCCAGCGCGTCCGCCAGCCGCTCGACCCAGGTGACGGCAAGCTCGCCCGGCGCGTGATCGGCGAGCGCCGTCTGCACCAGGCGCGCATCGCCCGGGTTGTCCTCGATCAGAAGCAAACGCATCGGTACTGTTGTCACGAATCAGTTCCCCGGCAAGGTCACGACGTTGACCCAGAACTCGTCGATCTGGGCCACGATCTTCATGAACTGCGCCAGATCCACCGGTTTGGTCACGTAACAGTTCGCATGCAGGTCGTAGGCGCGCAGCACGTCCTCCTCAGCCCGCGAGGTTGTCAGGACAACCACCGGGATGCGCTTGAGCGCGGGATCGGCTTTCACTTCGGCCAGCACTTCGCGTCCGTCCTTCTTCGGCAGGTTGAGATCGAGCAGGATCAGATCCGGCCGCGGCGCATCGCCGTAGCGGCCTTGACGCCGCAGGAACTGCATCGCCTCGACGCCGTCTTCGACGACGTGCATCTGGTTGTGCACCTTGGCTTCGCGCATCGCCTCGATAGTGAGGCGGGCATCGCCGGGGTTGTCCTCGACCAGCAGGATTTTGACCGAGCGGGTGTTGGTTTCCATTGAACTTATCATTTGCCTTTCTCCTTAGGAAGCGTGAACCAGAACACCGCGCCGCCGGCGGGCGCGGACTCGATCCCGATGTCCCCGCCATGGCGCTCGACGATGCGCTTGCAGATCGCGAGGCCGATGCCGGTCCCCGGATACTCGCGCCGCGTGTGCAATCGTTTGAAAATCACGAAAAGCTGCGCGCGGTATTCGGGCGCGATGCCGATGCCGATGCCGTTGTCGGTGACCGAGAAGCGCCACCACCCGGCCTCGTGCGCCGCTTCCACGCGCACGCGCGGCGCACGGTCCTTGCAGAACTTGAGCGCGTTGCCGATCAGGTTCTGGAACAACTGCGCGAGTTGCGTGCGGTCCGCCATCACCCTGGGCAGCGGCTGCGCATCTATTTCGGCGCCGACTTCGGCGATCCGGCCGGCGAGCATGTCGAGCGCTCCCTGCAGCGCCGCGGCGCTGTCCACCGCTTCGAGCGGCTGGCCTTTGGTGCCGACGCGCGAATAGGCGAGGATGTCCTGGATCAGGTTCTGCATGCGCAGCGCCCCGTCCACCGCGAAGGCCATGAATTCGCGCGTGTCGGCATCGAGCTTGCCGGCGAGGCGCTTCTCCAGAAGTTGAACGTAGCCGACCACCATGCGCAGCGGCTCCTGCAGGTCATGCGAGGCGACGTAGGCGAACTGCTCGAGCTCGGCGTTGGAGCGCGCCAGGTCGCGGGCTGTGATAGCGAGCGCTCTTCTGCGCGCGGCGACCTCGGCGGCCAGCGCGCGCTGCTGGCGCGAGATCAGCGCCACCACTGCAATGCCGCCGAGGAGCAGGACGGCGACCAGGCCGGTCGTCAGCCACAGTACTTCCTGCCCCGGCGCCAACACCTCCGCGATATCCGTTTTGGCAACCAGCAGCCAGGGCGAGTCCGGCACCTTGAGAATGCTGGCGAGCACCGGCACCCCGCGGTAGTCCCGGCCCGCGACGATGCCTTCGCGCCCCAGCACACCCATCACCGTGGGCACTTCGGTGTTTGACAGGGGAATGCGCAGCGACAGCGCGGTGTTGTCGCGGAACCTCAGTTCATTCAGGAACAGCACGTCGTCGCCGTCGCGGCGTACCAGCAGGGTTTCCGCGCTGCGATCGGGGACCGGCCAACGCCTGATGTACGGGTAGAGATACGTCGCCGGATCGATTTGCAGCAGCAGGGTTCCCAGCGCCCGGCGGCTGGCCGATGCCTCGACAATCGGCACCAGCAGCGTCAGGTAGATCCGCTGGTCATGCTCGTTGCGGTAGAAATCCTGCAACCCCACCTCGCCCGAGCGCAGCAGTTCGGCCGCGCGCCGCGCGACCGTGGCGCTGATGGGCACGCTGGAATCCGGCGCGGACATGCGCACGGCGCCTTGCGCGTCCAGCAGCACGACGCGGTCGTAATGCGGCTGCGCAGCGGATTTGTCCAGCCACGCGCGCAATCCAGCCTGGGCTTGCGCGTCGCCCGGCTGATCGAGGGCGCGCTGCACGAGCGCCGCGAAGTCGGCGTTCCGGCTAAAAATGGAAGCATCGGCCAGGCGTTCCTTGCGATACGCCACCAGTTCGCTGCGTTTGAGTTCTGCTATGGCGGTCAACTTCTGCTCGGCGTCCCTGCGAACATCCTGATCGTGGCGCTGGAAATACAGATACCCGGCGGCGATGAGTCCTGCGGCGACGAACACCATCACCAGCACCACGGAACGCGAAGCGCGCTGGCTTGCCGCGTCGCCCTCGCCGGCGGCCCCGCTTCGCAATGCGGCGAGCAAATACAGCCCCGCGCCGAGCGCCGCGAAAGCCAGACTGCTCGTGAGAGCGGGCGGAATGAATTTCCCGCCATAGAGCACGGGCGTCCCGAAGAGATAGGCGAGGAGGAATACGGTGCTGGCGAAGATGAGAAGGCAGGCGAACACCAAACCCGCCATTGCCCGCCACGGCCGATCGGGAGATGACCAGAGAAACGCGAGGAACGACAAGCCCGCAAACACGAAGCACAGCGCCGCCAACGGAGACATATGCCCGATCGGCTTGCCGTTCGACGTTCCCGAGATGGCAATGCCGAGGTGCTCTGCCTGCAGCGCCATGCCGAGCAGGGACAGGACCAGCAACAGCAGGGCGACCAGCGCGCCGGCCGAACCAATGGCCATGCCGATACGATACGCGCCGCGGCCAAGTGGCGTGCCGGCGCAGAAGAACACCGCGGTGCCAAAGAGCAGAAACAGGAGCGCGGTGCTCGGCGCCATCGGGATCCAACCCGGTCCCAGACTGGTGAGAAGGGGAAACTCCAGTATCCAGCCAAGCAGGGCGATGAATCCGAAACCGGCCGCGGTCGTTGCGCATGCCCGGGCGAGCCCGTTCGTCGCGCGTTTCTTGTTTTCTTCGCTCGTATTTACGTACGCGTTGCGAGTGTGCATGATCGCTTTCCGCCACTTCCGCGTAAATTGAATTTACAGCTTCGGCCCAATTCGTACTCGCAGCAGCCAGGTACTTACAAAATGAACCGTCTTGTAGTCATGCTATTTCCTTACAACGGTCGATTGACGGCACCCCTGGTTGCGGCAGTGTCTTCACGAATGTCCCGTGCCCCCTGCCTGCACAGCCGAGGGTTGAGGCTGCTGGAACGACTTCTCCAAGCGTGCGATGCGCGCACTCAGATCCTCAACCTGGGACTTTTCCGGTGCGGCGCTGGAGCTGAGGTAGGAATTCGTCGTCCACCAGTCAATGCCCATCTCGCGGGCCTTGTCCACGGAGCAGATGAGGAGACGGATCTGAATCGTCAGAAGCTCGATATCCACGAGCTTGATCTTGATGTCGCCGGCGATCACCAGGCCCTTGTCCAGGATGCGTTCCAGAACATCCGCCAGCGTCGCGGAGTCGGTTGAGTGAGTAATGTTTCTTTGCGTTTTTTGCGGGACGCCCATGTGTTCTCTACCCAGTTGAGCCATCATCTGATGGCGTTGTTTACAGCAGCTTGCCGAGCGGACCGAGATCCAGATTCAGATCTTTATCGCTCAGGCCGAACTCTTGTTTCAGCCACTTCATTTGCTCATTCAATTCCAGGAACGTCAGGCCCAGGCGTTCAACCTCCTGCTCCGTCAGCGAGCCGCCCTCGATCCGACGCAGCGCCTGCTTCTCCAGGAGCTGACGGATCAACTCCACCACCGTCAACACCAGTTGCCCCAAGCCCTTCTTGACGTTCTCCGGATCCAGCGCAATTCGCGGGGACGGGGTTGCCGGGGTTGCATTGCCTGCTTTTTCCTCTTCAGCGGGGAAAAGGAAGGCAAGGTCTGTGTTCATGCGCTCTCCTGCAGTGATTCAGTCTGCGCGTGCGGGATCGGGGTGAGCCTGCCCCCGCGCGCAGTTTCAACCGAGGTCAGGAGCAGTTGCAGGTTCAAATAGATCAGGTCCACACCGGCCACCGAGATCACAATTTCGCCCACCACCACCACCCCCGTGTTCAGCACCCGGTCGAGGAGTTCGCACAAGGAAGAACACCTCTGCTCAGAAAATCCCATCACCCACCCATCTTCGTCTTGCGCGAGTGCCGCGAGACAGGCACGACTCGCTGCGCATCACGCAGCGCTCGCGTCTATGAGTCAACCTTCCATGCCCATCAGTCGCTCGTACATACTGCGAGCCATGTGCCGGGCCTCGTTACGCTCATAGCCTTCGGCCAGTCCCAGCAGCACCGCCCTGGCCGCGTCCGCCTGAGGGGTCTCCGGGTAATCCTCCGCAAGCGTCCAGTAGAGCTCTGTCGCCTGCCGGAGATTCCCGTCGCTCCGGTATCGGTGAGCCATGGCGAGAAGCCGCCCGAGCAGCGCCTGGTTCGCAGCAGCACCTGCCTCGGGTTTGACCGAGCCGTCCGCTTCCAAGGCGGCCGGCTCGCTGCGCCCCGGTGCGGTAGCGCGTGATTCCATCATCAAAGAATTCCTGCCAGATTCCATTGCATTCTCCTCTTCGTCTGTGATACATCGGATGAGTCTGAAACCATATAAAGAGCCGAGCCGAGCGCTCGCAGCGGTTCGAGCCCTCGCGGCTCATTCTGCCGGAATACCAGTGCCACATGCCGGCCAGCGAACGCTGCGTCGTACTGGCCCAGCACCAGATCCTCTTCGCGCCTCAACACGGAACAGGTCGGACAACGAGAAACCGGCGTGACCATGTTCACGAACAGGATCGGCACCGCAACCCCGAGCCGCTCACAGGCAGCTACCAGATCCTTCGTCTCCTCATACGCCATCTGCGTCGGAATCGTCACCGCCACGAGCGCCGCCTGCCCGGAATCGACCAGCAAGCGCCGAAACGACTTCACCCGCTTGGACAGTTCCACCATCATCTGCGAGATTTTCGGCAGCCAGAACACCTCCCGGTACTTCAGGAACAAGCCGAAGAAAGTCTTGAGCCATTGTTCGATCAACTCCGGCATTTCCAGGAAACGCAAGAGGTGGCCGGTGGGCGCGGTGTCCAGCACAAACAGGTCATAGTGTCCGCGGTCCATGAGGTCCACGATCCGGGTGAGCGCCAGCACTTCGTCCAGGCCCGGCGGAGCCAGATCCAGCATCCGCTGCATGACATCCCGGTCGAACGCGATGTCGATGCCCGTCTGTCCGGTGATACGCTCAAAGATCCCGGTCAACTCAGCCGCATAGTCCCGCTTCAATTGCTCATACTCGGCCTGAGCGTCCAGCTCGATCACGGTCAACCCCGGCGCCACCCGGACTTCCTGTGGACCGATCTCACGTCCCAGGCAGGCAGCCAGCGAATGCGCCGGGTCGATGGAAAAGAGCAGGACCTCCTTCCCGCCCCACGCCTCCGCCAAGCGCAGTACCGAGGCGCAGGCCAGGGTGGTCTTTCCCACCCCGCCCTTCCCCGCGAACATGAGAAGCTTGATCGAGGAAGCGGGAAGGGGGGCCGGATTGCCGACTGCTGAATGCTGAACGCTGAGTGCCGAACGCTGAATTCCGAAGCGCCTCAGTGCATCGTTCAGCGTACCGCGTCCATGCTTCCATCTTGCTTGCGCCAACGGCCGGGCGCGCTCCCACACGGCCAACAGCCGAACTGTTCCCCGCACCTCATCGAGGAACAGCGGCAGCCCCCACAAGGTGTAGCTTGAAAACACCCGCGTGAGTTCCTCGATCGCCACGGTCTGCCTCGAGGTCCATTCAGTGCAGACCGGACAGTCGGGTTGCGCAGGATGCAAGCGGTTGACGACGACGTCCCGCACAGGGAGGCTGAGCCGTTCCAACTCGCCGAGCATCGTCCGCGTCACATGAATGCTCAACGCCTCGGCGAGCATGACCGGCACGAAGCGGCACTGTCCGGGCGAGCGCAGCAGCGCCCCCAGGTGCGTCAGGTCGGCCACGGTCTGTTCCAGATAGAGGTCAACCGCATCTTTGCGATAAGTGCCCCGATACAGTCGCGCCATATACCGATGCTTGGCCAGCATCGCGTCCAGGGTGGCTACCCACTGTCGCATGATTGCCGGAAGACCCAGGAGCCGGAGTGTATGGCCCGCCGGCGCCGTGTCCACCACAATGCAGGCATGGCGATTCTCTTTCACCCAGGCTGCGATCTCCAGCAGAGCCATGATTTCGTCCAGACCGGGCACGGACAAGTCCAGAAGCTGGGCCACATCGACCTGGTCCAGAAAGGTACCGCGCAGGGCAATGGTGCGAAGATGCTCTTCGTGTTGCGCCTTGAACCGCGCCAGGCTCTCTTGTGGGTCAAGCTCGCGCAGGGTGAGATTCTCGACCGGCGGGCTGCCGGCGAAACAATCGGCGAGGGAATGGGCCGGGTCGGTCGAGACCAACAGGAAGGAGCGAGCAGGGTGCTGCCGGGCTAAATACAGGGCAGCGGCCGCGGCACAGGTCGTCTTGCCCACCCCGCCTTTCCCACCGAAGAGCAGCAGGCGGAGGCCCTCCTCCCGCAAAAATTCCGGTTTTGCCTCTGCTGCCGCTTTCATTCGGTTCTCTTCTATTCGGTTCTCTTCAAAACGGTCAGCGCTCGGGTCTCATCGCGTGAGGCGTTCTCGCCGTCATCCACATCGTCCTTACCTTCATCGGTTTCATCGTCGGATTCGTCATCGGCTCCATCGTCAGATTCAGCGTCGCCACCCTCATTGCGTAACTCGATGGCGTCCAACCGGTCGAGGAGTTGCTTCTCCTCGGCCGCAAATTCTTCTTCCGTGATCGCCCCCGTATCGAGTTTCATATAGAGCTCGCTGAGCGACCGGGTCACGGTTTCGGCTTCCCCGGCCTTTTCCTGCTGAACCGCTTCGTTAATTTCCTTAAAGACCCACAGCAGGGGCGAGAGCAACAGATCATCCAGGAGGAGCATAGGGATCCTCAGGCCTCCAAGGCGACATCGACAAAATGATGCGGCGCCCAGGGGCCGTTGAAGTCAAAGGCGAAGTGGTCGTCGAACCGCTTGGCCGCCTCAAACACGCCGTCCTCGAAGCCCTTCTGGGCATCCCGGTCAACCAGGCAGGCCAGATGCATCACCTCCCGCTCCTCCCGCGGCTGATTCTGCTTGATGTCCACGCAGTGCGGAGCGAGCACCTCCACGACCGCTTCCGTGCGCCGCTCGCGGTCCTCAGCCAACAAGCGATCGAAGAGGCGTCCCAGCTCGATTTTGTCCAACTGCGAAGGGCCATGCTGTTTTCCCAACACGCTGTCGCGCAGGGCCGCGAGCTCCGGGTGGTGGTTCACCATGTACTCAAAGATATTCGGCACATCAAAGGCGACACGCAGCCCCATCTCGACTTTCCCGCGCACCCGCTCCAGTTGTTCGACAAATTCATCACTGTTCTCCTTCAGGATCTTCCGGACCGCCTGGAGACTATCGGCAATGGTCCCGAAGGCCACCGGCAGGATGGTGTTGTCCTCCATCAGCCGTTTGACGACGGCATGGTGCGCCGCCAGGTTTTTGCGCTCGGGCCGGATCCTCTTATCGGCGATGTCGCTGACCACCGCCGCGACCGAACCATGGGAAAGGGTATGCACGACGCCACCATTGATGCCGATCAGCCCATAGGTCCGGTCCCCCGATCCAGCGACAATCGCGTAGAGGTACTTCCCCATCCCCTTCATGTTCTTTCCTCAACCAAGTCTCTCAGGCCGTAGGCGGTGACGTTGAGTTGCCCATCCAACCTGAGTAAATACGTCTGGCAATCCAGCACTTCCTTCGTGACCGGCAACCCCAAGTTCCTGATGGTCACGTTGGGCACATAGGCGTCGGCTTCCGCCTCCCAGGAACCTTTTTCGGGATCGATCTGAACCAGCTTTGTCACATCCACTCGCCTGACCTCCGGCTGTTTCTTCAAGAACTCGCCGACGACAGCTCTGACATCCTCAATGGTGTGTGCCGCCGTGCCCTCTCCTGAAGGTGCATTCGGAAGAGCACCCGCAGGCCGGACCGGTTGCGCCATGGTGACGCTATCAAGAATTTTCGCCATGCTGGAACCTTTCTCTTTTCTCTTTGCCCATCTTGCCCACTCGAACGCTTGCTTGAGCGTTCAGACGATACCCTGCCCCTTGCAGGGGCTGCAGTGAAACACCCCGTCTTCCCCTGTCCCAAGGCATTTGGCGCAAGTCGTCGCTTCCTTGCGCACGGACACGACACCTACCCCTCTGCAGGCCAGACAGGTCAGATCGCCTCCTTCTCGTCCTGAGCCGGAGCATTTCAGGCAGGTCACCACCGGCGGGGTAACCGTGACCTTGCCAGTGGCGCCACAGACCGAGCAGCGGCTTGCGTTGCCGTACTTTGGGTCCACGCCGCTGCCGCGGCAGTAGGCGCAGGTCACCGAGTCCACAAATCTCTTGTTTCGGGACCGCCTGCCTTTGAGTTGCCCGAACCCGGCCAGAACTTGGTGGGCGTAAGTCATTTTTCTATCTCGCTCTCGCCTGTCAACCGCGCGCCGAGGGCGGGAGCACACGCAATGGGCCGGCCGCGCGCGCAAAATGCTCACGCCACTGCTCCTCGAGCCAGAGACGCCGACCCTTGCGCGCCATCAGCGCCGCTTCTTCACGGGTGAGTCGCGGTTTGTCATGGGGTGCCGCCGACACTCCCGTGGCCTGCGGGCACGCGCGGAAGCTGCGGACGTTTCGGCTTGTGCGAATCTGTTTCATACTCTTCACCGTAAGCATCGAACCCTCCGCTTTAGTACTGAAGCTTGAACCCGCCACCAACCCGGCGAGAGGTGTCCTTCTTCTGGGAGGTCGGAGCGTCGCTGAGCTTGCTGCTTTCAATGGCGTTGCACAGTTGTAAGAGATCTTTGGTTTCGGTCTCGATTTCCGCCAGACGGCCGTCAATATTTTCAATGCGGTGTTTTGCACTCGCTCTCTCTTTGCCTCGACGTGCTTTTTCCATCGCCAGTATCGCGAGCTTCAGGAACTTCCGGTGGGGGTGACTCGTCTCCGTCACCAAACCCGACATCGATCGGATGTCTTGCAATCCTTTTAATCCTTTTCGAGGTTTGTCTCCTATGCCCATGCCTTCGCTCCTTTTACTTTAACTTCACGGGACTTTTCACGGGACTATTGCCCCCAACCCTGTTGCGGAGTTTCCGTCCAGGCCCACAAACCTTCTGGATCACCTCACCCAGCGTCGAGGACATGAGCGACTCGCCCTCACGGGTGACCTTTGCCGTCTCCGCACTGAGCACATCCCGGGTGACCCACTGAAAGACAGGGTCATTCCACCGGGCATGCCCCCCGCGGCGACCGAGGATCCGAGCAATCGCGATACAGGCTCGGATCGTAGGCCGGTGGTTGTTCACGCCGACGCCGCGCAGCTCCCTCACAACATCTACGATGGTCTCGGCGTCCGGACTTGCTATGCCCGACTTCCCCATCGTGATCTTGATCTCCGTCTCTCGATCATAGTGGCCCATCCTGAGAGTGATCAGCCGGTCCATCAGCGCGTCCTGGGTCTTGTGCGTGCCCGCGTACTCCTCCGGGTTCGAGGTAAAGATCGCGTGGAAGTCCGGATGCACTTCCATATAGCCTTCTCCGGAATCGCGCAGCTTCGGCATGTTGAGGATCTTTTCCGACAGGATGCTCAAGAGCGCGTTATTCGCCTCCGGACGCGAACGGGTGAACTCGTCGTAGATCAGGGTATCCCCGTTCTGGCAGGCGGTGGTGAGCCGGTTGTCCACCCAGAGGCTCTTCACCTCCTCTTCGGTCTTCAGCACGGAATGGATGAAGTTGTCGATCAGTTTATGCTTTCGGTACCCGCCTTCACGGCCGATCAGGTCGGAACTCCCGAACTCATCATCCCCATGGATGAGGCTGACCGGACGGCCAAGCTTCGCGGCGACGTGGAACGCAAGGGTGGTCTTCCCCGTTCCCGCCGGACCGGCAAAGTGGACCGCGTATCCGGCCTCCAGATAGGCTAAGGCGCGCTCAGTCAACTCTTGGACGTACGGCGTGAAAACGAACTCATTGCTGGGCTCGGGCAGGATGTTATCGTCATTTGTCTGGATCCTCACGATCTCCGCCGACATCGCTCTCACGTCACTATTGTCATTCATTGGCTCTTAACCCCTTTCGCATTCGCAGAGACCCGTCCCCGCCCACGGCACGTCAGACAGTCCATCGCCGGGGCGGAGGCGTCGTCGCCCGTGCCTTGGCAGTCCGGGCAGACCGTGGTGGGACCGACCGGGGCAGGAACAACGCCGCTCCCGCGGCAGACCGTGCAGGTAAAAGTCTTGATCGCCCCGCTGCCCTGACAGTGCGCGCAGCGCACGTGGGGCGCCTGTACCTGCACGACGCCTCTCCCCTGGCAAACGCAACATAGCGAGAGCCAGGACATGATCCCGAAGGGATCCTTTCCTTTGCCTCTACAAAAAGCGCAGCGAACATGCTCCATCGTCACCCCAAGCTCGTTTTTCATCATCACCACCTCAAGACCACCTTAAGACGTATCTGTCCTTGCAAAGGCGCCTAACGACCTCGACCCTTTTTCGATGGTTTTTTCGTTACCCTCACGAGGACAGCCTTCACTGCTGCTTCCTTCAAGAGGGCGGCCTTCACTGCTGCTTCCTTCATGCGGACAGCCTGCGCTGCTGCTTCCTTCAAGAGGGCAGCCTTCGCTTCTTCCTTCATGCGGGCAGCCTGCGCTGCTGCTTCCTTCAGGAGGACAGCCTTCGCCGCTTCCTTCATGCGGGCAGTCTCCGTTTTTTCTGCTCGCGTGGGACCAAACCAGGCCGCATGGGCGGCCCGGTTCTCATCCATGAATCCCTTTCTGAGGCCGGCGACCGTTCGCCTCAGGTTGGCAACGAACTCCATACTCAGGTCGGCAACGAACTCCCTACGGTCGCGGTGCCCAGCTTGTATCTCCTCGCGGAGTCGCCCGAAATCCTCAGTTCTGCTCATGCTCACCCTCGCCAGGGACACCTTCTTTATTCCGCTTCTGCGCGGCCGAACCACTTTCCGCCCCGCTTGGCGGATACAGCCGCCATGGTCCTCGTGCCGAACCAGGCGGCATGGGCAGCTGCATTCTCGGCTTGGTTTGCCCTTTTCATCTCGGCGCCACTTCGCGCCAGGTTGGTAACGAACTCCGCGCGCGCATTCTGCAGCCGCCACGCCTCCTGCTTCCGCCTCCCCTCGTTCCCCGCGAGAGTTCCCAGGAGGTTGTGCCTCCGTTCCTTGTTCTCGGCTTGGTTTGCCGTTCTCAGCTCGACGCCACTTCGCGTCAGGTTGATAACGAACGCCATGAGAGTTTCCAGGAGGTTGCGCCTCCGTTGCTTGTTCTCAGCTTGGTTTACCCTTTTCATCTCGGCGCCACTTCGCGCCAGGTTGCCAACGAATTCCATGCGGTTGCGCTGTCCGGCTTGAATCTGCTCGCGCAGTCCCGCCAATTCGTTCACTCTGCTCATAACTATTCTCCTTTTCACTTGTTCTCTTGGACGTTAGCTGTTCCAGCGTCGGTCCACCGGCCGGCAGGGGGGAACTACCACATCCCCCCCACCGACAAGAGGATTACCTCTTCACTGAGTCGAGCTTACGCCGGGGCCGCCGCACTCGCGGTGAGTCCGATTGCCTCTGCGTACTTGAGATAGGTCTCGACCGACGCGATCACGACCCGTGCTTCGATCGACAGCAACTCGATCCCAACCAGCGAAACCTTGACCCATGCATCAATGACGATGCCTTTGTCCAGGATCCGGTCTACCACTTCCGCCAAGCTCGACGAATCCGTCGATTTTTGTACCTTTGCCATTTTGTTTCTCCTAAGGTTTCTCACCCCTTGTAATGACAGTGCAGACGAAGTGCGGGGTTGGACCTTTCGTCACAGTATTAATTAGCAATAGCCGTGCCATGCACGCGATGCCGGCGTCGCAGCAGCTAGTGACCAGCAAAAACAACGGCTAAGGACAAAGCTGTGCTGAAGCGAAGTTCAGCATGAGCCATTGGGAGGACATAACTACTAGGGAGAGGGCACCCTATGTGTGGAGTCGTCTCCCCTGGAAGATAGGGCAACAAACCGCCAAGAGCTCAGCAACCGACCCAGACTCGAACCGCTCTTCAAACCACGTCAGCCGCTGCGAATCCAGGCCCTGCAATTCGCCGCGTTTCGGTTCTTCCACAACGCGCAGCGAGAGTGTGTCTTTGACACCAAAGCGGTACCCCGGCATAACGTCGCGAGTGCGTGTCCAGCGAAACGCCTTATCGCCACGGGCAAGCGCAGACCATGACGGCAGTGCAGGCAGCAAGACATCGCGCCATTCCGTGGTGAGGCCGACCGCCCCGACGACGCGCCCATGTTGCAACCGCAGCACCTCGCGCTCCGCGCTGTACCACACCTCGACGGGCCCGCGCGAGTCGGCATCCTTATTGCCCAGCGCAAGCAGAACGACGCGGCCGCCGATGGTGACCCTGAGATAACGGAAATTCGGATTCAGCCTGGCGCTGTCAACGCCTCGGTTTCGCCCATACGCGTAGGGCAAAGTTTGCAGGATCGCATTGCTGCTCGCGGAGCAGGCAGACAGCACAGCGACCAATAAAAGTACCGCGGCTCGGGCTCGAATCTTCACGCGTATGGGGACGGAACTCAATGGCACTATCTTAAGCCATGCGCTCGTTGCTATGGGGATCCCCCTTTGAAAAAGGGAGAAATGTCCTGGTCGCTATGGGTCTCCCCCTTTGAAAAGGGGGACCAAGGGGGATTTCGCTATGGGAATAATCGGGCGACCAATAACTCCCGCGCGCCTTGAAGCCTTCGCCGGGCACCGCCCGATCCTCTACCGACTCAACGCGAAGCCGGCAAGATATCGATTTGGAAACCTCAGAAACAAAAAATCCTTGGCGACAGGCCAAGGATTCTTTGAAGAGTTATCGACTTACGGTGTCGTGGTCGTGGTGGTGGTGGTGGTGGTGGTCGCCGCCTGGTTGTTGTCATTAGACGAGGCGACAGCCGCGGCAACTGCAACCACTGCTACAGCAGCAGCAACCATGCCTGCGGTAATCCCGCCCGCCGCTGCACCCGTAGCCCCACCAGCACCACCCGCAGCACCACCACCCTCGGCCGCTGGCGCCTGCGCCAGTGCGCTACCTGCAACAAATACGGACGCAATCAAAATAGCCAGCGCTTTCTTCATTTTTCTCTCCTTGATTAACCTTTTGTCATTCCGAGCGAAGCGAAGAATCTGCTTTTCATAGGGAGCAAGAAGCAGATTCTTCGGCCGGAGCCTGCCCCGAGCGTAGTCAAGGGGGCCTCAGAATGACAATTTCTAGAGGTCCCCTTAAGATTGCTCACCCCTTGTAATGACAGTGCAGACGAAGTGCGGGGTTGGACCTTTCGTCACAGTACTAATCAGCAATAGTCGTGCCACGCATGCGATGCCGGAGTCGCATCACGTAGTCACCAGCAAAAACAAGAACTAAGGAGAAGTCTGTGCTGCAGCAAAATTCAGCATGACCCACTGGCAGGAATAACTACTAGGGAGAGGGCACCCTATGTGTGGACTCGTCTCCCCGTGAACGATAGGACGACAACCATACTCAGGCCGCGCGGCGCAGGCGGATGAGGGCTTGCTCGATGCGCGAGCGCTCCGCCAGGACCTTGTGCGTGTACACGGAATTGGGATCGTCAACAGCGCCCACGTACATCTGCAGCGCGGTCACGATCTCTCCGGACCGGCGCAGGTATTCGCTCAGGATCTGCGTGCCGATCCGGATGTTCGTTTCCGGTTCGAGCAGAACGTCCTCCTCGCCGTGCAAGGCGACCTTTTCCATGTGGAACTTCGCCATGACCTGCATCAGGCCCTTCGCGCCAAGTACGCTTTCGGCAGCCGGGATGAAGCCGGACTCGACCGCGATCACCGCGAGGATTAGCAGCGGATCCACGGAAGACTCATTGCCCGCCCGGTAGGCGGTCGCGACGAAGCGTGCGGCCGCCTCGTCGGCCACGCGGTAGCGCCGGGCGATGAACTCGGCGACCGCCCGTTGTTCGCGCGCCACGGCCGCGTTCGGCGTTTGCTTGGTCTCGATCATGTCGGCCGAATAGTTGGCTCCCGCAGTCTCACCCGCCGCGGACCTGGTCACGATCTGGCCCTGTATCGCCTCACGCGGAACCGGGAGGGCGACAGCGAGCACCGCCGCCAGACCCACCGCCGCGAACAACGCTCGCATCAAGTCGTACACGCGCACCATGGTGCCAGGCCCGGTGCGCACCTCAGCGGTGACGGCATTCATCATGGACCTCCATACGCATCGCGTTTTTCGCGGCGCTTACCGTTCGTCACCCTTGGATACGCAATAACGGTGCCATGCGTGCGACGCCGGGGCCCCAGCAATTAGTCGCGAGTACAAACAATGCGTTAAGAAGAAGGCACCCGCTGAAGGGAAGTTCAAGATGGCCGAATAGGAGGAATGACTACTAGGGAGAGGACACCACAGGTGTGGCGCCTTGTCCTGTGGACAATACCGCATGGATCGCGTTCAGGATCTCGTCATGGCGAAACGGCTTGGCGACAAAGGCGGAGACGAAGCCGGTGCGCAGGATGTTCTGCACAAGGCTAGCAGATGGCATCTTCGCCTCTTCGCCGATCACCTCGTAGCCGGCCTTCTCGGAGGCGGCGCCACCCGCAGACGCGTGCGGGGCGGCCTGCGCGCACACAGCTTGGCGAGGGCCTGCGCGGCCTCGGTCAGCGCCTCGGTGCGCGCGCGGATCTCGCCTGTGGCGGCGCGGTCGAGCACCCGGCGCAGCTCCATGATCCGGCCCTCGATCATCGAGGCGTCGGCCTCGTCGAGCTTGTCGCGGTGCGCGTTCAGCGAGAGTTCGATCTGGTAGGCGAGGCTCTCGGCGTGGTTGCGCGCGTCGGCCAGCTCGCGCAGCCGGTGTGCCTCGCCGGCGTGCGCCTCGGCCTCCTTCATCATCCGGCTGATCTCGTCTTCGGCAAGGTCCGAGCCACCCTCAATCCGGATCTGCTGCTCGTTGTCGGTGGCGAGGTCCTTCGCGTGCACGTGGATGATCCCGTTCGCGTCGATGTCGAAGGCGACCTCGACCTGCATCAAGCCGCGCGGCGCCGGCGGGATGCCGGCGAGCTGGAACTTGCCGAGGGACTTGTTGAAGGCGGCCATTTCCGACTCGCCCTGGAGCACGTGGATCTCCACCGAAGGCTGATTGTCCTCGGCGGTGGTGAACGTCTTCGTCTTGCGGGTCGGGATGCTGGTGTTGCGCTCGATCAGTCTGGTGAAGACGCCGCCCTTGGTCTCGATCCCGAGCGAGAGCGGGGTGACGTCGAGCAGGAGGACGTCCTTGACCTCGCCGCGGAGGACGCCGGCCTGGATCGCGGCGCCGACGGCGACGACTTCGTCCGGGTTGACGCCCTGGTGCGGCTCCTTGCCGATCAGCTCCTTGACCTTGTCCACCACGGCGGGCATGCGCGTCATGCCGCCGACGAGAACGACGTGGTCGATCGCGGACGGGTCGAGGCCCGCGTCGGCGAGCGCCTGCTTTGTCGGCCCGCTGGTGCGCGCGAGCAGGCCGGCGGTCAGCTCGTTCAGCTTCGCGCGCGTGAGCCGGAGGTCGAGGTGCTTCGGCCCCTCCTGCGCGGCGGTGATGAACGGCAGCTTGATCTGCGTCGCCAGCGTCGACGAGAGCTCGATCTTCGCCTTCTCGCCTGCCGCATAGAGGCGCTGCAGCGCCATCCGGTCGGCCGCGAGGTCGATCCCCTGTTCACGCTTGAACTCGGCGAGCATCCAGTCGACAACCGCCTTGTCGAAGTTGTCGCCGCCGAGATGGTTGTCGCCGTTCGTGGCCCTCACCTCGAACACGCCCTTGCCGAGTTCGAGGATCGAGACGTCGAACGTGCCGCCGCCGAGGTCGAAGACAAGAATCGTCTGCTCCTCAACCTCATCGAGGCCGTAGGCAAGCGAGGCGGCGGTCGGCTCGTTGATGATCCGGAGGACGTTGAAGCCGGCGATCTTGCCGGCGTCCTTCGTCGCCTCGCGCTGGGCGTTGTTGAAGTAGGCCGGGACGGTGATGACGGCACCGGTCACCGGCTCACCGAGATAGGCCTCGGCGTCGGCCTTCAGCTTCCCGAGAATCATCGCGCTGATCTCCGGCGGGGCGTACTGCCTGCCCTCGGCCGCGACGCGCGCGCCGCCGCCGTCGCCCTTTTCGACCTGGTACGGGACGATCGCCATCTCCGCGGAGACCTCGTCCCACTGGCGGCCCATGAAGCGCTTGATCGAGGAGATCGTGTTCTGCGGATTGTTCACCGGCTGGTGCTTCGCGGGCGCGCCGACGAGCCGCTGCCCGTCTTTCGTGAACGCGACGACGGACGGCGTGGTGCGGCCGCCCTCGGCGTTCGGGATGACGCTCGGTACGCCACCCTCGATCACGGCCATGCAACTGTTCGTCGTGCCGAGATCGATGCCGATTGTTTTGCCGATTGTCTTTTTCATGCTGCGCATTGAGCCTCAGTTCGCACGGGCCAATACCGCTCCCTTGTCATCTGCGATAAAAACGTCCTCGACCGCCTCCTTAACGAAAGAGTATTCACCTTGCTTTCCGCGTACTCGGAAATTCTGAAAGCTCCGGCAATACGCACTCACAATCTCGTATGCCACCACCACGTCTTTGCAGCGTTCCGCCGCCAGCGGGCTATCCGGGTTCCTGTCGGGATGGTGGGCCAACATCAACTTTCGATAGGAGGCTTTTATTTGCTCCCAAGAAGCTTCCTGCGGCAATTGCAAGGTGTTCCGCGCCTTGTCCACCAGCGCGAAGTTTCCCTGATTCAACTCGATATTGACAAAACTGTAAGCCGGCAAAGGACCAATGTAGCGAAAGCTCAGAGTGCCTTCATACTGCGCCCCGAGAAAGTCCATCGCTTCATCAAACAGCGACTCCTTTTGCCTTTCCACCAGGTAACTTCGGTTCAAAATCATCGTTTCGGCTTTGCGCGGTCCCTCCGAGAAGTCCTCGGCCAGGGGCGAGAGCTTGTCATGCAGCGCTTCGACGAGCTTTTTTCTTCTCAGCTCAGCCGCTTCGAAGAGCATCCTTCCTGTCTGCACAGGATCCGCACTAACCAGTTCGGGATTGTCTCGCGCAATCTCCTGAAGGATCTTGTGCAGATCCCAAGATGCCTGGACAACAAGCTCCACTTTCCCCTTCAGTCTATCAAGGTAGGTTCTCAGTTGAATGTACACCCGCTCCAGAACCCCCTCGACCTCTTCCTTGTCCCTTGCCGTGAAGCCGAATCTTAGAGGCAGCATCCCGCTCCGGCGGGACTGTTCCAGGAGAAAGAAATTCACCTGTTGATACTTCAGCAGATCTGCCTTCAGGCTCTCGTCCTTTGGTGCGGACGAAGCTTCGCCCGACACGTCGGGGTCGAACCTGCTGGCGTCGATGGAACTGACAACAGCGGCAAGGTCTCGATAGCAGACAGTTTCGAGGGGCGCAGCGTCGATCCCGCCAGTGCGGGACTCAGCGAAGGACGGACTCTCTGCCTTGTTTTCGATCACCGCATAAATGAATTGTTTCTCTTGCATACAAGTTTCTCAGTGTGGATCTTGCTCTGTGGACAATACCGCATGGATCGCGTTCAGGATCTCGTCATGGCGGAACGGTTTGGCGACAAAGGCGGAGATGAGGCCGGTGCGCAGGGTCTCCTGCACCAGGCTATCGTCCTTATAGAAATAGCCGGAGACGAGAATCAACGGCGCGACGCAGGATGTTTCGCTCCGAATCCGTCTGGCGAGGTCCACCCCTTCGATGTCCGGCAGCTTGGCATCAATCAGGATGAGGTGACACGCGGGCTCCGACTCCTTGAGCCACCGGAGCGCCTCAGTCCCGCTCCCCACCGTCACCACTGTGAACCGATCCCCCAGCAACAGCGTCTCCAATGCCCAACACACATCGGGTTCGTCGTCCACGACCAGCGCGGTTAGGCTTTCAGCCATCAGCGTTCACCCCGCTCCCCGAATAGCCGCCAGAGGCAGGCGGACGGTAAACGTGCTGCCCCGTCCCTCCTCACTGTCCACCTCGATAACGCCCCCGTGCTGCTTCACGATCGTGTAGCAGATGGACAGCCCCAACCCGGTGCCTTTGCCGATCGGCTGGGTGGTGAAGAAAGGGTCGAACACTTTGCTCAGGTGAGATGTCGGAATCCCGCAGCCCGTATCGGACACGCATACCACCACTTCGGCAGCCTCTCGCCGGACCGCGATCACCATATCGCCGCCGGCGGGCATCGCCTGACAGGCGTTCAGGATCAGATTCATGAGCACCTGCTGCAGGAGGCTCGCGTTTCCAAAAATCAGCACGGATGCGTTTTCATAGTCTTCACGCACTTTGACCTTCTCAAGCTTCATCCGGGGAGCCAGCAGGCTGGACGTCTCCCGCACCAAGGCGACGAGGTTCACCGATTCCACTTGGTCACTGGACGCGGGCCGGGCGAACCGCAGCAGGTTCTCGATAATCGTCGATGCCCGCTGAATGCCGTCAAGGATCTTCCCGACGCACTCCTGCTGGAACGCCGGATTGCGAGACGGGTCCTGGAGAAACTGCGCGGCGGAGAAACCGACCGACAGCGGATTGCGCAGCTCATGCGCGATGCCCCCGGCCATCACCCCCAAAGCGGCGAGTTTCTCGCTCTGGTAGAGGCGCTCCTCGAACGCCCGTCGCTCGGACAGGTCCCGTCCGACCGCGACCATGCCGCTCGCCTGGCCGGAATCGTTACGGATCGTGGAACAGGACCAATCGACCGGGATCAGCTTGCCGGAACGCGCCATGAGATTCAGCTCCAGGAACTTGACTACGTCGCCTCTGGCCAACTGCCGAATGATCGTCGCCATGTCCTTCCGCTGAGACGCCTCGCACAGATCGGTCAGCAGCCATCCCCGCACCTCGCCGATCCCATAGCCCGAGATGCGCTCGGCGGCCGCGTTCCAACTGATGATGTGGCCATCGGCGTCGGTGGAGACCACCAGATCGTTGGCGCCATCAACCACGCTCGCCAAGTGGCGTTCGATCATCCGGGTCTTTTCGCTCAACTGCACCTTCTCGGTGATATCGTCCATCACGACCATGGCGTGCTCCACCACATTCCCCGATTTCACCGGAACCACGGTGTAGTAATAGATGCGGGTGGGAATGCCGGGCGCCCGGTAGGTCATTTGGGCCCCCTGCAGCGGCAGGCCCGTGTCGAAGACGCCGCGGACTTTGGCTTCCAACCGCGTAAACTCCAGGATCGCGCTGGGGAAGACCTCGCGGATGGCCGCCCCGATCGTGTCCCCCTCACTCCGTCGCGCCTTCTCGAGGAAGTTCCGGTTTGCCGACACCACCCGCAACGCCCGATCAATTAACAGGAGGGAAAACGGGATGCTCCCCAGGAGCATGTGGTACAGCCTTTCGTACCAGCCTTCCGAGGGCACGATCGCCGGAGGCATCGTGTCATTGTTCGGCGAAGAGCGGCCGGCGGTGCTGTCTGACTTTTTCATGGCGCACTTTCGGAGAGCGTGGGACAAAAATTGTACGGCGGCCACGGCCCCCGCAACTCGAGGGTCAGGCCGGTCCCCTTGTGAGTGTGCTGTCGCTCTGAAAGAACGGCGCGAAAATCGGGGAGAGCCTCAGGGGTCAGCAGAAAGCTGCAATTGAACACCATACGTTCGGGGCGTCCGGTCACCGCGCTGGCGTGACACCGCAACTCGGTTGAGGCCATGGCATGCAGGGCCAGGAGCTCGTGCAGATCATGGGTCGCCCGCTCCAACCATGTACGTAGCGCAGCATCGATTATGGCATCCAGTCGCTTCTGCTGCAGGTAGCGGGCACCCGGCGAGGGCGACAGCGCCGCAACCCGCGACTGAATCGCGGGGTCTGCGGCAGCCACGATCCGCCGGGCTTCCTCTTCGACGAGATAGCCCTTGACGCTCCACTCCGCCTTGTCGCGCAGCTCATCCAGCACCCGCACGATGCCCTCCCGATGCCGGCCCAGAAATTCCTTGAGGCTGGTGCGGGAACGAAAGATCGTGCCGAATTTGACCGGCAGCACCGGCGACGCGCCCATGATCCGTTCCACCACCGCCTCATGCCGACAGGCCCGCGGCCCCACCCAAGACAAGGTCTGGAGGTTCTGATCGCAAAATTCGCCGGTGTCTACCTGCCCGATCACCGCCACCACCCCAGCCTGTTCCAGCGCCGCCACCGGATAGCGCTCGTCCACGCCGCGCAGGTCCGGCTCTATAGTGGACCCCCGCACGAGCGAGAGACATTCCGGCCGGGCCAGGCAGTAGAGGTAGAGGCCGAGTGAGGCCTCGGCAGGCGAATCGGTCATTTTCGGATCTCGTTCAGCGACGCCTCAAAATGCCGTGGCTGGATGAGCAAGGGGGAAGGTGTCGAATGCTCTTCTTTCCCGTCTCTCGCCTCCTCGACTCTCTCCCGGATGGCGTTCAAGGCCGCGTGGTGACAGATGGCGCTGAGGTCGGCCCCCGTCCGGCCCTCCGTGTTGGCCGCGATCGCTTCCAGATGCACCTCTTGGGCCACGGGCTTGCCGCGTGTCTGTATGCGCAGAATTGCCAGACGTTCCTGCTCATCGGGGAGCGGGATCTCCACCACCACGTCGAAGCGACCTGGGCGCAGCAAAGCCGGGTCCACCATGTCCGGCCGATTGGTGGCAGCCAAGACCAGCACCCCGGTCAGTTTCTCGATCCCGTCCAGCTCCGCCAGGAACTGGCCCACGACCCGCTCGCTGACATTCGACTCCGACCCTCCGCCTCCGCGTCTGGGGACCAGCGCATCAATCTCGTCGAAAAACACCAGACACGGGGCCGCTTGCTTCGCCTTCCGAAACACCTCGCGGACGGCTCGTTCCGACTCGCCAACATACTTCGACAACAGGGCAGGCCCCTTGACCGAGATGAAATTGACCTGGGTCGCGCTGGCCGCCGCCTGGGCGAGCAGCGTCTTGCCGCAGCCTGGAGGCCCGGTGAGGAGAATCCCCTTGAGTGGCCTCACCCCGGCCTCGTTAAACAAATCACCATATTGCAGGGGCCATTCCAGCGCCTCGCGCAACAGGCGCTTCGCCCGCTCGAGCCCGCCCACATCCTCCCAGGTGGTGGATGGGACTTCGACAAACACCTCGCGCAGGGCGGATGGCTCCACATCGCGCAGCGCGGCCAGGAAATCCTCCTTGCACAGCTCGAGTTTCATCAGAGAGTCATACGGAAGCGTGGCTTGGGCAAAATCAATCTCCGGCAAGATCCGCCGCACGCAGATCATGGCCGCCTCGCGACAGAGCGCTTCCAAGTCGGCCCCCACGAACCCATGCGTGATGTCGGCCAGCCGGGCCAGATCCACGTCCTTGGCCAAGGGCATGCTGCGGCTATGAATCTCCAGGATCTCGAGGCGGCCGTGACGGTCCGGAATCGGGATGACGATCTCGCGGTCGAACCGCCCCGGCCGGCGCAAGGCCGGATCAAGTGCGTTCGGAAGATTGGTGGCGGCGATGACGATGACGTGCTCGCGCGTCTTGAGACCATCCATGAGACTGAGGAGCTGGGCCACCACCCGCCGTTCGACCTGGTGTTCGCCGCCCAGCTCTTCCCGCTTCGGGGCGATCGAATCGATCTCGTCAATGAAAATGATGCTCGGAGCCTGTTTCGTCGCCTCGTCGAAGAGCTTGCGTAAGTGGCCCTCCGACTCGCCGTAAAACTTCTGCATGATCTCGGGCCCACTGATCGAGAAGAAGCGCACGTCCGTTTCATGCGCGACCGCCCGCGCAATCAGGGTTTTGCCGCAGCCGGGGGGACCGTAGAGCAGGACCCCCTTGGGCGCGTCGATGCCGAGCCGGGCGAACACCTCCGGATAACGCAACGGCAGTTCAATGATCTCGCGCACGCGCCGGACTTCCCGCCGAAGTCCGCCGATGTCCTCGTAGGACAGGGTGGGTCGCCCGACCGGATGCTCTCCGGGCTCCGCGCGCACGGGCCCCACTGTCAGCAGCGTTGTCGGCGCGATGAGGACCGGCCCTTTGGGCGCCGTCTCCCGCACCAGAAAGTCCAGGTAGCGGCTCCCGAACAGGGTGCCCCGTATCCGATCTCCTTCCACCACCGGCAGACCATCGAGCCGGGTGCCGATGTACTGGAGATCGCGATCGGAGGGGACAGGGACGGTGGGCGATAGGACGATCCGCTGAGCGGGCTGGGCGACCACTTTGCGCACCGTCACGACATCGTCCAATGCCACCCCCGCATTGCCCCGCGAAAGCCCATCCAGTTGGACCGCGGCTCCCGCCCGAGCGTCCTTGTACGCCGGCATCACTTTGCAGACCGTGCGGCGCTTACCCGCAACCTCCACGATGCCGCCGATCTCGGCCCCCAGCGCCTTGATATCGGCCGGGTCCATCCTCGCCAGCGCCCGTCCTACATCCTTGCCCAGCCCCTCGGTTACTTTCAGGCGCAATGTACCGTCTGCCGCTTTCTCCATTCTTAGCCCCTCGCCCCTTCCTTGATGAGCCGAATCTCCAAGATGCCGTTGCGACAGGAAAAACTCATCTTGTCGGATGAAAAGCTGGCCGGCAACAGCACCTCTTTTCTATATTTTTTCTCTCCTCTCTCGGCAGCAAGGATCAGGATGTCTTCATGCAGTTCAAGTTGCACATCTTCTTGCCTGATCCCCGGCACTTCGGCGACGATCATCATGTGATCGGGTTCGTCGAACACATCGACCATCGGCTCTCCGATTTCGTGCACCTCCACCCGCCCACCCTCATCATCTCGTCGAATGTTCCCGAACGGCTCAACCTTGACCCCTTTTTCACCCAGGCCGGATTTGACCGAGAAACCGTAGACCCCCTTGAGCCGTTTGTCCGAGCCCACGTTGAATTCGCCGGTCTTGGTCACCACGCCTCCCGCCTGTTCCGCTTGCTCCGCCAGTTTCCCCAACTGCTCGATCAGGGTGCCGAGTCCTGCGAAAAACCCGCCGCTGCCGGATGACTCAGGGTTCGGCTTCCCACCGAGCAAAGTACCCAGCGTGCTCCCGATTTCCTCAAGGCGCCGTTTCCCTTCCGCAAATTCCTCCGTACGTTTTTTGTCGACCATGTCCATTTCTCCTTAATGAATGCCGGAATGCCGCGTTTCAGCTTTCAACGTCCAGCAGCTTTGCGTTAATCCCCCTGAACTGGGTCGAGGAAATCTCATACGCCTTCAGTTTGCTATGGATCGTCTTGTAATCAATGTGGAGTAGTCGGGCGGCGTGCGCCTTGTTGCCTTTGGTCAGTTCCAAAGCCTGCAAGAGAATCGCACACTCCACTTGAGTGATCATCGGTCCGACCAACTCCTTGAGCGGCACGCTACCCCCAGCCGCCAAGAGCGCCACAGGGGTCAAGAGCGGACACGCTCGGGAACCGCCGTTTAGGGGGCAATGCTGCTCCGGTTGGCCGGGCCCGAGACATGCCGACGGACTGCGGCGTCCGTCGAGCATCCCGAGCAATTCGGGCGCGATCATCTCCTCGGGGTCACCGCACAGCAACACCGCCCGCCGCAACTGGTTGCGCAATTCGCGAGCGTTGCCGGGCCAGTCATACCGCTGGATGAGCCCCCAGGCAGAGTCCGACAGGCCACCCACCTGCTTGCTCAACTCCTGGTTCGCAAGGGCCAGGAACCGATTGACCAGAAACGGAAGGTCCTCTGTTCGCTCACGCAATGGCGGGAGGACGATCGTGAACTCCGCGAGCCGGTGATAGAGGTCCCGGCGAAACGCGTGCTGATCCATCATGGCCCGCAGATCCAAATTGGTCGCCGCCACCACCCGGAAATCCACATCCCGCTCGTTCGTGCTCCCGATTCGATGGATTTTCCGCTCCTCGAGAACCCTGAGCAGCTTCCCCTGCATCGCCAGGGGCAAGTTGCCGATTTCATCCAGAAAGATAGTCCCTTCGCCGGCCAACTCGAAAGCCCCTGCCTTGGCGTGATGCGCCCCGGTGAATGCCCCTTTCTCGTGCCCTAACAACTCGCTCTCAATCAGCGACTCCGGAATGGCGCCGCAGTCCACCGCCACGAACGGTTTGGCGGCTCGCGGGCTCGCGGCATGGATCGCCCGCGCCACCAGATCCTTCCCCGTCCCGGTCTCGCCCGTCACCAAGACCGAGAAATTCGTCGCGGCCACTTGCTCCACCTGCCTCAGGATGTGCTGAACGGCCGCGCTCTTCCCCATGGAGTCCAACAGGGAGCCGGCGGCATGTCCCGACCCGTCGTGAAGGTGGCGAATCTGCCCTCTCAACGCCTTTTCCTCCAGGGCACGGCGCAGGGTGAGGACGATATCGTCATTGCTGAAGGGCTTGGCCACATAGTCGTAGGCTCCCGCCCGGATCGCGCGAACGGCATCCTGGGTCTTGCCGAATGCGGTGACCATAATCACGGGCATCACTTTATGGTGCGCTTTGGTCCGTGTAAGGACTTCAAAACCGTCCATATCCGGCAGACGGACATCAAGGAGCATCACGTCGGGCGCCTCTTGCCGGATGCGGGCCAGCGCCTCCTCCCCGCTCGCCACCGCCACCGGCGCTAACCCCGCCTGCTGGACGAGATTGGACAGGACCCAGCGGGCCTCTTCCAGGTCATCCACAATGAGAACCTCGGCCGGAGCGGAAGGCGTCGAGGCCATGGGTGCCTTCCTTTGTCGTCGTTGCGCAGTCAGTTCCGCATTCATCATTCCGCCTTTGCCTGCCTTTCCCGGAGCGAGGGGAGTAGGTGCCTCACCAGAATGTCCGCATCCAGAAGCGGCTCCACCGAATGGGCCAGGCCCAAAAACAGCAGCCCGATCTCACCGGCCGAGAGCGTGGCGTTGATCCGCCCGGCGATGAACCGATCCCGCCCAGAGAGCAGTTTTCGGCTTTGATCCTCCCGCTGGTTCTCATGGCCCTGCTCCCCGCCGCCTAAAGCGCCTTGGTGAAACTGATACTCCTGAAGAAGCAGATCGGGGTCTTCGGTGCCCATCAGCCGGGCGCCTTGCTGCATGAGTTCCACGAGGAGCTGATGATTCTGGCCCCCTCGGGCGGCGACCTCCTTGACGATGTCCGCTTCCTTTCCGCAGAGGGGCAACCCGTCCTGATACAGGCGGACGCTCGCATAGGGCAGCTCCAGCGCCGCGACCATCCGGCGAATCCCGCTCCAGACCTCGTCAATCGACTTGAGATGCTCGGCCCACTTCTCGTGACCGTAGCGGGTGACGTACTCCTGCTTGACCTGCTCAAGCAGCGACCCCATATCCTGTTCGGTATGAATAATCGGAATCACAATGAGCGTGCGCATAAGTCGGCCGGGGCTACGGGATGCGAGTGTGTACGCGGAGTAGCCCCCTCACCCCCTCTAATATTCGGTCGCGCCATTCATTGTGAATCCCCATGCCCACCGCCGGAAGGCGCACGACCCAGCGCGCGGCCTACCGTGGGCAACAGCTCCCGGTAGACCTTGTCCTTGGTGATGTAAGCGAAAGCGCCCGCCGCATGCGCCCGTTCGACGTAGGTGTGGCCGGCGTGCTGCGAAACGATGATGACGGCAGTCTCCGGCAGCATTTCCTTAACCTGCGCGGTGAGATCGATGCCGTTGGCGTCAGGGAGTCCCACGTCCATCAACACCAGCTGCGGGCTGCGACTGCGGCACAGTTCCAGCGCGCGCGCGCCGTCGGCAGCTTCGATGATGGCGGCGTCCGGGTACGCGGACTGCAGGTAATCCCGCAGCGCCCAGCGCATGAAGTCCTGGTCTTCGACCACCAGCATAACGATCCGATCCGTCATGGTTTGTGATAAGCCCGGCCTGGGCGCATTCGGCCGCGCGCAATCGCGCGATCCGTTTTCCCAAGGGCAACTCTAAACGTCGGGGAACAGGCTGTCTGTCACGATAACCTGACAATTGGCGGGGCGGCGAGCGGGCAGATACGCGCCAGTTTGATCCGGATCATGCGACCGTGCGACCCGCAGCGGGGAAGACCCCTAGCTGGACGGGGTCAGGCCGTGCTCGATTGCGAACCTGACTAGGCCCACCACGTTGCTCACGCTGAGTTTCTTCATCAGCCGGCCGCGGTAGGTCTCGACCGTATTGGGCGAAAGGTGAACGGTTGCGGCAATCTCGGCGCTGGTGTGTCCCTCGACCACCAGTTGCAGCACCTGGCGCTCGCGCGCGCTCAGGCTGTCCAGCGGACTCGCGCGGCCGGCGCGGGATTGCGCGGTTAACCAAAGCGTCGCGATGGCGCGGGAGAAATAGCGCCGTCCGGCGTGCGCCGCGCGCACCGCCGCCACCACTTCCTCGCCCGCCGACTCCTTCAGGACAAAACCCACGGCGCCCGCCTCGAGCGCGCGGAACACGTGCTCGGAACTGGAGTGCATGGAAAGCATTACGACGCGTGTTGCCGCGCGTTGATCGCGCAGCAGGCGCGCCGCCTCGACGCCATTCAATTCCGGCATCGCAATGTCCATGATCACGACGTCGGGCTTGAGTTCCTGCGCCCGGCGCACGGCTTCGCGGCCATCGGCCGCCTCGCCCGCGACGCTGATGTCGGCGGCCTGCTGCAGCAACACCTTGAGGCCGTCGCGCACTACCGCGTGATCGTCGGCCAGCAGCACCCGTATCGTCACGCCGCCCTCCGCGGGATTTCGACGATGACGTGGACGCCTCGTCCAGGTGCAGACTCCATACGCAGCGCGGCGCCGACCGCATCCGCCCGCTCTCGCATGATGGCAAGTCCCCAATGGTTGCCCGCCGGCATGGTATGGCCAGTGTCAAAACCGACCCCGTCATCAAATCGTCTCCTGCGGCGTGCCGGCATGGTGTGTTCAGCGTCAAAACCGACCCCGTCATCATCGATCGTCAGCGTCACGCACTCAGGTGTTGCCCCAAGCACCACCTCGATGTTTCTGGCCCGCGCGTGTTTGACCGCGTTGGCGAGCGCCTCCTGCGCAATGCGAAACAGGGCCGTCTCGGCAGCGAGCGACAGCCGGGGCGCGAGATCTTCGCCGTGCACGGCGATCGGCACGGCGGCGCGCGCGCCGGAAGACTCGGCGTAGGTGCGCAGCGCCGCCAGCAAGCCGAAATCGTCGAGCGCCGGCGGGTGCAAGTCGGCCATTATGTTGCGGATCTGCGCCGCCGTCCCTTCGAGCAGCGTCTGCGTGTCCTGGAAGCGGGCGCCGACTACGTCGAGCGAGTGCTGCGGGAGCTGGGAACGGATAATGTTGAGGTTGATATTGAGCGCAGATAGGCTCTGGCCGACGCGGTCGTGCAGCTCGCGGTTGATGTTGCGGCGCTCGGTTTCCGCGGCGGCGAACAGGCGCCGCGACAGGCCCCGCAGCCGCTTGGCGTAGTCGTGCAGCGCCTGCTCGATCCGCTTGCGTTCGGTGATATCGCGGAGCGTGGTCGCGGTGCCGATGATGCGGCCTCTGTTGTCCTTGATCGTCGTTAGGCTGGCCGCGAAGTCGATGTGGCGTCCATCTTTGGCGATGTGCACGGTTTCGTGGCTCGGTACCGTTTGACCTGCCCTGACCAGCTTGCGATATTCAGCGATCTGTTGCTGCAACAGAGGCGGAAAGATTTCGACCGGATCACGGCCGATGATCTCAGCCGCCGTATAGCCCAGGATGCGCTCGGCTGCGGCGTTCCACGACGTGACCGTGCCGTCCAGCGCGCGGCCGATAATGGCGTCGTTCGAACTTTCCACAATCGCCGCGAGCTTTGCTTGCGTTTCCTCGGCCTGCTTGCGGTCGGTGATATCCAACACGGTGGCCATCACGGCGAAGCGGCATTCAAAGGGAATGCGCGTGCCGAACACCTCCAAGTAAACCGGGGAGCCGTCCTTGTTTCTGGCACGGAACGTGTAACCCATGCTCCGCACCTCCCCGTCCTGGCGGCGGCGCAGGTTCTCCCGGACCAAGGTACGGTCTTCGTCCGCCACAACTTCAAGGACGCTGGATGCTCCGAGCAATTCCTCTCGCGAATAGCCGAGCATTCGGGCTATAGCCGGGTTGACGTATTTGAACCGGCCATCTTGAATGATCACGACTCCGGCCAAGTCCTCCTCGGCCAACGACCGGAACTTTGCCTCGCTCGCGCGCAGCGCCTCCGCCGCCTGCTTGCGCGCGGCCTCGCGCACGTAGTTGTCGAGCGCGAAGGAGACGTCATTTGTCATCTCGTCGAGCGTGGCAACGAGCTCTTCCGTAAAGAACCCCGGTTCGCCAGCGTAAAGGTTGATTGCGCCGACCACGGCGCCGCCCTCGCGGATCGGAAACTTGGCCGAGGCGCGCACGCCGGCGCGCCGCGCCGCCTCGCACCACGGCGCTTTCTCCGGGTCGTTAAGGAAGTCGTTGCTGATCACGTTGGCGCCGGAAAGGAGCGTCCGCCCCGTAAGGCCACGCCTCAAGGCGCTCGCGCCATCCCCGGAAACGTCGAGCTGATCGATATAGCCGGCGTCCTCGCCGTACCTGGCAACCGGCTTCAGCCATTGATCGTCGTTGTCAATCAACCCGACCCAGGCGAAGCGGAAACGTCCGTGCTCGACCGCGACGCGGCACACGGTCGCGAACAACTCGTCGCGGCCGACGATGCGAACGATGGCCTTGTTCGACTGTGACAGGACGTCGTAGAGGTCCTTCTGCCGCAAAAGTGCCAACTCCGCCCGCTTGCGCTCGAAGTCCTGCTTGTCGATGATGCGCTGCCCGTGGCGCACGATCAGGAACAGCGCGATGTAGAACAGCGCGAGCAACCCGAGGACGATCGCATGCAGCAGGTTCGTGTTCGCGTCCACCTGGTCATGGTTGGCGGCCGCGGCCCGTTCCACTTTCGCCCGGTTCTCGGCGCTCAGCTTCTGGATCTGGGTCGAGGTGTTCTTGATCTGCGCGGGGAATTGTGTGACGTCGGAATAGACTTCGAATACCGCCGCGATCTTGTCACTGCCGAGAGCCAGTACGGGGACGTAGCTTTCGATCAGGTCGCGGTTCTCGACCACGCGGTCGAACGCATTGAACTTGTCGCGGTGAATCAGTTCGCTCGCGGGCTTGCCGGCCACGGCGCTTTCCCAGCCGGCGTTGCCGAGCTTGTCTTCGCCAATCTGGTTGTGCTCGGACGAGTAAACCGTGATTCCCCTCAAATCGTACACCTTGATCTTGAGCACGGCGCGTTTCTTCATCGTGTCGAACACCTTGGCGTCGAGCGCCCGGAATTCGGGGAACGCCATGATCTGCTTGCCGACCCCGGCGTAGCAGGCTTGCTTCTCGTCCGGCGGCACGGTCTTGTGGTCGGCGTCCTTGACGTCGGCGATGGCGCGGCACTGATCGACGGGGATGCGTTGCGCCTTGACGACGAACGGCGCGAAGTCTTTCTCCCACAGCGCGTTCGCGAACAACCGCGTCAGGTTGACGTTGCCCGCTTCATGCACGCTCAGCAGGTCGGCGTGGGCGGCTGCGTCGTGCTGCTGCGCAAAATCATCTTGCCCCTGCTTGAAGAACGCGCTTTGCTCCTGCGCCACCTGCTTGAAGAAATCGCTTTCCCGGAACTCGAAGTACAGCAACGGCGCAGCGACCAGCAGAAACGCGGCGAGGCTCGCCACGGTGAAATAGCGCACCAGCCGGAAACCTGGTGCCGGCGGCGGTGCGGCTGTGGCTTGGAATTTCCCCCTGGTCATTGTCCTGCTCACGAAGTACGGAGTTGGGCCCTTCGTTACACTGAGAGATACGCAATAACTGCGCCATGCATGCGGTGCTGGGCACCAGCAGTTAATCTCCAGCAAAAACAATGCGTTAAGGAGAGGGCTACCGCTGAAGGGAAGTTTAAAATGGCCGAATAAAGGAATAACTACTATGGAAAAGACGCCACATGTGTGGAACTTTCGCCGGTTCTACGGCAAATCTCACACTTTTTCGGACGTTTGCCGCAATTGCGACTGTGGGAATTAGAATGGACGGCACATTTTGAAAAGAGTGTTTTATCGTATTGAAACTACGATAAACTCTTCTTAATTGAACAATTCTCCTTCCTTTTGAACTGCTCAGCGAGGTCGGCGTCCGGCAACCGCTGCAGGAGGCCAAAGAGATCGCTGAAGGCACCTACAGCCTGCGTGCTGACGTGCTGACGGAGTTGCTCAAGCGCTGCACGAGCGTCAAGACTGTTCGACTCTGCCTGCGGCTCGGACGCGAGTTGTCCCTCCCGTGGGCCGGCAAGCTCGACGAGACAACGCTGCCCAAGGGAAGCCGGCATCTGGACCGATGCCACAGGAAGTAAGACCGTTGACAAGCGATTTGCCGGGGAGCGCATTTACGCGCGACTCGGCCCGGTCAGCCACGAAGGAGCCGAGCGTTGGCTCGCGAGCCAGATCCAGCGGATCCGACTCGCCAGGGAAGGCGGCACGCGTCCTCGCGTCACTTTCCGCGAAGCTGCGGCAAAGTACCTGAGAGACTTTCAAGAAAAAATCGCCACGATCGACGTGGCAGCCTGGCACATTGAGGCGCTGGACCCTTGGATTGGCGATCGGTCGCTCGAAGAAGTCCACGATGAGACGCTGCGCGCGTTCAAGGAGCATCGTCTTAACGTGAACAAGGTAAGCCTGACCACGGTAAACCGTGCGTTCGAGATTGTCCGGCGAATCCTCAACCTGGCCGCCCGAGCGTGGCGACACCCGAACGGGATGACCTGGTTGCAGACTGCGCCACTGATTACGATCGAACGGAATCGTGCAGCGCGAAAGGCTTAGCCGCTGTCGTGGGAAGAACAAGACCTGCTGTTTGCTGAATTGCCGGAATTGAACCGGGCGATGGCCACTTTCAAGGTCAATACGGGAACGCGGGATCAGGAGGTCTGCTCGCTACGGTGGTCGTGGGAGTTGAAAGCGGAAGCGCTCGATGCGAACGTGTTCGTCATTCCCGGAGAATTCGTCAAGAATCGCGAGGATCGCCTCGTGGTCCTGAACAACGAAGCCCGAGACGTGGTTAAGCAGATGCGTGGCCGGCATTCAATGTACGTATTCGCCTACCAGCGACCGCGTACTCGGAGTCCGGACGTTTATGCGAAACCACAGAAGGCAGCACGTGAAATCGAAACGATGAACAATACGGCTTGGCAAAACGCGAGAAAACGCGCGGCTCAGAAGTACCGTGAAAAACTGGGTCGCGACGCCCCTTGGGGATTCGCCCACGTGCGCATTCATGACCTAAAGCACACGTTTGGACGGAGGCTAAGGGCGGCTTCGGTTCCGGAGGAAACGCGAGCGGTGCTCCTGGGTCACAAGACCCGGAGCATGCCGACGCACTACTCTGTGGCCGAACTCGCGGAACTCCTGGCCGCGGTCAATCGGATCGACCGATCGCTCGCGACGCCCGCGATCACGCTATTGCGTGCTGCTGCGTGAGAAAGTCACGCAAAACTCACGCAGACGCCAGAAAGGACAAGGGCCTAGGTTTCCCTAAGCCCTTGTTTGAATGGCGCGCCTGGCAGGATTCGAACCCACGACCCCTTGGTTCGTAGCCAAGTACTCTATCCAGCTGAGCTACAGGCGCGAGGCGCGGATTATAACAGAAGCCGGCCTCGCCCCGCTACCGCGGATCGGGACGCCGCAGCGGCACCTCCCCGTCATGGCGCTGGCTGCGGGAGCCGGTTTTCGATTACGCTTACGCCAATGCGCGCTTGCACCTGATTCCGCCCTAAACCAATCCGATGAATACCATACCCGCAGACGCAGCGCCCATCGATGCCGGCGGCGAGCCCGGGGCGCGAGCGCGGCTCCAGGTAGCGGCGTGGCTGCTTGCCTGCTGCGCGCTGGTGTTCGCGATCGTCGTGGTGGGCGGGGTGACCCGGCTCACCCACTCCGGACTGTCGATCGTGGAGTGGCAGCCGATCCTCGGCACCCTGCCGCCGATAAACGAAGCGCAGTGGCTCGAGACCTTCGGCAAATACAAGCTCACCCCCGAGTACCAGAAAGTGAACCAGGGGATGAGCCTCGATGCATTCAAGGGCATTTTCTGGTGGGAATACTTCCATCGGTTGTTCGGCCGCATGATCGGCGTCGTGTTTCTACTGCCGCTGCTCTGGTTCTGGTGGCGCCGCCACATCAACCGGCCGCTCGCGCTGAAACTCGCCGGAATATTCGTGCTCGGCGCTCTGCAGGGAGCGATGGGCTGGTACATGGTGAAGTCGGGCCTGGTGGATAACCCGCGCGTGTCGCAGTACCGATTGACCGCTCATTTGAGCTTCGCGCTTGCGATCTACGCCGCCATGCTGTGGACAGCTCTGGGGTTGCTCTACCCGGTTGCGCGAGGTGCGGTCGCGCCGCCGGTGCCGTTGCGCAGAGTTTCCTGGATCGTCACCGCGGTGGTCGCCTACACGGTGGTGACCGGGGGCTTCGTCGCCGGCATCCGCGCCGGCTTTGCCTACAACACGTTTCCGCTCATGAACGGGCACGTGGTGCCACCGGAGATCTTTATGCTCGAACCGTGGCACCTCAATTTCTTCAACAACATGGCTACGGTGCAGTTCGATCACCGTCTGGGCGCATGGCTGCTCGCCTTGCTCGTGCCCTGGTTCTGGCTGAAAGCGCGGCGCGAGGCGCTCGCCTCGCGCGTGCGCCTCGCCGGTCACCTGCTGCTTGGGATGCTTGCGCTGCAGGTCGCGCTCGGCATCGCCACGCTACTGCTGCTGGTGCCGATTCCGCTGGCGGCGGCGCATCAGGGCGGCGCGGTGCTGCTGCTCACCGCCGCGCTGCTGGCCAATTACGCGCTGCGTTCACACCCGACGCCCGCTCGAAGCCGGCACCAACCTCAGGGCATGACCTCGACGTATTCATAGACAGCGCAGCCGGCAACCTGATCGCGCACGGACAAAGGCATGCGCGCGAACCATGCATGGGGATCGTGCCGGTCCACTTCCTCGCCCAGGAATCTCACCAGATCGCAGATCGGTTCGACCACATGGTCGCGGTAGCCGGCGTCTCCTTTGACGTAGGCCAGATGCAGATTTTTCATGCAGTTGCGGCGGCAGAACGCGAAAGCGGCGCAGCGCTCGCAAGGCATGTCGGGATAGGGCTGGAGCGGGCTGCGCTTGAGCCAGTTTCCGACCACGTCCCCCTGCAGCATCTCCGGCAGGTACATCAGATCCGGGCAAGGATAGATTTTGCCGTCGGGCATGACGTTCAATAGGTGCGTGGACGCGCGGCACTGCGTCAGTCCTGCGTACAGTTCCCTGGCCCGCGACGGCAGCACCTTGTTGCGCACCGTGCCCATGATGGGGATGAAAGGATAGAGCGTTTCCGAAGCGAAGAATTCGCGCACCAGCCGCGCGATCACCTCGCGCTTTTTCGCCACCGCAGCCGGCGCGTAAGCGCCGTCCTGCGCCACGAACTGAAAATAGACGTAATCGAAATCTTGCGTCAGCTGGTCCAGTTCCTCGAAGCTGGTGTCCGCGCTGCTCCAGGTCACGCGCGCGGTCAGCGTGCCGCCGAGGCGGTCGCGTATCGTGTTGACATTCTTCAGCACTTGGCGGTAAATCCCCCGTCCGCGATAGCCGTCGGTGACCTTCTCGCCGCCGTCTATCGACACCAGGATATTGGAGAGCCTGGCGAGAACCCAGTCCGGCAGGTGATCGAGCAGGGTGCCGTTGGTCTGCAACTGGAAACGAAACCCGGGATGGCGCTGCATCACCGCCGTCATGAGGTCGAGATTCAGCGTCGGCTCGCCGCCGTAGAAAGTGACGTAGATCTCAAGCCCGGACAGATGCGTCGCGATGAATGCATCGAGCGCGTCCAGGGAGTAGGTGACGTCGCGCTGCGAGCCCAGCACATCGCCCACGCCGAGCGAACAATAGCTGCATTTGAGATTGCAGCGCAGCGTGGTGAGCAACTGCAGCTCGACGCGGTTGCCCAGAATAGCCGGAGCTTGCATCTACTCCACCCAGGCGCGCGCATTGCGGAACATGCGCATCCAGGGACTATCCTCTCCCCATCCGTCTGGATGCCAGGACTGTTGCACGCTGCGGAACACGCGCTCCGGATGCGGCATGAGGATGGTGAAACGGCCGTCGGCGGTGGTGAGGCCGGTGATGCCGGCGGGCGATCCGTTGGGGTTGGCCGGATAGGCCTCGGTCGCCGCGCCGCGATTATCGACGAATCTGAGCGCCACCAGCGCCTTCGCCTGCGCGGCACCATCGGCGAACACCGCCCTGCCCTCGCCGTGTGCGGTGGCCACCGCCAGGCGGCTGCCGGCCATGCCGGCGAAGAACAGCGACGGGCTCTCAACCACTTCGACCATGACGAAGCGCGCCTCGAATTGCTCCGACTTGTTCTTCAGGAATTTCGGCCAGTGCGCGGTGCCGGGAATGATTTCGCGCAGATTGCTCATCATCTGGCAACCGTTGCACACGCCCAGCGCAAATACGTCGCTACGCCAGAAGAACGCCTCGAACTCGGCGCGCGCGCGCGCATTGAGCAGGATCGACTTGGCCCAGCCTTCGCCCGCGCCGAGCACGTCGCCGTAGGAGAAGCCGCCGCCGGCGGCGAAACCGTTAAAATCCGCAAGCGAAACGCGCCCGGAAATGATGTCGCTCATGTGCACGTCCGCCGCCTCGAAGCCGGCGCGATCGAAAGCCGCCGCCATTTCCACCTGCCCGTTCACGCCCTGCTCGCGCAGGATGGCGATGCGCGGCCGTGCACCCCTGGCGGCGTAAGGCGCCGCCACGTCCTCGCCGGGATCGAAACTGAGCTTCGCGTGCAATCCCGGATCGCCCGCATCGAGAATGCGCTCGTATTCCTCGCGCGCGCATTCGGGATGGTCGCGCAGCGCCTGCATGCGCCAGGTGGTCTCGGACCAGGCGCGCTGCAGGTCGATGCGCTTCGCTTCGAACAGCGGCGTCGCGCCGCGCACGAAGCGGATTTCGTCGCGCGCGTTGGGACTGCCGATCGTCTGCGCCTGCAGGTCCTCCGCGCCGAGGCGCGCCAACAGCGCCTCGCGATCCTGCGCGCGCACCTGCAGCACCGCGCCCAGCTCCTCGGCGAACAGCGCTGCGAGCACGCGCTCGGCGTCGCGTTCGGGATCGCGTCCGGCCGCGGTCGCAGGCGCGCTCCCGTTGCCGCCGGCGTCGTTGCATAGCGAATCGAGATCGAGCGCATTGAGGTCGAGCGTCAGGCCGCAATGCGCGGCGAACGCCATTTCGCAGACCGTGGCGAACAGCCCGCCGTCGGAGCGGTCGTGATACGCGAGCAGCAGGCCGTCGCGATTGAGCGCCTGCACCGCACCGAAAAAGCGCCTCAGCGCCGCGGCGTCGTCCACGTCCGGCGCCGCGTTGCCGATCTGCCCGTAGACCTGGGCCAGGATGGAGCCCCCGAGGCGGTTCCTGCCGCGCGCAAGATCGACGAAGACGAGTTCGGTGGCGCCCGCATCCAGGCGCAGTTGCGGCGTGAGCACGCGGCGCGCGTCGGCGCAGGGAGCGAAGGCGGAGACGATGAGCGAGAGCGGCGCGACGACTTCTTTTTTTCGCCCCGCCTCTTCCCAGGTGGTTTTCATCGACAGCGAATCTTTTCCCACCGGAATGCCGATACCCAGCGCCGGGCACAGCTCCAGCGCCACCGCGCGCACCGTGTCGAACAGCGCTGCGTCCTCGCCCGCATGCCCCGCCGCCGCCATCCAGTTGGCCGAAAGTTTGACCCGCGACAGGTCCACCGGCGCCGCAGCCAGATTGGTGAGCGCCTCGCCCACGGCCATGCGCCCCGAGGCCGGTGCGTCGATGAGCGCAAGCGGCGCGCGCTCGCCCATGCAATAGGCTTCGCCGGCATATTCGCCGAAACCGAGCACGGTCACGGCGCAGTCGGCCACCGGCGTCTGCCACGGCCCGACGAAAGGATCGCGCGCGCACAACCCGCCCACGGTGCGATCGCCGATGCTGATCAGAAAAGTCTTGTCGGCCACCGTCGGGTGGCGCAGCACGCGGTAACAGGCTTGCTCCAGCGCGATGCCCGCAACGGAAAACGGCGCAAGCTGCCGCTCGCGGTGCGTCACCTCGCGCAGCATGCGCGGCGGCTTCCCGAGCAGTACGCCCAGATCCATGTCCACCGGCTTGTTGGCGTAGCGCTCGTCGGCGAGCGTGAGCTGCGGTGCCAGCGTCGCTTCGCCGAGCACCGCAAAAGGACAGCGCTCGCGCTCGCAGATGGCGCGAAAAACCGCGATCCGCGCAGGATCAACGGCGAGCACATAGCGCTCCTGCGCCTCGTTGCACCAGATTTCGCGCGGCGACATGCCCGGCTCTTCGCTCGGCACGGCACGCAGA
>Ga0080064_1001861_pt1 | contig 39357 bp, 35 predicted proteins | sample Subgrocontami54m_FD_69260 | JGI IMG/M metagenome (GOLD analysis project Ga0080064, IMG submission 69260) | Subsurface groundwater microbial communities from S. Glens Falls, New York, USA - GMW46 contaminated, 5.4 m (SPADES assembly) (version 2) ...
CCGTTCCGTTGGGATCTCCCCGTGCCAAGCGTTAGATCCCCAAACGAAAATTTCCCTCTGTTAGTCTTTTTGGCAGGCAGCTCTTTTAATTGCCGGGGGGGGGGGGGTTGCACGAACAACCAGAAGGCGAAGGCGATTGCACAACCGACACACAACCCTTCAATAAAGCTCCATCACCTAAAACTGGTGCAACTGAATCGTGTTGCCAGTGGTGCCCGCCGTTTCCGAGCGAAGCCGCCAAGCGAACGGCGAATTATCCCGCGGCGCGCGGAGCTCGGAAATCACCGCGCGGCCGTTGTTTGTGTCAGCGGCAAAGCTCAGGGTGTTTGCAAAATTGGCGAAGGTGTCGCCCGTGGCGTCGTAGTCCCACGTCAGCGTGTTGCCGCCTTGCCCGAGGGTGATAAGCAGGGGAAACAGCAGCACGGCCAGGGCGCACAGCGGAATGATTTTCGAAAGACTGTTTTTCATTTTATTCCCTCCCTGTTTGGCTGATGGAGATGAGCCTTTGCAAACACGACCGCCGCACGCTTTCGGGGTGTGGCGGGCGCGCCGAAATCCTCCACGAGAAAATCGTCCCACCGCGTCCCTACCGGGCCACCCTGACCGCCGTTGATGCAGGCATCACCCGCCGCCGACAGAGCACTGTCCGTCACCGAGATTCGCTCTACCCCATCGAGAAACGCCTTGATGGTCGTGCCTTGCATGGACAACTTAACCGTGTAATCCACCCCAGCGGTGATGGTGGTTATAAAGCTACCCAGTTCCGTCCAGGTTCCACTCACACGCTTGTAAAGATGAAGTTTTCCGCTGTTCTGGTTGATGAACGCGGCGTAGCCGTCAGAATCCGATGCGCCAAAGTGTACGCGGCGTCCACCAACACCCGAAAAGGCGTTTCCACTGATGGGATTAACAACAGCCTGCACGGTGTAGTCAGCACTAGAAATCCCCGCAGGGTTATAGACCACGCTGTTTTCGTTGTTGGGGAGACCGATGATTTCAACCCTGTTGGTGACAATATCAAAATCCACACCCGCCGCACCACGTTCCACCCAGTTGCCTCCCAGCAGGTCATTGTCGGCGCGGTTAAAATCGTCAGAGAAAAGCGTGGTCGCTAGTACAGGGAGTGCGGCCAGCACTATCACCGCCAGCATCATCACGACCGCTTTGCGGGTTCGGTTCACTGCGCCCTCCGCACGGTCAGTTCGACGCCGAGCAGCCGCGCAGTGGCGGCCAGTGTGTCCGAGGCGTGCGCGGGGTCGCGCAGCACCTTGATGTGCCAGGCTTCTCCGGCCGCGCAGCCGGTCATGGTGATGCCGGTGATAGAGGCGTCGTTGGTCTGATTGGCGGTGCCTTTCGCCGTGTCCGTCACCGTCGAGGCGGTATTGAACGCGGGGTCGTCTGTCTCCGCGTCGGCCACGCAGATGGTGGCGATCTGCCACACCACGTCGCCGGTGGTCGCGGTAGTGAGCCACTTGAATTTCACATCCACCGCGCCCGTAAAGTCCGAGGGAAGGGCCAGCGTGCGCTGCATGGAAAGAGAGTTCGCGCCATCCGCAAAGTCGGCCACGCCCTTCTGCGTATTGGTGCCGGTGATGCACGCCGCCACGGCGGGATTGGTGGTGGGCGTATCCCACATCAGCGTGGCGGTGGCGTTCTGGCAGCCCGCCGCTTCCAGCCAAACTTTTGAGGTGATGGGAATGCCGCTGGAGAGATTGGTCAGAACCAGAGAACTGCCGGACATGACGGTGGACGCGGCGGCTACTTCCGAGGCGTGCCATAATTCCAGGTTGCCCGAAGCAGTGACGATGATGATGCCTTCAACAATCACCAGCATATCGGCGTTGAGTGTGTCCACGCTCACCGTGGGGCCGAGGTTCGGAGCCGTTGTGGACTTCGTTCGCGTGCTAAAACTTTCATGGATATTGCCCGTCGCGCTGGCCGCCGCTTGCGTCGCTGCTGCCGTGGCTGCTGTCCCGCCCGTGCTGGCATAGCGCATGAAGGCCACAAACACAGCCGCTGTCCCTGTGTGATTGACGCCGAATTTCACGCCTGTGGTGGTGGCGGCGGATTGGTAGCGGATTAAGTATTTGAAGCCGTAGGTGCCCGCGCCCACCGCCAAGTCCAAGCCGGTAATCTTCACGCCGCTGGTGGTCGAGTTGCTGGCTGCATCGCTGGAGAGTGCCAGGGTGGTCACGTTGCCGCTGGAAACATTGGGCGAGCAGGTGACCACGCCAGCGGCGCTGATGGAAGAAACCTTATCCGTTCCCGAGCAGGTCGCTGACACGACGGTGGTGCCGATGACGCCGGAAGCGTTCTTATCGTGCAGGCGCAGGTCGGTGGAGTCCGTGAAGACGGAAACCTTGCCCGCTGCGGGACTGGCAGGGGCGGCAATGTTGGTAGCCAGCAGCGACCCGGCCATCGGGGTGCCCGTGGGAATATTGGCCAACGTGGTGACGTTGGAGCCGCTGGTGGTTACATCGCCGGAGAGTTCCGCCGCAGTCATGGCCGAGGCGCTGCCGCGCACTAGCCCGGTCAGCGTGCTGCCGGTGCCCGTGCCGCCTTGCGCGATGGTGACGGCGGTGTTGGAAGTCAGCACCGTGGCCGAGGCATTGGGGAAGGTAAATGTTTTCAGCGAAGTCGCTGGCCCGGTCACATCAAAAAATCCATTATTGGTGCCGCCCTGAGCACCTGTCACTAAGGCGTTGGTGGTCAGAATCGTGGTACTGGCATTGGGCAGGGTAAACGTCTTGAGCGAAGTGGCTGGCCCCGTGAAATCCATGAAGCCGTTATTCGTGCCGCCATTCGCGCCGGGCAGGATGCCGGTGACTTCCGCGGTGAGGCTGATGCTGGAGCCGAGCAGTGAGACGTTCGCGCTGAGCCGCGCATCCTCCAGCGTACCTGCGGCGAAGAAGGCGGTGGCGGTGTCGCCGCTGAGTGCGGCGCCCGCGGAATCACCATAGGCGGCGTACTGCAAGGCAGGTGTGGCCGCATTGTCGCAGTATTGCAGCGGCGTAGTATGCACCTGCATCTTTCCCTGCGTAGCCGCGCCGCAGACCAGCGCGCCCGCGGCCAGGAAGTCCGCTTCGCCGCTGGCGGTTGTAAAAGAGTGGTCATTGGTGGCTGATGTACCGCCAATTCCAGCGCCCCTAGTGATGGTTTGCGTGGCACCAGTTTGCGATGCCAGTGAGGTGATGCCTCCACCCGCACCACCATCGCCCACCAAATCCCATCCCGTGCCCGCCGCGTTGCAAACGTAGATTACCTGCCCCGCCGTCGCGGGGTCGCTGCGCTCCAGAAATTCACGGTTGGCCGTACAGGTGCCGGGAAAAGAGGCAAAGGCTAGGCGGCGAAGGGCCGCGTCACGGCGGCGCTCTCGAAATCCTGCGTGCCCGTGGAATAGGTGTTGGTCTGGTCGTTGCTGACGAAGGTGGAAACGGCGTCGGCCTTGGCCACCGTGGCGCAGGTAGGTGTGGCGTTGTCCACGGCGGCGCGCACGAATTGGTTCGTGCAGCTCCCCGCGCCGCCCGCGGCCACGCTGGAGGTCGTAAAGCTGTTGCCGTCGCCGCGCAGATAGCGGCCGGTAGTGGCGGCGTCGGCCACGCGGTAGCCGGTGGCCATGTTCATAATGCCGCTCGGATAGATTTCAAATTGCGTAACGCCGCCCACGCGGATGCGGTCGAGGCGCGAAGCGGAATGCGAGGTGGTGTTGGTGACGTCGAGGCTGCGGCCCAAAAACGCGGTACTGCCCTGATTCCACGTCACCGAGCCTCGGATCTGCTGGAGGTCTGTGGTGATCGTGCCCAGCGTGGTGCTGACGCCTTTGTTGAAATCGTGCGTGCCCGTCCAGGTGTAGTTTCCGGCGGCGTCCACGTAGGCGGAGATATTGTTCGGCGTCAGCGCGTCTTTCTGCCACTTGACGTTCGCGGTGCCGCCCGGCGCGGCGGGCGTGGCATCGTCGAAATCGGCGTCCACCGCCGCTACCGCGTTCACGGTGATGTTATCCCCGGACCCTGCGCCGCCCGCGTCAGCGGTGCAGGTGACCACGCCGAGCGTGGAGATCGCGGAAACTTTGTCCGTGCCCGAGCAGGTGAGCGGCTGCACGGAATTGGAATCCGCGTTGGGCAGGGTGAAGCTGCGCGCGGCGGTGGGATCGGTGACCACCAGCGTGGTTTCGAAGGCGTCCGCGGTGAGCCCCTCGAACACCAGCGGCGAGCCGCCCTTCAAAGTTTTGCCGGAAAGATTCAGCACGGCGGGGATGGAGAGCACCTGGGTCGCGCCGCCCGTGGATGAAATCTCATTGGACGTGCCAGCGACAGAAGTGACGCAAGTGGAGCAGGCAATGGTGCGGTTAGCGGAAAAATCGCCGCCGCCAGTGATGGGCGAAGTTGTGCTGATGGTGCGCGATTGCGTAACGGCTGTGCCTGCAACCCGGTCAGGAGAAAGCGCGGCGGCAGAAATGTTACTGTCGCCGATGCCGGCAAGTTGCGCGGCGGAAGGACTGGAGACAGCGAGCTTGGCGGCAGTCACCGCGCTATCCGCAAGGGACGCCTGCAGGTTGCCGGCCCCCGGGTTCGTGAAAGCGATAGTCGATGAGTTCTGAAAATTGACGGGGCTGTTTGATGCGAGATTCGCTCCGTTCACTTGATGTTGCGAGCCCGAGCCGCTTGATGGATCCACGCAATTTACTTGCGGCGGAGTGCTGGAGCCGTTTGACTCGAGCATTTTTCCCGCCGAACACGGTGCAGGAAGTTCGATTTTTGTCGCGAGGTCAGAAACCAGGTTGGTGACTTGTGCCTCACCGAACATCATCGCTGGGACGGGCACGGAGGGAGCGCGAACGGTGGCCAGCGCAACAGCTACAGCGCTGGCTGGGACGACCCAGTATTCCGTGGTGACGCGGCCGGATTTCAGGGCAAAGGTAACACGATAGCTGGTGCCCGAAGGCACAGCGGTGGTGTTCGGATACAGTTGCGCGCTGAACGCACCATTTGCAACCATGACCGTAGTTTGTCCAGCAATCACTTGGCAAGAGCCGATGACAAGAGTCGGCCACGCAATCGTCACGCGGCCTGAAGCAAGCGAGCCGTCGGCGTTGTAGAGGGTGTCCGCGACAGTAGTTTTCGCGGGGCACTGCGCTGCTGCTGGCGTGGTCAGCGCGCAGACACAAGCGATCGCGCAAATCGCGAGCCAAACAAATCGAATTTTTGCAAACATCTATCCCTCCGAAAAAACTGGGGCAACGGAAAGAGGAGCGAAGGCGTGGCGCATGTGAAGAGCTACTCGCTGGCGTAGGCTGCGTCGATCGCGTCGCGCAGCTTGAGCAGGACGGACTTGAGCCGGGCCTTTTTTGCGGGATTCTTCACCACGGCGCGAATGACCGAAAGCGCCAGGGCCAGGATTGTGGATTCCATGACGGCATCACCTCCCTTCAACCTATGAATCTTTGCAACAGCCAGCCAAACACGGCGCCGGCGCCGGTCAACACCCAGAACAGGCGGTCGTGCGAGCGGACTTTATCTTCCAGCTGCTGGATACGGCCGGGCCGGCCGTTGCCTGCGAGGTCGACCATCATCGTTTCCAGGAGCGTCAGCTTCTGGATGACAAGCAACCGGAAATCGTGGCTGCGAACAGGAACTGCAGTCGTGGAAGGTCTCAGCACGGATATTGCGCCTCCTCAAGGCGCGGGGTGGCTTGATCCATTCAAAGTGGGCAGCTCTTTTTGCAGCATGGGAATCTTGCTGACTAGCCAGTCGAGCATCGAATCAGCAAAGTAGCCGAAGATTAGCGCGGTGCCAGGGTCCACGGAAATATCCGCGGCGATCCCGGCACCGAGCATTGCCATGAGCTTTGTCAGGCCGTGCGGATTCGTCAGAAGCGCCGCAAAAAGTCCGGCGCAAAGCACGACGCGAACGAGCAGCGCATCCCAGGAGAACACAATGAACTCACTGCGCGAACGAATGGAATTGGACTTCGAGCGCACTGCCATGCCCGCGCGTTTAAGGACGTGGAGGAACTGGCCAATCAGATAGAGGGCCCAAATCATGACCGTACTATGCAGTTGCATGGCGCTAGACTCGGATGCGATCAGAATTTTACGATGGTGGCGCGGAAGCTGCCGCTGGCCGGATCGCGGGCCGTACCGTCTGCGCAGAATCGCACGGAAACAGTGTTTGCAGCGCTCACCCATGCAAAAAACGAGCCGCCGACGGGAACGGAAGCGCTCGGAGCTCCAAGGAATACAGGGTCGCCTGCGGTCGCCCCAGTAACGGCTAGCGTTAAGTCAGAACACGCTGACGCGGAGGTGCTTGGAAAGTCGAGCGTTGCCGCAGCGCTCAAGTTGCCCTTGATCGGTGCGCAATTGGAAGATGTCGAAAGGCAGACTCCGTTTGCGTCCCCGACAATTGCGCGGTCGCTGGCATCACCAGCAATCAGGCGCACGTCAGCGGTGTTAGCAACGTTGCGCATGTAGACGCTGCCTTGATTGACCACCGAAATACTGCCTCCTGCCGCTGGATTCTGGCCCAGCGCGATGCGTGAAGCTGAAACTCCGATTGGGTTGATGGTGAGATTCTGGCGGAGCGTTAGGTTCCCGTTGAGATCGAAAATGGCGTTCTGTTGAGTGTCATTCGCGCCGCGCAGCTCAATCGGACCGTTATTGTTGAACCAAGATTGCCGTGAAGTCCGCGTGCTCCCATTGGACCCCGCAGGTGTGATTACCACACGGTCCGGAAATTCGTTCCAACCGTACAAGCTGATGCTTTGGTTCGGGAGCATCGGCGTGATGAACGAAAAGATCTGCGCGGTGGAAGCCGTGTTGATGATTTTCGCCACGTTGGTCCCGGTCGCATTCGGATTTGGATCGATGTTGGCCGCAAAAAGCCAGATCGGTGTATTGATGTTGTTCAAGTCGAGACCGACATTAGTACCTGTGGAGCTTCCAGCACCCAGTGAGGAGCGGATCACGGTAAAGTTAGGAACCCCGCCGGTTGAAATGTTCGTCCCCACTCGCACGTTGCCGCTGGCCGGCAAGGACGAATCTTCGATTTGCCAAGAGAGGGCGTTTTGACCGGTGCAGTTCGCATCACAACCCGTCTTAATGAAGCTGTCGGTGCCGGCCAACGACACTGTGTCAGCCATCTCCACCTTGTCCAGGCGGACGCCCATGTTCATGCAATCGAAGAGAATCCCGGTTCCCTGCTCAATCAAAATGTCGCGCAATGTAACCGGGCCGGTTGCGTTGGAGAAACCGCCGTCGTTGACTCCGTTATCCGGGTCGGTCACGCTGGAGATGTTCTGAATCGCCGATGAACCACCCAAATCCCAGCGCACGTTTTCAAATGACCAATTTCCGCCACCCGCCAGATTTTGCCCCTGCACTGCTGCCTTCCCGCCGCGCAGGTAGACATTTTCGTGGTGCACGTTGTAGTGCACGCCCACGATTTTCAGCGCCGCATAGGTATTGCTCGTGTCGCTGGTGCGAAAGGCCGAATTCTTGGCAATCTCCGCTTCGGCTTGGAGGCCCACTCCCCCTAGGTACATGACCCCGTGCCCCGGCCCGAAGATGGTGACGTTTTCGATAGAGTGGAAGCCGCCAAAGGTCATCACCACGCCGAGCTTAGGGTCAGTCCAACTTCCGAAGATGCGACTTGCCCCCGCGTCCGTCTTTCCCACCCCGTAGTGGGAAATGCCGGAGATGTGCGCATACCGTGGCACGATCAAAGGCGTGGTCAAGGTGTGTGTGGAAATTGCTCCGCTGGAAAACGACACGGGAACAATCAAAGTGCCCTGCGAGGCGCCGTAGTCCGACTGCCGCATGGTGTTATTGAGTGCCACCTGCAATGGGTCGATGGTGGCTGTGTTCGTGGATGGTGGCGCCGCTCCGGAGAACGTCAACGAGTTAAAGCGCGCACCATAGCTTCCCAGCGCGACGTAATGACCAGTCTTACCTCCCGGCGCAGAAAGTTGAAAATCAGTACTGACGCCCGAAGGCGTTTGAACATAGAAGTTCACATTGTCAGTGGATGCGTACACGAGGTAGCCGTAACACCCGCTTCCCCAGAGCGCGTCGTTGGGAGCCACGTGTATACGATTCGTTGTGCCACTAGCTACAGTGACCGTGCGCGCAGGGCTCGCCGTCGTTTCTCCATTCTTGTTAAAGTAAGTAACCTTGAAGTAGTACGTGCCCGCGCCGATGCTTCCCCCACTGCTTAGAACCGCAGCGCCGGGAATCCCTGTCGGTGGCAATGCTGTGCCGCCGCTGCTGCCGACCGCGAACAGCGAATTCCAGCGCTGGGCGTGGAGTTCCTGCCAAGGGGCGGAGGAATTGCCCAGGTCGTACAAATCGGCAGCGCCGGGATTCAGATTGCCATTAAGCGTGAGGCTAAAGGCAGTAATCGGGGCGGAAAAAGATACCGGGCCCTGCACGGCCTGGCCGGTGGCGAGATTTTTGATGAGAGGGTCAGGGTACACGACACCGGTGGTAGTGGGCGTCAGCGTTCCCAGATTCAGGCTGACGCCGCTAATGGACCACTTCTGCTCAAAGAGCAAGTTGTTGTTGAAGTCCACAAGGCGGACGAGATAGTACGTGCCGCCAGGGACAAGAACATCGTTACCATAAACGAATGCACCGCCTTCCAGCGCGCCGTTGGTCACAGCGAAGATTTTCACCATCGGCACAATTTGTGCAGACTGGTCGTTCAGGCGTGCTGGTTGGCTCAGCAGAAAAATGATCTTGCCGTTTACGAAGGACCCGTCCGGGTTTTTGAATGTTCCCGAGAGGTTGGTAGCGGCAACTGTGGTGCAGATGCTTAGCAGAAGAACGATTAACAGGCAGAACCGCGTTCCCGTAAATGCATTGGACGAGCGAATCACATCAAGCTCCTTGGTTGCAAACTGAAGTCGTTCCGCTCATGCTGTCGCGCGATAGAAACGGCTGGTGAAATTCGGATCCAAATCTTCTGTGCCGGTTCCGGAGAGTAATCCGGCATTGCCAGGGTCAGTGCTGCGCGACGATGGCGCGACTACCGTAGCCGGAAGGTCGTAGGCACCGGCGGTTGAGTTCCAGGCGAGCGCAATTACGTCCCACGGTGCCAGGCTGAATGCAGCGGGACGATGCCCGCGGTTCAGGATTACCTTGTCGCAGAAAAGCGAAGAAGCAATCGGTTGGCCGGGGGCGATTACGACAGCAAACTCCACTGCGATGTCCGCTGGGACAGCCTGACTGGCTGGCAACGTAAACGTAATGCTGTACCACTGGTAGGTGCCGGTGATGATTCCGGCCGATATATCCTTCGTCTGGTCATAAGCCGGCGCAGAAGCGGAGCGCAGCGCAAATCGGATCGCGAAAGGAAATGTTCCCGTGCCGTCGTGGCGCAGCGCTGCAGAAAGTGTCAGCGGTTCGCCGGGATTGAACAGTTTTCCTAGATTACTGTAGAGCGAGCGAAAGCCCGGATCAGCCGAACCAAAATTGACGCCGGACTTCCATTGCATTTCATTAGTGGCAGCGGAAAGGTCCACCTCGGAACCGTTGCCTGCGGCGTTGACGAGCGCAAAGTAGCGCGCGACGTGCGTGCCTTCCTGTCCGGCAATGCCCGTCAGAAAAAAATCACTGTTGCCAAGCAGGCTTTGTGGGTTGATGGCCGCGCCGATGGACGGATCGAGCTCCTGCGCTTCGAAAAAATGAACGGCGAACACCAGCGATTGCGCCGGAATCTGGCCTTGTGGCTCATTGGACCACGGCGACCACCCGATGGCGTCTCGGCGGCGCGCGCGAAACTCCCAAGCGCCTGTTTGCGAAGCCACAAAATTGAATTTGTCCGGCTGCCCGGCCAGGAGGGTATCCTGCGATGGCGCGGCAAAGCTGCCGCCGGGACCAATCACTTGAATTTGTGTTTCAGCGATTTCGATGGTCAGGCGGTCCAGCAATACTTCCAAAACCTGACCAACAGAATTTCCGCTGGAAAGGGATGGCTTGGCCGGCTGCGGGGCCGATGCGGTGGCTGTTTGCGCTGGCGAATACTCTCCGAGAACGTTCTGCGCGTAGGCATATAATGTCTTGTTTCGATTCAAAGCGGACGAATTGTCTAGCGTAAGACTGATTCGCAACGCGCCGTCTTCCTGCCTGAGTTGGCCGAAATCCCATCGTGCCAAGACCGAGGCATTGTCGGAATCTCGCAACTCGACACGATCCACATCCGTCGTGTTTGCCGAATCAAGAGTGATGTCGGCGAAGATGGCGGGCTTGCCGTCCGCGGCCGTGCCGAATTGCACGGACAGGGATTGGAGAGTTGCGGGCACGAGGGGATAGTGGACAGCAAGCATTCTGGAAAAGCGGCTGGTGGTGCCCGCGGCGCCGACCGGGCGCACGAAGAAGAAATGATTGCGCGCGGTGCGCGCCATCTGGATGCTTTGCGTCGTAAAAGTTCCCAGCAAATTCTGAGCGGTCCCCGATGCTGAGGCGTTGCTCCAACCCTGATCGCTGCGGCGGACTTCATAGCGGCCGTTGGCGGGCGGCAGCACGCCCGTGTCCACGGAAAAATACGTGGGACTTGTCGCCGTCAGAGCCAGGGCCGGGGAGTCGTTCAGAAAAGCTGTACTGATTTGCGTGGAGTCGAGCGGTTCCAGGGGCAGGGATTCTCTAGGTCCGAGAATGCTCTGCGTTGAAGCGAAGTGCTGGAGCAGATCTTCAAAGCGAGAAGGCTGGCCGAAATCAAGCGTGTGCTGAATTCGTTCAGTTTCGAGGTCGCGCAACTCACTTATAACGCTACGGACGAGCGCGGAAAAAGCGGGGTAGCGCGATTCATTCCGTACTTCCAGGAGGCACCCGCTGCGCGGATAGGAATCAGCAAACTCTCCCCACGTGGAGTAGTGTCCTTCATAGCGTGGCGTCGTGTGGTCTGTAAGGTACGCCTGGGCAGCCAGCTCGGCTTCAGTGGACGTCCGCGGCATGGGATTGAAATCGTCAAGGACCGCTGCGCGGACGCCATCGTCCCCGGCAAGTATGGCCTCAGAGACAATGCTGGCTGCGTCGCGCACCCTCGCGCGCGCGCGCCCGGCAGCGCGGTAACGCAACGTGATCCTTTCTCCTCGCGCCGGGATCGTGTCTTCGTAAAACTCGAGTGCCCATTGGTTTTGGTTTGGATCGGCAGTGATCGTCGCGTCCTGGCCGGCTACTCCGAAGCCGAGGGAGCGTGCCCGTGGCGAATCTCCAAGAGCCTGCGTCACGAGGCTGGCTTGGATCGGCTGCGTTACCTGAAGAAAATTCGCGACCAAGTGCAGATCGGCGGAATTCACTGGCGCGTAAAAGGCAAACGCAGGCAGGGTCGATACAGTGCTTTCATGTAGCACGACATCCTGCGGATGCGCGGTGTCGGCCAGGTCAATGTCGCGGACCAGCAACGTTACATTGATGCTGGCCGGCAAAGACGCACCGCCGAAACTAGTGCTCAAACTCGAAAAAACTTGTTCGGTGCGATGGATGCGGTCAGCACTCAGCCGGGTCAACAGAACGTAATGATGATTGGACTGGGCAAGAACCTCGGCGGCCTGCACCATCCCCGCGATCAGCGGGCGAATGCGCGACGTGCCGCTGATGGCCGAGACGTCAAATCCCAGCTGGCAATTGGGCGGCTCCAGTACGGCGCTTGAATAGAGCCCGCCGAGGATTCCGGTGGACGCGGCTGTGAATTCGAATTCACCGTGGAGCAACTCCAGTTCACCACCGAGCTCTACGGCTTGTTGCGCCAGCAGTGCGGTTTCGCCAACCGCACCGGTGCCGCCCGTGACGTTCAGTCGCCCCTCGAAAAGCTGAATGTGACTGGCTGGATCGAGCTCTTGCCAACGATTGGTGTCAATGGAGACTCCGGTGAAATCGTCGGCCAGCAGGAGCGACGATTCTGCGCCAAACACGGGCGCGGCCAGAACAAAACGGGATGTAAATCCGTCGCCGACAAATTGCTCAGTGACAAAGGTCCGTGGCTCGATCCCACCCAGAATGGTGACGTCATTCTGGATCGGGTTGCCGAGCGGCGTCACTTCGAGCGCCTCCGGGCGGAATCGGCGGTCGCGCTCGTCGATCATGACGCCGGCAGTCTGCGCGCTGACTGCCTCGAAGTAGATCTTTCCATCCAGGACGCGATAAGCAAAACCAGAGCGTTCCGCAAGCTCTCGCGCGATGTCGCTCCAGCTTGTGGCCGGCGCGGGCGCATAGAAAGGAATGACGGCGCCGTCAGCGATTCTGGTTTTGTCGAAGCGGCCCGGCTGGAGCTGCTCGGTGAGCAGGCGGAGAATCTGTCCGGCGGTTTGATTTAGAAAGGGCGGAATGATCCCCAGGCGCTTGATGTTGAGCAGGTATTCCTCGCTGGTCGCCTGGTAACGGTAACCGTACACCGGCCCGCCGCTGCGTGCGCCGAGGAATTCGATGGCTGGCTCGTTTGTGATGTAACCGGTAAAGAGCGGTCCGGGGACGCGCGGGCCACCGGGCGGCAGTGCATCGGCTAGGCCGGTGACCCGCACGTAGGCCGAACGGCGCGGCGGGATAAACTGCGGGTTGGCAGGGGCCAGCGAAAAATCGAACAGCGACGGCAAGTTCATGCGGTCACGCAAGACGGCTGTGGACTGCTCGGACGAAACGAGGTAGCGCGTGTAATTGACGCGGCCCAGGTTGTCGCCGTTGTCGATTTCGAGAAGAATGGCCATCAGGATTCCATCCCGTACCGCGCGCGTTCGCGGACGAGTTCGCGCAGCATGCCCTCAATCACCTGCTCGCCGGCGGCGCGGGCCTGTGTCGGGGTCGCATTGTCGCCGACGAAAATCTGCACGCTGCCGAGGTTTAAGATCTGCCGTAAGGACGGCGTCAGAGAGAAAAGCCCTGCCGCGCCGGGAACGATTCCGGTCACAATCTCGTTGAGTGTAGCTAGCTGTGTGACCTCGCGATCAAACTCGCGAGCTTTCAGGTCGAGCAAGCGCATTTCAAGCGCCGCGCGATCCTGTGCCAGAGTGAAAACGCGAGACTCGGCGCCCACCTTAAGCTGGAGCAAACGGATGTTTTGGTCGAGGCCAGCAAGGCGCTCATCGCGGCTGCGTCGCAGAGCTTCCAGTTCGAGTGATTTGTCTTGCGCGACGGTGTGTTGGCGTTCGAGCACGCCGCGAGTGAGGATGCGCCGCTCATCCTCCGCGGACGAGGCCAGCAGGTCTTCGCGCTCGCGCAACAGATTGTTCAGTTGTAGGGCATCTTCGATTGCCCGTGTTTCGCCACCGGCGAGATCCTCTGCGGAGCGAGCACGCAGCTGGTCGAGCGTAAGCGAGAGGAATTCGTTGGCTTTGGCGAGATCACCTCCCGCGTCCACGTAATCGCGGAATTGCCCAACAGCTTCGCGAACGTCAGCGGCAACGTCACGGAATGCCTCGCCGGTGCGCAGCAGGTCCAGCTGCTCGTCGAATTGATCAAAGACTGCGCGCTGCTGCGTTTGGAGGGTGGCGATGGCTTCGTCAAACTGCGGCAGCAGCTTATTTAGCTCTTTGCGCCCGCCTTTTTTGCCGGAAAGCCTCTGAATCGTGTTCGCGCGCTCGTTTTCCAAACGGCGAATGGTCTCGCCCAGGTTGGCCGAGCCGGCGTTGAAAGCCGTGATGATCTCTTGAAATTCGCGGGTGATGCTTTTGGCGGCATTTCGCGCGCCGCGCGTGAACAGGCCGGTGAACAAACTTCCAAAGGCGCCGAACAACCCGCCGCCGCTGCCGGACAGCGTTTTGGCAAAGGTTTCAGCAAAACGCAATGTTTCGCTGCGAGCGTCTCGAAATCCGGCGCGCAGGCCAGACGTGTCCACGCCAAGGCGAACAAGAACATCAGCAATCGTTTCCGGCATATCGTTCCAGTGGGCGGAAATTAATTACGCGCCAATTTGTGCCAAATGCTTCGAGAGTTGTGTGCTGTTCATTCGCCGCAGGTCCGCGTCCCGGCCGCCCACCTCGTCGCGCTCGGAGACCTCCCTCGAGGATTCGCGCAACTGCCAGGCGATCAAAGCCAGTTGTCCGAAGGTGAATCGGCGGGCGATGGCTCCGGGTGGCTCGCGGAAGAACTCAACCCAACTGACGACTCCGGCGAGACGCGGATAGCTGGTTCGTCCGGATTCTCCGCCCCCGTGGCGGGGAAGAGTCGCGATAAAAAATCGCGCGCTCCGTTCAACATCAATTGCGCCTTGATGATTCGAAGCTGACGCACGGTGGAGGCGTGCTGCTGGATGAATTCGCGCGTCAACCCGGCCTCGCCGGCGGGATCAAGCACCAGCACGCAAGCTTCCGAGATCAGCTCCAGCGCGGAACCGGCTTGCGCCAGGATTCGCGAAAACGAACCGGCCGCATTGCCGGCCGGGTCCCCCAGGCGTTCGTCAAAAGAGAGAATTTCTGCAACGAGGGAGGGCAGCCTCTGCTCGACCAGGCGCAGAAACTTTTTTTCGTAGAGTGCCGGCAGTTCGCGCAGGCGAAACTGCCTTCCTCCGAGCTCGACGGTGAATTCAGAGAGCTCGGGGTATAACAGCCGCTCGATCTGCTCGTCGCTTGGCGGCGGGAAACTGCGCTTGAACTCCTCGACGGCGTTGCGGGATTGCTCGCCAAGGCGCGCGATTTCCGCGTCCAGCCGCGCCGTGTAGCGCCCTTCGAGCTCGCCCGCTCCGTTCGTCTTACCGGGTGAGGCCATCTCAGTAGGCCAGCGATCCCGGCGCCGGGAAGAAGCCGCGGTAGCAGACCACGGTCTCGCCGTCCACCGGATCCTCGTACGCGAGCGCGTTGAATTCGGCGCGAAGGGCCGTGCCCTTCAAATCCGCGCTGCCGGCATTGTCGATGTCGTATGTGCCTTCCTCGCGGTCACTGGCGATGGAAAGCTGCGGATAGTAGTAGTAAAGCTGCGCGCCATCAAACGTGTCTACGACGAAGACGGCGGACCAGGCGGGGATGAAGGAACTGCCTTCACGGCTGGCAAATCCGGTGACGGCCTGCACCATGCCTCCGGCAGCCGGTATGCCGCCAAGCAGGGGTTGCTCGAGCGTGAGCGTGTCCGTACTGATGGTCTTGATGACGCCCACATTGAACGTTACGCGCCGGATGAAGTTTGGGTAGGTTACGCTGCCGGTTGGCACGAAGGAGGCCTGGATGCCGGTGCCGATGTAGCCGGATTGCCCGGTGTAATCCAAGTCGACGGCGATGAACTGCCCGACTTGAAACTGTGCACCGCCGCCGGCGGTGAGCACGATACTTGTCGCGGTAGAACCGCTTCCGAGCGCTACGGCGGCGCTGGGTGTGCCGCCGAGCGGTTGTTGCGCGCTGCCGGAAGCAGCCTTCAGAATGTTGAAATGCGTGGTGCCAGTGGCGAGAGCCATCTGCAACTTGCCCCACTCGCGAAACTCCAACTCCACGCTGCTGCCAATCTCGCCGCGGTATTGCGCCCGCACTGCGCCACGGTAGCCGGAGCGAATTTGCCCGATGCGGCCGGCGGGCGAGCGCTTCAGCTGGTCAATCCAGCCAAGGTCGAACCAGCCAGACAGCGGCGCGTTCGTGTCGAATCGACCTTGGCGCGCCGGGTCGTAAAGCGTGGGCGATGGCGAGGCGCCTTGCATGTAGGGAGCAAAAAAGCCACGGAAGCCCGAGCCGACCATCAGCATCGGCTTGCGGAACGGTTGCACAAGCGATTTGGAAATGGGCATCGAAAACTCCTTGTTAAGAAATCCAGCCGGAAACCAGTTTCAGTTTGGTACCGCTTCCAGAAAAAACGAGACGTTCACCGTCGTGAGCCGCCGCAACACTCCGCCATCGGCAAAGGTTTGAAAGCTGGGAGTCCAGCGCCACAGGAGGCTGCTGCCAAGCGATGCGGGTGGCGCGGCGCTGTAGTCCAGCTTTTCGGTTGAGCCTGGGAAAAGTATTTCGATCAGTTCGCGATCGAGTTGAGCAAGCAAACGGCCGCGGTCCGCAAACGGACGTTGCAGAGAAGCCGTGCCCTGGACGAAATACTCAAGTTGCGCGGTCAGCGAATATCGTGGCGCCAGGGTTCCGAAAAACTCGCGGACGACGGGTGCGCCGAGCCAATGAACGTAAAACGTATTGAAAAATAGCTTTGGCGGAGGATAGGACTCATTTTCGACGACAAGAACCGCCGGGCGTGCCACGCCGTCGACGGTGATGGTGCGCGCGGGGTTCACCACAGCGAGGCGCGACTGCAACGCACGAAAGAAACTGTCTTTGGTTGCTTGCATTTCAATCCCGGGTGAATGGGGACCCGCTAGTGCTTGAAAACGTGCGCCAGCCGCGCCAGGTCGCGCTCGCCGAGAACGTCGAGCCACCCTTGCCGATGTGGCGTGCGCGCCCGGCCAAAGAGATAAGCCAGCTCCGCGCTCGCGCTGCGATCCAACCGCAGCTCTTCATAGGAATTGCAGTCGAGCGTCATGGTCAGGCGGCGCAGTGTGGCGCCGCGAAGATCCGCGCTGGCCAGGATGCATTTCCAGAGCAGCGCGTCGCTCAAATCTGCACCGTTAAAATCGGAGCGATAAAAATTTGTCTTGATGGCCCGGAGATCAGCGCAATGGGCTTGCTTGAAACTCGCCTCCGCGGCAAAGCAGTTCAGGAAAACGGCGCCGGTCAGGTTTGCGCCGTCAAATGATACGCGGTAAAGATCGGCAGCCTCGAATTCTCTTCCGGCCAAATCCTTGCCTGAAAAATCCTGGCCGCGCTGATCGCCGTGGAATCGCATTGTGTTCTTTTGCAATCACTCGTTCACAATCGTCAGGCTTCGCGCCAATTGTCCCGATTCGCGAGGCACGGTGGATCGCATTTCTTCCAGCGCTTGCTTAGACGCCGAATGCAGGGCCGTGGCAAAGTGCTTGTCGAGTTTTTGGGCGTCCAACCAGTTGGCTGGGCCGCCAACCATCTCGCGCAACCGATTAAGGAATTCCGGCGCACGCACGCGGATAAATCCCTGCGGCGCCTGCGCGGAAACGACTACTTGTGCTCCGGTATCCGGGTCGACCGCGGCGACTGTGCGCTCGCCCGTGTGCGGCCATGGACGCTGGCCGGTGATGCTGCCGTACTCAAGCACACGCGCGTAGGCCGCGGCCTGGGTATCCGTCACTCCAATAGCCGCGGTGCGGTTGACAAGGGATGCGATTTCGTCGAAACGCGCGCCGAGTTCGTCGAGGCTGAGTGTTGGAACGGGCATTTATTGCGCCTCGAGCGGCGCGTCGCAAAGCAGTTGCCAGGTGTAGGTTTCGTCGCCAGCGTCCAAAGGCCGGATGCTGCGAATGCGACAAATCTGTCCGGCGATAAGCAGGCCAGCGGCGGATTCGAAAACTTGTTTCGAAGTGTCCAAGCCTTGCGCTGCGGCCACCGAGCGCGCGAATTCGTCGCTTAGCAAAATCTCTCGCGCGCCCTGGCGAAATTGTCCGGCGAGCGTTTGCAACTCTTCGGCAGTGAGCTCGCGCGCGTAAGACCGCGGCGCCGCGTAGTCCACGGGGCTGTCCGGAGAGTCCGGCAGAATTCCCAACTCGCTCGCCGGATCGGTTACGGGGGCGAGAAATCGCAGGCTCACGGAGCCGCCAGCACGTAGCGCCAACAGCGGCTCCACCCAGCGTCGCGCGGCAGGTGAGTATCCAAGCATGGTCAGTTCAGGCGCACCGCAACATACGGTGCGAGCAGGCGGCGGATATCCTCGTCCAGCAGCGAACCCGCAAAATACTCGAGCTGCAGCCGGTCAAGCTGCGCTGATTGGACGTTGGCCGCCGGATGCGACTCCACGTTGCGAATGATCTGTGCGCACGCCAGCTTCACGGCTTCGGGCGGCTCGGCGTAGCCGGCGTTGTAGGTCAGCTCGACTTCGAAGTAGAGCGCTCCGAAAATTCCCGCCGGCAGCCAGACTTCGCCTGTGGTTGCGTTGTACTCCACCTGGGCTGAATCGAGATTGACCCACTCGGGGGGGCCGCCAAACGGCGCGATCATTTCCGCCAGCGACGCCGCGTTGGGCCCGCGGAGCACTCCATGACGTGCACGCACGAGCACGAAAGGTGTCTGCGCACCCTGCGGCACATTCAGCGGAGTGAAGGTGGCGCGGGTGATTGGGCGGCCGCCGGGCAGGCGGTTGCGCTCGGTGTACTGCGTTACCAGCAGCGAAGCGCGCTGGCAGAATGAATCGACCAGGTCGCTCGCCACGCGGACGAGCGCCGGGTCGGTCGAATCCGCCAGCGCGTAGGCGGGGAACTCCGCCGTCGAGAGGTAGAGGTTGCCGGGCATGTCTCTCCGGAATTACCGTGTGAAGCGCAGGCGCTTGTGGGCGTAAGCCGCGCCCTTGGCCACCACTGCGCCGAATTTCACGACCACGTGCTGCGATGCCAACGAGCTGGGCAGCCCCAACTGGAAAACGCGGGCCGTGGGATCGGTGAGCCAGTGGTACTCGACCAGGTCTTCGCTCACGATGACCACGTCGTGGATTGTGTTGGGCCCGCTCGGCGTGGTGGAGATGGCCCAGTCAGGGATCAGCGGCAGCGTGCCGGCCTGCGTGGCAAGCTCCTTCACAGTGATGCCGCCTTCGACCTGCCGCGTGGAAAGGACCACGTTGTAGATGGACTTCAGCTCCTGGTCAATCAGGTCGAGCGTGACAGGGTTGGCATAGATAGCGCTGGGGCGCGCTTCGAAATCGGTTCGCGCCACCATGCCCGTCACTTGCGTCTTGATGTTGTCCACCAAGGACGCGCTCAGGCTGGTGATGCTCACCGCGGAGCCCGCGTCGCTGATCTGCTGCAGCACGCCGTAGTATTCGAGCGTGGTCGGCGTGGTGAAGCTGGTGTCGGAGCCGGACCACAACGCCTGGTCGTGCTTGCGGAGGACGCTGTCGATCGTGTCCGACAGATCCTTCGCCTCGAGATAGGCGAACTGAGCCTGCTGGCGCGTCACTTCGACGTCGAACAGCGAGAAATTGATCTGCGCGACGATGGACTTGAGCGGCAGCGTCTTTTCTGCGCGCGTCGGCGAGCCGGCCGTGGGGCTGATGGAGCGCGGGTCCACGAACGCGGCGGCCGAGTTGATGGCCGTCTGCTCGAAGAAGCGCGAGGGGTGGCCGGTCGCCGGCACCTGCCTGATCCGTTGGCCGAAGGCGCAGCGGCGGCGCACCATGTCGGTGATCTCGTTCTGGTAGCGATTGACCTCAATCGCGCCCGGCCCCAGAAAATCGGCAGCGGCCGCGATGTCGATGAATTGTCCTCTGTTCATGTTCTCCCTCGATGATTGAGATTTCAGGTGAGTCCTGCTGCGGCGGCGTTCCGCCGGGATGGAAAGAAAGCAACGCTTTACTGCAGAGCGCCGGCGCGCGCGAGCTGCGATTTGACGGCCATGCGCTGCTCGACGGGCAGGCCTTCGAGTGCCTTGTCGAGCACCACCACGTCCACCTGGCCGTTCGGGCCGAAGGCGTCCACGGCCACGTGGGACTTGGCCAGCAGCGTCAGCAATTGAGGCGGCAGGGTCTTGCGCGTGGCCTGCGCGGCGAAACGGTCTGCCTGAGCGCGCAGGGCCTCGTTCTGACGGCGAAGTACGTCGGAGGCGCGACCCAAATCATCGACGCGTGTTTCGAGATCGGCGGGCGCGGACTGCGACCGCGGGTTGATTTCGAGCATGCGCGCCATCGTTTCTTGCGTGGCCCGCAACTCCTCCAGCGTCGCGCGCAGCCCGGAGAACTCCGCCACGAGCGCGCGGCTCGATTGCGCCAGCAGGTCCAGAGTTTGTGTAATTTTCTCGTCCATGGTGTCTCCTTGTATCGGGAAATTCATCGGAATCTGTTGGTGCTTGCCGGAAGCGGCCGCCAGCGACGTGGCCTGGTAGGCGGCGGCGCTGCGCTCCAGAATTGCTGCGCCGGTGAAGACCACTCGCTCCAGCACCCACACGGCAGCTTTTGCGTCGGCCACCCGCACGCCGGTCACTTCGTAGGACATTCCCAGCCGCTCGCGCTGCGCGCGGATGTCGCTGAGGATGTCTGGAAAATCCTTGCCAAAAAGATGGCCGGCAACTTCGAGGCGGTCGCCGACGATTTCCGCGCGTGTAATGATGCCGATCTTCCGGCGCACGTCGTGACTGCGAAGCCCGGGAGCGTAGTCCACGGCCATTCCCAGAAGACTGGGCAGGGCGCGTTCGGCGGCGGCACGCGTCAGCAGGACGCGATGGCCGGCGGCGCCGCTGGGCGCTCGGTCGCTCGGCGTATCGAGGCGCGTCAGCACGCCGCTGAACGGCACGCGGTTTGGGTGCTCGGGGAAATCAGGAATTTCAAGTGCCATGGCCTCGAGCCGCATTCCGTTTGCCGTGGTCTTCTTTTTCATTTCACCCTCATTGGTTGCCGTTCTCCGGCCCTGCATCGCTGCCGCGGACGAGCGCCTGCCGCTGTGTATAGGTCAGCGCGCCCCAGCCGCCCGGGAGTGCAGGCAGGCTGCGGCGCAAGCGCACCTCGTCGGGTAGCAGCACGTCGCTGCGAAGAAGAATTTCGTCAATTTCGGCTTGCGCTCGCTCGTCGAAAACTTCCAGGTCGTCGAAGATGAATTCCAGGTCGCTCCAGCCCAGCCGGCGGTTTAGAATTTCCCGCGTGATGTGTTCGGCAAAGAGCCTGGCCGTCGGAACGACAGCCGTCCGGAAAGCCTCTTCAAGCAGCGGCGCCGCGGTGGAGCGATTGACGTCCTGTTCAAGTCCCAGTAGCAGCGGCGGTAGGTCGAACGCGTCGGCGATGATTCGGATGAGAAAGCGCTGCCATTCCAAGCGCAAGTCGCGGTCTGATCCCTCGCCGAAGCGCAGCACCTCGGGCTTTGACGGCAGATTGGCAATGATGGGCACCTTGCCGGTGCCTTCAATTTCGTTTTGCCACCAGGAAATCACCTTGTCGTAGCTCGACGGCGGCATTTCCGCGAGCCAGAGCGCGTACTGCACGACGGTGTTGGAAGCCAGGCGCGCGGCGTAGTCTTGCGCGCCGAACAACCAGCTGAGCGTCTCAAACGCAACTTCCAGCCGGCCGAGGCCAAATGGCGTATGCGTGCGCGGATTCAGCCGAATGTACAGCAGTTCGTCGTTGCGCAGGTCCACGCGCTGGCCCCCGGGAGTCACCTGCGCATAACGCGGCTCCTCCGCGCTGCCGGACCACCCGGCATAAATGCGAATTGTCGCGCCGTCCACGGGCCAGAGCAGCAGCGGCCTGCCCGAGTCCGAGGTGAGCTGCACTTCTGCGGCGCCCCAGCCGCCCACAAGCACGTCCTCAATCACCTGCTCGGTGAAGGAGCGAAAGCTGTCGTCAGGGTTTGGCGCATCGAAGTTGGCCGTGAGGATAGCGATGCGCGGGTCGTCTGCGCCAGCGGCGGGACCGCCACCCTTACGCTGAATCCGCCAGCGCATCCCGGCGATGCGGTCCTTGATGGTGTTGATGGCCTTGCGCGCAACAGGTGTTTCCGCGAAGCGACGCAAATTCGCCGGCGTTGGCTTGGGCAGCGCCTGTCGCGTAATGCTATGAACGGCGGCCGGCAGCACGAGCGTCCTGCGCTTTTCGCTTCCGGCCAGGAAATCCCAAGCGCGGCGCAGGGCCGTGCGGATTTGTGTAGTTTTCATCGCGTCAGAAAACAGAAAGGGGCGTGCATTGGCACGCCCCGTAGAGGCTGCAACAACAGAAAACCCGGAGGGGATTCCTCCGGGTTCTTCTTTTTCAACCCTTTATACTTTCAGTATATCATACTGGAGAGGGTTATTATTCGCTTCAGTGAAACTTTCTTTTCCAGTCTTTTCAATAAGTTAACGTGAATTTCCGCCTTGCCCCCTCTTGACAAGAAAAAAGGCCCATTTTTCCTGGCGACGTTTTTCGCATTTCTATTGCAGCAATGGACGCAGGCGATTGGTGAAATCGTCGAGCCGGGGCACAGGAACGATTTCGATTTTCTGCTCGGCGAACACCTGCGCGACAAATTGGTGCCGTTCATTACCAGGGATTGGTTCCGTCTCTGTGACAGCAGCGAAACGGCAATCGGACACTCGCGCGCGGATGCGTTCGGCGGTAAATGCAAATTCTTTTGCCTGCCGCGGGTCGCGCGCCAGGGCGATCGTGTGTACAAATCCCCGCGTGCCGTTGCTGCGCCAGGCAAAATCAATGCGCAGCGGATCTCCCGGGAAAGTGTACTCGGCGGCGCGAATGCCCTTCTGCATGCGGCCAAAAATCCCGCCGCGACGGAAAATCTCCATGGCGTGGGCGCGGATGCCAACGCGCGTATCCGCAGCTTCGACCGCGCCACGCGGGCGATAGCTCGGTGGAGCAACGTGTTCGGCATAGAGACGCTCGAGTTCGGTTTCGAGATTTGCAGAGAGGACCGCTCTCTGCGGACTCATCTGCAGCAGGTTTGAGAGCGTCTCATCAAAGTGTTTCAGGAGTCCGGCGGCGCCTTGCGGATGCGCAGAGGCCTGTGCCTCCAAATCAGACTGCAGCGTGCGCAGGAGACTCTCCTCTGCGTCGTACCGCAGCTTGCGCAGGCGGGCGAACGCCTCGTCTTCTTCAATCAGCCGCACGTGGAGCGAGTTGCGCGCAGGATCATGCAGCAGCACGCCCACATTGATCCACTCATCGCGGATCAGGTTTGGCGTATAACGCAGGATGCGGTAGGTGAGTGTCTGCAATTGTTCTTCGCTCATGTTTCACGTCCAGTTCAAGAATGGTTGGCGGTAAGTCTTCTTTGCTTCAAGGATCAGTTCCGGAACGATTCGACGCCGCGCAAGCAGTTTGTCGAGCAGCCGGAAAAGCGCATCCTGGTCATCCTCGTACCACTCCGGAGGGATCTCCTTCTGCAATTCGTCGAAGACCGAGCTCCAGTTGATTTTTTCGAGGCGGTCGAGCCACGGCGCAAACGATTGCAGGCTGCGGACAAAGTCATACACCCGCTGGCGCGCGTACAGCCCGCGCAGAGGCGCATCGGGGAAACTCCATTCGCCGGCGTTGAAGCAGAATCCCTGATCAATCATCCAGGCGGTGAAGCCGGAGCGCCCGGGTTCGGTAAAGAAAATCGCCTGGCGACCGTTGGTGTTGCAGGTCCACTTGTCAAAAACGAGCATGCCGGCAAAATCGACGAGGTTTTCCACTTCGCGAAGGTGTTCGTCGGGCAAGAAATCGTGGACCGGCGTCCGTGCCGGGTCGCCTGGATAGCGCGAGCCGAACTGGAAACCGTGCCGGCAAGGCACGCGGCCCGTACCAAATTGAATTGCCAGTTCCGTAGTGAGATCGATCAAATCTTTCCGCACCTCAATCACGGCGACTTGCGGGGTAGGCAGTCCAAGCCGCGCGCCCAACCGTGTAGCGAGCAATTCGTTGACCAGAATTCGCCGATGCTGCGGGTTGTTCTGAAATTTGACGACGTAGTAATGCCCATCCGAGCAGCGCATCAGGTGCGACTGCGCTCCACCTCGCATCCGCCGGATATGTTCGAGCGCGAGTGTCACTCGCTTGGATGTTACTAAATACAAGTGGCTCGCGGTAGGTAGTATGTGCCGGGAATCAGGAACGAAAGGAGTTCCCGATCCTGCCCTGCGGGATCATCTTGGCACCCCAGCGAAGCGCAGGCCGCTGCCTTGCTCGCGGACAGCCAGAGCAATAGCCGCTGCGATGACCAAATCGTCGTGCGTCCCCGGAAGGGCAGCCATTGCGCAGTCGTCGCCATAGGCAAAGCTGCGGCACTGTTCGAGCATGCGCCGCGAAGCGAATGTTGCGGGAGCGTCGCGCAGCATCTGTTCGAGCGCGCCGATGGCTTGCGGTTTTGTGCGTGCGTTCATCGGCCACCCCAGCTTTCCGGTACCGCCAGCACTTTCCGCATGCTGATAAAGCCGCGAATAGTTGAATTCGTGCTGCAGCGCGTAAAGGACGGCGTGTCCGTGATTATTACGCTCGACTGCGATCAACGCGCCATTGTAGTGCTCGCCGAGCCGGGCCAACTCTTGTGCGAAGCGCGAAAGCGGCCAACGCGCCATCACCTCCGCGCATTGCAGGCCGGTCTCCAGGTCCAGCACGACCGCCGCCGAAAAGTCGTCCCGCTCTGCGGGACCGCCCTCGGCCACGTCCGCGCCGATTACGTAACTGCGCTCAAGCTGTGGCTCGAGCCAAATGCATTCCGCGCCGTTATGCGTAACGCGTATGGGCGAAGCGAGCTGGCGGAGACGCGCGTCAATGGCGTGCACGTCGAACACCGGCCGGCCGGAAACCAGGAAGCAAGCCGTGTCCGTCTCGGCAAATTCCTGCGGCGCCAAGCCACCGAAGGTGCCCGCAAGGTATCGCCGGTACTTGATTTGCTCCGGTGTGAGCCCTTCTTTTGCAATCAGCAGAGTTTCTTCTTCGCTCATTGGCTCCAGTGACTCGCCGGGCGCGAGTGGCAGCCGGTAGGCCGGTTCGAGCCACCACGGAAAAAAGTGCGGCGTATAGCCTCCCCCAGCCACGGCGCGGAGCCATTCCGCATGAAAGTATCCGCCCGCTCCGTTCGGCGTGGATTCGATATCCACGGCCCCGCCAGGCGCGACGGCAGCAAGCAGTCCGGCCATGGTCTCCTGCGGATGGCCGGGCCACAGCGCGACCTCCGAGGCGTGCAAATTGTGAATGGTCAGTCCGCGCCCGGCGTTTTCGTTTCCCGCGGTGTCCACGATGTAACGGCTGTCCACGCCCGCGAAGGCGAGTTCGCGGACGTTGGCGCGCACCAGGCGGATCCTGCGCAGCTCATCGGGGTGCAGGTGCTCAACGAATCGATGCACAATGCGGAAAATCTGCTGTGCTGATTCGAGCGAGTGGGCCACTTGAAGGGTCACCGTGCCCGGGCGGTGGATTGTTGACAAGAAAAACCGCGCGGCGATGTAAGTGGTCATGCCGAGTTGGCGCGCTTTCAGAATGATGTTGCGCTCGGTGCGCGCGCGCGCGTATTGCTGCTGCGCGGCGTTGGGGCGAAGCAACTTAAGGTCGCCTGAGCGGTCGCGAATGCGCAGGCTGTGGGCCAGGCGCGAGTCCAGCCCACAGACCTTCGCGCCGGAGCCGAAGAGCAAATCTTCGAGCGGACCCGAGAAGCGTCGGGAAAAATAGTCAGCGGGAATGGCGTGTTGAAGGGTGGCGGTGTCCATGGGCTACTCTCCTGTCTCGGCAAACTCGGCGGGATCCGGCGCGAGCTGGGGCGGTTCCGCCACAGGCGTGCGCTGGCCGCGGACCAGTTGCATCAAATTTTCGATCAAGCTCTTTTCGTAGTCGGAAAACCCGAGCAGGCTGAAGGATTCCTGCCACAGGCCGCCGCCGATGCGGCCCATCATTTTCTCGACAAGTGTTTCGAAAACGATTTTCAGGGCAAGAATCTGAGCGGGCGTGGGCTTATCTACTTCGAGCGCGGCGCGAGCGTTGGAGAGAAGCAGTCGAATGACGGCGATGCACTGCTCGAGCGCGAAGGCCTGCGCCACGGGTTCGACCGTTCCCTTCACACGAGGCGAAACGATAGCCGCTTCGATCGCGGACTGCTCCGCGCCATTGCAAGCAATGCGCAGGCCCTCACGGGCATTTGTTGCGCGAAAGCCTGCGCACATTTCATCTGCGACTTTCGATTCCAGCTCCTCGCCGGCCAGTGGCGGCCCGGCGAACTTTGGAGCAAAGACGGCAGCAGGTGCTTCCACGAAGGGCATTTCGCGTTTGACGGCGGCTCTTGCTCTTGGCTTTTTCGAATGCTTCTTGTTCTTCATGAATCCCTCCGGTGATGATTTTCGATGGAGTCCGGCGCAGGCTCGCTGCTGCCCAGTCCCTCAGGCAATGGGGGCAACAGGCGGCGGCTGCAAAACGTCAAGTGCAGCGAGTCTAGAGCGTGGCCCAAGTGGCGCGAGATGAAGCCCTGGCTGGCATGAAACTCGCGCGAGGCCTCCCACTCGGAACGGTTCTCCAACACGCAGAATGCGATCAAGCGTTGTTCGAATGGTTCGAGAGCCCGGAGGCACTTTTCGATGTCGCATACAAATACAACGGCATCTTCGAAGGCGCTCGGCGGGCGCGCTTGCACCCGCGTGCGGAAAATTTCCCGGCCAACCAGGGATGGCATCCGGCCGATCGAAAGCGCAGTTCGCAGAAAGCGGTGCAACAACGCCATGGTTCGCGTTCGTTCAAAGGAAGGAAGTCTCATGTCCGGCGTCCTTTTGGAGCATCTGGACGGCGCGGACGCCGGCGCGATGGCCGCTCGCATCCAGAGCGGATCCAAGCCAAAAATTGCACGCAGGCTTTGCAAACCTCCTCCGCGTCGCCTGCGAGATACGCGCGCAAGGTGCCGCATCGCGGGCAGTAGCCAAGTTCCACGCGCACCATCGAATCTCCCGAACTTCTTGCGTCGCTGTCTGCCATCGCATGGCCTCCAAAGCAAAGAGCCCTGCAATCCCGGCGCATCCCGGTGTACGACCCGGGGAAACTGCCGTGATGCAGGGCTCCGAAGTGGGTTTCGTCAGACCTGCGGGTTGATTTCGTTGCTTAGCGGGCGGGCGTAAAAGCCAGCCACAACTGAAAAATCATGAAAGGGTCTCAGTGGCCCTCAAATTTCGAACATGCAACTCCTCGACAACGGTTTTGGTAATCCGTCCCTGGTGAAACGAGATGGTGATGCGCCCCGAAAAGCGAAGTGCTTCGGCGAGCTTGGCAACCGCGCGCGAGAGTGCCTCGCTCATGGCCAGCTTCCGGCGGAACTCCAAATAAAGTCCGGACTCAGCCGGAGCTGTCGCGCCGCCGGAAAGTTCGCCCGCTTGGCGGTTGCTCTCTTCGGCCCAATCGTCGGCAGTGGTTCGTGGTTCGCCAGCGGTGGCCTTCATGCTCCCTGCTGTGAGCGGAACGAGGCTGGGGGAAGGGGAACGAGTTTCCGATGTCGTCTTGCGGCTATACAACATATATCTATAGTAACTCATAGCAATTATTTGTCAAGTCATTTTTTTAGAGCACGGAAGTGCTTGATTCGTGGGTATTTTCGCCTTGAGTTTCTTAGCTAGGCGTTATATCGTTGCCCTATGAGCTTTGTGGGTTTGCAGGACAATCTGCGGAAAGAGTTGCGCAAGCGCATTGACGCGGGCGAGCTGACAGGGATGGAGCTGGCGCGGCGGACGGGCTTCACGCAGGCGCACATCTCCAATTTCCTGAACAAAAAACGCGGCTTGAAGCTTTCCGCGCTGGACAAGATGGTGAGGGCGATCGGACTGACGCTCTACGACCTGCTGAACCCGCATGAGGTGGCCAAGGTGGCGGCGGTGTCCACGCGGAGCGGGGCGGGGAAGGGCGAAGAGGAATACGAGGCGGCGCCGCTGGTGGAAGGCTCGATTGCCGCGGGCAGCGAAGTGATCGTCAACGAAGAGGTGAAAGAGCTGTTGAAGTTCCGGCGCTCGTTCTTGCAGCGTTTGCGCGCAGACCTGGCGGCGGTGCCAAAAGGACAGGGGTCAGGAGTCAGGGGGCAGGGGTCAGCGGTGAGCCGCAAAGAGTGGACGCGGTTTGTGCTGATCAAGGTGGACCAGAAGGAAGGCCTTTCGATGTGGCCGCGGGTGGGCCCTGGCGCGACGTTGTTGATTGACCGTCACTACAACAGCTTGCGCCCTTACCACAAAGGCGAGCGCAACCTGTATGCGGTGCGCAAGGGCGACGGCTGCACCGTGAAGTACGTGGAGCTGCGCGAAGCCGAGAGAGAAGGCGTGGGCGTAAACCCCACGCTCCTCGTGCTGCGGCCGCACAACCCCGATTACCCCGTGGAGGTGCTGCCCATCGAGGAAGGCCAGACCTACGCGGATTTGATCATCGGACGCGTGGCGCACGTTTCCGTGGAAACGTAGCAGCAGGGATCAGGGATTGCAGATAGAAAAAATCAAACGTCCCGATGAAGCCATCGGGACGTTTGATTTTGACTGCCAAGAACGCAGTCGTACAAATCGTGGCGATCCCATCCGAGGCCTCGGGTCTGCGGGACCCGCCGCGGCGGGCCTCAGCGGCGCTTCCTGGCTTTTCCGCGGCGACGGCCTTTTGATTTCTTCTTCGACCTGGCCCTGGCTTTCCGGGTTCGCTTCTTCGGCCGGGCACCCCTCGTCCCGCGGTGGCGGGATCTGGACGAGCGACGAGTCTTCGATTTCCTGTCGCGACGAACTTTTTTCTTAGCGGATTTCTTTTTTTTCGGTGGCGCCAGTGGTGGCGGCGCGATCCCGCGCTGCGGGATGGGGTCCCGCTCGGCAGGAACCAGCAATTCTTCGTCCGCTTCCTCTTCCAGAGTTTCGTCGCGCACCGAGCCGAGTTCGTCGTCCTCTTCAAAGTGCGGAATATCATTGGCTTCGTCGTCGCCGAGATGGTTTAAACGGAAAGGCATGATGACCTCCGGTCCCGAAGCATCGGGACTGGCTCCGATTCCCAGTTGCCTGTCCCGAGTCCCGAGGCTTCGGGATCGGGATCGGAACGGGACGCTTCCGCAGGGAGCGAAATGGTCCGCCCGTCCCCATCCCGCTTTGCGGGACGGAACGGTCCCGCGCCGCAGGATCAATACCACCGCGGCATTTATACGGAGTTCCGCGAGGTTGTCAAGTCAAAGCGGAAAAGATCGAGTTGCGCCGGGAAGCGTGCGATGTGCCGCGTGAAGTCGGTATGGACCTTTGCAGAGGACTACCAACCCATTCTAAGTATAAGTAAATAAATAGGTTAGCTATACCACATAAGGCTCGATTACTGCGGGGGCAGGACGCGCACCCGGTCCCCGGGCTGAATTTGCCGTCCCGCTCTGCGGGACAGAAAGCGGTTTGCGCGGCGCAAAGCCTCGACCGAGGTCTGGTAGGCGCGAGCGATGGACCACAGCGTATCACCGGCCTGCACCAGGTGAGTGGTCCCCAGGGTTGCGGCAAGCTGACCAAGCCTCTGCGAGACGCTTTCCAGCCGCGCGACGTCCCCAAAATCCGCTCTGGAATGGTCCCGCGTTGCGGGCGCGGCATCGCGTTTTCCGCGACTTGGGCTTCGCGCCTGTTCGCCTCCGGGATAAATCTTCAGCGAAGCTCCGCGCGTAAGACGGTCGCTTTGCAAATAGTTCCAGCGGCGCAGTTCGGCGGGCGTGACACTGAACTGCTCGGCCACAGAAGGCACCGTGTCGCCGCGGCGCACTCTGTAGCGCACCAGCTTGCCCAAGCCGCTCGGTGCGGGCGACGTGGCAGGTATGACTAACTTTTGGCCAACCTGCAGTGCTGTCCCAGACTCAAGACTGTTCGCAGTGGCAATGGTCTTTGCATCCGTGCGATATTTTTTGGCGATGCCGCTGAGCGTCTCGCCTTCTTCAACGCGGTGGCGGCGCCAGCTTACCCACTTTTCCGTGGGGATGGCGGCAAGCTCCGCGAATAACCGGTCGGCGGCGCCCTCGGGCACGCGCAACTCGAATTCGGCATCGGCGGGCGTGACCATTCGCAACAGTTGCGGGTTCAGCGCCTTTAACTCGTCCACGCTGACGTCAATCGTTTCCGCCACTAGGCGCAGGTCGATGGGATGGCCGGGCTTGACGTGCTCGGCGCGTGTGCTCGGTTCGGGCTCCACCGTGATGCCGTAGCGCGCGGAATCCTTGGCCACCAGCGTGAGCGCCAGAATAATCGGAACGTAGTTTTTCGTTTCGCGCGGAAACACGTTGCGCTTGTAGAGTTCCCAGAAATCTGCGTAGCCGGTGCGCTCGATGGCGCGCTGCACGTTGCCCGGGCCGCTGTTGTACGCGGCGAGCGCCAGGTACCAGTCACCAAATTGCGCGTAAAGATCGCGCAGGTGGCGCGCAGCCGCGCGCGTAGATTTTTCCGGGTCCTGCCGCTCGTCCACCCACCACGTCCTTCTCAAGCCGTACTCTCGGCCGCGGAACAGCATGAACTGCCACATGCCCAGCGCACGGGCGCGAGAAAGTGCTTGCGGCTTGAATCCGCTCTCGGCCTGCGCTAGATAAATCAAATCTTGCGGGAGGCCCTCTTCACGCAGCACGCGCTCGATCATTTCCCGATAGCGGCCGGCGCGCCGCAAGCCCGCCTCGACGATGCCGCGGCCGCGCGACGTCTGGAAGAAATTCAGAAAAGAAAGGACTGGGTCGTTGACCACCAGCGGAAGGTCGTGGGAAATCGTCCCCAGGTTCGCTGCGATGCGTTCCTTCAGGTTCGGGTCCGCCGGGAATATCATTTCAGCGATTTCGTCGATGGGCGCAGGTTCGGCGCTTTGTTCGCTTATGGCGTCGCCTTCGTGGAGTGCTTTCGCCTCGTTTGCGTGAGCCGTCACCACCAACCGGTCGAAAAGCGCCTCGAGCCGAGGGTCGGACTGCAGGTCAATACCGCTTGCCAGTAACCAGTCCACTGCGCGGTCAAACTCCCGCCGCGCTGTCTCAAGTTGCCCGGCCTTGTAGTCTTGTTCGCCGGCACGGAATGCAGCTTCCACGGCTTGAATGAGAACTTCCACGGCGGCCGGCGGCATCGGCGTGAGCAATTCGTATGTAGCAATTCCGCGCCTGGTGGGAAGCGTCCCGGGTACCTGAGCCTGCGCAAATGCAGTTTCCGGCGGGCGCACGTGCACCGCGCGCTTTGCCGGCTCGTCGCACCCCGCAAGCGCCAGGGTGAGTGCCGTAACGAAAATGATGCCGCTGCCTTTAGCTCCCATCAGGATTCCGGTTCGAGTTTCTCTTTTGCTGTTTGTAGCTGCCGCAGCCGTCTCTTATTTGGACGTCACAACCCTCGTGTTGGGTAGGGCAAGTTTACGGGCAGCGGATGGCGTGGTCAACCTGTACCGAAGTACAGGTGTAGCTTATTAGAACAGGGAGCACTCGCGCGGAAAACCACCGGAAATTGCGGCAAGTACTCTAAGCCAACGCCTGCCGCAAGTCGTCAATCAGGTCGCGCGAGTCCTCAAGACCAATAGAAACGCGGATGGTGCCGGGAGATACGCCCGCTCCTGCAAGTTCTTTCGCGCTCATATCATAGTGTGATGTGTAGATCGGCAGAACAACAAGCGATTCCACGCCACCCAGACTGGCTGCCAGCAGAAACACTTGCACGCGATCACACACGCGCCGCGCGGCACCAATGCCACCCTTCATGTCGAAGGCCAGCATAGAGCCGAAGCCGCTCATTTGCCTTTTCGCCAGCGCGTGATCGGGATGAGATCTTAGCCCCGGATAATGCACGCGCGCTACCTTGGGGTGCTTCTCCAAAAACCTTGCTACGACCATGGCGTTTTTGCACTGCCGCTCCACCCGCAATTCGAGCGTCTTGATTCCCCGAATGAGTAGAAAGCCCACTTCGGGGTCCATCGAGCCGCCCAGGTAGATGACCATCTGCCGCACGGCGGCCATGAGTTTCTTGCTGCCGGCCACGGCGCCGGCAATCAGGTCGGAATGTCCGCCAAGATACTTTGTTGCGCTATGTACGGTCATGTCGAAACCCAAAGCCAGCGGCTTCTGGAGCACCGGCGTGGCGAAAGTGTTGTCGACGATGGACACCAGTCTGTGCTTTCGTGCGAAGGCAGCAGCTTTGCGCAGGTCCACCAACCGCAACGTCGGATTGGTCGGGGATTCCGTGTACAGCACGCGCGTGTTCTTGTTAACGAGGTTTTCGATTCCGGCGAGATCATTTCCGACGTGGCGCACGCGGATGCCGAGGCGCGGCAGAATGTCGCGCAACAGCCGGTAGCTGCCGCCATAGAGCTGGAGCGAGGCGATGAGTTCGTCGCCGGACTTGAGCACGGAGAGCAGCGCGCTCGAAATCGCCGCCATGCCCGATGCCGTCACCACCGCCGCTTCCGCGCCTTCCAGCGCAGCGACTTTTTCTTCCGCTACTGTCAGCGTGGGATTGCCGTAGCGCGTGTAAATGTAGGCCTTGCTGCGGCCTTCTGCCCAACGCTTCATTTCCGCGGTGCTGGAAAACGTGAAGGTAGAGCTGCGCGTGATTGGAGTGGTGACTGGAGCGCCGATGCCGTGCTTTTCCTCGCCGGCGTGAATCGCGCGCGTGGCTGTGCGCCACGTGTCCCGCTTGTGTTTTTTCATAGAGAGCTATTAGCGCAGAGCCGCAGCCATGCAACAAGCACCAATTTGGCCGACCGGCTCGCTGCGCTAGGCTTCTTCTTCCTCGACAATCCCGGCGCGCGCCGCCTTGGCCGCTGCGATGATTTTCTCGGCCTGTTCATTCGGCACAAAATCGTAGTGATCGAATTCCATTGAGTAGCTCGCGCGCCCTTGCGTCATGGAGATCAAATCGTTCGCGTAACTGAGCATTTCCGCGAGCGGCACCTTCGCCTTGACCACCACGCTGGACCCTCGCGATTCGCTGCCGCTGATGCGACCGCGCCGCGAGCTCAGGTCACCCATAATGTCTCCGGAGTACTGATCAGGCGCGTACACTTCCACGTTCATGATGGGCTCAAGCAACGCCGGTTTGGCCTGCTTCATGCACTCCTTAAAGGCCAGCGAGCCAGCGATTTTGAAGGCCATGTCCGACGAGTCCACATCGTGATATTTCCCGTCGTACACGCTTGCTCTGAAATCCACCACCGGGAAGCCCGCCAGGTAGCCGCGCTCCGCGGAATCTCGGATGCCTTTCTCCACCGACGGAATCCAGTTCTTGGGGATGGCGCCGCCGAAGATGTCGTTGACGAACTCAAAGCCGCTGCCGCGGACAAGCGGCTCCATCTTGATGCGGCACACGCCGAACTGTCCGTGGCCGCCGGTCTGCTTTTTGTGTTTTCCTTCCGCGTCGGCCTTGCCGCGGATGGTTTCGCGGTAGGGCACCTTGGGCGGCTTTAGCGTGACGTCCACATGAAATCGCTTATGTAGCTTGGCCACCACTACTTCAATGTGCTGCTGGCCTGAGCCCGCCAGCAGGAACTCCTTGGTCTGCTGGTCGCGGGAGAAGCGCAGCGCCAGGTCTTCTTCGAGCAACTTGTGGATGGCTGTGCCGATCTTGTCTTCGTCGGCGCGGGATTTAGGCTCGATTGCAAACGTAATGGAAGGCTCGGGAATACGCGCAGGCGGATAGTAGATGGTGGCTGCCTTGTCGCCCAGCGTGTCGCCGGTGAGCGTTTCCTTCAGCTTGGCGATGGCGCCGATATCGCCGGCGTTGAGCACCGTCACCTCAGTGCCTGTCTTGCCCTGCATTACTTGTACGTGTTGCAGGCGCTCCGGCGTGTTGCGATTGAAGTTCGCAATTGTCGCATCATTTTTCAACGCGCCGGACATCACTTTGAAGTAGTTGATGCGCCCGGCAAACGGATCGGCAATCGTCTTGAAGACGAAAACGGAGAGCGGCTCATTCGTGCTGATCGTTCTCTCCACCGGGTTGCCCTTGCGGTCCGCTTCCGTAAACCCGGCCGCTTCTCCGCGCTCGGCAGGTGAAGGCATGAAATCAACAATGAAATTCAGTATGGTGTCGCTGCCGATGTTGTGCAGGGCAGAGCTGAGCAGCACTGGATGCAGCCGCTTGGCCAGGACAGCCAGGCGCAATCCCTTTGACAGGTCTTCCACCGGCAGCGTGCCTTCGGAGAAAAACTCTTCCATCAGCGCGTCGTCGCCCTCGGCGACCAGCTCGACTAGCTTTTCGTGCGCCGCCTTGGCCGATTCTGCCAGGTCCGCAGGAATCTCTTCGATGTTCGCCTTGCCATCGCCGTCGGACTTATAGACCAGCGCCTTCATGGTCACCAGGTCCACCACGCCACGAAAACTCTTCTCCTGCCCGATGGGCAAATGGATCGGTACCGCAATTCGTCCGAACACCGCCTCGACCGAAGCCATGGCGCGTTCGAAGCTGGCGAGCTCGCGGTCCATCCAATTGATAACAAACGCGCGCGGAATGTCGTACTCGGTGCAGTAGTCCCACACTTTCTCGGTGACCACCTGCACGCCAGCCACGGCGTCAATCAGGATCAATGCGCTGTCCGCGGCCGCGAGCGACGCCTTCGTTTCATTGATAAACGTGCTGTAACCCGGCGTATCGAGGAAATTGATTTTTGTTTTCTCAGGCTTGTTAGCGGGTGCCCACTCGGCGTATGCCAGTCCAGTCTGGATAGTGATCTTTCGCGCGATCTCTTCTTCATCCCAGTCGGTCACTGTGTTTCCTTCGGTGACTTTTCCCAGCCGGTTGGTCATCCCGGCGGTGAAAAGTAACGACGACACCAGCTGGGTCTTCCCGGTGTCGCCGTGGCCTACAATGCCGATGTTGCGGATGAAATCCGTGTTGTAAGTCTTCATGATTCCCCCGTGTCCGTGGTGGCGGACAATCCCTGCAATGGCGCGGCAATAAGGTCTAGAGGCCCCGGAAGGACGGAAAGCCCCCGGTCGAAACCTCGGATGCTAGCACAGCGGTATCAGCTTGTTCAATGCGGGCGAACCAGTGAAAACCGGAGTTCGGAGAGTGGAGGCGCTTCCTAGACTGCCGTGACGATCGAGCCGTCCGGCGCAACGTACCCGTAGGCCATGTGCGGAGTGTTGAATGCAAACCCGGGGTGGCCGTTGCGATCGAGCAGAATTAATCCTCCGGCACCCTTTGCGCGCCGAGCAAGCAATTGCACAGCAGCCTCGGCAGCCTCCTGCGCATTCGCGCCGGAGCGCAGGTCATCCGCAGCGCTCTTTGCCAGGACAACTTTCATGATCGCTTCGCCCCAACCAGTACAGGAGACTCCGCCGGCCTCGATATCCGCATAGCAGCCACAGCCAATCAGCGGCGAATCTCCCACGCGGCCAGGCAGCTTGCAGCAGGTTCCACCGGTGGATGTGCCGGCGACGATGCGGCCTTGCATATCGAGCGCGACGGCGCCCACCGTGCCGTGCTGCGGACTGAAGTGGAACTCTGAAAGGTGGTCGCCCTGAATGCACTTTGCCCAAGCCTTTTTCTCGCGCTCGCAAATCAATTCTTCCGGCGGGCAAAGCGGCAGGCCCGCAGCGGCGGCAAATTGCTCTGCTCCGGTGCCGACCAACATCATATGCTCGCAGGACTCCATCACTTTTCGTGCAAGCCGAATCGGATTCCGCACGCGCTCGACCGACGCTACCGCGCCGGCGTTGAGCGTGGCACCGTCCATGATGATGGCGTCGAGCTCCACGCGCCCGTCGCGGTTCAGATGTGAGCCGAAGCCCGCGTCGAACGTCGGGTCCTCTTCCAGTACGACGATGGCTGCCTCCACTGCATCCACCGCCGCCCCTCCACGCTGCAATATCGCCCAGCCGGTTTCGAGCGCGCGCCGGCACCCCGCCAGGCACGCGGCAACGGCTTCGTCAGGAATTATCCAGGCGCCGCCGTGGACAATCAGAGATGGCTTAGCAGAGTTGGGCACAGGGAATTCGCTTTCCGATGAGGGAGGGCATCGAGAGTGGCTTCCGTTTCAGCCGCCGCGGCGGGAGAGCCAGACCATCGCTAGTCCTAAGGTCAACAGCATGGGCGCTGCGATAAACGCCAGGAGCATGCCAATCACCATCCGCAGCGTGTGCTTGCGCTCCATTCGTATTCGCGCCGGCGTCACCGGCATGTGTTGCGCCGTGCCTCGCACAGACAGTCTCAGCAGCCGGAAGTATTCTTCCAGCCAGAAAAGGAACTCCTCCCGGGCCTGCCACAGCATGTGCAGTCCAGCGAAAAAAAGAATGATGCCGGTGAGTCCCAACAATTCCCACACTGTTGTCGCATTCATGGTCTTGCTCTAATGGCCGCTGCCGCGCTGCGGGACGGCCACGCCGGGTACGAGGTTCTCCCCGCCCTCCGGGGTAGCGGCGCGCGTCGTGCTTTCCAATGCCGCGGTCTCCTGCGGTTTGGATGATGTCGTTTCGGGGGCGGTGACCGGAACGACCTCCACGAAATGTCCGGCCTTCGCCTCCCGCCAGGTATGTACGATCCGATGGATTACGGTAATGTTCGGACCGATGGCCAGCAGCCACAGCGCCGGCGCCATTTTGTTGGACAGCGCGCCGATGATAAGAAGCACAATGCGCTCCGGGCGCTCGAAGAAGCCAGCCTTGCACTCCGGGATCAGCGATTCTGCGCGCGCCCGCGCATAGCTGACCATTACCGAGCCGGCCATTGCTACGCCCACTAATACGGCGTATCGGAAACGGTTCACGCTAGCGTAATAAATCAGCAAGCCGAAATAGAGACCCACATCGGAGTAGCGGTCGATAACGGAATCGAAATAGGCGCCGAATTTTGTCACGCGGCCCTGCGCACGCGCCACCCGCCCGTCCACCATGTCGAACAGTCCGGCCAGAATCATCACGCCGCCGGCAGCAGGGAAGCGTCCTTTGGCGAACAAATACGCCGCCACGATGTTGATGACCAGACCGAGAAATGTCAGGAAATTCGGCTCGACACCCGTAGCCGCCAGCGCGTGGACAATCTTGTAGAGCACCCACCGCAAGGCCTCGCCGATTTTCCGTGTCACCATTTGATTAGATGGGCGGGCGCGAATTACTTCGCCAAATACCCGCCGTTACGCTTCCTCGTGGATCGTTCGCAGTCGCACGACTTCAAATTCCTTACTTCCTGCCGGCGTCTGCACTTTAATTTCGTCGCCTACGCGCCGCCCCAGCAGCGCCTTGCCGATCGGCGACGAGGTCGAAATCAGCCCATGGGCGGCGTCGGCTTCCTCTGGTGTCACCAGCTTATACTCTACTTCCGCGGATTTTTGCAGGTCGAGCAGGCAAACGCGCGAGCCGTAGCCCGCCCGGTCGGTCGGCAGGTTGTCCAGGTTCAGCATGGACACATCACCCAGCCGTTTTTTGAGCTGCCCCAGCCGCGCTGACAAGTAGCTCTGCCGCTCTTTGGCGTACTTGTATTCCGCGTTTTCGGAAAGATCGCCGTGCGCCCGTGCTTTCATCAGTTCCTTGGGCAGCTCGAGGTTCAACTCATGCTCGACGGTCCTCACCTCTTCCTCAAGCTTCTTCCGAATTTTTGCGACCGCATCGCTCATGAATTGCTCTTGCTGCTCACAGATTGATGATGAACTGCATTTGCCCGTGTTCGCCGGGCAACACACTACCCCTCGCGGCGATTCCCCTTATTCTAGGTTTCGGAACCCCGCATCCTGCGGAACGCCTGAATTATAGAGGATTCTTCTCGGACGGCGCAATGCGCGCGATTCAACAACCAACAGTGAGAATGATACACTGCAGCAGTCAAATGGAAATGGCGGAGAGGGGGGGATTCTCTTTCAGCCTTCTTGCTAACTTCCTCATCCGCCACGATTTAAGCCTATCTACCAATTATTCCTAGACTTAGCTGCATTCCATTAGGTCTATTGAAACCGGCCTAGTCTCGCTGGTGCGGTCCAGACATAGACACCAAATAGACACCAAACTGCTGTTCTCGCCGGACCGGACGCTAGCACACTACAGGCGCCTGCGCTCTGGTGAAGCGCCACCCGACGGTTCCGGTCAGCCGCATCATTGCAGGTTTCACCCTCGGTTCAGCCGTGCACTGCAACGCTGATGCCCTGGTCTAGAAGAAAAAAAGAGGAGTGCCAATTAGGTGGGGCTTGCTCATCCCCACTTCTCTAGAACCATTTCGAGATACCTTTCTACAGGACCTCTTGCCAACCGAGCATGAGCAAACTGGTTCGTATAGCTCCGAAGGCAGCCGTCGCAACTCGTATTCTCGTCGCAGCCGCAGAGACCACTCACCTTGCGGCGAGCTTCCTCCAAGCACTCGCGCAAGGTGGATGCATTTTCAAGCAGAGCGACTAGGCCTGCTCCGCCAGGAACATTGTCGTAAAGGACGATTTCCGGAAATTCACTTCCTGGCTGGGGGTGTTTCACGGTCACGCTCAGGTCGCTTGGCGGAACTTGGAGCACTTCCGCCGTTCCCTCCAGCAGCGCGTATGCGACAGAGTATGCAAACCATACGAGACTATCGAAGGCTACCGGCAGTTTATGAAACTGAAGTCGCAGCACGTCAGTAAGGAACTCATGCCCAAGTGCCACGCGGTCGAGTGTGCCACGGCACTCGCGCCCGAATGACGTCTGATGCGTTTTGGTAAGTTTTTTTGGCAACGGTACTGGCCCGACGCCACATTCGCGACAGATATGAAATCCTTGCCCTTTGCGTCCTTCACAGAGGACCACAAGGTATCCCGGAGAAGCCCTCATTAGTGAGACAAGCCCGCCGATGTCGAGCGTTTCGGAGTTGTCTGCTTGCGAGCGGGAGAAGTAAGGGCGAGTTGTGTAGACTTTCGCCGGCCTTGAGGAGGGATCTTCGGGGGGCTTGCGGTCAGTTACAAACCCAAAAATTGGGTCAATATATCTTCCTCTAGTCGCTTTCTCACAGCACGGAGAGGGTGGTGCTGTGACACCGTCGACCCAGGAGTAAAAGGTGCCGTGTCGCGTGCACTTACTGTATTCTCGCCGATCCCACTCTCGGCCAATGACCTTCTTTAAGCCGTATGAAGTCCACAGTTTCTTGTTGGCGACTATCTTGCTGCCCGGGGCAAATTCAGCCACAGCAATTGCTAGGTCACGCTGGAGCGAAACGTTTGAAGCGTCAGCTGGGCCAACATTTCGGTTGGTCCTGTACAGTTCAAGCTCAACGACATCGACCGGGAAGCCATATTTTGGAATCGCGGCCTTTCGAGAAAGAAATGAAATCACGTCCTCGTTTGCTATCGTTGCTGCCCGGTCTCTAGCCCAAGCCGCGTCTCCGTATCTCCCGGACTCGGCATACTGCCGTTCCAATTTGGAGACTTCTACGTAATCGCTAGAGACCTCGGCCTCGGCGCGAGCGAGTCGGCTTTCCGTTCCTGCGATTGCACCGACCCAGCTTCCGTCGTTCACTCCTATCCTTTCCGCGATTGCCTCTGGGACAATTTCTCGAAGAATTCTTTCAATTCTGGACTGGTTTTCCTTCAAGAATGTCGACAGATGTAGCACCCCACAGGGAGCGGTGAGGTCAGCGCAGAAGATCCTGACATCACCGAAGCGGGCTCGGTAGGTGAGACTGCGAAAGAAGAGAGATAACGCAACCGCAGCGACGTGTCGCAAGACAATCTTTTCGTTCGTCACATGGAGGACAGGCGGTCTGGTCTTGCCACCAAGCATCCGAGAAGGCGAAACGAAGTGGTCTAAGTCATGCGGCCTCCTTCGACAATAGGTGACGGCGAATCCGGGATGGCCCGGACGACGGCCCGCACGACCGACGCGCTGGGCATAGTTAAAGGGCTCGGGGGGAACGTTTCGAAGGAAAATCGTATCGAGGTCTCCAAGGTCAACACCCAATTCGAATGTCGTCGAACAACTCAATAAGTGGATTTGTCCTGCCTCAAATGCGGCCTGGAATTCCCTAGCTTTCTCCTTATCGATTTGTGCGGTGTGCTCTTCTGCTCTCAAGGTAGGTGGCATT
>Ga0080064_1001863_pt1 | contig 39307 bp, 35 predicted proteins | sample Subgrocontami54m_FD_69260 | JGI IMG/M metagenome (GOLD analysis project Ga0080064, IMG submission 69260) | Subsurface groundwater microbial communities from S. Glens Falls, New York, USA - GMW46 contaminated, 5.4 m (SPADES assembly) (version 2) ...
GAGGCTGAAGAGGATCAGCGGTTCCACGACGCCGGAGAGCGACGCGATCTTCCTGCGCAGCGAAGTCTTTGGTCCGAGCGGACCGAGGAGGGGATTGCGCAGGCAAAGGAGAACGACCGTGATGAGAAACAGCGCAGTCAGGATCAACCCGGGAACCAGGCTCGCGAGAAACAGCCTCAGCAGCGACTGCTCGGTCTGAACGGCGATCACGATCAGCACGACGCTCGGCGGAATGACGACGCCGAGCGTGCCGCCCACCGCCACCGCCCCGGCGCTGAGCGCGGGGTCGTAGCGGAAGCGCTTCATCTCGGGCAGCGCGATCGTTCCCATGGTCGCCGTGGTCGCCGAGTTCGATCCGCAGATCGCGGAGAATCCGGCGCACGCCGCGATGGTCGTTCCCGCCAGCCCGCCCGGAAGGTGTCCGACCCAGGTGTAGGCCGCGTTGTACAGGCGTTCGGTCATCCCGGCGCGGTAGGCGAACTGTCCCATCAGCACGAATAGCGGCACCACGCTCAGGCCGTAGGAAGAGAACTGCTCCCACACGTTGGTGGCGAGCAGATGCGTGGCCGCGCCGGTGGAAATCAGGTACGCGTTGCCGAGCACGCCGGCGAGCAGCATCGCAAAGGCGATCGGCATGCCGACCAGCATGAAGCCGAACATCACCGCGAGGCCCAGCGCCGCCACCCAGATCGGGTCCATGTCGCGCTTCGCTGCCGCCGGCGGATCTAGTTCGGCCCCTGCGAGCCGCGCACCAGGCGGTGCGCGCAACGCAGGAAGTCCACGAGCAGGGCGAGCGTGAGTCCGCCCGCCCCGATCGCGACCAGGTAGACCCAGGGATAGACGATCGCCTTCAGCGTCTCCGACAGCGAGCCGCTTTCCTCGAGGACCATGCCGTAGTTCGCGACGAACACGGCGACGGCCGCGAAGAGCAGGAGCGCGCAGAGGCTGGTCGCCGTCTCGACCCCGCTGCGCAGCCGGCCCTCGAGGCGCGCGACGAGCAGATCGATCGACACGTGGCCGCGATGCAGCTGCGTGTAGCCCAGTGCGAGCGCCATCGCCGCGGCGGAAAGCCACCCGATGACTTCATAGGAACCGGCGACTGGTCGTCCGAGCGAACGCAGCACCATGTCGGCTACGGTGAACAGCATCGCAGCCACGAGCGTCAGCCCGGCCGCCCAGGCGAGGCCGCGATTCAGGAACGCGCTCGTTTTTTCAAGCCAATGCATGACAGTCGCAAACTGCGCCCGGAAACCTGCGGACCGTGGCCCGCAGGGGGTTCCGGGAAGTGCAGCCCGGAAGATCGCTTACTTCGAGAACTGGTCGCGCAATTCGCGCGCGCGGGCGAGGTACTTCGCCGCGGGCAGCCCCTTCGCGCTCATCTCCTTGAGCCAATCGTCCTCGAGCGGCTTGAGCCGCGCATCCCATTGCGCGCGCTCGCCCGGCGCGAGCTGGACGACCTTCAGGCCGTGTTCCTTCTTCGCCCAGTCGAGCGCGGCGCCGACGTTCTCCTGATCGTGGTAGTGACCGGTCCACACCGCCATCTCGGGCGCCAGACCGTCGATCACTTTCTGCACCTCAGGCGGTAGCTTGGCCCATCGCTTGGCGTCCATCACGGCCGCGAACGTGACCACGACCGTCGGATAGTCGGTGACGAACTTGAGCGCGCCGGCGAGTTTGAAGTCCTTGAGCACTTCGCGCGAGGTCATGGTGCCGTCGATGACCCGGGTCTGCACGGACTGCGGCACTTCGGGCATCGGCATGCCGACGGGCGCCGCGCCGAGCGCCTGCAGCACCGGCACGCCGGTGCCCGCCGCGCGCAGCTTCATCCCCTTCAGCTCCGCGAGCGAACTCACCGCCGCGCGCGACTGGATGTATCCGGGTTCGGTCGTGAACATCGCGATCAGCCTGAACTCCTCGAATTCCTTGGGCTTGAACTCCTGCGTCAGCGCCCAAAGCGTGCGGCTGGCGACGGTGGCGTCGCGGAAACCCAGCGGCAGCGACATCCCCGATGTGAGCGGGAAACGCCCCGGGTCATACGAAGGCGCGCCCAGGCCGATGTCTGCGACGCCCTTGGTGACGCCGTCGTACATTTCCCTTGCGCCGAGGAGCGTGCTGCCCGGGAAGGTCTTTACCGCGACCTTGCCGCCGGTTTTCTTTGCGACCTCCGAAGCCCAGTGGTCCATCTGTTTGCCCGGAAAGGTTCCCGCGGGTGCGAAAAACGCGTAAGTCAGATTGATGTCGGCGGCATAGATGCAGGCCGGCGCAGCGAGCAGTGGCAGGGCAATGGCAAACGCGCCTGCGGCCCGCCGAATGGACGGTGAATGAATCATGACTCTCCTCCTGGGATCGATGAAATGGCACGCGAAGCATACCCCTAACTGCGTCATGGGGCACCCGGAGCGCCGGCGACCCGTGGTCCGCCGGGGGCGCGGGCGATGGAAAATGGCCGCCGTCTTGCGTACAGTAGGCCAATTCCTTTCCGACGGACGAATCGAGCGGTGAAGACCAGGCATGCCGCAACGGGCGCCGGCTCTCCCGGTTCAGGGCGGGCGGCATGACGAGCCGCGTATTCCATCGCGATCCGCGCCATGCGTATCCGGTCGCGGTGCGCGGCGAGGGTGCCTACGTGATCGATCGCGAAGGCAAGCGTTACCTCGACGCCTCGGGTGGCGCGGCGGTTTCCTGCCTCGGCCATTCGGACGCCGCGGTGGTGAAGGCGATCCAGGATCAGCTCGCGAAACTGCCGTTTGCGCATACCTCGTTCTTTTCCAACGAGCCGATGGAGGCGCTCGCCGATGCGCTCGTCGCGCGCGCACCCGAATCGCTTGAAAAGGCGTATTTCGTCTCGGGCGGCTCGGAGGCCATCGAAGCCTCGCTCAAGCTCGCGCGCCAGTACTTCGTAGAGAAGGGCGAACCGCAGCGCCGCCACCTGATCGCGCGCAGGCAGTCCTACCACGGCAACACGCTCGGGGCGCTCGCAGTCGGCGGCAACGCCTGGCGCCGCCGACAGTTCGAGCCGCTGCTCATCGAGGCGACGCACGTTTCACCGTGCTACGCCTATCGCGGCCGGCAGACGGGCGATTCCGACGACAATTACGCGGGGCGGCTTGCGGCCGAACTCGAGACCGAGATCCAGCGCCTGGGCGGCGATCGCGTGATGGCCTTCGTCGCCGAAACGGTGGCCGGCGCGACGCTCGGTGCCGTGCCGCCGGTGGCGGGATACTTCAAGCGCATCCGCGAAGTCTGCGACCGCTACGGCGTGCTGCTGATTCTCGACGAGGTGATGTGCGGCATGGGCCGCTGCGGCACGCTCTGGGCGTTCGAGCAGGAAGGCATCGTCCCGGACCTCGTCACCATCGCCAAGGGCTTGGGCGCGGGGTACCAGCCGATCGGCGCAGTGCTGGTCGCGAAGCGCATCTTCGAGGCGATCGCGGGCGGCAGCGGATTCTTTCAGCACGGTCACACCTATCTCGGGCACGCGGCGGCCTGTGCCGGCGCGCTGGCGGTGCAGGAGCGGCTGCACGCGGGCGGCCTGCTGGCACGCGTGGCGCCGCTCGGTGCGCAGCTCGAAGCGCGCCTGCGTGCGGCGTTCGGCGCGCATCCGAACGTCGGCGACATTCGCGGCCGGGGACTTTTCTGGGGCCTGGAACTGGTCGAGGATCGCACCACCAAGGCGCCGTTCGATCCGAAGCTTCGCCTGCATGCGCGCGTCAAGCGGGCGGGCATGGCCGCAGGACTGATGTGCTATCCGATGGGCGGCACGCTCGACGGCACGCGAGGCGACCATGTACTGATCGCGCCGCCGTTCATCGCAGAAGAAGCCCAACTGGACGAACTGGTGGAAAAACTGGGGCGCGCGTTCGGCGCGGCGTTGGCCGCCGCGCACGCATAGAAAACGAGCCGTACTGTGCTAGGTTAGTTACTTCACCGAGGAGAAAACCATGAAACGCCAATCGATCATCGCCGCGGCGCTTGCCGCGCTCGGCATTCTTGCTGCCGCGCCGGCAGCGCAGGCGCAGCAGAAATTCGTCACCATCGGCACCGGGGGCGTCACCGGGGTCTACTACGCCGCAGGCGGGGCGATCTGCCGCCTGGTCAACAAGGATCGCGCCAAGCATGGCATCCGCTGCTCGGTGGAGTCCACCGGCGGCTCGGTGTTCAACATCAATACCATCAAGGCGGGCGAGCTCGACATGGGCGTGGCGCAGTCGGACGTGCACTACAACGCCGCCAAGGGGCTGGGCGTGTTCCAGAAGGACGGCCCCTTCAACGAACTGCGGGCGGTGTTCGCGCTGCACCCCGAGCCGGTCACGGTGGTGGCGCGCAAGGAGATGAACGCAAAGAGCTTCGTGGACTTCAAGGGCAAGCGCTTCAACGTCGGCAACCCGGGATCGGGCACGCGCGCTTCGCTCGAGGAACTGATCGGCACGATGGGCTGGAAGCTCTCGGATTTCGCGCTGGCTTCCGAGTTGAAGGCCGACGAGCACGGTCCTGCGCTCTGCGACGGCAAGATCGACGGCTTTTTCTATCTCGTCGGTCATCCGTCTGCGAACATCCAGGACCCGACCACGGTGTGCGGCGCGAAACTCATTTCGGTGACCGGGCCCGCGGTCGAGAAGCTGGTCAAGGAAAAGCCCTATTACGCCAAGGCGACGATTCCTGGCGGGCTGTATCCGAACAACCCGCAGGCGACCGAAACCTACGGCGTGCTCGCGACCTTCGTCTCCTCGTCCAAAGTGCCGGCGGACACCATCTACGCGGTCGTGAAGGGAGTGTTCGACAACTTCGACGAATTCAAGAAGCTGCATCCGGCGCTCGCCGTGCTCAATCCGCAGCAGATGATCTCGGACGGGCTGTCGGCGCCGCTGCACGACGGCGCGGTGAAGTACTACAAGGAGAAGGGCTGGATGAAGTGAGCCGCGCGCGCGGCTGAACGAGCTGGGGCGGAGCGCAGGCTTCGCCCCTTTTTGTTCCTGGGGAGAACGCATGGCCACTCCGGGCAGGGGACCGAACCCCGACCTGCAGCAACTGGTCGCCGCCGCCGACACCGGTGGGCGCGCGGCGGCGGGTTTCGCCGGCAAACTCGTGTTCGCGCTCGCGCTGGCGTGGTCGCTGTTCCAGCTCTGGTACGCATCGCCCTTGCCCTTCGTGCTCGCCTGGGGCGTTCTGAACGACACCGAGGCGCGCTCGCTGCACCTGGGGATCGCGCTGCTGCTCGGATTCCTGTGTTTCCCGATGCTCAGGCGCCAGAGCGAGCACATCCCGGCGTTCGACTGGGTACTGGGACTCGCCGGCGCGCTCGCCGGGAGCTATTTCCTGATCTTCTACGCGGATCTCGCGACGCGCCCCGGACGCCCCATCCTGCAGGACATCGTCATTGCAAGCGCGGGACTGGTGCTGCTCCTGGAAGCCACCCGGCGCGCGGTCGGGTTGCCGATGACCGTTCTCGCGATCCTGTTCATCGGCTACATCCTGCTCGGGCAGCAACTGCCCGACGTGATTGCGCACAAGGGCGCTTCCTGGGAACGGATGCTCTCGCACCAGTGGCTCACCACCGAGGGCGTCTATGGCGTCGCGCTCGGAGTCTCGGTCGGCTACATCTTCATCTTCGTGCTCTTCGGCACGCTGCTCGATCGCGCCGGCGCCGGCAATTACATGATGCAGGTGTCGTTCGCCATGCTCGGGCACCTGCGCGGCGGTCCCGCCAAGGTTGCGGTGGTGTCCTCCGCGCTGAACGGCCTGATTTCCGGATCGTCGGTCTCCAACGTCGTCTCGGGCGGCATATTCACCATCCCGCTCATGAGCAAGGCGGGCTACGGCGGCGTGAAGGCCGGCGCGATCGAAACCGCCTCCTCGGTAAACGGGCAGATCATGCCGCCGGTGATGGGCGCTGCGGCCTTCCTCATGGTCGAGTACGTCGGCATCCCGTACACCGACGTCGTCAAGCACGCCTTCCTGCCGGCGGTGATTTCCTACATCGCGTTGTTCTATATCGTGCACCTGGAGGCGCTCAAGCTCGGGCTCGAGCCCACCGCGCAGGCGCGGAGCCGCACGCTGCCGCAGACGCTGCTCGCCTGGGGGCTCGGCGTCTCCGGAACGATCGCAGTGTGCGGCGCGATCTACCTGGTTGCCGAGGGCGCGAAAGCCCTCTTCGGCGGCGCTGCGCCCTCGGTGCTCGGAGCGCTTCTTGCGGCGCTATACGTCTACTCGGTTTACGTCGCCGCGAAGTGTCCCGACCTGCCGCCCGACATCGACGTCGACAACCCGATCCTGCCCGACACCTGGCCTACGGTGAAGGCGGGGCTGCACTTCCTCATCCCGATCGGCGTGCTGATCTGGTGCCTGATGATCGAGGAACTTTCGCCCTCGCTCTCTGCGTTCTGGGCGACTGCGAGCCTCATTACGCTCATGGCGACGCAGCGGCCGCTGACAGCGCTGTTTCGCGGCGAAGGCGCGCTGGGCGTGCAGGCTGTGCGCGGCCTGGGCGATATCGTCGGCGGGCTCAGCGACGGCGCGCGCAACATGATCGGCATCGCCGTCGCCACCGGCACCGCGGGCATCATCGTCGGCGGCATCACGCTCACGGGCCTCGGACTGCGCATGACCGACTTCGTCGAAGTCGTGTCGCAGGGCAACGTGTTCGTGATGCTGCTGTTCACAGCGTTCGTGTGCCTCGTGCTCGGCCTGGGCGTGCCGACGACCGCCAACTACATCCTGGTCGCCACGCTCATGGCGCCGGTGATCGTCGAACTCGGGGCGCAGTCGGGCCTGGTCATCCCGCTCATCGCGGTGCACCTGTTCGTTTTCTACTACGGGATCATGGGCGACATCACGCCGCCGGTGGGGCTGGCGAGTTTCGCCGCCGCCGCGATCTCGGGCGAGGACGCGATCCAGACCGGCATCCAGGGCTCGCTCTATGCGCTGCGCACGGTGGTGCTGCCCTTCGTGTTCGTGTTCAACCCGATGCTGCTGCTGATCGACGTGCGCGGCTGGTTCGAGATTCTGCTGGTGGCGGGCGCCGCGATCGTCGCCTCGCTCGCCTTCGCAGCGGCGACGCTCGGCTGGTTCCGAACGCGCTGCAAGTGGTGGGAAATCGTGCTGCTGCTCGCCGGTACCTTCGGGCTGTTTCGACCCGACTTCTTCATGGACCGGCTCTACGCGCCCTACGCCGAGGTCCCGGCGAAGACGATCTTCGAAGTCGCGCGCGAACTGCCGCAGAACGAGCGTCTGGTGCTCGTCATCGCGGGCAGCAACATCGAGGGCGACGAGGTGCGCAAGACCGTGGCGGTGCAGCTCGCCAAGCCGGGGGAGGGGCGCCAGCGCCTCGCCGAAGCCGGCCTCAGCGTCAGCGCGCTGGGCGCCGAGGTGCAGGTCAGCGCGGTGCGCTTTGGCAGCCGGGCGAAGAAATCCGGCTTCGAGCAGGGCTTCAAGGTGGCCGCGGTCAAGGTACCGACCGACCGGCCTTCCGAGCACTGGGTCTATCTGCCCGCGCTCGCGCTCATCCTGCTGGTGTGGTTCCTGCAGCGCGCCCGCGTTCAGCGCGAGCCGATCGGCAGGTAGTCGCGCGGCTCCGGGCCGTTGTACAGCGTGAGCGGCCGGATCAGGATGTTGTTCTCCATCTGCTCGATCACCGACACCGCCCAGCCGGGCACGCGGCCGATCGCAAAGATCGGCACGAAGAGGTCCGCCGGAATGCCGTTGAGGTAGTACACGACGCCGGCGTAGAAATCGACGTTCACGTTGACGCCGTGGCGCGCGTAGGGCTTCATCGCCTCGACCAGCGCTTCCAGGATCTGGTACCACTGCGGCTGACCCATCTCGCGGGATAGTTTTTCCACGCCGGCGCGCATGTGGCGCGCGCGTGGGTCCTCGGCGCGATAGACGCGGTGCCCGAAGCCCATGATCGGCTCCTTCGCCGCGCGCTTTGCCTTCACGTACCCGGCGGCCTTCGCGGCGTCGCCGATTTCCTTCGCCATGTGCATCACGTTCTCGGCTGCGCCCCCGTGCGCGGGGCCGGAGAGCGCGGCGATCGCCGCCGTGATCGCGGCGTGCAGGTTGGCTTCGGTGCCGGCGACCACGCGAGCGGTGAACGACGAGGCGTTCGAACCGTGCTCGGCGTGCAGGATCATGTCGGTGTCCATGAGCTTCGCGGCATCGGCGCTCGGCGCCTTGCCCTTGAGCATTCGGAGAAAATTCGCGGCGTGGCCGAGCTCGGGGTCGGGCGCGACCGGATCGCGGCCGTTGCGGATCTGCTCGTGCGCCGCGACGATCATCGGCACCTGGGAGGTCAGGCGGACGCTCTTGCGTAGCGTCGCTGCGGGGGAATTGTCGGCGACTTCCGGATCGAAGGCGCCGAGCGCAGACACCGCGGTGCGCAGCACGTCCATGGGATGGCCGCGCTGCACCCTGCGGATGATGTCGAGGATCTCCTCGGGCAGGCGGCGCGCGGCGCGCAGTTCCGCATCGAACGCGGTCAACTGCGCCGCAGTGGGCAGTTCGCCGTGCAGCAGGAGGTAACACGTCTCTTCGAAGCTCGAATGCTGCGCGAGATCGTGGATCGAGTAGCCGCGGTAGCGCAATTCGCCCGCGCGGCCGTCGATGAAGCAGACCTTCGAGCGGTCGAGATAGACATCCTTCAGTCCGCGGCGGATCTGGATCCCATCATTTCCTTCAGTCATGACTTGCCCTTTCGCAAAACTCGCGCCTGTGGTCGAACTCGATCGCGGGCGGCCGGCTGCTCGACTCTGTTGCGGAATGGATTCACGACGCGCAGCGCATCGTCGATCAGCAAACCGTGGTGGAGATCCTCGGAGTACAGCGTGCCCGCGCGGGCCGCAAGCGCCGCGGCGACGATTTGGCTGTCGAAGAACCCCAGGCGATACCTTTCCCTCACGCGAAACGCGTCCAGCACGATCGCGGTCGTAACCGGAATGACATCGCAGCGCCGCGCCAGTTCCGCGACGCGAGCGTGCACTTCGACCCCGTCCATCATGAACTTTCGCAGCAGTACGTTGGCAATTTCGCCCAGCACCTGCGTGCTGACGACGGCACCCGGCAGGTCGGCGAGCGCGCGCGCTCGCTCGCGTCGTGCATGATCCGTCGCCGAGTGCGCGTACACGAGCACGTTCGAATCGAGAAAGACACGCAGCGCAGGCGCCACACGCAAGCCTTCTTCAGCGTAGGTTCGCGTCCTCGCGGTCGAACTGGAATCCGCGGGTATCGAGCACCGCCGGCGACCAGGCGACCTTCCGGCGCCGAGCGACGAGCTTGCCGTATTCCGCTTCCGAGAGCACGCGCGCAACCGGCTTGCCGCGCCGCGTCACCGTGATGGTTGCGCCGCGCTCGGCAGCTTCGATGACGGAGGAAAAATGATCCTTCGCTTCGGCGATCGAGACCTGCTTGTCCATCGGAATCACCAGTTGGCCATGGAGATGGCCATATTATGGCAGCCCCGGGACGACTCGAACAGGCTTAGTGCGCGACGGGCGTACCGCGGTCGAACGCTTCAGCCGGGAAGTACTTCGCCAGGCGGTCGTCGGCGGTGCGCGCGTGCGCCTCCATGCCCTCGAGCCGGGAGATGCGCGCCGCGACCTGGCCGAGTTCCCGGTTCGCCTCGCGCGTCATCCGCTGCCAGGTCACCGTCTTGATGAACTTGTGCACCGAAAGCCCGCCGGAGTAGCGCGCCGCGCCCTTGGTCGGCAGGATGTGGTTCGGCCCGGAAGCCTTGTCGCCGTAGGCCACCGTGGTTTCCTCGCCGAGGAACAGCGAGCCGTAGCAGGTCAGCCTTGCGAGCCACCAGTCGAGGTCGCGCGCGTGCACTTCGAGGTGCTCGGAGGCGTAGCGATCGGAGATGCCCGCGATGTCCTCCCGCGTCTCGCCAAGGATGACTTCGCCGTAGTCGCGCCATGCCGCGGCGGCGGCTTCGCGTGCCGTGGGTGGCAGCGCCGCGATCAGCGGCGGTACGCGCCGCATCACGTCTTCGGCGAGCGAGCGCGAGGTCGTGAACAGCCAGGCCGGCGACTCGTGCCCATGCTCGGCCTGACCTACGAGGTCGGAGGCGACGAGCGCGGGATCTGCGGAATCGTCGGCGATCACCGCGATTTCGGAAGGGCCTGCGAAGACGTCGATGCCGATCTTGCCGAAGAGCGTGCGCTTCGCCTCTGCGACGAACTTGTTGCCCGGGCCGACGACGATGTCTGCGGGTTTGCCGGTGAACAGGCCGAAGGCGAGCGCGGCGATCGCCTGCACGCCGCCCAGCGTGAGGATCGCGTCGGCGCCCGCCACCTTCATCGCGTAGAGCACCTGCGGGTGAATGCCCTCGCCGCGGAAGGGCGTCGAGCAGGCGATGACGCTCGGCACGCCGGCCGCCTTGGCGGTCGCGATCGCCATGTAGGCCGAGGCGATGTGCGCGTAGCGCCCGGTCGGAACGTAGCAGCCCGCGACGTTGACCGGAATCAGGCGCTGGCCCGCGACGAGGCCCGGGCGCACCTCGGTCGAGAATTCGCGCATCGATTCGCGCTGCGCGAGAGCGAAATTGCGCACCTGCGCGGTGGCGAATTCGATGTCGCTGCGCACGCCGGCTGGGAGTTCGCGCGTGCGCCGCTCGATTTCCTCCGGCGTCACCACGATCTCGCCGGTCCAGCGGTCGAGTTTCCCGGCGTATTCGCGCACCGCGGCCTCGCCGCGGCGCTCGATCTCGGCGAGCATGTCTTCGACCACCTTGCGCGCCGCGGAGGTTTCGGTTTCGGGCGTCTTGGCCGCCTGCTTGAGGTATTCGATCACTTGACCAGGAACAGGGACAACTGTGGAATGAAGGCAAGCAGCAGCACGACGACGAACATACCGAGCACGAAGGGGACCGCCTTCGCGGCGATAGAGAGTACCGGCTGGCCCGTGATGCCGGAGATCACGAACAGGTTCAATCCCAGGGGAGGGGTAATAAAGCCGATTCCCAGGGCGGTCACCATGACGATGCAGAAATGAACGTCGTTCATGCCGATCTGCTGCGCCAGCGGCAACATGATCGGCGCCAGGATCACGATGTTGGGCGTGCTTTCCATAATCAGGCCTGCAACCATGAAGATACCCAGCATCATCAGAACGATGAGCGTGGGGTCCGTGGTGACTGCGGTCACCGACGCGGCGAGGCTCTGCGGGACGTTATTGATGGCGAACACCTGTGCCAGCGGCAACGCCACCCCGATGATGGGCACGATGACGCCGCAGACTTTGGCCGACCCCTCCAAGGTACCCGGAAAGTCCTTGAGCCTGAACGTGCCCTGAAACAGGCCCACGGCAATCGTCGTCACCACGGCGACCGCTGCCGCCTCGGTGGGGGTGAAAACGCCCGAATAGATGCCGCCGAAAATGATCGACGGTATCAGCAGGGCGTAGCGCCCGTCCCAGACCGTCCGCAGCCAGTGCCGGATATCGAACCGGCCTCGGGCATGCTCATAGCCGTTCAGCCGGTTCATGATCGCGTTGGTGATCATGATCGAAGTCATGATGAGAATGCCGGGCACGACCGCCGCCAGGAACAGCATCGAGGTTGAGATACCGAGCACCATGCCGATAATGATGTACGCGATCGACGGCGGAATGAGGATGCCAGTGCAGGCGCCGGAGGCGACCAGCGCGCAGGCATAGGCCGGGGAATAGCCACGCTCGATGAGACGCTGGATGGTGATGCGGCCCACCGCTGCGGCGCCGGCGGCGTCCGAACCCGAGATGCAGGAGAAGAAGCCGCAGCCCAGCACCGTGGAGGTGCCGAGTCCGGATCGCACGCTACCCATGGTCGCTTCGGCAATCCTGAGCAGTTTTACTGACAGGCCGGTGCGCACCAGTACGTCGCCGGTCAGGACGAACAGCGGAATCGCGATCAGCGCGAAGGCGTCCAGGCCATGGAACACCGACTCCCCGATCAACCCGAGCGGCAGGGCGCCCGTAATCCACAGGATCAGCAACGCCGTAATGCCGAGGCATACCCAGACCGGCACGGCAAGCGCGAACAGCACCAGCATCAGCAGCAGTGGCCCCAGCACACCCCAACCGACCTGGGTGGCTCCGAACGCCTCAGGTATGTACATGCAGGCGGTTCAACTCAATCGAACAGCCGGCGTCCCGCGCGTGGCGGCCGGCCTGCGCGCAGATCGGAGATGTCGTACATGATCGACTGCGCCACGCGGAACAGCACCAGCGCAAAGCCGAACAGCACGGCGAATAGGACCCATGCGCGCAGGACCCGCAGTCCCTCGATGACCGATCCGTACTGGATCGAGCTCACGAAAGGGCCGATCGACAGGTAGAGAATGACCGCCGCCAGTGCGCCCATGAGAACATCGCCCAGCAGGATTACCGTAGTGCAGACTCTCGGCGGCAGGAAGGTGAGCAGCACATCGATGCGGATGTGCGCGCGATCACGCACTGCCGCGGCGGCTCCAATCCACACCAGGTAGATGAACGCGTAGCGCGCGGTCTCCTCGCCCCAGATGGAGGAGAAGTCCAGCACGAAACGCCGCACCACTTCGATGAAGATGACTGCGACGATGTGGACGTAGAGCACCAGCAGCAGCCAGCGTTCGCCGTCCCTGTCGATGATGGCGAGGAGCTTTTTCATCATTGAATCCGCCGCACTGATTGAACCGGGACGATGCCGGGAGAGGGCGGGTAAGCCGTCTCCCGGCACACTCGGCGCTCAGACGTCGTGGACGAAATAATTCCCGCGTTTCTGCGCGGCTTCGCGCATGCGTTCGAAGCTGTCCAGCGAGCCGGCGAGCTGGATCTTCACGTCGTTCCATTCCGGGCGCTGCGCGCCGCAGGCCTTGACCCACTGCGCCAGTTCGTCTTCGGTCGGGGTGTAGAACTGCACGCCCGCAGCGGCCATCTCCGCCATCGCGTAGGCCCGCGAGGCGGGTACCTGCGCGAGATTCTGCTGAAACGTGATCTCGCTGGCGAAATCGATTCCCTTCTGGACGTTGGCCGGCAGGCTACGGAACCACTTCAGGTTACAGGAATAGACCTGCGAGTCCGGCACCGGCTTGTTGAACGTGATCCAGGAGAGCATGTCCTTGAATCCGTTCGAGTAGAGCGCGACCACGGCAGGATCGAGCGCGTCCGCCACCCCCTGCTGGATCGCCGACGGCGTTTCGCCCCAGGCGACCGGGGTCGGATTGGCGCCGGCAAGCGTGTAGAACTGCTGCAGGATCTTGGAGGCCGGTACCCGGAACTTGATGCCACGCAGATCTGACGGCGTTTTAAGCGGCGCCTTTGCCAGCCCCTTGCGGGCCGCCACCGTGCGTGGATCAAGCACCAGGTACAGCAGGATCTTGAAGCCGCGCTCCTCGGCCTTGGCGTGGACCACGCGTTTCCAGGCATCCGAGGTGACCAGGTTGACAAACTGCTGGTTATGGCCGCACCAGTACGGGATGTTGATGAGATCAACCTCCGGTGCGAACGGGGAGAAGTTCGATATGGAATGCTGCGCCGCCTGCATAGTGTTGTTCTGGACGCCTTGCGCCAGCGCCGCCCCCATGCCGAGCTGACCGGCTGGAGCAAGGCGGACGTAGACGTATCCGTTGGTGGCGTTCTGGATGTTTTCCTTGAGGTTGAGCTGCATCAGCGGATACCAGCGCGTGGCGCCGATGCGGTACTCCGTGGCGAGCGTCATCGTGACTTTCGCCGCACTCTGGCGATCGCGCTCCTCGTTGGCGGTTTGCGCGAGAGCCTGCCGCGAAATCAGCAGGCCACCGGATGATGCGATTACCGCCGCGGTAAAGCCGTACTTTCCGCATGCTTCGAAAAACTGCCGACGTGCCTTTGAGTCGGGCGTATCGGTGTCAGTGAGACTCTTTTCTTTTCTCATCGCTGTGTCCCTCTAGGTTGGTGTGGGCAGGTGGTGAATTGGCATTGGTCTGCCGTTCCGCCGCGAGCGCGGCGACTACGAAAAGGGCTCCCGAAATGAACAGGAGCCAGAACTCAGGGACACGGCGCAGGCTCAGCGCCGCGTCCCAACCAAAGGACGGAGCGAATTTTCCGTACAGGACGTTGAGGGAGAACAACAGAAACGCCATGAGACTGGCGGTCAACGCCGACACAACGAGCCTGGAGCGTGGGCTGTGCAGTCCGTCGGGTGTCATAGAGTGTGACCGCGCCGAGACAAGCCCAGTTTCCGATCACGGTTATTAAATGAAAACGCTTGCACAGACTATTTAAGGCACAAGTCCAAGTCAAGCTGCGCTGCAGCAGAAAATGACCACAAGCGTTTTCATCAATCCGCCCACGGTGCTAGAGTGGCGTCCGATGACGCGCAGGACCAGTCCCAAACTGAGTGACGTCGCGCGCTCGGCAGGCGTTTCGCTGGCGACGGCGTCACGCGCGCTTTCCGACCAGGTTCCGGTGCGCCTGGAGACGCGCCAGCGGGTCCGCGACGCGGCGAATATGCTCGGTTATATGCCACACGGCGCCGCACGCGCGCTCGCCACGCGCCGCTCGCGCACCGTGGGCGCGGTGTTCCCTCCGGTCGACAACCCGATCTTCGCTGCGGCGACGCAGGCGCTTGCGCGCGAACTCGCGGCGGCGGGGTTCACGCTGTTGCTCGCGACGCACGAATACGACCCCGGCGGCGAGCTCGAGGCAACGCGCGCGCTGCTCGAGCGCGGCGTCGATGGCCTGGTGCTGATCGGCATGGATCACGACCCGGCGCTGTTCGACCTCATCGCGCGCTCGGGCGTGCCCTACGAAATCACCTGGTCGCTCGATCCGTCGGGTCACCATCATTGCGTCGGCGTTGCGCACCGGATCGCCTCGGTGCGCATCACGCAGCACCTGCTCGATCTCGGACACCGCGAGTTCGCGGTCATCGCGGGATTCACCGCGCACAACGACCGCGCGCGCGAGCGCCTGGATGGCGTGCGCGCGGCGCTCGCGGGCCGGGGCATCGAGCTGCCCGTGGCGCGCGTCGTCGAAACCGAGTTCTCGGTGCCGGGTGGGCGGCGCGCGTTCATCGAACTGCGTGCGCGTGATCCGGGATTCACGGCGCTCGTCTGCAGCAACGATCTGCTCGCCCTGGGAGCGCTCACCGAGTGCATCCGGCGCGGCATCGCGGTGCCGGAGGAAATCTCGATCGCCGGGTTCGACGACATCGACATGGCTGCGGAGGTGACGCCGGCGCTGACCACGGTGCACGTGCCCGCGGCCGACATCGGCCGGATCGCCGCCGAGCGCATGCTGGCGCGGCTCGCGGGTCGTGAGGTGGCGAGGCTCGAGGAAGTGCGCGCCGAACTCGTCATCCGGCAGAGCACCGGGAGGGCGCGCGGGTGAAGCAGGTCGATTACATCGTCGTCGGCGGCGGCACCGCGGGCTGCGTGCTCGCCGACCGGCTGAGCGCCGATGGCCGGCACCGCGTTCTCCTGCTCGAGGCGGGACCGCGCGACAACTATCTGTGGATCCACATCCCGATCGGGTATGCCAAGACCATGTTCCATCCGGTCTACAACTGGTGTTTCGAGACCGACCCGGAACCGAACATGAGTGGCCGCCGCGTGTACTGGCCGCGCGGGCGCTGTCTTGGCGGATCGTCGTCGATCAACGGGCTGATTTACGTCCGCGGCCAGCCCGAGGATTACGACGCCTGGGAATCGCTCGGCAATCGCGGCTGGGGCTGGAACGACGTGCTGCCGTATTTCGAGCGCAGCCGCCTCGGCGTCTCCGACATCGGCGAGCCGCACGAACTGATGGAAGCGATCATCCGCGCCGGCAACGAACTCGGCGTGCCGACGACGCGCGATTTCAACGGCGGTCGCCAGGAAGGCGTCGGCTATTACCAGCTGTACACCAAGGGCGGCTGGCGCTCGAGCAGCGCGACCGCCTACCTGCGGCCGGCGCGCAAGCGGACGAACCTCGACGTGCAGACCGGCGCGCAGGTGACCCGCGTGGTGTTCGAGGGCGAGCGCGCGGTCGGCGTGCGCTACCGCCAGGGCGGCGAGGACCGCGAGGTGTGTGCGACGCGCGAGGTGATCCTCGCGGCGGGCGCCGTGCAAAGCCCGCAGCTCTTGCAGCTCTCGGGCGTCGGTCCGGGCGCCCTGCTGCAGCGTTTCGGGCTTCCCGTGGTGAAGGACCTGCCGGGCGTGGGCGAAAACCTGCAGGATCATCTGCAGTTGCGGCTGATGTACAAGTGCACGCGGCCGATCACCACGAACGACGACCTGGCGAGCGTGTGGCGAAGCGCGGCGATGGGATTGAAGTGGCTGCTCTGGCGCAAAGGGCCGCTCGCCATCGGCATCAACCAGGCGGGACTGTTCGCGCGCGCGCTGCCGGAGTCGAAGACCCCGGACGTGCAGTTTCATTTCGCGACGCTGTCGGCCGAACTCGCGGGCGCAAAGCCCCACCCGTGGTCCGGGTTCACCATGTCGGTGTGCCAGCTGCGGCCGGAGTCGCGCGGGCGGCTGCAGATCCGCTCGGCCGATCCGCTGGAAGCGCCTTCGATGCGCGCGAACTATCTCGACACCGAGCACGATCGGCGCTGCGCGGTGGCCGGCGTGCGGCTGGCGCGATCGCTCGCGGCGACATCGGCGCTCCGACCCTACGTTGCGGAGGAATACCGGCCGGGCCCCGGCGCGCAGAGCGACCGGGCACTGCTCGACTTCGCGCGCCACTTCGGCGCGACGATTTTCCACCCGGCCGGAACCTGCAAGATGGGCCGTGACCCGATGGCGGTGGTGGACGATCGGCTGCGCGTGCACGGCGTCGGGGCGCTGCGCGTGGTGGACTGCTCGATCATGCCGGACCTCATCTCCGGCAACACCGCGGCGCCGGTCTTGATGATCGCGGAGAAGGCCTCGGACCTCATCCTCGCCGACGCCGCGCAGTGAAAAACCGGCGAACCGAAAATGTTCCGGTTCCAAGGGAGGGGGTAACGGGGGAACCGCAGGTTCCCCTGTTCCCATCACTATCCCACCCGTAGTCCGAGAATCCGGCGCGCTTCCGCAGGCGTTGCGGGTCGCCGGTCGAACCGCTCGCAGTTGTCGGCGATCTTCTTCACCAGTTCGGCGTTGCTCGCGGCGAGCCGGTCGGGCTCGATTTTGAGGTTGTCTTCGAGCCCGGTGCGGCAATGCCCGCCGGCTTCCAGGCACCACTGGTTGACCTCCCACTGGTGGCGCGCGACGCCGGCGGCAACCCAGGTCGCGCGCGGCAGGATCGCCTTCAGCTCGGCGCGCAGAAAATCGAAAATCGAACGCCGCGCCGGCATCGCGTTGGGGATGCCCATCACGAACTGGACGTGCGGCGGATCCTTCAGCAGGCCTTTCTTCACGAGGTTCGCGGCGTTGTAGAGCATCGCGAGATCGAACACCTCGACTTCGGGCTTGATGTCGTGCTCGAGCATGGACTTCGCGAGGTTCTCGACGAACTCCGGCGGATTCTCGTAAATGCTGGCGGGAAAGTTGACCGACCCGGTGGCGAGCGAAGCCATGTCCGGCTTGAGGTAGAGCATCGCGCCGCGCGCCGAAAGTTCGCGACCGCGGCCGCCGGTGGAAAACTGCACGATCATTCCCGGGCAATGCTTGCGCACGCCTTCCTGGATGCGCGCGAACGACTCGGGATCGGAGCCAGGCGATTCGTCCGGGTTGCGAACGTGCACGTGCACCAGCGAGGCGCCGACCTCGAAGGCCTGGTGCGTGGACTCGATCTGTTCGGCGGGCGTCACCGGAACCGCGGGGTTGTCCTTCTTCCTGGGCACCGCTCCGGTGATCGCTACGGTGATGATGACGGGCGTGGGCATCGGGCGCTCCTCCTCAGTTCGTGGCGGCAAGCGTGGCCGCGATTTCGTCCGCCGCGCGGCGCATCGCCGGAAGGAATTCGAAACCCTTCTTCATCGTCATGCGCGGCGCCGGACCATGCACCGCGACCGCGGCGCAGAGCCGGCCGCGCGAATCGCGCACGGGCACCGCGAGGCACACCGAGCCTTCGAGATACTCCGCGGTGTCCGTGCCGATTCCGCTCGAGCGGATTTTGCGCAGTTCGCGCTCGAGCGCATCGACGCTGGTGACCGTGCGCTCGGTGTAGCGCTTCAGCGGCGCCGACCCGAGCAGCCGCCGCGCGCGCGCCGGCGGCAGGTGCGCAAGGAACAGCTTCCCGCTCGCGGTGCAGTGCATCGGCACGCGCGAGCCGACGTCCATGTGCAGGCGAACCTTGGCGCTGGTCTCCACGCGATCGAGGTAAACGACCTCGTCGCCGTCGGGCATGGTGAAGTTGCAGGTCTCTCCGATCTCCCCGACCAGGCGCGCGAGGATGGCATGGCGCTCGGCGCGCGCGGGCGAGCGCATCTGCACCGCGAGCGCAAGGCCGCTGGTGCGCGGCCCCACGGCATAGCGCTTCTCGAAAGCGTCGCGCTGCACCAGTCCGCCGCGCATCAGCAGCGCGAGGATGCGGTGCACCGTGGGCTTGGGCAGGGCGCAGGCGCGCGTGAGTCCTTCGAGCGTGGGCGGCGCCTCGGCGCGCGCGATCTGCTCGAGCACCGCGAACGCGCGCAGCGTCGAGGAGGCCGGCCCGGCCGGGTTCTCGCCGGATTTCGGAGAACGGAATTGCATATTTCATTATTGCAATGATTTGCGACGCCGTGCAATCATCCCGCCCTCTCCTGGAGGGGGCGCTTGCGAAACGAACACCTGAGTTACGAGGACGTGCTGCGCATCGTGGAACTGGTGAAATCGACGCAGTTCTCCGAGTTCCGTCTCAAGGTCGGCGAGATCGAGGTGCACCTGCGCCGCAAGGACGGCGAGGCCGCCGCCCCGGTGCCGGTGCGGACGCCGCAATCCACGCCGCCTGCGCCCGCCGAGCCCGCGACGAAGCGCGCCGAGGCGCCGGCGACCGGTGGCGCCACGCTATTGCGCGCGCCCATGGTCGGCACGTTCTATCGGGCGCCGGGACCCGGCTCGGCGCCGTTCGTCGAAATCGGCCAGCGCGTCGAGCCCGACACGACGGTGTGCATCATCGAGGTGATGAAACTGATGAACTCGATCGCCGCGGGCGTGCGCGGAACCGTCACCGCGATCCTGGTGGAGAACGCCGCCGCGGTCGAGTATGGCGAGCCCCTGATCGCGATCCGGCCCGATGCGGGGGCGGTGTGAATCGCGCCGCCGGCGGCAGCCGCAACGGTCGGCGCTTCGAATTCGTGGACGTCACGCTGCGCGATGCGCACCAGTGCCTGTGGGGAACGCGCATGACGACCGCGATGATGACGCCGATCCTCGGCGCCATCGACCGCGCCGGCTACGCGTTCATCAACATCCTCGGCGGCGCGGTGTTCGACGTCTGCGTGCGCTATCTCCACGAGAACCCCTGGGACCGGGTGAAGCTGCTGTGCGAGCGCCTGGAGACGCCGTGCGACGCGCTCACGCGCGGCCAGAGCCTGTACACCTTCGAGCTCTTTCCGGACGACGTGGTCGCGCTGAATTCGCAGCTTTTCGCGCGCCTCGGGGTCAAGGTGCTCACGGTGTACGACGCGCTCAACGACAATCGCAACATCGAATCGTCGCTCAGGTCGGGCCACGCGGCGGGCATGAAGGTCAACGCCATGATGACCTACACGCTGAGCCCGGTGCACACCGACGAGTACTACGTCGCGCGAGCGCGCGAGCTGGTCAAACTCGACGCCGACTTCATCTCGATCAAGGACCCGACCGGGCTCCTCACGCCGGAACGCGGCCGGACGCTGTTTCCCGCGGTGGTGAAGGCTGCGGGCAAGGTGCCGCTCAAGCTGCATTCACACTGCCAGTCGGGGCTTGCGCCCGAGGTCTACGAGATCGCGATGCAGAGCGGGTTCCGCTACGGTTACACCGCGAGCGAGCCGCTCGGCAACGGCGCCTCGCTCCCGGCGACCGAGGACATCGCGGCGCGCGCCAGGCGCCTCGGTTTTCGCACGGTGCTCGATTCGAAGGCGCTCGCGGAGGTGGCCGGGTACTTCGCCTGCCTGTGCGAGACCGAAGGCAAGCCGCGCGGCGAAATCGCGCAGTACGACGCGGCGCTGTATCGCCACCAGATTCCGGGCGGCATGATTTCGAACCTGCGCTACCAGCTGCAGACGATGAAGATCGAGCACCGCCTGCCGGAGATCCTCGAGGAAGCCGAGCGCGTGCGCCACGATCTCGGCTACCCGATCGTGGTCAGCCCGTTCGCGCAGTACATCGTCACGCAGGCGACGCTCAACGTGGTTCAGGGCGAGCGCTACAAGACGATTCCCGACGAAATCCGCAAGTACGCGCTCGGCTATTACGGCCGGCTCGCGGCCGAGCCCTGCGACGAATTCCTCGAACGCGCCAACATCCGTCCGGAAGAGGCCGTGACCGAGGCGCCCGCCGAGCACCTCGAACCCTGGCTGCCGCGGTTGCGCGCGCAACTGGGCTCCGGGGCCAGCGACGGCGACCTGCTGCTCGCCGCGTTCTATCCGCCGGCGCTGCTTGCGCCGCTGCGAAAGCCCGCGCCGGCGTATGCGTTTCGCACCACGCCGCTGCACGAACTGATCCGCTACCTCGGCTCGCGCCGGGACATCGAGTACGCGCGGGTGCGCTTCGGGAACACCGACATGACCTTCGCGGCAGCGCAGCCATGAGTGCGACCGAGCATCGAACCCTGGTTCGTTTCGGCGGGATGCTGCGCGCGATCACCGGCGTTGCGGGCGCGCTGCTCACCGTGTACGTGACTCTCGCCCTGTTTGGCTACGTGCGCAGTTCCTCGCAACATTACGCGGCATTCACCTTTGCGGTGATGTTCATGGCGGGCCTGATCAGCGTGCGCATCGCGCTCGAGCGGCGCGCGGCGGATCCCGGGTGGCGCTGGTTCGGCGCGCGGCTCGCGGTCGCGCTCACCGGCTTCGTGCTCGCGGCCGCGGGCGGCCTGTACATCCTCTATCACGCCAAGCGGCTCGAGGTCGCGGCGCCGTTCTTCGACAACTTCGACATGGCGGTGGGGCTCGCCTTCACGCTCGGCGTGCTGATCCTCACCTGGCTGCACTGGGGCGCGATTCTCTCGCTGGTAATCGCCACCTCGATCGCGTACTTCTTTTACGGCCACCTGCTCGAGAATCCGCTGCTCTCGCATCCCGAGTACGACGCGAAATTCGTCATGAACTACGTCGGCCTGGGAACCACGCAGGGCTTTTTCTGGTTCGCGCAGACCGCGGTGGACGACATCTATTACCTCGTGCTCTACGCCTCGGTCCTCTTTGGCATCGGCATGCTGCATTCGATCATCGAGATGGGCAAGGCGATGGGCAATCGCGTCCCCGGCGGCGCGGCGGGACCGGCCGTGATCGGCAGCGGCGTCGTCTCGATGGTCATGGGCGTGGCGGTCTCCAACGTCGTGCTCACGGGACGCTTCACCATCCCGATGATGAAGAAGTACGGCTACAGCCCGGCGATGGCCGGCGCAATCGAGGCCGCGGCGTCCACCTCGGGCCAGATCATGCCGCCGGTGCTGGGGCTCGCCGCGTTCATCATCGCAAGCTTCCTGTCGATGAAGTACGTCGACGTGGTCAAGGCGGCGGTGATTCCCGGGGCGCTCTACATGACCGGCATCGCGATCGCGATCGCGGTTTACGCCTGCCGCCACCGGCTGCCGCGGCTGACGGAAAAGGTCGACCGGGCCATCATCTGGCGCACCTTCCCGGCGTTTTTCATTTCCTTCGTCGTGGTGTGCTGGCTGCTCCTGGATTACTACTCGCCGTCGGTGGCGGGACTCACGGGCTGCGTCGTCGCGCTCGTGCTCTCGGCGTTCCAGGGACGGTACCGGCCTTCGTTCAAGCAGCTCGGCCTCGCGCTGGAAGAGGGCGTCGAAATGATGGCGCTGCTCGCGCTGCTGCTGATCGCGATCGGTCCGCTCGGGCAGGCGTTCCTGACGACCAATTTCTCCGGGCGGCTCGGAACCTACCTCGTCACGGTGCTGCCCGACATCCCCATCGTGCTGCTGATCGGCGCGGCGGTCCTCTCTCTGATCCTCGGCATGGGGCTGCCGACGCCGGTCGCCTACCTCGTGGTTGCGCTCGCGCTGGTGCCGTTCCTGCAGCAACTCGGCGTCAAGGCCTTCCTCGCACATTACTTCGTGTTCTATTTCGCGGTTTACTCGGCGCTCAGCCCGCCGGTCGCGGTGGCGGCGCTCGCCGGCGCCAAGATCGCCGGCGCGACGTTCTGGGACACCTGCCGCGAATCGCTCAAGCTCGCGGCGACCACGTTCATCATTCCGTTCGCATTCGTCTATCGTCCCCAGTTGCTGGCGTTCCCGAATCTCGACTGGAACGTGGTGCCGCCGATTCTGGAAATCCTGTTGATCCAGTGGATCAGCTCGATCGCGCTGTTCGGTTATTTCCGGCGCGAACTGACGGGCTTCGAGCGCAGCCTGTTCGCCGTGCTCACGCTCGTCGGCTACTGGGCGATGGTGACCGAAGCCCTGCAATCCACGTTCGTCTTCGCCGGTCTGGCCGCCGTGCTGTTCGCAGGCGTCGGCCTGCGCCGGGGGGCGAACGTGCCTATCGTCGTGACCAAAGGAGGAGCGTCATGAAAGCCAGACCCGCAATACGCAACCTGCTCGGAGCGCTCGCGCTCGCGAGCATCCCGTTCTCGGCGCCGCTGGCGCAGAAACCGGCCGCGCCCATCGCCGTGCCGCTGCTGCTCTGTCCCTGGGGCTGCGGCCCGACCGAGTCCGACACCATCCTGATGAACCAGATGATCAGGGAGGGAAGCCCCGTCACCCTGCTGCCGCAGGAGACGCCGGGGTACATGTACAACATCCGCGAGATGGCGAACGATCGCCACTGGAAGAAGACCGCCTTCAGCACCGAGGACATCATCATCCAGCTGGGGCTGAAGTGGGGCGGGACGCCCGAGTTGAAGGAGTTCCTGCCCGAGCGCGTGCCGATCCGCTTCAAGCTGCTGTACGGCGAAACCTGGTGGGCGCAGGGCAAGTTCTTCGTCACCTTCGATCCGTCGATCAAGTCGCCGGCGGATTTCAAGGGCAAGCGCATCGCGCTCGGTCTGCGCGGCCAGAGCGACTGGGGCGTGTTTTCGCGCTTGATGCTCGAGTACGGCTACGGCATCACGCCGCAGAATGCAGACATCCGTCACCTCACGCCCGCGGCGCTCACGCAGCAGTTGCTCGACGGATCGGTGGACGTGGCGATCACTGCCTTCGGCACCGAGCCGAGCTTCACCGAGATCCTGGTCAGCCCGCCGCTGCGCCAGCTCGAGGCGGCGCCGAAGGCGCTCCGGTACATCGGCGTGTCGAAGGAGGCGATCGACAAGGTGAACGCGAAGTTCGGCACGACCTTCCTGCACGTCGCGCTGCCTGCCGGGAAACTCCCCAAGCAGACCGAGGCGCTGTCGCTCGGGGTCAACCGGGGCTTCAAGGCGGCGCACCCGGATTTCCCCGAGGAGGCGGCCTACCAGATCGTGATGGCGGTGGCTCGCAACGCACCGAAGATGAAAGAGCTGCACGCGCTGTGGAAAATCTGGTCGCCCGAGCTGATGCTGCACGGGCTTTCGGATGAAAACGTGCATCCGGGCGCGAAGCGCGCATTCGTGGAGTTGGGCTGGTGGGACAAGGCGAAACAGTTTCCCGCGGTGACCTATCCGCAGTGAACCTCGACCTTGAAGGGCGCGTCGCGCTGGTGACCGGCGCGGCGCGCGGTGTAGGGGCGCAGATTGCGCGGCGCTTCGCGGAAGCGGGGTGTTTCGTTTACGCCTCAGACGTCGATTCGGGTGCCGCGGAGGTTTTTGCCGTTGCGCTCGGTACGCGCGGAACGGCGATCGCGCTCGATGTGCGCGATCGCGCCGCGGTCGCGGCGGCCGTGGCGCAGATCGAGCGCGAGCGTGGCGGCCTCGACGTGCTCGTCAACAACGCGGGCCTGCTCGCGAACGGCCCGTTCGACTCGACCACGGGCGAGGCTTGGGACAAACTAGTCGCGGTCAATCTCACGGGTGTTTACAACTGCGTGCAGGCGGCGGTCCCCGCGATGCGTCGGCGCGGCGGCGGTTGCATCGTCAACATCGCCTCGGTGTCGCACGAAAAGGGCGGCGGTGCGTTCGGCAACGTGTGGTACGGCACGACCAAGGCCGGCCTGGTCGCGATGACCAGGGGGCTCGGCCGGGAACTCGGGCCGCTCGCGATCCGGGTGAATGCGATTGCGCCCGCCGTAGTCGATACCGACATGGTGCGCTCGCTGCTCACGCCCGAGGTGCGCGAGCGCATCGTGGCGCGCATTCCGCTTGGCCGGCTTGCAAGCGAGGACGACGTCGCGCGGCTCGCGCTGTTTCTCGCCTCCGAGGCGGCGTCGTTCATCACGGGCGAGACCATCGCCGTCGATGGCGGATTCCTTCGCACCTGAAATGCTCGCCCTGGCGTTCGCGATTGCCACCGCGGCGGGTGCGATCCGAGGCATCACCGGGTTCGGCGGCGCGATGGTGATGACGCCGCCCTTCGCCTGGCTGTACGGGCCGGCGTTCGCGGTGCCGGTTGCGCTGCTGCTCGAATCGGTGGTTGCGGCGCCGATGCTGGTGCAGACGCGCCGCGCGGTGCGCTGGCCGGTGATCGGACCGATCCTCGGCACGGCCTGCATCGCGGCGCCCCTCGGTGTCTGGATTCTCGTCGTCGCGGATGCGGTGTCCCTGCGGCGCGCGATCGCGGGCATCGTCATCGTTTTCGGTCTGCTGCTGCTGCGGGGGTGGCGCTACGAGGGCCGTCCGCGCGTTTCGACCTCGATTGCGGTAGGGGCCTTGAGCGGCACGATGGCCGGCGCGACGAGCATTGGCGGACCTCCGGTGATTCTGTACCTGCTTTCGGGTCCCGATCGGGTGGATACCACGCGAGCGAATCTCACATTGTTCGTGGCGGTGACTTCGCTCGCGGGTATCCTCGCGCAGTGGGTGGCCGGCGTGTTCACGATGGAAGTCGCACTGGCAGGCTTGATGCTCGCGCCCGGGTATTACCTGGGCTTGGTCGCGGGCGGGCGACTGTTTCCCCGATTCAGCGACACGCGCTTCCGGCAGTTCACGCTGGTTCTCCTGATCGCGGTGTCCGCTGGAATTCTCGTCGCCTAGGGGCGAAAAATGAAACTTGAGCGCAAAACCGCAATCGTCACCGGGGCCGCAAGCGGCATCGGCGAGCAGATCGCGCGGACCTTCGCGGCCGAAGGGGCGCGAGTCTGCGTCGCGGACATCGATCTCGCGGGCGCCGGGCGGGTCGCGGGGTCGATCGGGGCCGGGGCGATTGCCGTGCGCATGGACGTCACCGACGAAGGCGAGGTCGAGCGCGGCGTCACCGAGGCGGCCGGGCGGTTTGGCGGCATCGACATCCTGGTGAGCAATGCCGGCCTGCAGCATGTGCAGTCGATCACGGAGCTTTCGTTCGCGGACTGGAAACGCATCCTGGCCGTGCACCTCGACGGCGCCTTTCTCACCACGCGCGCCTGCCTGCGCCGCATGCTCGAGCAGGGTCGCGGCGGCGCGCTGATCCTGATGGGATCGGTGCACTCCAAGGAGGCGTCGGTGCAGAAAGGTCCCTACGTCGCGGCCAAGCACGCGCTGCTCGGCCTCGCGCGCGTGCTGGCGAAGGAGGGCGCAGCGCACGGCGTGCGCGCGAACGTGATCTGCCCCGGGTTCGTCCTGACGCCGCTGGCGGAGCGCCAGATTCCGCAGCTGGCGAAGCAGCGCGGCGTGAGCGAAGCGTCCGTCGTGCGCGACGTGATGCTCGCGACGACGGTGGATGGCGAGTTCACCACCGTGGCCGACGTCGCCGAGGTCGCGCTGTTCCTCGCCGCCTTCCCATCGAACGCGCTCACCGGACAGTCGGTCGTGGTGAGCCACGGCTGGCACATGCAGTGATAAATTCCCGTTACTTTCGGCAAGGAGCTTGATATGGGCAAGGAAATGGACCTGCCGGTGCACGCGATCGTCACCGGAAAGCAGCGCATGACGCCTTCCGAAGCGTTCGTGGAAACGCTCGCCGCTCAAGGGGTGAAGAACGTCTTCGGCATCGTCGGCTCGGCCTACATGGATGCCTTGGATCTCTTTCCCGCCGCGGGCATCCGCTTCATTCCCACGGTGCACGAGCAGGGTTCGGCGCACATGGCCGACGGCTACTATCGGGTCACCGGCCGGCACGGGGTGTGCATCGGGCAGAACGGCCCCGGCATCACCAATTTCGTCACCGCGATCGCCGCGGCCTACTGGGCGCACAGCGCGGTGGTGGCGATCACCCCGGAGACGGGGTCGCTGTCGATCGGGTTGGGCGGGTTCCAGGAGACCGACCAGCTGCCGATCTTCTCGAAGATCACCAAGTACCAGGCGCACGTCAACAACCCGGCGCGCATGGCGGAGCTGACCGCGCGCGCCTTCGATCGCGCGATCCTCGAGATGGGTCCCACGCAGCTCAACATTCCGCGCGATTACTTCTACGGCGAGCTGGAGTGCGAGATCCCGCAGCCGATCCGCATCGAGCGCGGCCCCGGCGGCGGCGCGAGCCTGGACGCGGCGGCCGAGCTGCTCGCGCAGGCGGAATTCCCGGTCATCATCGCGGGCGGCGGCGTGACGCAGGCGAACGGCGTCGAGGCGGCGATTGCGCTCGCCGAAACGCTCGATGCGCCGGTGTGCAATTCCTACCTGCACAACGACACTTTCCCGGCGAATCACCGGCTCGCCTGCGGGCCGCTCGGCTACCACGGCTCGAAGGCGGCGATGAAAGTGCTCGCGCGCGCCGACGTGGTGCTCGCGCTCGGCTCGCGACTCGGGCCATTCGGCGTGCTGCCGCAGTACGGCCTCGACTACTGGCCCGCGAACGCGAAGCTCATCCAGGTTGACGCCGACGCGAAGGTGCTCGGGCTGGTGAAAAAGACGAGCGTCACGGTCAACGGGGATGCGCGCGAGGCGGCGATCGCGCTCGTCACTCGGTTGAAAGGCCGCACGCTTGCGGGCGCCGCGAACCGCGCACAGCGGCTCGCCGCGGTGAAGGGCGAGATCGACGCCTGGGCGAAGGAACTCGCGTCCTGGGATTTCGAGAAGGACGACTGGAGCCTCGAAGTGGCGAAGGACTCCAAGTACATGCACCCGCGCCAGATGCTGCGCGAACTCGCCAAAGCGATGCCCGAGGACGCGATGGTCTCGACCGACATCGGCAACATCTGCCAGGTGGCGAACTCGTATCTCAAGTTCAGCCGGGCGCGCTCGATGTTCGGCGCCATGATGTTCGGCAACTGCGGCTATGCCTTCCCGACGATGATCGGCTGCAAGGTCGGCGCGCCGGACAGAACCGCGGTCGCCTACGTCGGCGACGGCGCCTGGTGCATGAGTTTCGGCGAGATCCTCACCTGCGTGCGCGAGGAGATCCCGGTCACGGCCGTGGTGTTCAACAACCAGCAATGGGGCGCGGAGAAGAAAAACCACGTCGATTTCTATTCCAACCGCTTCCTCGGCGTGAACCTGGAGAATCCGAGCTTTGCCGGGATTGCGAAATCGATGGGCGCCGAAGGGATCGTGGTCGACGAGGCCTCGAACGCGGGCGATGCCTTCCGTGCGGCGTGCAAGGCGCAGAAGGAGGGCAAGACCACCATCGTCGAGATGATGTGCACGCGGGAACTCGGCGACCCGTTCCGGCGCGACGCGTTGAAGCTGCCGCGCCGGCTGCTGGCGAAGTACAAGGCTTACTCGTCCGGCTGACGCCGGCCAATCCAGAAACCGTGAGGAGGAGAAATGCTCAGATGGATCGTCGCAGTTTTCGCCGCCGTCGCTTCGGCTTCGGCGGCGGCGCAGCAGTGGCCGACCAAGGCGGTGCGCTTCATCAACCCGTTCCCCGCCGGCGGTGGTACCGACACGTTTGCGAGGCCGCTGTCGGCGGTATTGACGAAGAACCTCGGTGCCCAGTTCATCGTGGAGAATCAGGGGGGCGCGGGCGGCACCATCGGCGCGGCGAATGCGGCTCGCGCCACACCCGACGGCTATACGTTTTTCATAGGCGCGGTGCATCACACGATCGCGCCGAGCGTGTACGCCAAGTTGAGCTACGACATCGAGAAGGATTTCGTGCCGGTAACGATGCTCGCGACGGTGCCGAACGTGCTGGTGCTCAACCACGCGACGAACTTCAAGAGCATCAAGGAGCTGGAGGACTACGCGAAGAAGTACCCCGGCAAACTGAATTACGGCACGCCCGGCTCGGGCACTTCCCAGCACCTCGCCGCCGAGCTGTTCAAACTCAACACCAAGACCTTCATGGTGCACATCCCGTATCGGGGCCTCGGGCCGGCGATGCAGGACTTTCTCGCCGGCAATTTCGAGGTGATGTTCGACGGCATGGGCGCCTCGGCGGCGCAATTGCGCGCCGGCAAGATACGCGCCATCGGTCTGATGGCGGCGCAACGCAACCCGCAGTTTCCCGACATTCCGACCTTCGCCGAGCAGGGCTATCCCGGAATGGAGGTCTCGACCTGGTACGCCCTGTGGGGCATCAAGGGTACGCCACAGCCGATCATCGACAAGATGTACCAGGAGGTGCTCAAGGCGTCGCAGGACCTGATCGTCAGGCGCGCGTGGGAAAGCGCAGCGGCGGATTTCGGCGGCCAGAAGCCCGAGGAGTTCGGCCGGTTCGTGCACGCCGAGATCGAGCGCTGGGGCAAGGTCGCGAGGGCTGCGGGAGTGAAGGTGGACAACTGAGTCGATGGGCCGGGCGGAACTTCTTCCCGTCGCCGAGCTGATTCGGCGCGCGCGCGCCGCGCAGACCGGGTTCGAGCGCTGGCCGCAGGAGCGCGTCGATGACGCGACGCTCGCCTGCGGCTGGGCGATCATGAAGCCGGAGAACAACCGCGCGCTCGCGGAGATCGCGGTGCGCGACACGGGGCTGGGCGATGTCGCGGACAAGATCACCAAGAATCACCGCAAGACGCTCGGCCTGCTGCGGGATCTTGCAGGCGTGCGCACGGTAGGCGTGATCGCCGAATACCCGGAGAGGGGCATCACCGAGATCGCGCGACCCGTCGGCGTGGTCGCGGCGATCACGCCTTCGACCAACCCCGGTGCGACGCCCGCGAACCAGATCATCAACTCGGTGAAATGCCGCAACGCCATCGTGCTGGCGCCGTCGCCCAAGGGCTACAGCACCTGCGCGACGTTGCTCGAATTCACGCACGCCGAGCTCGCCAAGGTCGGCGCACCCGCGGACCTGGTGCAGCTGCTGCCTGCGCCGGTGACGAAGGAGGCGACGCACGAACTGATGCGCCAGGCGGACCTCGTCGCCGCGACCGGCTCGCAGTCGAACATCCGCGCCGCGTACTCGAGTGGCACGCCGGCGATCGGCGTGGGTCTGGGGAACGTGGTGTCGATCGTCGATTCGAGCGCGGATCTCGCGGACGCGGCGGCGAAGATCGCGCTTTCGAAGACCTTCGACCATGCGACGAGCTGCTCGTCGGAAAATTCGGTCGTGATCCTTGCGCCCGTTTACGACGCTGCGCTCGCGGCGCTCGCGAAGCAGGGCGGCGTGCTGCTCGATGCGGACGAAAAAGCGAAGCTGCAGAAGCTGATGTTTCCGCACGGCACGCTCGGCCCGGCGGCGACCGCGCAGTCGGCGCCGCGCATTGCGGGGCTCGCGGGATTGACTCGCGCGGCGCTCGGCGGGGCGCGCTTCCTCATGGTGGTGGAGAGCGGTACGGGCCCGCAACACCCGTTGTCGGGGGAAAAGCTCTCGCCCGTGCTCGCGGTGTACCGCGCGCAGGATTTCGACCATGCGATCCGCCTCACCGCCGCGATCTACGATTACCAGGGCAAGGGGCACTCGGTGTCGCTGCACGGCCGCAACGAGGATCTGGCGATGCGCCTTGCGCTCGAGCTTCCGGTCGCGCGTGTGATCGTCAACCAGGCGCACTGCATCGCCACCGGCGGCAGCTTCGACAACGGCCTGCCGTTTTCGCTCTCGATGGGCTGCGGCACCTGGGGGAAGAACGGCTTTTCCGACAACATGCACTGGCGGCATTTCCTCAACATCACCCGCATCGCGCGCGTGATTCCCGAGCGCGTTCCGGGTGAGGAGGAAATTTTCGGCACCTACTTCGTCCGGCACGGCCGATGAACCAGACGCTGCGCGACGTGCTCGCGCGGCACGTCGCCGGGCAGCCTGGGCGCGCATTGCTGGTCGCGCCCGAGACCGGGTGCACGCTCACCTACGCGGAACTGGATCGGCAGGCGCGGCTGCTCGCGCGCTGGCTGCGCGCGGCGGGCCTCGAGCGCGGCGACAAGGTCGCGCTGTACGTGCACAACGGCTACCAGAGCGCGGTCCTGTTTCTCGGCGCGATGATCGGCGGCTACGTGGTGGCGCCGCTCAACCTGCTCTCGCAGCGCTCGCAGCTCGCGTACGTGCTCGGGCACTGCGACTGCAAGGTGCTGTTCACTTCGCGCGAAGAGGAACCGGCGCTTGCGGAAGCGCTCGCGCTCGTCAAGCGAGCGATCCAGGTGATCGTGATCGACGTCGATGCGCCGCAGTTGTTCGTGGAGGAAAGGCTGCCGCAGCACGAATTGGAACCGGTGCAGGCGGACGACGTGGCGCTCCTGATGTACACCTCGGGCACCACCGGGACGCCGAAGGGCGCGCTGCTCACCCACCGCAACCTCGTCGCGGCGGGCAGGGCGGTTGCCGCGTGGCATGGACTGACGCCAGAGGACCGGTGCCTGTCGTCACTGCCGCTGTATCACATCAACGGGCAGGTGATCGCCACGGTGACGCCGTTCGTTTCCGGCGGCAGCGTGATCGCGCCGCACCGCTTCAGCGTCACGCAGTGGTGGACGCAGGCGCGGCGCTACGAGGCGACCTGGATCAACATGGTGCCTACGATCATTGCTTACCTCCTCAACGCGGCGGAAGGCAGGCCCCGGAGGCGCTATCCGCGCCTTCGATTCGGGCGCTCGGCCTCCGCGCCTTTGCCTACCGAGCATCACCGCGCGTTCGAGCAGGTGTTCGGCATGCCGGTGATCGAAGCGATGGGAATGACCGAGTCTGCGTCGGTGGTGTTCGCCAATCCGCAGGACGCGGCGGCGCGCAGGTACGGTTCGCCCGGCATTCCGTGCGGCGTCGAATCGAAAGTGATCGACCCGGAAACGGGAAAGCGCCTGCCGGCGAACGCACCCGGCGAAATCTGCCTGCGCGGGCCGAACGTCATGTCCGCGTACTACAAGTCTCCGGAACAGACGGCGAAGGCGTTCGACGCCGATGGGTGGCTGCGAACCGGCGACCTGGGCTATTGCGACGAAGACGGCTACTACTTCGTCACCGGGCGGCTGAAGGAACTCATCATCAAGGGCGGCGAGAACATCGCGCCGCGCGAAATCGACGAGGCGCTGCTCAAGCATCCCGCGGTGCTCGAAGCCGCCGCGGTCGGGATTCCGGACAGGAACTACGGCCAGGACATCCTCGCCTGCATCGTGCTGAAGCCGGGCGCCTGCGCGACCGAAGGGCAGTTGCGCGAATTCTGCCTCGCCGAGCTCGGCCGCTACAAAACCCCGCGCGCCTTCCGCTTCCTCGCCGAACTGCCCAAAGGCGCCTCGGGCAAAGTGCAACGCCTCCGGCTAGCAGAACTCGCGAAATAACCCCGGGGTCAGGTCCCGGACCTGACCCCGGATTCGCGGATTCGGGGTTGACGCCATGGGCGCTGGCGGGGCAAGGTGGTCGAGTTCAGACGGGTTCACCAGGAGATACGAATGCGGGTCAAACCGATCCCCGAGGGATTTCACTCGATGACGCCATACCTCACGATTTGGCATTTGGCTCGCTCGGCATGATTCCGCCGAAAATCCCCATCTTCCCGCTGCCCAACGTGGTGCTGTTTCCGACGGTGCTGCTGCCGCTGCACGTGTTCGAGCCCCGCTACCGCGCCTTGGTCGAGGATGCGCTCGCGGGCGACCGCGTGATCGGCATGGTGCTGCTGCGGCCCGGGTTCGAAGCGAATTACGAAGGCCGGCCGCCGGTATTCCAGACCGGCTGCGCGGGCAACATCACCCACGCCGAGCAGCTCGAGAACGGTCGCTTCAACATCGTGCTCCGCGGCGAGACGAAGTTCCGCATCGCCGGCGAGGATGTGGGGCGCGCCTATCGGCTGGCGCGGATCGATGCGATCGAGGATGCCGATGACGGGAACGCGATCGTGGTGATGCGGGAGCAGCGTGAGCGGCTGCTGCGGATCCTTCAGGCGCTGCTTGCGCGCATGGGCAGCGAGGCGCGCTTCCCGCCCGACATGTCGGACGAGGAATTGGTGAACGGTTTCGCGCAGAATCTCGAGCTCGACGCGCTCGAGCGCCAGGCGCTGCTCGAGTTGCCGGGCGTGCTGCCGCGCTGCCGCGCGCTCGCCGACCTCCTGGAAATGAAGTCGCACGCCTCGCCGGGCGGCTGGGAGGGCACGGCGTTGCATTGAGCGGCGGGGTCAGGTCCGAGACCTGACCCCGGCGTTTCGCATTTGTGGTCGGATTCAGGGACGTCACGCCGGCAACTGGTAGTTCTTTTCCCTGAACAGCCGCAGGCACGCATCGACCGCCTGGGGACAGTAGCGCACGCCGCGGAATTCCTCGATCTCCTCGAGCGCCGCCTCCAGGCCGCGACCGGGCCGGTACGGCCGGTGCGAGGACATCGCTTCCACGGTGTCGGCGACCGCCAGGATGCGCGCCTCCAGAATGATCGCCTCGCCCTTGAGGCCCTGCGGGTAGCCGCTGCCGTCGAAGCGTTCGTGGTGTTGCTGCGCGACCGCAGCCACGGGCCATGGGAAGCTGACGTCCTTCAGGATTTCGTAGCCCTGCTGCGCGTGTTCCTTGATGAGCGCGAATTCGGTCGCCGAGATCTTGCCGGGCTTGGAGAGAATCTCGGCGGGCACCGTGATTTTGCCGATGTCGTGCAGGTTTCCGGCGACCCGCAGGCCCTCGACCTGGAACGGCGTGAAACCCATTTCTTCGCCGATCGCGGCAGTCAGTTCGGCCACCCGCCGCTCGTGCCCCGCCGTGTAGGGATCGCGCACCTCGCCCATGGCGGAGGCGACGCGCACCGTGGCCATCATCGCGAGCTCGATTTCCTCGAGATAGCGCTGCGCCTCCGCCTCGGCGCGTTTGCGCTCGGTGATGTCCTGGATCATGCCGATGATCGCCGGGCGCGCCGCCAGGCGATCCAGCGTGTCCTTCGCGTCGCTCAGAAACCGCATGGTGTCGGAGGCGACGATCTGGGCGAGCCGAAACACCTGCTGCCTCGCGTGTTCTGCGTCGTCCCGCGCGCTGGAGTATTGGTTCCAGGCATCGAGGCCGATGAGCGGCAGCGCCACGGCGAGCGCCAGCGCAAGCAGTTGCGCGCGGATCGGCCAGCGCCGCAGCATGGTGGTCGGAATCCTCCGGCGACCATTATGCGCCACGGCTTACCTGCGAACGACAGTGAATCTACCTCAGGTCGACTCCACAGCCTGGTTCTTGCATTGATACACGGCGCGCTGCCGCTCAGTCTCCGAGTGGTCAACGCAAGGGTTGCCTCCGATTTGAGCGCGAGGTCCGCTGCGCGGTGCAACGACGCTGAACTCGCCGTTGCGATCGCCCGCCTGGTGGCCGTAACGGTCGTTGTACAGCTTGAAGTGATCGACGTCGATCATCAGCAGCGCGAGCGATTTTTTCTCGCGCAGCGTTCAGGTTCAACTGCCTGATCGCCCCGTCGCGATCGAGGCCGAGGCCGCCGATCGGCGCGCTGGGCGGGCAACGCCTCCGGGGACTCACCACGCCGTCGAAACCGGATATTGGGTGAGCAACGGATCGGGGGTCAGAACGGTCAACCCATGCACGATCGCCTGGCACACGAGCATGCGATCGAACGGGTCGCGGTGACGGGCGGGAAGTTTCGCGATCTGCAGCACTGCCGCCTCGTCAAGTGCGAGGCTCTGGATGCCATGGCGCTCGCGCAGTTCCGGGACGTAGCGCTCCGGGGAGTGCGGCAGGGGCAGGCGCCCCAGCGCGTTTTTCACGCCGATCTCCCACGCGGACACGACGCTCAGGAACACCTCGTTCCCGGGGTCGGAGAACAATTCACGCGCGCGCGCCGTCAGCTCGTTCGAGCCCTGGGCGATCCAGAGAAAGGTGCAGGTGTCGAGCAGCAGGTTCAAGCCGATTCGCCGGCGAATGCCGCCTCGAGCTCGGCGGGCAGCGGATCGAAAAAACGCCTGGGAATCTTGAATTCTCCCGTCGCGAGTCCGATCGGGCGCTTGCGCGTGCGGCGCTGACGCAACGGTCTGAGTTCCGCAACCGGCTGGTTGCGGCGGCACAGGAGGATCGTCTCGCCGCGCTCGACGCGCGCGACGTAGGCCGACAGATGGGTCTTGGCCTGGTTGATGTTGAGCTTGATCATGACCAGAAACTAGACCATGTTCAGAACCATGTCAAGCCACGACGCGCAGCGCGACGCCGGGGTCACGACGCTGGGGTCAGGTCTCGAACGACGGGGTCACGAACGACGGGGTCAGGTCTTGAATTCGAGACCTGACCCCGTCGTTCGTGACCCCGCCTGCTCAAGCTACGCGGACACGCGGTTGCGCCCGCCCGTCTTCGCGGCGTACAGCGCGCGGTCCGCGGCGGTTATGAGATCGCCGGCACCGACGTCCTCCCGCGGCACCATGGCCGCTACGCCGATGCTCACGGTGAGGTGATCGGCCACGCGCGAACTCCTGTGGGGGAGCCGAAGTTGCGCGACTTGCGAGAGGATGTTGCGCGCTAATCGTTCTGCGCCCTCCAATTCGGTGTTCGGCAGAATCACGGCCAATTCCTCTCCGCCGTAGCGTGCCGCCAAGTCCGCTGCGCGGTTCACCGCCGATGCGCAGCGTTTCGCGATCGTCTGCAGGCACAGGTCGCCCGCCTGGTGGCCATAGGTGTCGTTGTAGGTCTTGAAGTGATCGACGTCGATCATCAGCAGTGCGAGGGGTTTCTTCTCGCGCGCGGCGCGGCGCCATTCTTTCTCCAGCGTACGGTCGAACATCCTTCGGTTGGCGATCCCGAGCAGGCCGTCGATCAGCGAGATCCGCTCGAGCCGGGCGTTCGCCTGGACCAGGGCCTCATTGGTATTCGTGAGCTGCGCCGTGCGTTCGAGGACGGTGCGCTCCAGGTCCAGGTTGGCGGCGCCCAGTGCGGTGATGTGCTGGCTGAGCGCCTGGTACAGGCCGTCCAGCGCGGCGACCAGGGCGGCCGCCACGTTGTCGCGGGCCGTCTCTTCGAATTCGTAGGCTTTGGCCGGCGACTCGCCTGCCTCGATGCGCGCCAACTGGCGGGCCATGGACTGGTCTTCGGCGAGGATGTGATAGCCGAGCCAGCCCGCCATGAAACCGTGCAGCACTTCCGCGGGATCGGCAAGCGACTTGCGCGAACTCCACATGCCGGCAAGCTGCTCGGCAAACCGGCGATGGTTCTCGCAATGCCGTTCCACGTGCCGCAGGTCAAGGCGCGCCTTCAGCATCAACTCCTCCTCGTCCGAGAAGTGGAACTGCGCGTAGTCGGCCAGTTCGGCGAACGTCGTCTGGACCATGGCATCGCCGTCGGGCGCCTCGCTCAAGGAGGCGCCGACCCGGTTGATCAGGTGGACGAAACGGTGGTGCTGCACATCGACCGTCTCCAGGCCTGTGTGGTAGCTGCGGTCCCAGACGAAGGACTTCATGGGGCTCCCGTGCGCACAACCTCGATCTTCGGACGCGCGGGCCCTCGCCGGACTGACGTTAGTCAAACAACCCCGGAGTCGGGCCTGGCTAATACGGTAATACGGGGTCAGGTCCGAGACCTGACCCCGCCTTGCCGTCTTGCGCGGTGCTCGGGCATCAGGCCCCAGTACAGCAGCGGCATCGCGAAGAGTGTCAGCAGCGTCGAGAAACCGATGCCCCAGACGATTGCGGCGGCGACCGGGCCCCAGAGGAGCGAATGTCCGCCCAGGCCCACGGCGAGCGAAAACAGTCCCGCGATCGTGGTCGCGCTGGTGATGATGATCGGCACGACGCGCCGGCGCGCGGCGTACACGGCCGCGTGCAGCACGCTCATGTGCGCGCGCCAGCGGCTGTTGGCGGCGTCGATCAGGACGATGGCCGAGTTCACCGCGATGCCGGTGAGGGCGATCACGCCGTAGAGCGTAAAGAGCGACAGCGGGTTGCCCGAGATGAGCAGCCCGTACACCACGCCGGTGAACGCAAGCGGCACCGTGACGAGGATCATCGCCGGCTGCCAGTAGCTGCGGAACTGCGCCGCGAGGATCAGGTAGATGAGGCCGATGCCGAGGAAGAACAGCACCTTCATCGCGTCGAGGCTTTCCTGGATGTCGTCCAGTTCGCCTGAGAAATCGAGCGTGGTCGTCGGATAGCGCGCGCGGACCTTCTCCCAGGCGGCGCGAATCGCGTCGTTCACCGCGACCGTGTCGGTGAGCTTGCGCTCGATGTCGGCCTCGACGGTGAGCGAGCGGCGCAGGTTGTAGTGCTTGATCACGCCCTTTCCGGTGCGCGTCTCGGCAGTGACCAGCGCGCCGAGCGTCGTGCTGCGCGCGGGCGCGCCGGCGGCGGCACGCAGGGCGACCGGGTCGTCGAGCACGCGCGCGATGTCCGCTTCGCCGCGCGGCGCGGCGCGCACGCGGACTTCGAGCTTCTCGCCCTGGTCGCGCATCTGCGTCACGATTTCGCCATCGACGTGCAGGCGCGCAAGGCGCGCCACCAGCCCGGGGTGCAGGCCCGAGGCGCGCAGCGCCTCCGCATCCAGTTCGAGCACGAGTTCCGGACGGCCGGCGATGTCGTCGTCGGTGACGTTCTTCGTGCCGGGCACGGCGCGCACGATCGCGAGCATGGCGTCGGTCGCCGCGCGCAGTTCGGCGGTGTCGTCGTTGCGGATCCGGACGCGCACCGGCTTCGTGACCGGCGGGCCGCCGGAGAGCATGGTGAAGCTCAGTCGGCCGGCGCCCGGAAGCTTCTCCAGGTCGGCGCGAATCGCATCGACGATCTCGCCCACGTCGCGCGAGCCGTCGCGGCGCGGCGCGAGCGACACGATCACCTGCCCGTAGGCGTCGCCGTGCAGCGGCTCGGTGTCGGTGAACTTCACTCCCGCGATCGAGGTGAGCGCGCGGGCTTCGCCCTCGCGCAGGCGCTTGCGCACTTCGCCTTCGAGCGTTTCGACACGCGCGAGCGTGGTCTCGATCGGGGCGCCCGCGGGCATGTCGACGTTGACGTAGAAAATTCGAATCGGGTCGAAGGCGAAGAATTCGAGCCGCACCAGGCCGCCGGCGACCGCCGCGCCCGCTGCGCCGATCGCCAGCACGATCACCGCCGCGAAGCGCCTCGGCCGGCGCATCACGTAGAGCAAGGCGCGGGAGTACTTGACCCGCAGCAGGTGCGTGTAGCGGTGGCGCAGGCGCTGCATCCGCGTCGGCTTGGACAGGTCGAGATTGAGCGCGACCACGTGCGTCGGCAGCATCCAGTACGCTTCGACGAGACTGATCGCAAGCGTGAGCGTCACGACGAACGGGATCACGAACATGAATTTGCCGACGATCCCGGGCAGGAGCATCAGCGGCAGGAACGCGGCGATCGTGGTCGCCACCGAGGACGTCACGGGCGCGGCCGTCTCCTTCAGCGCGTCGATCGCGGCAGCCAGCACGGGCTGCCCGCGCTGCACGCGAAAGTAGAGCGCCTCGACCACCACCACCGCGTCGTCGACGATCATGCCGAGCACGATCACCACGCCGAGCAGCACCGAGATGTTGAGCGTGAATCCGGTCGCGTACAGCACGCCGAAGGCTCCGGCGAGAGAGAACGGAATGCCGAGCGCGATCAGCAGCGACACGCGCGTGCCGAGAAACAGCCAGCAGGTCGCGAGCACCAGCACGAGGCCGAGCGCGGCGTTCGATTGCATGACGTTGATCGCGCTTTGCGTCGGCACGGTCTGGTCGTCGGTGAGCGAAAGGCTCAGGCCCGAAGACGCGAGCAGGGGATTCTTCTCGGCGGCGTAGGCGTTGATGCGCTCGATCAGTTCGAGGGTGTTGGTGTAGCTTTTCTTGGTCACGGAGAAAAGCACCGCCGGCCGCCCTTCGGTGGAGGCGAGGTTGCGCGGCGTGGCGCGCGAGCGAGACGCGCTGGCGACGCTGTCGAGCGGAACGCGCTGTTCGGTTCCGGGCACCGCCACCGTCAGGCGCGCGAGGTATTCGGGGTCGGCCGCCTGGCCGATCATGCGCACGAGCCACGCATCGTTGCCCGCGATGCGTTTGCCCGCGAAGGTGTCGCGGAACCACGCGCCCACCGCATCCGCGAGGTCGGCGGCGTTCAGGCCGCGCGAGGCGAGCCGCTGCGGATCGAACTCGACGAGCAGCTCGGGATCGCGCAGACCGAGCGGGAACACCTGGTCGACGCCCGTGATGCGCTCGAGGTCGGCTCGGATGGCGAACGCGGTTCGACGCAGGGCTTCGTCGTCCGCGCGGCCGGTGAGCAGCACCTGGGCCGTCGGAAACCCGTTCGAGGTCGTGATTTCCATGACCCGCGGGTCGTTGCGCACTTCGGGCGGCAGTTCGGTCTTCGCCTTGTTCTGGATTTCGCGTCGAAGATCGTTGACGCGTTTGTCGAAGACGCGCTCGGGAATGTCGCGGAAGCGCACCAGGATCGAAGACACGTTCTCGCGGCTGCTGGAGACGACGAAGCGGATGTCGGCGACCTGCCGGATCGCGTCCTCGAGCGGCTGCGTGACGCGCTTCTCGACGTCCTCGGCCGAGGCGCCCGAGAGCACGGTGGTGATGTTGACCCAGTTGAAGTTGATTTCCGGGTCCTGCTCGCGCGGCAGCAGCGCGTACGCCATCGCGCCCATCAGCAGCACCACCCCGAACGTGATGTTGGCGAACGGGTGGTTACGGAGCAGCAGCTCTACGAACTTCATGATCGCAGGCCGCTGGCTACCTGGAAGCGGTCGCGATGCGCTGGCCGTCCTGCAGCGCGAGGTGGCCGCTCACGAACACGCGCGTTTCGGCGGGCAGTTCGGCCAGCACGGGACGGCCCTCCTGCGCCTGCGGCAGCGGGCGAAAGCGCGCCACGCCCGCATCTTCCACGAACACGCCCAAGCGACCGTCGCGGCGCACCAGGGTCTCGGCGGGCAGATGCGCACGTGGGTCGCGCCACGCGATTCGCCCCGCCGATCCGGGCGGCGCGGGTGGGACGGGGACCCGCCCGCTCCCCTCGGTCACAACCGGGATCCGGGGCGCGGGGGGGGGGGGGGGGGGGGTGGGGGGGGCGGGGGCGTGACCCCCGGCAGCCCCCCCTGGGCCGGCCGAT
>Ga0080064_1001864_pt1 | contig 39294 bp, 34 predicted proteins | sample Subgrocontami54m_FD_69260 | JGI IMG/M metagenome (GOLD analysis project Ga0080064, IMG submission 69260) | Subsurface groundwater microbial communities from S. Glens Falls, New York, USA - GMW46 contaminated, 5.4 m (SPADES assembly) (version 2) ...
GAAGACGCTCCGGTGGCAGGGCTGCCGCAGCTGGTCGAGAGGTAGCTCTCCCACTTAATCCGCCGAACCGCCGTATACGTGATCCGTACGTACGGTGGTGTGGGAGGGGAGGAGTCGCGAGGCCCCCCCCTATCCCGATTAGGCGCTGCTCGCAGGGCTGAGGACGCAAGAAGGGCGAGGAGAGAAGATGAACATCAGAGAAGCTGGCCTCATCGTCACCCTCTCCCTCGGTATCCTGGTGGCCCCGCTCCCCACTCACGCCCAGCAGAAGGCAAAGATATATCGGATAGGCTTCCTGGGGAACTCCACGGCTGCCCTGGAGGCCAACCTCGTCGCGCCCTTCCGCGAGGGGTTGCGTGACCTCGGCTACGAGGAGGGCCAAAACGTCGTGATCGAGTATCGGTGGGCCGAAGGAAAATACGAGCACTTTCCCACCCTCATCGGCGAACTGATCGCCCTGAAGGTCGATGTGATCGTTACCGCCGGTACACCCGCCACCCAGGCTGTCCAGAAGGCGAGGACGTCGGTCCCTCTCGTCATGGTGGCTGTCGGCGATCCCGTCGGCACGGGTATCGTCGCGTCCCTCAACCGGCCCGGTGGGAACATCACCGGGTTGACCTCGATCTCACCAGAACTGGAAGGGAAACGGTTAGAGCTGCTCAGGGAAGTGATTCCCAAACTCTCCCACGTCGCCATACTCTGGAATCCGGAGAATGCGTATCATGTGATCGAGATGAAAGAAGCGCAGTCCGCAGCCTTGGCGTTGCGAATGAAGGTGCTGTCTTTAGGGGCAGGGACCCCGGAGGAACTCGACCGCGCCTTCGCGGCAATCGACAGGAAACGGGTAGGCGCGCTCCTCGTGCTGGCGGATCGGCTGTTTCTGCACCACCGCACGCGCATCATGAACTTCGCCGCCCAACACCGCTTACCGGGGGTGTATGCGTACCGGGAATTGGTCGAGGCGGGCGGGTTGATGTCCTTTGGGCCGAGCTACGCGGGCATGCACAGGCGGGCCGCGACGTATGTGGACAAGATCCTCAAAGGGACCAGCCCGGCCGACCTGCCCGTGGAGCGACCGGCGACGTTTGAGTTGGTCATCAACCTCAAGGCCGCCAAGGCCCTCGGGCTGATGATTCCGCCGTCCGTTCTCTCCCGGGCGACCGAGGTAATCCAGTAACTCCGGACGCGGTCCGAACGGGCGGTGCAGACACTCGAACGTCGAGGCTACCAGGTCACCCTCAAACGGCGACCCGTGCGTCGCGAAGAAGGCACAGAAAAGGGGACGTAGTTCACTTATTACACTTGCGCTCTTGCCGTGCCCACCGGGTCTCTGGTAGAATCCCGCCATGCCCCGTGGCCCCCGCCTGGATGCTCCCGGGACCCTGCACCACGTCATGGTGCGGGGGATCGAAGGCCGGCCGATCTTCCGCGATGATCGGGACCGGGACGACTTCGTCGGCCGCCTGGCCGCCCAGGCCCAGGCGGGGGGACTGATCGTCTACGCCTGGGCCCTGTTGCCCAACCATGCCCACCTGCTGGTCCGGACGGGGAGGATGCCCCTGGCCCGGGGCATGCGCTCTCTCCTCACGGGCTACGCCGGAGCCTTCAATCGTCGGCACCGGCGGCGCGGTCACCTGTTCCAGAATCGTTACAAGTCGATTGTGGTGGAGGAAGAGCCTTACTTGCTCGCGCTCACGCGCTACATTCATCTGAATCCGCTCCGGGCCAAGGTGGTGCCTGATCTGGGCGCGTTGGAACGATACCCCTGGGGCGGACACAGCGCCCTGCTGGGCCACGTTCCCCGCCCCTGGCACGCGCTCGCCGCCGTCCTGGGCCAATTCGCGGGAACGCGCCGCGAAGCTCGCCGCCGCTACCGGGCCTTCGTCGCCGACGGCGTGTCCCAGGGCCGGCAACCGGATCTCATCGGCGGCGGGCTCCGCCGCAGTGCCGGTGGGTGGGAGACGCTGGCGACCCTCCGCCGCGGCCGAGAGCGCTGGGCCTTCGACGAGCGAATCCTCGGCAGCGGCGCCTTTGTGGAGCGGGTCTTGAAGGAGGCGGCACCACCCCCCGGAGGCATCGCGGTTGCGGGGCGGTCCCTTCCGGCCCTCATCGCCCAGATCGCGGCGGCCTGCGGCGTCCACCCGGCCGAGATCCAGAGTGGCAGCCGCCGCCGGCCGGCCGCCCGGGCGCGGGCCGCCGTCGCCGCCGTGGCGGTGACCCGCCTGGGTCTCTCTGCCGCCCGCGTGGCCAAGGCCTTGGGCGTGAGCGCGGTGGCGATCTTCCAGGCGATCGACCGCGGCCTGGCGGAACTGCGCACCCGCGGGCTCGACCCGGACCGCCTGGCGAAGGGGATTATTAGACAAGTGAAATAAGTGAACTACGTCCCCTTTCCCGTCCCCTTTCCATGCAGCTGGCGGCGACCGCAGCGGCTCGCGCAGGACTGGCATCCGCCCTGAGTGTCCTGAAGGCTTTCAACGGGGCCAGAGGTCACAGCGGGCTCATGCGACCTTCCAGATATTCATGCAGCGCCATACCACGTGGACTGGTGGCCCTCATCGTGAGATGCCGCGGAGACTTGCAGCCGGCGCCCATGCCCACCTTGACAGGTTCTCCTCGTCCCTGCTAAGGTCCGCGCAGAGCTTTCCGTCGTTTTCAGGCTAGCCCACACCTTCAACCGCCCGGAATGGTCCCATGTTCACGCGGGTTCACCATGTGGCCATCGTCGTTCGCAGCCTGGAGCAGGCGCTGCGGGTGTATCGCGATGTCCTGGGGCTCCCCGTGGGAAAGCGGGCCACCGTAGCCGACCAGGGGGTGCATGCGGCGTTGCTCCCCATGGGGGACGGCGAGATCGAGTTGCTGGAGCCTGCCGACCCGGCGGGCGGTGTGGCCCGCTTCGTGGAGCGAAAGGGCGAGGGCCTTCACCACCTCTGCTTCGAGACGCCGGACGTTGCCGCCGCCCTGGCGCGGGCGAAGGCGGCCGGCCTCCCGCTGATCGATCAGTCGCCGCGTCCCGGCCTGGCCGGGATGATCGCGTTCCTGCATCCCAGGGCAAGCCACGGTGTGCTGGTCGAACTGGCCCAGCCAGTCTCGCCGCCGGCTCACCCAGACCCGCCGTCCAGCGGGGTCCGGGCGGTCGGCATCGGCACGGTGTATCTAGCCGTCAAAGAACTCGCTGCGGCGGCGACCACGTACGCCCGGAACTTCCAAGGCGAGGTGGCGCCTCCTGAAGAGGATCCCCGCTTCGGCGCCATGCAGACCGGCGTATCGATCGGGAGCAGCCGGGTCACGCTGCTGAGTCCCGCCAATCCTGTCTCGCCGGTCGGGTGTTTTCTTGCGGACCGGGGGGAGGGGTTGTTCGGAGTGTGCCTGCGGGTGGCGGATTTCGGGGGGGCACTGCGGCACCTGGATGAGGCGGGCATCTCAACAGAGGTTCACGGTCGCCATGCGGCCATGCCTCTCGCACGTCTCGATCCGACCCAGGTCAACGGCGTCAACCTGTTCCTGTGTTCCGGCGCATCCAACGGATTGCCACAGCCACCTTCCGGTTGATTCCTTTGGGGTTCATTCCTTTGGGGTTCATACCCCGCGGCTTGCCGCGCTCCGAGCACGCCAGGGATCCGCAGGGACTCAACGGTGATGGATGAGGTGCTCCAGGCTTCGACCACAAAATGTCCTATGGCACTCAAGGTATTCGGCTGGTTCCGGTAGATACCTCGCGGCTTGCCGGTAGGAGCTTCATTTCCTCCCCCTGGACGCACACCATCTGCGGTCCGGGCGGAGGACCCGGCGACAACTTGTGACCGTCCGGACCCATCCAGGTCCTTGACGCTCCAGTGCAGAGGGAGGCCGCGTTGGACACGTTGCTCCAGCAGATCCGGGCGTTCTTGTCCCTGCCCAAGGAGGCCCGGACGCGCGACCGGCGCGAAGCGGTCCTCCAAGCCCTCGGGGTGCCGCACCCATCCCGCTTCATCGAGGAGGTGTGGACCGGCACGTGGGAAGCGGGCATTGATCGCCTGCTGGACCCGGCGAACACGCGGATCCGGCCCCTGGAGCCCACCGACTTTCACTTCAAGTGGGCGCTGGAGGCGTTCAATGGGCTGCCGGCCCCGGTCCGCGCGCGACTGTTCGTCCTGAAGATCGAGGCGAATGGCCTGCGGGGGCGGATCCTGGCGCTCCTGGACGCGGCGGGCCTGTCCACCCGCGAATTCGAGGTGGTGGATCTCGTGGCCCTCTCCAAGGTGCACGCGGAGGCGGCTGCCACGCTCCGGATCCACGACGGTCGCACCTGCCAGGTCGAAGTATCCCACTTCGCCCCTGCAGCGGCAGAGCTGTATGCGGGCGCCGCGCGGCTCTTCCAGCTCCGCACGTCCACGACCCATGTCCACCGACTGGCGTCGGGCGACCAGATCCTGCTGGAGATTCCCCTGGACGGGATGCATCTCGACGCCGAGGACCTGTCGCCAGAGGATGTGGGGCCTCGCTGGTCCATGGCCGTCCAGGGCGTGGCGCGCCACGACGCGCTGGGCGACGTCCTGGGGACCATCCTGCGGGATCCCCATTATGTTCTGACGCAGTCCGGCGAGGTTGCCTCGATCCACAATTACGAGCTATTCCATGATATCGGCGGGTTCCGCTTCGGATTCGTGGAGCCGATCTTTCTCTCCCTGTGGCGGAAACTGCGCGGCCCGGATCCCGGCGAGGAGCGGGCGCTCCTCCAGCGGATGTTCGAAGAGTACCGCGCCGCTTACATCGAGAAGCAGGGCGAGATCCAGACTCGCTGGGGCGAACTGGAAGCGTATCTCGCGGAACGTCAGCAAGCGATTCAGGAGTATCTGCAGGGGCAGCAGGACTGGCGGGCGGCCGTGGTTGCCGCTCGGGACCGGGCGCTTCGCGATCCCGCCCGATGGATGCAGACGCTCTTGGAGGCGTACCGGGACTCGTATCCTGACCCGCCTCGGGCCTGACCCACCTTTCTTCCGAAGAAGGTCGAGTTGTCAATTCGTCGATCGGTCAACTGGTCCTGCCTGCGCGCGTCCGTACCCAATTGACAAATCGACCAATCGACCGGTTGACGGCAAGCGGGGGACCTACCGGTTCCCGGCGCGTTCCAGGATAGAGACGATCACGACGATGATGGCCGCTTGGAGGGTCAGCAGCACCGCTTCCAGGGTCCGCGCGTTCCGCAGGGCCATGCCGGCCAGACCCATGGAGACCGACAGCAGGAATATCAGGAGAACCGTCTGGCGCTTGCTGCCCAGCAGGGCCTCCAGCCGGTGGTGGAGGTGATCCCGCCCCGTGTAGGCGATCCACTCGCGAAAGCTCCGCACCTTTCCCGTGAGGATCCGTGTCAGGGTGATGTGGGTCATGTCGAAGATGAACACCCAGAAGATGAGGACCGGGACGCCGATGTCAATGATGTTGTCCGCGGCCCATTCCCCCTTGACTGCCAGGGCGGCGAGGACGAACCCCAAGAAGGTGCTGCCGGCATCGCCCAGGAAAATGGCTGCGGGGCGCTTCGGACGGAAGTTGAAGGGCAGGAATCCCAGACAGCTCCCCACGATGGCGGCCGCGAACCACCCGAGGAACGGCTGAAAGGTCAGCGCCGCGAAGAACCCCAGGAGACCCGCCGTGATGATGCTGAGGCCGGTGGCCAGGCCGTCCATGCCGTCGAAGAAGTTCATGGCGTTGGTGATGCCGAGCAGCCAGAGGAGGGTCAGCGCCGCGTTGGCCGCGGTGCCCGGGACGGATTGGGGGAACAGGGTCAGGACTACACCGGACTGCATGACCACGCCCGCCGCCAGGAGCTGCCCCAGCAGCCTGACTCCGGCCGGCATGCCGCGGACGTCATCCAGGATCCCGACGACCACCAGGAGCGTTCCCCCCACCATGATGGCCACGACCTGCCCGTCCAGGATCGAGTTGGCCAGGATGGAGATCCCGAAGGCGGTGTAGATCGCCACCCCTCCCAGGAGAGGTGTGGGCTCCGTATGGACCTTTCGCCCGGCCGGGAGATCCACCACCTCCAGGAAGCACGCGAGGCGGATCAGGACCGGCGTGAGGCCAAACGCGATGAGGCTGGAGACCACGAGAATGTACGCCCAGCGGGCGCCATACACCGTCTGCCAGGTGGTCCGGGGGACGGGAAGCAGGAGGAACACCGCCAGACCGAGGACCAGCAGGCTCATCCACCAGGACCACCAGGCGATGCCGTTCCAGCTGACGGTGGCCGGCGTCCCCAGGCTATTCTCTCGCGCCGTTTGATTCATGCGAGGACCTGCTGGAGGCCACGGATCACCAGGGCCTCTTCTCGTGAAGTCAGGGCCGGGTACAGCGGCACGGACAGGCCATGCCGAAAGGCATGGGCGGTCCCTGGAAACCCATCCAGCCCCAACGTGATGTGAATGGGCTGGAAGATCGGAAGCCTGGCCGTGACGCCCAGCCTGGCGAGCCGGCGTGCCACAGGCGCGGCCGCCCCCGGCAGGCCGATCACGAAGCGATGATAGACATGGCTTCGCCCGGCGGTGAGGTCGGGGAGTGTGATGGGGAGATCCGCCCACCGGCGGCGGTAGCGTCCGGCGATGGCCGCCCGCCGGGAGAGCATGGTGGGCAGCCGGCGCAGCTGGCTTCGCCCCAGCGCCGCCTGGAAGTCCGTGAGCTTGTAGTTGTACCGCACCGCATGCCGGCGACGCTCATCGTAGTCCCGCCGGTCCCGGAGGCGGGCCAGCAGCCGCCGGTCCCGGCTGAGTACCATGCCGCCCTCTCCCGTGGTCAATAGTTTGGTTGCGTAGAAGGACACGATGCTCACCGCTCCGAACGAGCCGACGGGCCGCCCGCGGTACCGGGCGCCGATCGCCTGCGCGCAATCCTCGATCAGAGGGGGGCCGAGCGCAAGCAGGCCGTCCAGATCCGCGGGCAGGCCGAACTGGTGGGGGACGATGATGGCGCGGGTCCGGCGCGTGATCCGCCGCCGCACATCGGCGGGATCCAGGTTATAGGTGGCCGGGTCCGCATCCGCCAGGCGGGGCGTGGCGCCGACGTATTCGATGGCGTGGAGGGGAGCCACGCAGACGTAACTGGGCAGGATCACCTCATCCCCCGGTCCGATCCCCAACCCCAGGAGGGCGAGATGCAGCGCGGCAGTTCCGGAGCTGACCGCCACGCCCGGCGGGAGCCCCAGGAAGGCTCCGACCTCGGCCTCGAAGCGGGCCACCTCGGCCCCCTGCGCCAGGGCGGCGCCTCGAACCGCGCGGGCGACGGCGCGCACGTCGGCGGCGGTGATCCAGGGTCTGGAATGGGGAACCATCGTGGTCAATTTGTCAATTGGTCAAGTAGTCAATTTGTCCGGAACAGACCGCGTCAGCGTTTCTTGCCGCGAGATGCGACTGATTTCGTCTCCAAGGAATTGATGTAAGCGTTGAGTTGCGGCTCCAGCTCCTCAACCATCGCCATAAGTCGCTGCAATGTTGTGTCTGGAATGATCTTGCGCGCGACGGCTCTTCGTGACCAGAAGCGCGTCTCCCTCAGAGACCCCCTTCCGTAGTAGTCGAACGTTATTTCCTCTCGATAATGAAATCGTCCGTGACCTTCGGCGATATTCGCACCGACCGAATCAGCGGCCCGGACGAGCTGTCTTCCCACCGTATTCCGAGCGAACGGCTTCCATGTCAGAACTTCCTCCCAGATCTCATCGGCCAGTTTCTCCGCGAGCCGAAAGATCCGCAGGCCCTCCAACTCTGCCACCATGGCTTTCTCCTTGAATGCCCCTTATCCAGGGCGACTCTCGGTCTACCCAATGCGTTCAGGGACCAATTGACTTCTTGACGAATTGACCAATTGACGGTTCTCAGGGAGTGATATTGATGAACAGCCGCAGGGGAACGAACCCCTCGGCGTTGCGGACCCGGCCCTGGATGCCGCGGAAGTGGGCGGAGGAGCGGGCGATGTCCACGATGGTCAACCCCTCGATATTGGTCTTGCTGACCTGGGAGCTGTGGGCTCGGAGGCAGGCAACCTTGTCTTCCAGAACGCTATTCACGTCCACGAAGACGCTGGGAGAGAAATTCTGGGTGGTGGGACCTTCGTAGAAGAGGACGTTTCGCGTATAGCGGGTGGCGGTGATGGTGGACGTCGCCAGGTGGCGGTGGTCCTGGTGAGTGTCGTCCTGATAGTGGACGAAGATGAACTCTGGTTGAACCTCCTGGATCACGCGCTCCACGCGCTGAATGATGGGGCGGTCCAAGGGGATGGCGGTATCCGGGTACTCGCCCCAGAACAGCTTGGCTGTCTTGAGGATCCGCGCGGACTCCGCCTGCTCCTGGCGCCGCATCGCACCGTCCCCGCCGCCACTTCCGTCGGTCATGACCAGCAGAAAGACCTCGTGGCCCTGCCGGGCATACTTGATGAGGGTGCCGCCGCAGCCGAACTCGATATCATCCGGGTGGGCGCCGATGGCCAAGATGCGCATGGGCTGTTCCTCCGGGAGCGATCGTCCTTGGGTGGCGTCCCCTGCCGCGCCTCACGAAGAGGCGGGGAGCCAGTTTCGTCCCGATCGAAGGATCTGCAGGCTTTCCGGGCCGCAATTCAACATCAAATCTATCACCGCCAGGTGGGAAACGAAAGGCGCATATCGCTGGGGATACTCGGGATGCTGGTACGCCTGGACCTGGATGTCGATCCCCGCCTGGCTGAACCGGCTGACATCCATGTAGGACGGGCCCGTCTGGCCGGCGAGGTACACGGTGCCCCCCACCGCGCGGCAGAGATCGATCAGACGCCCGGTCGGATCCTCCTGTGCCTGGAGCGTTGACGCCAGGATGATCCGGGTGGTGATGCCGAGATGCGTGCAGAGAAGCTCGATGACGGCGGCATTCAGCTCGCTGATCCGTGCCCAGGACTTTTCCAGCAGGGTCACGAGCGCCGGGCCAAGCGGATCCCAGAAGGGCGCGCGACCGTAGTGGAGGCGGAGCCCTTGACAGTGCTTGCGCTGCCAGTCCGTCGTGGCGTTGATCTCCACCTGGTCAATCCGTTCAGGGAACCGGTCAATGATGGGGACCGTCAACCATTGCCAGCCATCCTTGGTACGGATGCGATTCCGGTTCTGCCACTCGTGCTTCTTGAACTGCACCGTGTCCAGAAGGATGAACACATCGGCTGAGTCCAGTTTGTCAAAGTAGCCCAGCCAGGGCATGTACTGCGGCTGGTGGATGGCGACCTTCATCGTGCCTCCTCGCGCGCCGTCTGGACGAAGATCGGGTTGCTCAGGATCTGCTGCCCGGCCGGCCCGTGGACCTCCAGGCGATAGAACACGCGTGTGTCTGCCGGCAAGGGCGCCTCGGTCCAACTGAGCGAGACCGGTGTGTCCCCCCGCTGAGTTTGGACCACGGCCCCCGCGCGCACCAGGCGCACCTGAATTCCTACGCGTCGGCCGTCCGTCGCCCGAACCACTGCACGCACCTCGGGCCGATCTCCCGCCCGCAGGGCCAACTGCTCGCCGGCCTCGGCCGGGGGCCGTGGAGGGAGGATCACCTGGAACTGATCGAGGATCAGGCTCACTTCCGGGGTGCGCTGCACGGCGTAGAGGCGACCCGCCCGCAGGGCCTGCAGGAGGGCGGCCGGGTCCTTGCGGTCCACCAGGAGGACCGTCTGGACGTCGCCGAACCGCTTGCCCGCCTGCCCCTCGCGGTGATAGGCCGCCTCCCCGAGGGCCCAGGCGGGTGCGGCCCGCCTCCCACCGAGGTAGTCGGCGAGAAGCCGGTCCCACCCCTGACCGGGCTCGGTGAACGTCGTGGTGTCCTCGTACACGCCGCCGAAGGCCGTGAAGCGATCCGTGGCCAGGAGGTCGGATGGGTACGGCTCCGTCTGGATCGTGGCCCGCATCCTGGCCACCGTCACCACCTGGTGATCCCGTGCCTCGGGCAACGACCAGGCCGAGAGACCTCCGCGCGCGGCGATGAAGTCGATGACCGCCTGGTGCGGCCGCAGCCCCGCGCCGGAATCATACGGGGAGACGGGGGGGCGGCGAAAGGGAAAGTTGTTGGCCAGCAACACCACCCCGAGTCCCAAACAGAGGATCCCGTAGCCGGTGTATCGCCGCTCCACGGTGAGCCGGAAGTGCTGGAGGCGAACCGGACGCCGGCGGCGAAGCCGGAGCAGCCACACTCCCGGGACCGCCAGGACGGCGGGCCAGAGCAACTCGAGGCTCTCCCGGCTCCAGTGCGACGCGCCGAGGTTCCCGACGGCCGGGAGGTCCCGGTAATCTTCGGGGCGATACAGGCCGAAGGCCAGGATGTTCTTCTGCGCGTTATACATGGTCAGGGTGCCGCTCCAGAGATCGCCCGTCCAGTAGTAGTGGGGGATCACCTCCGTCCCCGGGATCACCAGGACCTCCTGCTGGCGCGCGTTCTCTGCGCGGACCGCCTCCAGAAACGGCTCGGGCCCCCTGCTGAGCAGGGAGGGGAACTCCACGCGATATCGCAGGAGGTTGCGGAGCGGAGGCAACCCGTATTCGAATCGCTGCAGGTGGTTTTCCGTCAGGAAGATGGCCTCGATGCCGAGGGCGCGCGCCCGGGTGGTCAGCTCCTCCAGGCTCCAATCGCCGCTGCTCCAGGTGGAGTGTACGTGGACGGCCGCCACCACCGGCCGCAAGGGACCGGCCGCATGAACCGTCACTGGACCCTGGCTGAACAGGCCCAGTGACAGGGTCAACCCCACCCACCAGCGCGTGGGCCGGCACCACCTCGGGTCACGCGGCGCGGTCACAGGGCTAGCCGGATCGGCCATCCGTCATGACCTCCCGATACAGCCGGGCCAACGCATCCAGCATGGCTGCGGCACTGTAGCGCGAGGCGCGCCGGCGCCCCGCCTCTCCCAGCGCCCGGGCGCGGGGCGAATCCTGGAGCAGGGCGCTGATGGCCTCGGCCAGGGCCGCCGGGTCGCGGGCCGGCACCAGCACTCCCGCCTCGCCATCGCCAAGGAGTTCGGCCACCCCCCCGACCCGGGTGGCGACGATGGGTTTCCCCAGGGCCATGGCCATGACCAGGACGCGACCCATGCCCTCGTTGAGCGACGGGAGCACGACGAGATCGGTCCCGGCAAGGACCGAGGGAATGTCCTCCCGGAAGCCGGCGAAGGCGATCCGATCCGCCAGGCCGAGGGCGCGCGTCTGGGCCTCCAGATCGGGTCGCATCTCGCCGTCCCCGACCAGGAGGAACCGCGCCCCGGGGGATCGCCGGAGGATTTCCGGCGCCGCCTCGATCAGGTAGTGCAGACCCTTCACCGGGACCAGCCGCGCCACCGCGCCGACCACGGGGCCCCCCGCCACGAGGCGAACCGGCGGGGCGGAGGTCACAGCGTCCAGGTCCACCCCACTGGGGATCGTGACGAACTGCCCGGGACGGCCGATCCCGCGCTCCAGGTGATCCCGGGCCTCTCCGTCACTGAGGGTGATGATCCGGTCGGTCCAGCGGGCGGCGACCCGTTCCATCGCGATAAAGGCGCGGGTCACGACCGGCGAGAAGTATCCCTCGAAGATGTGCCCGTGCGGGGTGTGCACTATGTGCGGGACGCCCGCCGCGCGTGCCGCCAGGCGCCCCAGGAATCCCGCCTTGGACGAGTGGGTGTGGACGATGTCCGGTTGCATCTCCTTGAGCAGCCGCCACAGCGCCCAGAGCGCCCGACCGTCGGCAACCGGGCTCACGGGACGCAGGAGGTGGCGCACTTGGTTCCAGGGTACCCCGGCCCGGGAGAGACTCTCGGCGAGCCCCGGTGGAGGGTCCGCTGTGCATCCGGAGATCAGGCTGCAGGCGAAGTCCGGTCGCGGCATGCGGGTCACGGAGATCACGGTGTTCTCCGTGGATCCCCCCACGTCCAGGCGGGTGATGATGTGCAGGACGCGGATCACAAAGCGACCTCACGCTCTGTGACGGGAGCCTTGCATGCGTACAGCTCGAGCGACGGCCCCACCAACAAGCACCCTCGGGAGAGGATCTCCAGGCTGGCAGCCCCGGCGCCAATGAGCCCGGGCAGCCATCGAAGGACCGCCCGCAGACCGAGTTGCGGCGGGCCAGTCACCTCGGTGGCGAAGGAGGAATTCCGCACCTCCAGGACGTGAAACCCGGCCCGCTGCACCAAACGCGTCAGGCCGCTCCCCGTGAAGGCGAAGACGTGAAGAATAGGATACCCGTCCCAGCCATACCACCGCAGCGCGGGACCGAGGGAGGTGAGGAGCCGGATCCACGGCCTATGGAAGGCTGCGTTAGGAATCCGGATCGCGAGGTGTCCCCCGGGGATCAGCACCCGGAGGGCCTCGCGCAGGGTCCCGAGAGGATCCAGGACGTGATCCAGAACGTTGATCAGCAATACCGCCTCTACGCTGCCATCCCGGAAGGGGAGCGCCGCCGTTTCGGCCTGTACCGCGGGGGCGCCGGCCCGGTGCGCATTGACGCAGGCCTGGTGTGAGAGGTCGGTACCCAGCGACCGCCAGCCACGCTGGCCGGCGGCTGCCAGCAGGTGGCCGCCGCCGCAGCCGAGATCCAGGAGATGCGCCGGCGGCCGGAATCTCTGCAAGCGATCCAGGATCGACGAAAACAGCTCGGTCCGGGGCTCAGCGACGCGATCGGGAGGGAACTGGCGAGGATATTCGCGCTCGTAGTGGCCCCGCAGGGAATCCGCGCTCGGCAGCGTGGCGACCACGCCGGTGTGACACTCCGGGCAACGGAGATACGGGGTCCCCAGGTAGGCCAGGTCGGGCTGCCGGGCATGGCTGCCGCAGGCCGGGCAGGGTGCCGACGGCTCCCGGACGTTCGCCTGGCGCTGCGCCAGGCGTTGAAGGGTGTCTTCCAGTTCCGCCACTGACTGGTCCCAGCCATAGTGCAGCTCGGCATGGCGGCGGCACGCCTGGCGAAGGCGCAGGCCGGCCTCCGGATCGCGGTTGGCGGCCTCAAGGAAACTGCGGAGACCTTCGGCCATGGCCTCGGGTGTGGCCTCGCGGAATACCAGCGAGGGCTCCAGGGGGAGCAGGATCTCCGGGGTGGCCCCCACGGGCGTCCCGAGGACCGGCGTGCCGGCGGCCAGCGCCTCTACTGTGATGAGACCGAAACCCTCGAGTTCCCGCGTGGGCAGCACGAACGCATCGGCCGCCTGATAGTACCGGGGCAGGTCCTGCTCCGGGACGAAGCCCAGAAAGCGCACGTGCTCCTGAAGGCCCAGCGACGCGGCGAGCGATTCCAGGGCCCCCCGCAGGGTGCCGGCGCCGCCGATCAGGAGGAGGACGTCGGCGACGTGCCGGCGCAATATCGCCAGGGCCCGGATCAGGGTGTCCAGGCCCATGCGCGCCTCGAGGTTCCGGACGGTCAGCAGCACCGGCGATCGCTCTGGCAAACCGAGGCTCGCGCGCACGGCCCTGCGGTCCGGGACAGGCCGGAACCGCTCCAGGTCCGCGCCACCCGGGAACTTCACGATCCGATCCGACGGGATGCGGTACAACTTCCAGAGCTGCCCGGCCGAGAAGTCGCTCAGGACGTGGATGCGGGTCGCGCGCCGCAGGCACGCCCGCTCGATCGCCCAGAGGGTGACCTGGCCCGCCCGCCCGGTCAGCCCGGTTCGATGCAGCCCCGTCATGCCGCGGCGGGAGATGTATTCCAGGGGGGCCGGCGAGAGGAACGTATACAGGGACGGAAGGTCCCTGGCCCGATCCGAGTCCAGGGCCCCGTAGCCCGAGAGCGGCTGTTGCAGGTGCAGGACGTCGCAGGCCTCCTCGGCAAGAATCCGGGCGACTGCCCGGCGGGCCTGCCGGATCGAGCTGACGAAGAAGCGCATGAGGGAACGCCGGTCCACGGGGAACTGGTGGAGGGAAACGCCCTGGCGCTCGACGGTCTCCGTGAACCCGTCCCTGGGGGAGCGGCTGAGAATGCGCACCCGGTGGCCACGCTTGACCAACCGGGACGCCTGCTCCCAGAGGACCCGTTCCCCCCCGCCCTCGATGGCGAGCGGGGAGAGATCGGAAATCATGAGGACTCGCAGCGAATCGGTCATGCGGGTCTCAGCGCAGGCTCCAGAGTCCACCCGTGTCCAGGTACTGGCGCAGCCACAGCTCGGCCATCATGAGTGTCCACAGGCGATCGCTGTGGCTGCGGGTCCCGCCCAGGTGCTCCCGCTTCAGCGCCTCCACGGCGTCCGGGACGAAGAGGCCCCGGGTCTGGACGCGCTCCGGAGACAGCAGGTCCTCCATCACGTCCCGCAAATCGGTGCGGAGCCACCGGCCCAGGGGGATCATGAAGCCCTGCTTCCGGTGCGAGAGCACCTGGGCCGGAAGCACGCCGGCGAAGGCTGTTTTCAGGAGCCCCTTGAGGCGGAGGCCGGGAATCTTCACGCTCGGGGGGATCCCCAGGCTCTCCTCGATGACCCGATGATCGCAGAACGGGGCCCGAAGCTCCAGGGAGTGGGCCATGCTCATCCGGTCGGCCATCACCAGGAGATCATCAGGGAGGTAGGTGCTGAGGTCCATGCGGAACGCGCCGTCCACCGGATCGCCGTAGCCGTGGGCGGAGAAAGCGACGCGCTGAGTCGCCTCCACGTCCGCCTTCCAGCCCTCTCGCAGGGCGGGGGTCGTGAGGCGTGCCAGCTCCGCCTCGCCGAAGAAGCGCGTCCACCCGAGATACCGGTCGGGCACAGGCCGCTCGGCCCCGCTGATGAACCGGCGGGTCCAGTCGCCCCAGTTGAGACTGGCCTCGGTCTCGCGCACCAGGCGAGTGAGGCAGGTGCCGGACACCGACCGCATCCAGCGGGGAAGCCGGGCGTAGTATTCCGACAGGCGAAGGCCCAGGTAGCGGGGATAGCCGCCGAAGGTCTCATCCCCCCCGATCCCGGAGAGCGCGACCTTCACGTGGCGGGCCGTCGCCTGGGCCACGACGAAGGTGGGGATGGCAGAGGAGTCGGCGAAGGGCTCGTCGAAGTGGTGGACAATGGCGGGCAGCAGGTCCGCCACCTTGGGGTCCAGGATTTCCTCGGTATGATCGGTCTCGAAGCGCTGGGCCACCATGCGGGCGTAGGGCAGCTCATCGAAGGAGGGTGTCGCCGGCCCGAAGCCGATGGAGAAAGTCGCGATGCGCTGGCCGGTCACCTCCCGCATGCTGGCCACGATCGCGCTGGAATCGATGCCGCCGCTCAGGAAAACGCCCAGGGGGACGTCGCTCTCCAGGCGCAGCCGAACGGCCTCGCGCAGCTCGTGACGCACGCGGGCTGCCAGCTCGGGGACCCCGCCCTGTGGCGGGGCCAGGGAGTCCCCCCGGGGCAGGTCCCAGTAACGTCGGAGGGTCAGGGTCCCATCGGAGAGCGTGGCGGTGTGAGCAGGGGGAAGCTTGGCGATCCCGGCGAAGGCGGATCGGTCGGCCGGCGTGTAGCCGAAGGCGAGGTAGTGATGGAAGGCCTCCCGGTCCAGCCCCCGGGGGACGCCGGGATGGCAGAGGAGCGCCTTGATCTCCGAGGCGAAGAGGAAGAGGCCATCCCGCCGCCAGAAGTACAGTGGCTTCTTTCCCATCCGGTCCCGGGCCAGGAAGAGGTGCCGGCGCCGTGCGTCCCAGATGGCGAAGGCGAACATCCCCCGGAGGCGATCCACGCAGGCTTCGCCCTCGTCCTCGAACAGGTGCAGGATCACCTCCGTGTCGCTCCGGCTCTGGAACCGGTGGCCCCTGGCCAAGAGGTCGGGGCGCAACTCTCGGTAGTTGTAGATCTCGCCGTTGAAAATAATCCAGAGGGACCCGTCCTCGTTGCTCATGGGCTGCCGGCCGCCGGCGAGGTCAATGATGGCCAGGCGGGTCATGCCGAGCCCAACCCCGGGCTCCACATGGGTCCCCGCGTCGTCGGGCCCCCGGTGCGTGAGGCTCTGCAGCATGGCGGACAAGGTCTCAGGCGCGACCGTTCCGACGTAACCTGCGATCCCGCACACGGCTCAGCCCCTCCCCGGCCCGCCGGCGATCTCCTCGAGGAGATCGACCAGGCGTGCCGTCGTCTTGCATGCCTCGAACAAGTGGGCCCGGGCCAGTCCGCGGGAGGCCAATTCCCGTCGGAGCGGCTCGTCCTCCAGGACCTTTTCGAGCCCCGCGGCAATGCTCCGGACATCTGCTGGATCCACGTAGAGGGCGGCATCGCCCGCCACCTCGGGGAGGGCACCGGCCCGCGCGCAGACAACGGGGGTGCCGCAGGCCATAGCCTCGAGGACCGGCAGGCCGAAGCCCTCGATCAAGGAGGGACACACCAGGGCAGTGGCGCCCGCATAGAGGAGCGGCAGATCTTCCGGAGCGATGAAACCGGGCAAGAGGACTCCGGGGCGGACCAAGGTCGTCCGGTCCACCCCGTACCGGGGGCCATGGCCCGCCGGTGTGCCGGCCAGGACCAGGCTGGCGCGGCGGCGCAGTGTTCCCGGGAGAGCGCTGTAGGCGGCGACCAGACGGGGCAGGTTCTTGTGGGGGAGGAAATTCCCCACGGCCAGGATGTAGGCGCCGCGGATCCCGTACCGGGCGGTCGCGGAGGCCACGGCCTCGGCAGGGAGACCTGGCTGAAACTCCTCCCCAACGCCGATGGGGATGACATGAACGCGCTCGGTGACCAGTCCCAGCGCCGCCAACAGGTCCGTCTTGCTGTGGGCGGAATCCGTGATGACGGCCGCCGCCCGGCGAGACAAGATCGCCGCCCACGCCCGGAAGGCGGCGGCATACAGGCGCCAGGGCCCGCGAGTGTACGCCGGGAACCGGAGCGGGATGAGGTCGTGGATGGTGACGACGGTTGGGCAGGGCGCCATCAGGGGGGCCTTGTAGTACGGCGAGAAAAACACCGTGGCGCCGACCTCTCGCAAGGCGCGGGGCAGCAGGACCTGGTCCCAGTAGAGGGTGAGGTCTCCCGGCAGCCGGTGGACGCGGATGTGCGGGGCCGTCACGGGGACCGGCGCCGCCTCACCCGCGAGGGCCACGGTGGTCACATGCGGCCGGCTGCGCGCGATTTCTTCCAGTAGCCCGCCCAGGAAGCGCCCGATGCCGGTCACCCGCCCTGGCACGAATTCCCGGCAGTCCACGGCAAGGATCACGGCTCATCCTTTGATGTCGCTGGGGTGCGCGCCACCAGCTCGAGACCCATCCCCCAATTCAACCCCGTGAGGCAAAACCAAGCGTAGGCCACTTCATTCACCAGTCGCTTCCCCCACACGGCGGCTGCCCCCCGGTCGAAGCCGACGGCGACGACCTCAAAACCGACGGACGTACCGAGGCACCGAAGTGTCTGCGCCGAGAAGAAGAATAAGTGCACCTCTCGCTCGCCGGGCTCGTAAAACCGGGGCCGGCGAAGGCGGGCGAGCATGTAGGCGGCGCGGAAGATGTAGTCTTCAAGATTTGGGGTGGCGAGAATGAGCCAGCCGCCGGGTCGAAGGATGCGATGGACCTCGGCCAGCATCCGCCGCGGGTCGGACACGTGCTCGATGACGTGCCAGCACGTGACGACATCGAAGGAGGCGGCAGGAAACTCGGCCTCCCAGATTTCACCCTCATGGACGCGCAGTCCTTGGGCCATCGCCGCTTCCGCCCCGGCATGGGAGAGTTCTGTGCCGGTCACCTCGCATCCGCGGGTCTTGGCCAATCGGAGAAAGGCTCCTGTCCCGCACCCCACGTCCAGCAGCATCGCCGGAGGAGGCACGAGGGCTGCCACATGGTCCATCCGTCTCCGCCACATGATCTGGCGAAGGCGGGCCTGGTCCTCCCAGGGTTGGTAGTAGGCCTCGTCGTACGCCTGCTCCAGTGATGACCTTGGCGGCAGCGGAGTGACAAACACCAGATCACAGGCGCAGCGGACCACACGCGTACCCAAGGCCTCCTCGAGGGTTTCCCACTGTGTCCTGCCGCAGAGGTTACACGCCCGCACGGTTCGCGCCAAGGAGCTCTTTGTACAGAGCCTCCACGGCCTCCACGTGGCGGGACAGGCTGAACTCGGCCACGACCCTCAGTCGCCCTGCCTCACCCAGGCGCCTCGCCCGATCGGGATCGCTCAGGAGCGTGAGCACGGCGTCGGCCAACGGCCTGGGTTGGGCCGGCGGAACCAGGAGGCCCGTCTCGCCATGAATGACGACTTCGGGGACGCCTCCCGCGTCGGTCGCCACGACCGCCTTCCCCGTGGCCATGGCTTCGATCAAGACCCGGCCGAAATGCTCCCCTAAAGACGGCAGGACGAACAGGTCGGCTAGCGCCAGGATGTCGGGAATATCCTCGCGCCAGCCGGTGAAGTGGACCCGGGACTCCAGGCCCAAGCTTCGGCGCTGCGCTTCGAGTTCGCTTCGCAGCTCGCCGTCCCCCACCAGGACCCAGTGGACTTCGGGCGTGGCCTCGTGGACCAGCCGGGCGGCCTCCAGCAGGTAGGTGTAGCCCTTGTAGGCGACGAAGCGGCCGACGCTGGCGACCACCGGTGCCCCCGCGGGCACGTCGAGGGATGCGCGGAGCTGCGGGGATGGCTGCCGAGGGGTGAACCGGACAAGGTCCACGCCGTTGGGGATGCGACGGACCTTGCGTGGCGCCCGGGCGAACCGCCGCCCTACAGCGTTCGAGTTGACGACGATCACCCAGGCAAGGGGGACGAGGAGACGGTCCAAAACGGGATCGGGATCAGCGATCCGGACGTGCCAGATCACGGGTCGGCCCACCATGCGCCCCGCCAAGCCGGCATAGAACATGGCCCGGGATCCGTTGGCGTGCAGGAGGCTTGCGCCGGTGCGCCTGATCAGGGCCCAGAGGGCGGCGATGCTCCGGAGCATGGCAGGGCCCGGTCGGCGGAGGCCTGGCAAAGGGATCACGTGCGTGGGAAGCCCGAGCGCTCGGCAGCGGGCGGCCACGGCCCCCTCCGCCGGCACCACGACCATCGGGGACCATCGCGACCTGTCCAGCCCCTCCAGGAGAGTCAGAAGACTCAGCTCGCCACCCCCGACGATATCGGCATGGTTGGAAATGAGCAGCACCCGGCTCACAGGGTCCCCCGAGAACGGACGTGCCCTCCAGCGAGGTCCCGTGCCCAGCGCGCCGCCTCGATCCAGCGGCCCAGCTCTCCGCCCAATCCCATGGTCAGCTTGGTGAGGGGGAGGAGGACCGGCAGCCAGACGGCTCGGTAGTACCTCCAGCAGAACCGGTAGCGGAGGTTCTGGATCCCGGCGTAGGCCAGCAGGAGAAGCCCCAGCGTGCCGAGCGGGGGGAGGCCTGCGAGGCTGGCCAGCCCCACAACGGCACCGGCCCGGAGGATCAGGGAGGTGCCGAGCAGATTGCCGGCCCGCAGCTCGGCCACGTCCGGATAGTGGCGGAGGAGCCAGACCTCTTGCCGGCCGCGCCGGATGAACCAGCGGAAGACCCGAGAGAACGAGCCCCTCGGCTTGTGGAAGACGATGGCTCGAGGCGTGTACACGCAGCGCCCTAGGCGGCTCACCCAACGGCCGACTAGGTAGTCCTCGCCGCTCCAGGGCGCGACCTCGGGAAACCCGCCGACCTTGTCCAGGGCTTCGGCCCGGTAGGCACAATTACAGGTCGAGAGGTGTCGGGTTTCAACCAGGCGTCCGTCCGCCTGGGAGAGGTAGGCCAGCCCGCCGCCGGGGAAGCCCAGGATGTTCTCGCAGATCCCGATGGGATTCGCATTCCGAACGCGCACGACACCCGCAACCCCGAGGATCGTGGGATCGCCCTGGAGAGGGGCAATCAGCTCCCGGAGCCAGGAGGGCTCGGCCTCACAGTCGTCGTCGATGAAGGCCACCAGCGAGCCTTGCGCATGGCGCAGGGCGACGGCCCGCGTGTATCCGAAGCCCCTGCTCTCCTTCGGGATGGCCACGTACCGCACCCCCGGCGGGGCCTGAGGCTCACCGGTCTCTTCGACGACGATCACCTCAAAGTGCTCGCGGGGGTAGTCCTGTCTCTCCAGCGACGCCAGGGCCTGGGCCAGGTCCGGCCGCCGGTCCTTCGTGCTGATGAGGACGGAGACGAACGGCCATTCACCCGTCGAGGGTTTCGAGGTCATAGGCACACGGTCCGGTACCGGGCGCTTCCAACCAACCTGCCGGCCGTCATCGCCGCCGACTTGGCCAAGAGCAAACCCGGGGCCGCCAGCCTGGCCCCCCGGGGAATCGGGAACGCTTCCCGATCGAAGCGTCGACGGGCATCAACGTACAGGTAGAGGAGGTAGCCAGCCGGGAGCCAAAAGAGCCAGGGAAACCATCCGGCCAGGATGCCGAGCACGATCAGCTTCTTGTCCGCCGACGCGAGGTCCAGCCAGATCCGGCCTGGCAGGTCATTCCGTTCCCAGGACGTCGCGGGAAGCTCGATCAGGATCATTCGGCGAAAGTGCCTTCGTAAGAGGTAGGGATGGCAGTACCCAAAATTGAAGCTCTGACGCATGAGTCCGGGCAGGGTGGTCCGATGATGGTGGAAGACCGCGGCGAGCGGCTCGTACCGGATCGCGAGGCCATGCTGGTAGATCCGGGCGCAGAGGTCGTAGTCCTCGCCGTAGATGCGGATTCCCTCGTCGAACCCCCCGATGGCGGTGAAGATCTCCCGTTGCACCGCCAGATTCGCCGTGGCGAATCCTCCCCGCAGCAGGGTGAAGCGCGTAGAATCGAATGGCTCCTCGCCGGTGCGCAGCGTGTACAGCGCGGCGAAGGCTTCGACCACGGTCTCCGGGGTGGCCGGCTTGATCCGCCCGGCGACCGCGCCGATCCCGGGACGGAAGGCCGAGGTCAGCCGGTCCAGCCAGTCCGCGGCCGGCTCGCAGTCGGCGTCGGTGAAGGCGACCACATCGCCGGAGGCTGCCCCAACCCCCCGGTTCCGCGCGAAGGTGGCGCCGGCCCTGTCCTCCTCCAGGACCCGGAGGCGAAGGTGTCGCGCGCGCGCCGCGAAGGCCCGCGCCAGGTCGCCGGAACCGTCGCGGGATCCATTGTCCACCACGATGACCTCATCCGGGGGGAGCGTCTGCTCTGCCAGGCGGTCCAGGCACCGTTCCAGCGTCGGCGCGCCGTTGCGGACGGCAATGACGACCGACACCGTCATCGGGGTGCCTCCGGTTGCGTGAGCTCCCAGAGCCTGGCGTGGATGAGGAAGGTGAAGAAGGCCAGGAGGACGCACAGGATGAGACCCATGGTGCCGTCCCGGAAGCCCCGGAGGCGGACGTACCGGAAGAGGAAGACCCGCAGGGGGGAAAGCAGGGCCCTCGCGATGCTGAACCGTTCGCCTCGTTGGTGGCGGCGCTGGGCCTCCAGCGCGATGTAGGCCTGGTTCTTGGCGATGTACTCCTGGAGGCTGTCGGAGTTGAAGTGCAGCAGCGGCTGCTTCAGTTCGCCCACGCGGCCGTCTACCTCGAGCTTCTCATGCACCGCCCCGTGGAACCGCCCGCGGCCCCGCCGCACCAACCGAACCAGCGCATCCCGCCCCCAGGCGTGGAGGATGGGGTGCCCGCACAGGTAGTTCTCGCGCCGCAGGACGAATCCGTCATGGCCGTCCCCGTCCCTGGCGAGGGTCGCCAGCAGTTCCTCGCGGAGAGGACGCGAGATCACCTCGTCGGCGTCCAGCGACAGGATCCACTGGCCCGTCGCCAACTCCAGACCGAAGTTCTTCTGCCGATCGAAGGTGTCGAATTCCCGCCGGTACACCTTGGAGGTGAACTTCCGACAGACCGCCTCCGTCCCGTCCGTGCTCCCCGAGTCCACCACGATGACCTCGTCGGCCCAGACCACGCTCTCCAGGCAGCGCCGAATTCTCGCCGCTTCGTTCCGCGTGATGATCACGACGCTCAGCGCGCGCATGCCCCGACCCGCGGGCGTCCGGCCACCTCGTCCACCGCCTGGCTCAGCGGAGCCAGGACCACCCGCCAGTCATATTCCGCCTCGACGAGGGCCCGCCCTTCCCGCCCGAGCCGCTGCCGCTCGGCGGGATCTTGCGCCAGGCGCACCACCTCCGCTGCGAAGGCATGCGGGTCGTCGGCCACCACCAGGTGCCTCCCGGGGACGACGCGGAGCCCCTCCGCTCCGGCCCGCGTGGAGACCACGGCCTTTCCCATGGCCAGGGCCTCCATGATCTTGATCCGCGTCCCCGAGCCGAGGCGCATGGGGACGACGACGACCGTGGCCCGGGCGAGGTACGGGCGGACATCATCCACCGCTCCCGTCAGCGTGACCCTGGGATCCCCGGCGAGCGTGGCTAGCTGCGGCCCGGGATCACGGCCGACCACCCAGAACCGGATCTCCGGCAATCGCCGCTCGATCTGCGGGAGGATGTCCCGATGGAAGAAGAGGACGGCGTCCTCGTTGGCGGTATAGTCCATCGCCCCCGTGAAGACCAGGTGGTCGGGTGGCGGCGACGGCTCCGGTGCGGGGACAAAGTGGTCGGTGTCCAGGCCGTTGGACACCACGTAGATCCGGAGATGGGGATCGATGGCGGAGAGGTAGGCGCGGTCCACCTCCGAGACGACGTAGACGGCGTCGAACAGGCGGCTCAGACTCCGTTCCACCCGCTTCGCCTTCAGCCAGGCTGCGATGACCCGGAGACGGCCCGCCAGGGATTCCTGGAGCGCGAGATCGCGCCGCACCCCTGCGGCCCAGGTGCCGAAGATGTCCAGGGTCTTCGGGACGCCCTCTACCGACGCCACGTAGGGCATCATGTACGCGTTCTCGACCTGGATGAGGTCGTAGCCGGCCGCCAAGTGCTCGGTGACGGCCCGGGCGATCCCAGGATCGCTCTCGTAGGCCCGGAGCAGCACGAGGTTCTTCAGTCCGGTCACCCAGCGCCGGAGGCCCGCTCTGCCGGGCGGAGCCGGCAGGAAGGTCACCCGGCGGCAGAGCCGCTCCAGCGCTTCGCGGTGGATGAGGTCGCCCGGCCTGGCCAGCGAGATGAGATCCACGGTGTGGTCTCGGCACAGGTGGCGGAGCACGGCGTACATGCGGGCGTGCCCGCCGCCGTGGGGGGGGTAGGGAACCACGGAGGTCAGGACGAGGATGCGCATGCCGTGTGGCCCGCCAGGGACTGATAGACGTTGAGCGTCTCCGCCGCCACGCGTCGCCAGCTCCGTTCCCGATTATATGCGCGCACCTCCTCCACGAGAGCGGCGCGCCGCGCGGGATCGTTCAGCAACTCGAGGACGTGACCCGCCAGCGCCGCCGGGTCGGCGGTCGTGAACAGCTCCAGGCACCGATGCCGCTCCCGGAGTTCCTGGAACGCGTCTACCGCCGAGGCCAGGAGCGGCTTCTCGTAGGCCAGGCAGAGGCGCGCGGAATAGGAGACGCTGCTATCCGCGGCATAGGGCAGGACGAACAGGTCGACCGCTGACAGGGCGGGGCCCAGTTGCTCCCGCGGGAGGAAGCCGGTGATCCGGACCCGCTGCGCCACGTCGAGCGAGCCGGCCAGCGCCTCCAGCCTCCGGCCGTACCATGCCTCTCCTGCCGTGCGCACTCCCCCGACGAACACCAGGACCACATCGGAAGGGAGATGGGGAAGCGCCCGGACGAGCAGGTCGTAGTTCTTGTTGGGTTGAACAAAACCAAAGAGTCCCAGGACCCGCTTGCCCTGCAGGCCCCACGCCTGGCGGAACTGCTCCACCGCGAGGGCAGGGGGGAGGGAGACCTCCGGAACCCCCGGCATGATCTCCACCAGTCGCTCCGGCGGGATCCCGCGCTCGGCCAGGAGCCGGAAGTGGCTGCGGCTGTGGACGATGATCCGGTTCGCGTAGAGGTAGGTCCTCCGGTCCATGAAGTCGTGCAAGCCGAGGACCTTGATCGCCCAGCCCTTCAGGCTGCCGTTCCACCTCCGGGGACGCGCGGGAAAGACGGAGTGGGGGGTGAGGACGATCGGCACCGTGATCGCCCGCTGCAAGGTCTGAAACATCACGCGGTAGCTCAGGCTGCCTCGCCCCCAGAAACCGAAGTTATGGTGGATGTGGGTCAGGTCGGCCGCACTCAACCGGCGCCCCACGGTCAGCATCCGAGCCGGGTTCACCCGGCCCGGATGGATCGGCACGACCTCGACGTCCACGGTCCCACGGAGCCCGAGGAGCAAGTCGCGGGCGTAGTCGGCGATGCCGCAAGTCGCTGTCGTCGTCGTGTGCATCGTGACCCGCACGGCTGGGCTACCCTCCCAAACACACCCTGAGGAGCTGCATGCTCCGGCGCAGGTCCTGCCGGTGGCTTGGCTCGGGCCTGAGCAGCCAGCGGATCAGCCCCATGGCCAGCAGGCACGTGTGCACGACGAGGCAGACGGCCGTGAGGAGCAGAAACGGCCCGCGCCCGAAGTGCTTCCGGACGTAGTAGCGCTGGCTCCGGAGATGGTAGAGCTGGGCCTGAGGATCCGGGTCGGTCCGGGATCGCCAGTGGTGGATCACCCGGGCCTGGGGGACGTAGTAGACCTTCCAGCCCTGTCGCGTCAGCCGGAGGCACCAGTCCACCTCTTCGAAATACAGGAAGAAGGCCTCATCTAAGGGTCCCACCGCCTCCCATGCGGATCGGCGGATGAGCAGGCACGCTCCCGACACCTCCTCGACCTCCGTGACCCGGCTGAAGTCCCGCCGGCGCAGCGGGTCCTCGGGGGCGGGGAAGAGCCGGGCGATGGTCGGGTGAATCGCCAGGAGCCCTCTCAGGCTGGGGAACCGGCCGCCCGACGGTTGCAGGCTGCCGTCGGGGTTCAGGAGGGCCGGGCCCGCGGCGCCGGCCTCGGGATGCGCATCCATGAAGACCAGCATGGCCTCCAGGGAGCCCGGCAGCACCCGCGTGTCGGGGTTCAGGAGCAGGATGTAGCGCCCGCGGCTCTCGCCGATCCCCCGGTTGCACGCGCGGGCGAAGCCCAGGTTCGACGTGTGGGTGATCAGCCGGAGGCCGTCTCCCTCCTGAGGAAAACCGCGCGCGCTCCCGTCGGTCGAGGCGTTGTCCACCACGATCAGCTCCAGGGAGAGGGCTGGCCTGGCATGGCGCAGGCTGGCCAGGCACTGGGCGAGGAGGTCTCCCGTGTTCCAGTTCACGATCACGACGGAGAGGTCGGTCACGGCGAAGGCTTTCGACACTTCAGGATGATGGCCATGGCCAGACCGGGCCACCAGTCGCCCGTCACCTGGAGCCACGGGCACTTCACGTCATCCACGAACCGTTGCGGGATGAGGGGGACCCAGTTCCCCACGTGCCGTTCGACCCGGAAGCCGTGGGCCGCCAGTTGGGCCATCAGGACGCGAGGGGTGTACGCCCGGACGTGGCCGGAACTGCCGAGCCGGACGTCGACCCAATTCGGGTAGCGCCCTAAGAACAACCGGATCCGGTTCTCGAAGCTCGCCAGGTTCGGGGTGGTGAGGACGAGCGCCCCGCCGCGCCTCAGCACCCGGTGGATCTCGGCCAGGAAGCCGTCGGTGTCCAGCAGGTGCTCGATGAGTTCGCCGGCAAACACCAAGTCGAACTCCTCGGCGAGAAACGGCAGGCCACTCGACACTTCGCCCGCCACGGCGTGGATACCCAGGGCGCGCGCCCGCGCCGCCTGGGCCTCGATCAACTCCACCCCGCAGACCCGCCAGCCCAGGGCGCGAAACCGGGCGGAGAATTCGCCGGCGCCGCAGCCCAGGTCCAGGAAGCGGCCGGGCGGCTCCTCGGCGATGAGCCGGAACGCCTTCTGGAGCCTCGACTCCCGGAGGTTGATGGCGCGGTGCAACCACTTCCGCCGGTTATCCCCGATCAGGGTGTCCCGGGCCGATTCTCTGCGTTCCACTTTTTCTCCCACAGCTTGAGCTGGTGGATGATCGGGTACCAGGCGTGCAGCAGGCACACGACGAACCCGTGGAAGCCATCCCGGTAACCGCGCTTCGTGACGTACAGCCCGTAGAAGTTGTGCAGGAGCCAATACAGCAGCCGCATTCGGCGGAAGGATTCCAGAGAGATGTTCTCCAGCGGGACGCGCTCGACATCGCGGTCCGTGTAGTAGTTCGTCTTGGCGATCCAGGCTGAGATGGACTCGTGGGAGTAGTGGAGGTAGTGGTTCTCGAGAAACCCGTATTCGCCGCTGGTGGTGAGGTCCTCGTGCTCGCGCTCGCAGCGGTAGGAGGCCGTCCCCTTGCGAAAGATCACCTTTCGGTACGCCTCACCGGGGACGCGGCTGCGCGGATCGAAGGCCGGTCCGTACTGAATCCACCGCCCGAAGAAGTAGACACGGCTCGGCACGAAAAAGCCGGAGTACCGGGGATCCCGCTCCGTGAGCACGACCTCCTGGATTTCCTGGGCGAGTTCCGGCGTGACGACCTCGTCGCTGTCCAGCCGCATGACCCATGCGTGGCTGGCCCGCTGGATGCCGTAGTTGACGTTCCCGTAAATGTAGTCCTGGTTCTGATAGAACCGGACGTTCGGATACCTCTCGCAGATCTCCCGCGTCCGATCGGTGCTATACATGTCCACGATGTTCACTTCGTCTGCCCACTGGAGGGCCTCCAGGCACCGGGCGATGACGGGCTCGACGTTATAGGTGGGGATGACGACCGATAGTTCTTGCCGCATCCGCGGACCGATCTCCGACCGCTCGGCGTCACCGGCCGGGCGTCCACTCGCATCCTCTGCAGGGTACGCAGGCACCGAGGCGGCCCTCTCCCTACGCCGGGCGACCCACCCGCCGCATCACGCAATCGAGCTCGATGATGCGCAAGTCCCGACTGCGACTGACCGGGAACAGCCCGGTCGCCTCGAAGCCCATGGCGTTGAATCGCGACAGTGCCTCGAAGCCTCCGGTCATGTTCAGGTACATCGGCCGCAACGACAGCTCGGACTGTAAGGCGAGGACATCCGAGAGGCGGGCGCCTGCCCCCTCGAGAACCTCCAGATCGTATCCTTGCGTATCCATCTTGACGTACACGTGCGGATCCGGGATCTGATGAAGACACTCTGTGAAGATGCCGTCCAGGCGCCGCACCTCCACCTCCTCCACCCGCTCGACGTCGCTGCGATGCGCGAACTCCTCATGGCTCAGGCGGCTCGGCGCCAGGAACGAGCTGAACTCCGTGGCGTGCGTGACATTGATCCGCATCGTGCCATCGCGGCTGCCGAGGGCGAGGCACAGCCCGCGCCACTTCGAGTCGCGCGCGCAGTGTTTCTCCAAGACGGCGAAGTTGCCGGGGATCGGCTCGAAGGAGATGACGTGGCCGCGGTACCCGATCTCCCGCAGGAAGTGGCCGTACTCACCGACGTGCGCGCCGATATCGAAGACGCAGTTGATGGCCAGTTGGCGGAAGAGGGCGAGGAGGTGAGCGGCCAACGAGTCCACGGGGGGGAACGGGACGATCTCAAATCCGAAGACCCGGAGGCTCCGCCTCACGACCTGCTTGAGCGCTCGCACATCTCCCTCTCGGCCCTTCGAGCCACGATGACGAGGTTGTCGCCGTGCCCGATTCCTGTCGCCAGCTTCGCCAGGCAGAAGACGAGGTTGGCCTTCCAGTTCGTACCGGGAGCATAGTGCATCGAGTCGATCCGGGTCCGCTCGACGCGAAAGCCCGCCTTCTGGAAGAGGGCTCTGTAGCTGTCCGGCGTGAACTGCCAGACGTGCTGTGCGGGTTGAAGCCCATACCACCGCCGTCCCAGCAGCCGCGGCAACAGGCCGCCGAAATTCGGGGACGCGCTGACCAGGATGCCGCCCGGCTTCAACAGCCGGCGGGCCTTGTCCAGAAAGGGGATCGGCAACGAGATGTGCTCGAGCACGTGATTCGCCGTGACCACGTCGAAAGCCTCCGACGCGCTGAACTGGGCATCCATGAAATCCGACGCGATGACGTTGAGGCGCAGCTGTTCTCTGGCGAATCGCGTCGCGGCGACCGACGTGTCGATGCCGACGCACTGATACCCATGCGTGCGGGCGTAGTCCAGGAAGAAACCCAGGCCACATCCGATATCGAGGACCCGGCCGGCGGCCTTGAATGCCCGCACCATGTGAAGCATGCGGGCCGCGAAGTCGTAGCGCAATTCGCGTTGCTCCGTGTAGAACCGCTTGTAGTGATCGTAGTCTTCAGCAAAATGCTCCCGCCCGTCTGACTCGGCTGGGGCCGGCATGGTCCTCGCGAGGGTGCAGGTCGTGCACCGGACGATCGCAAAGGATTCCGCGATCAGCACGGGTCTCCAGCTGTCCGCGGTGCAGATGGGACAGGGCATCTCCCGTGACGCAGCCGCCGCCTGCCACTGACTAGGGCCCGGATGTTGATGCCGCATGCTGGCCGGACCCCGCCGGCGTCCCGGGACGCGTCGCCCTGGCCTGCGACTCCAGCATCGCGGGGGAGTCCAGGCGCTTGTCATACAGCGCATCGAACGTCCACAGCCAATAGAGATAATGCGGAAAGAACCTCGAGTTCCGGAGCAGGTGGTGGAGACCTCGTCGGATAATGCCGGCGACATACCGCGAGCGTGCCAGGCGGCTCCGCTGCCAGGCTGTCGGGAGGATGGTGTGTCGAGGCGCCCACCCCCAGGGGACGATCTGGGTGGTCCGGAAGCCGTTTTGCTCGAGGAATCGCCTGAAATTCGCGAAGGTGAACAGGCCTGGGTACAGATAGGGATGGCCGATTCTCGGGTTGGGGATGCTGCAGATGAGACGCCCCTGCGGTTTCAGCACCCGCCCGATCTCGTCAATGGCGTGCTGCGGATTCGCCAAGTGCTCAAGGGTCTCCAGGCAGATCACGATGTCGAAGGTGTCCGGTTCGAAGGGCAAGCGCTGGGTCGAGACATCCACCAGGGTCGCGGGAACCCGCCGGGCCAGGCAGTGCTGGACGCCGCTCTCCGAGGCATCCACGCCGGCAACCTCGTTCCGTTCCCTCAGCAATTGAATGCAGCCTCCGTCTCCGCACCCGATCTCCAGGATCGTCTTGCCTGCAACGCCCGGCATGAAGGTGTCGATGGTCCACTGATACCGGGGCCTGTGGAAGTCAGGGTCGCCGGCAGCGTCGTAGTAGTCGCGATAGGCCTCTCTCGCGGTGGTCATCGGACACCTCTGGGCGGGGTCATCGAGCCGACCCCAGGGCGAAGAGCTGCCGCAGGGCCAGCTTTTCCTCGGGCGTGAAGAATCCGACGAGGTATAGCGTGGCGCAATAGCCGAGCGCTCCCAGGGTGAGTCCGGTGAAGCGGTGGGTATCGCTGAAGTACCAGACGGGAAGACCCAGCAGCACGGACGAGGCAAGCACGGGAACCAATGCCGACAGGTATCGGACGTCGCTCATCCGCCGCGCGAGGAGGGCCACCAGGATCAGGCCCATCAGCTCGCAGAAGACGGTGCTGATGGCGGCGCCCATGAAACTGTATGTGGGGATCAGGACGAGATTGAGCCCGATGTTGATCAGCGTGTTGGCCGAGAGAACCATGATCCAGTACCATTCTCTTCCTGTCGCATTCAGGGCGTGCGCCAATGGCATGTACATGAACATGGGCGGGATGGCCAAGACCAGGATCCGCAACACGGGCGCAGAGTCGCTGAAGTCGCTCCCGAAGAGGACCCGCACGATCCAGGGGGCGAGGAGCGTGATGACCACGCTGGCGGGAATGCCGACGGCGGTCATGTATCGATAGGAACGTTCGATGGTCTGCTGGAGCGCTCGGGGCGCGGCCGTGGCTTGCGCGGCCATCCGGGGATAGAGCACCCCGGTGATGTTTGCGCCGATCACCATCAACACGTCGAGCAGCTTGTAGGCGGCGCTGTAGATCCCCACGGCTGCGTCACCCTTCATCTTCTCCAGCATGACCACGTCGACGCGATAGTACACGTTGTTGAAGATCACCATGAGGGCGAAAGGAATCGTTGAGGTCAACAGGGCCTTGAGCCGCGCACCCTCGAACGTGTAGTCCGGCGGGACGCAAAACCGGTCGGAGGCCAGCTTGGTTAGAACGAAAACCACCAGGGGGGTGGCCAGCAGGAGTGCAACCAGGCCGGTGACGTCCACCCGGAGCTGGATGGCGACGAGGATCAGACCGACTCGCAGCAGTGTGCTGATGACCTCGATGGCAGAGGCCACGTGCATTTTTTCGAAGGCATTGAGCAGGGCGAGGTACGGCGCGCCCAGGGCGCTCACCGCCACGCCGGCGCCAAGCAGAGTAATGGGGAGGACGAGCTCCCTGGGATTGAAGAGTGCGCCGCTCGCGGCCACGGTGAGGAAGGTGAGCGCGGCCAGGCCGTACTGGAGCACGAGTGCCGCGCCCAGGCTGGCCCCGGCCGAGGACTTGTCCCGCGCCGCCTCCCGGGTCAGGAGGATCGGGAGCCCCAGACCCGCCAGCAGCCCGAAGAGCGAGGCGAAGGTGGAGACGTAGTTATACTGTCCCAGCCGCTCCACCCCCAGATACCGGACCAACAGAATGGAGGCGGCGAAGCCCAGCACGTACCCGGCACATTTTGCGCCCAGCCGGCTCAGGATGTTGCGTGTGATGACGGAACGCCGCATGAACGTCGGCTTGACGGACCTCTCCTCGTGGTCAGCCACCCGCATCACCCGCCCGAGCCCGATCCGCGACTCCCCCGTTCGACGAGTCTCCGGCCGACAGCCCGGAGGAGGTCCGGCAGATAGCGGCTCCTCAGAATGATCGTGCACCGGTTCCGGAGCCGGTCAATCAGGGAGTTCTGGCTGACTTTCTGCGCGACCAGGATGGAATCCACGAACCGGATGTTCCGGAAATGGGCAGACTTGATCACCAGATCCTTCACGACTTTCCACGGGCCGGGCGCATCGGCATCATGAAAAGCCATGATGCCCCCGGCGATGACCTTGGGGAACCACAATTGAAAATCCAAGAGCACCCGGGGGTATTCGTGATCGCCGTCGATGAAGACGAGTTCCACGGGCTTTTCAAAGGAGCGCGCCGCCTGTTCCGAGGTTTGGACAAGGGGAACCACGATCTCATCAACATTCGCCGCCGCGATGTTCACCGTGAAGTCGTCAAACGACCAGACCGCTCCATACATCTCCTTCAGCTCACCGGATCCATCGTGAGGATCGATGGCGTACACGGAAACTCTCTTGCCGGCCTTCGAGCCCCTGCCCAGCCAGATGGTCGATTTTCCCTTGAAGGAGCCGATTTCCACGATGACGCCCCGGCCGACGCAATTCCTGGCCAAGACGTACAGCAGTTTGCCCTCCTCATCCCGCAGCCAGCCGGGCACTGTGTCCACCAGCCGCTTGATGGCGTCGATTTCCGGAGTTGCTGGCATGGGGTTCTTTTCTGGTGCAACGCGCCGGAACGGGTTCGGCGAAGCTCCGTTCCAGCCGGCTGAAGTGTCACAGCCCGCCGGTCGGACGAGACCCCTGGGCGAATTTCGCCTCAATCCCCCGCCTGTGGGTGCGGTACCACTCGATGGTCCGCCTGAGCCCATCTTCGAATCCCGTGGTCGCGCGGAAGCCGAATTCCTGCTCGGCGCGGCTCGTATCCAGGCAGCGCCGCGGCTGTCCGTTGGGCTTGCTGGTGTCCCAGACGATCCGCCCATGAAAGCCGGTGAGCCGGGCGATCAGCCCCACCAGGTCCTTGATGGAGATCTCCCTGCCCGCCCCGATGTTCACCGGATCCGGCCTGTCGTAGCGTTCCGTGGCCAGGACGATGGCCTCGGCGCAGTCCTCCACGAAGAGGAACTCGCGCGTGGGGCTGCCGTCGCCCCACACGACAATCTCCTGGCGATCCTCCTGGATGGCGTCGAGGCATTTCTTGATGAGGGCCGGGATCACGTGGGAGCTGTCGGGGTCGAAGTTGTCCCGGGGGCCGTACAGGTTCACCGGCAGCAGGTAGATGGCGTTGAACCCGTACTGCTGGCGGTAGGCCTGGGCCTGCACCAGGAGCATCTTCTTGGCCAGCCCGTAGGGGGCGTTGGTCTCTTCGGGATAGCCCTCCCAGAGCAGATCCTCGCGGAAGGGGACCGGCGCGAACTTGGGGTAGGCGCAGATGGTCCCGATAGCGACGATCTTTTCTACGCCGTGGAGGTAGGCCTGGTGCAGGACCTGGGTGCCCATGAGGAGGTTATCGTAGAAGAATCGCGCGGGGTTCTCCCGGTTGGCCCCGATGCCTCCCACCACTCCGGCCAGGTGGATGATGATGTGCGGCCGGGCGTCCGTGTACAGGCGGACGACGGCTTCCTTCTCCCGCAGGTCATACTCGCGGCTGCGGGGAGCGAAGACCTCGCGGCACCAGGACGTTTTTCGCAGCCGCTCCACGACGAAGGATCCCAGGAAGCCGGCCCCGCCCGTGACGACGACCCTTCGATTGGACCAGGAAGCCATACGCACGCCTCCCTCAGAAGCCCGCCCTGTCCATGCCGAATTCCACCAGCCCCACGAAGAGGGGGGGCATGGGGATGAGGAGCCGCGGGAAGTAGACCTTCGTGATGAGATTCTGGTTGTTCACCAGACTGTTGCTGGATTCATTGAGGGAGTGGGCGAAGAGTGACCAGGGCAGGAGCGCGCAGTAGGTGAAGACCGGATACGGGATCCCATCCGACGGCATCTTTCCCAGGTAGCTGAAGAAGATGGAGAAGACCACCATCGTGAAGAGGGGCTGGATGACCGCCCAGGCCACGCCCAGGAGCGTTTGCTTGTACCGGACCTTGAAATCCCGCCAGGCGAGGAAGTAGAGCAGTTCCCGGGACTGCCACAGCTCGCGCAGTTGCCGGCCGAAGGCACTCTCTCCCGCATGGATCACCAGGATCGGCGGTGGGCCAATCACCTCGGACGATCGCATACCTTCCACCCGGTGTGTGTTCGAGCTCCTTCAGACGCGAGCGGTCAACGAAATCGGGTCTCCACCAGCACCCGCTTCGATCCAGCCTCCGCCCTCAGTGGAGCCTCCTTCTTCTCCAACTGGGGAAGCAAGGTGATGATCCCCGTCATGAACCAGAACGGTTCCATGATCCGGACGATGATGAAGGTGTTGGCGCCGATGGAATGAATGACCATGGCCACCAGGCCGGCCAAGTAGCCCAGGGTCACCCCCTCGTACCAGGTGCCGGCGGCTCGCTTGTGGGTGTCCCAGACGACATGCCAGGTTCGCCACAACAGCCAGAGGAACGCCGCCAACCCCACCAGGCCGGTTTCCGCCAGCACCCGGACGAACTGGGCATCCATGAAGGCGAAGCCCGTCACTCCATACCCAAAGAGAGGCCGGTTGGTCCAGCCCTGGAACCCCTGCCTCCAACTGTCAAAGCGGGCACTCGTGGATGTATCCAACCGGGCGTTGCCGATCCGGTAATCGCCGCGGTCCACCTTCGCGTTCAGGGTGTAGTCGTAGCGTTCCACGACTTGCTTGGGAAAGGCGAGGGGGCCCAGGACCACCAGCGCGCCCAGCCCCACCATCAGGATCAGGCGGCGCCGGCTGAGGATGATCAACGTCAGGAGCATCGGGATCGTCGCCAGCCAGGAGCTGCGGGAGAGCGTGTACAGGAGGGGGAGCGAAAGGAGGCCGGCGAATGCCGCCCAGCCCAACGGCGCGGGCAGGCCCGGGGCCGTGAGGGCCTGCCCCAGGATCAGCGCCAGCATGAAGACCAGATATCCACCGAAGGTGTTCGGCTCCCCGAATTTTCCCTCGAAGGGTGCCGACACCCGCTCTCCGGACGGGATCTGGGCGATTCCGATCATGGCCGAGATGGCGCAGGTGACCAGGACCGTTGCCAGCAGGCGCCGCGCCTGGCGTTCGTCCCGGACGTAATTCACCGCCATGAAGTAGACCACGAAGAACTCGAGGTATTTCATGGTGTAGAAGAATCCCCGAAGGGGTCGGACACTGCCCAGCAACACGCCCAGGAGCGTCGCCAGGATCAGGGAGACGGTGTAAGCCAGGATGGCCCGGTTGAGGGGGGTCTTCCGGATCAATCCCAGTTCCTTGAAGATGGCCGTCCGGGCGAACCAGGCCAGGGCGACCGCGACGAGGACCAGGTCCTCCATGCGGAGGACCAGCGCCTCGCCTTTCTCCATGGGCTTGCCGAGGGAGACGCCTCCGACGCCGCCCACCACGAACTCCGGCGAGAGGAGCATGGACAGCAGGATGATGTGCAGGGCGAGTTCGATATTCAGGAAGCTCGTGAAGAGGATGGTGATCAGCAGAACGACGCCCAGGCTGATTCCGGCGGTGGTCTGGGCGACGATGAAGCCCCCGCCCAGCGCCAGGAGGAGCACGAGCGCGATCTGCGTAATGGGGCCGGCGAAGAATACCGCTGAGCGGTTGGCCATCCTGAGGCCCTGGCTAGCGCCGGATCACGCGAGGGCTCAGACCCCCCGCGCGCAGGAGGCCCGCCAGGCGCTCCGCCTCCCCGGGGGTCCCGAAGGCCTCCACCCGCATGGTCTGCTTCGAGCCGGCCGAACGGTCTCCGGCATCCTGGCGAAGCAGGGGAAGATAGCCGGAGCGTCGCGCCACCGCCGCTGCCTCGGTCGCCTGGTCTGAAGTGGCGAGCCCGCCGACCTCCACCGCGTAGGGGAGCGAGACGACCACGGCTTCCCCGATCAGGCCCTTGGCCCGGAGCGCACGCTCCGCCTCGGCGGCGCTGGAGGCGGACTCGAATCCCCCGATGAGGACCCGGTACCACCTCCCCTTTCCCGGGACCTGGGCGGGAACGGTGAATGCCTCCAACCCCTCCTTTCTGAGATTCTCGGCGTGGGACAGCGAGGCCCCGCGGTCTGGCCGGGAGGCCACCTGGATCGCGAAGGGGTGCGCCGGTCCGGACGACTCAGGATTCCCTCGGGACGGCGGCGGAGAGGGGGCCGGCGTAGGGGCGAGCGAAGACGGGGCTGGCGTGGCGACTGGCGATGACGGTGCCGGGGGTCGAGGGGGAGGAGAGGCCGCCGGGCCTGAGGGCTCCGGGCTCTTGGGGAGAGGCGCAGGGGCTGCGGGAGTGGCTTTTGCGGCTCCCGGGGTCGAGGACTGCGCCGCACCCCCCTGGGCGGTCACCGGCCGCGATGCCGGCAAGATCTGCTCCACCCTCGGGACCAGGCCCTTGAGCCACCCCGTCGGGCGGATGCCGTACCACCAGGCCCAGGCGCCAGCCAACAGGAGACCCAGAAGAATCAGCAGCAGGACCTTGGCGGGGATGGAGGTCCCCGTGAGAAAGCCCGTGACCCTGCGGAGGAAGGATTCGCGGCCGCGGAAGGCCATGCGCGCGGAGTCCCCTCGGCTGGGCTCCTGGCCATAGGCATAGCGGTAGTACTCCAGGTCTTCGTAGTCGGGGCTGACCTCGGCCCGTACCCCGGTGAGGACGATGCCCAGGACCTTGCCGCGGACGTTCTCCAACAGCGTCTTGGCACGCTTCAACGCGGCGCGGGCGGTCCGTCCCACGCGGTACACGATCAGCGTGCCGTCGGTCTTGGAGGACACGATGGCAGCGTCGGTGACGGGCAGGATGGGGGAACAGTCGAAGATGATGGTGTCAAACTCCTGGCGGAAGGCGGCGATGAGGTCCGTCATGCGCTGGGAGTTCAGGAACTCGGCGGGATTGGGTGGTGGGGTACCGCTGGTCAGCACGTGCAGCTTATCGATGTTGGGCGCGGCCATCACCTTCTCCAGACCGAGGGGTCCCAGGATCAGGTCGGCGACCGTCCGCAGGCATTCCCGCCAGTCCTTGTTCCCCACGATGACCTCTGCCAAGCCGGGGTCTCGCGGGATCCCGAGAGCGTGGTGGACGAACGGCTTGCGCAGGTCGGCCTCCACCAGGAGGGTCTTCTTGCCCATCTGGGCCATCGAGATAGCCAGGTTGATGGCCGTGGTCGTCTTGCCCTCCATCTGTAAGGCGCTGGTCAAGCACAGGGTCTTGATGTTCTTCTCCAGGGACAGGAACTCGACGTTGGTCCGCAGGGACCGGTAGGCCTCAGCGATGGTGGACTTCGGGCTGAGCAGGGAGACGAGGAAGGGGCGAAGCTTCGTGATGGCGCTGTCCTCTTCCTCGTCGGCCGGGGCCGCCAGGGCGACGTCCTTGGTCGGGTCAATGTTGGGGATCAGGCCCACCACCGGCACCTCGACGTAGCTCTCCACGTCGTGGATGGTGCCGATGGAGGTGTCCATGGACTCCAGCACGAACACCAACACGAGGCCGATGGTCAGGCCGATCAGCAGCCCCACGACCCCCTTGCCGCCGGTCTGGGGCAGGTTGGTGGGGCGGCTCGGCTCGAGGGCCGGCCGGACCAAGGTGACCTCCTCGACCTGCTCTTTCTCCTTGATCTGGACCTCCTGGAGCTTCGAGCGGAGCTGGGAGAGGAGGCTCTCGTTGATCGTCATCTCGCGCTGCAGTTGGGCGTACTGGCGGGGCACCTCCGGGAGGACCCGCTGCTCCTGCCGGACCTGCCGGACCTGCCGCTGGATATCCGCATCCCGTCCCTGGAACGTCTGCATCTTGAGCCGGAGCTCCCGGATCAGGTTCTCCCGGCTGTTCGCGATGCGGGCGTTCAGGTCGCGGATCTGGGGGTGCTCCGGCATGAGCGTGGCGAGCAGATTCTCGCGCTCCACGCCGAGGTCGAGGAGGCTGGCATTCAGCTTGGCAATGGTGGGATCGCCGGCGTCCGTGAAAATGCGGGGTGCTATCGCACCGGCGAGGACCTGCGGATCCTGCAAGGCCTGGATCTGGTTCGCCGTCTCCCGTTGCGCCTGCCGCACCTTCTCGTACTCGCTCTCGAGAGCGTTCAGGCGGGTCAGGGAGGCGGTGGTCTCCTCCGACAGGGAAACGAAGCCTCGCTGTTCTTTCAAGGTGCGGATCCCATTCTCGGCGGCCTGCAGCCGCCCCGTGGCCTCCGCCAGTTGCTCCTCGATGAAGCGGCGGGCGTCGCGGATCTTCTGGCTCCGGGTGAGGAGGTTCTCCTCCCGGTAGGCCTGGGCCACGCCGTTGGCGATGCGGGCGGCCTGGGTGGAATCCGGCGAGCTGGCAGTGATGTTGATGAGGGTCGTGTTCTCCTCGGGGGCGGCCGTGATCTGCCCCCGCAGGTCGCTGATGAGTTGGATGGAGCGCGGATTCCGCTTGATCGCCTCGGAATCCATGTCGGGCGGGATCATTCGTGACGCCTTGGCTGCCCGCTCGAGCACCGGAAAGCTCCGGATCACGGCCGACTGGGTGGCCAAGTTGTCGCCGGTGGAGAGCGAGATCGTCTCGACCAGCAGGCCCACCAGGGTGGTGGAGCGCTCGAACTTGACCACGGCGGTGGCCTGATAGACCGGATTGGGCTTCTGCACCTCGGCGAAGACGTAGGCCATGCCCCCGAAGGCCAGGGCCACGAGGACCACGATCCACTTGCGCTTCCGCAGGATGCGCCAGTAATCGCGGAGGTTGAGTTCGTACTGCGCCATGAGTTCCCCTCGGGGGTGCCTACTTCGTCTGCAGGGCGCGAATGGTGAAGAGCGGCTGGAACGGGAGCGAGAAGAACTCGAGGGTCGGCCGGATCTGGGCCAGGAACGCGTTCCAGTTGGCGATCCGGGTCCGCGGGATATACACGATGTCGTTCGGCATCAGGAACTGGTCGATCCGGCGGTCCCCGTCCAGCACCAGGCGCCCGAGGTCGAGGGCGATGATCTCCGGGTTCTTGGGGTCGGGCCGGATGATCCGCGCGTCTTCGAACAGGGCGGCGTCTGTCCACCCGCCTGCCTGCGCCATCAACTGGGCCACGGTCAGCGTGGGGAAGAAGGGGACCGGGCCGGGGTTCTTCACCTCGCCCAGCAGGAAGACCCGGCGCTCCTCTCCGGGTACCCGCTCCGGGACGAAGACGACGTCGCCGGTGTCGAGGATGAATTCCTGGGACAGGTCGCCCTCCTGGATGTACCGGAACATGTTGACGGTATAGGCTTTCCCCGAGGCCCGGGTGACCCGGACGCGCTCCAGGCTGGCGTTGGGGGCCAGTCCCCCGGCCTTGGCAATCAGCTCGAGCAGCGTGGTGCGCCCGGTCAAGGGAATGGCTCCGATGCCGCCCCGCGGCGTCGCACCGATCGCGCCGAGAACGGAAACCTTCTTGCTGTTGTATTCCTTGACCTGGACCTCGACCACGGGTTTCCGGAAGTAGACGGACAATTGCCGGGTGATTTCCTGGGCCGCGTGGTCCGCGGTCAGGCCGTCAACCTGGACCTCCGCGAAGCTGATGGAGATCCGGCCATTGGCGCGGACCGGCGTCTGGGTCCTGTCCTGAGTGGGTCCCTTCGTGACGAAGATTTCGAGGAGGTCCCCTGGGCCGATCCGGTACTGCGGGACGCCCTCAATGGTGACGAAGGTCTGATTCTCGGTGACCGAGGGCGGCAATTCCGATGGGAGCGGAGGGGTGATCGGGGCAATGGGTTGGGGGAACGTTTCCGGATTCACGGCGGTGGCCGATGGCGGGGCCATCCGCCCGCAGGATACCAGGGCCAGCGCGGCCAGGATCATCCCGAAAGTGACCAGGGCTCGACGGCGCTGAAAGCCCCGGCATGCTGTGTTCCGCGGGTCCTCCGACGGATTCGGTCTGAACACCCAGGCTCCTTCCCCCGTTGACGGGGCAGATACTAATATACGCCTACCGGATCGGTCAAGCATTTACAGGAAGTTACACCATTGTCGGCCGGTCGCAGGCCACGTGCGCTTCCCCTGGGGTCGCGGACCGGACCGGTCGCGCCTGTCGCCCGCGAACCCAGGGGTCCATCCGGCTCAGGCAATGAGCCTCACGATCCCCCTGCACCCTTCCCACACGAGGAAGCGAAAGCGCCGGAGGTAGGCAACGCCGAGTTGTGTTTCGGAAGTCAGCCCGTACTCCACCCGCATGAATTCGGGCGAGGGAAAAAGGAGGGCGAGAGCGTATTTCAGCTTCGCGCGAAACCCTTTGAGGGTGAAGAGAAGGGCCAGGCTTTCCTTGCCGTCCACACTCGAGCCTCCTGCCAGCAGGCCGACCAGCCGTCCCTCCAGGAAGGGTGCGGGGGCGTTCGCCAGTTGATCGAGAATCCGGTCGGGGAGAGGGGTAGCGAGGAGTGCCCTTACCTTTCCCAGCGTCCGCGAAAGGAGAGATTCCAGCCCTGCTTCTCGCGCGGTGACGACGAGCCGGTGCCAGTCCAAGGCCGCCTCCTCCTGCCGCACGAGCCGATCAATCTCATAGGACCAGAGGAGGGGAGCGGTCCCGCCGCGGTGAACCAGGTGCAGGCAGAGATGCAGGAGCAGATCCTCCGGCGCCAACAGCCAGGTGTCCACACCAACCACTCGTCCCCTGCTGCAACGCCGCCAGACTCCTTCCATGTCCACCCTGTCCACGAATGGCGGGTAGGCAATCGTCCAGTGGGGCTCGACGATGATCCAGCCGTGCCGGTCCTTGAAGAACTCCAGGGGGTTGCAGAAGGTCTGGGCGAAACCGGCC
>Ga0080064_1001865_pt1 | contig 39293 bp, 35 predicted proteins | sample Subgrocontami54m_FD_69260 | JGI IMG/M metagenome (GOLD analysis project Ga0080064, IMG submission 69260) | Subsurface groundwater microbial communities from S. Glens Falls, New York, USA - GMW46 contaminated, 5.4 m (SPADES assembly) (version 2) ...
CATTTGTCTCCGGAGGCGAACAAGGGCTCCGCCCCCCCCCTGCCCGCCGGGGGCCCGCCCGCCGCTGGAGTTTCGGCGAGTTCCACCGCCGGGGACTTGATCGATTCGACCCTGGCTGCCGCCATTGACGCCACCCACGTCAAGACCGGATACTTCTTCACGTATACGGCTGCCGCCGCTGCCCCGTCTACGACCTTTTCTTTGGTAGGACAGCCGCAGACGGCCAATTCCACGGGCAACGCTTCCTTCTGCTTGGACCAGACCAACGTACTCAAGAAAGACCCTGCCGGAACGACCACCGGTGCAGCCGCCACCGGTTGCGGCACCTATGCCGGCATTGCAATGTAAAAAACCTGTCCGTCTTGGCAAGAAGGGGGGAGCGATGGCTCCCCCTTTTCTTTTTTGGTTTGGGCGACAATCGTATCGCTTGCCGCTCTCTGTTTCTAATGATGGAAGCCGTGAGAACCCGAAGCTGCCTCGCTCCTCGTCAATTACACGGATGTGACCAGCCGAATTTCTCTCGAGGAATGACAAAATTTGTCGCCAAAAATTGTCACCTGTCAAAATTGGTCCTGGTTCCCAGATACGTTTGCGCCTCGGAATTAATTCCGGATATCCAACTATCTTTACGATAAAAAAGGACTTAATAAATAGCGCTCTGGATTTGTCTAAGTTAGAATCATTTGGCATTAGAGGTGCCCTTTGAAGGGTGAATTCGGCAGACTGGGCTTGATGCCTGGCACTGAAAAAAATTCTAAGAAACAACATTCGGAGAGGACAAATGAACAAACAAAAAGGTTTTTCGCTGATCGAGTTGCTGATTGTGGTCGCGATCATCCTGATCATCGCGGCAATCGCGGTTCCCAACCTGCTTAAATCCAAGATGGCGGCCAACGAAGCTTCCGCCGCCGCTTCCGAACGCACCATTGGCACGGCCAATGTCACATTTTCGTCCACTTACAACAACGGCTTCGCGCTCACCCTGCTCGCCCTGGGACCGCCCGCCGCTGGAGTTGCGGCCACTTCCACCGCCGCGGACTTGATCGATTCGACCCTGGCTGCCGCCATTGACTCCACCCACGTTAAGACCGGGTATTTCTTTACCTATACGGCTGCCGCCGCTGCCCCGTCTACCACCTATTCCGTGATAGCACAACCGCAGACAGCCAATTCCACGGGCAATGCTTCCTTCTGCTTGGACCAGACCAACGTACTCAAGAAAGACCCTGCCGGGACGACCACCGGTGCAGCCGCCACCGGTTGCGGCACCTATGCCGGAACTGCTATGTAAGCAACCTGGCCATCTTGGCAAAAAGGGGGAGTCAAAGCTCCCCCTTTTCCATGCAAGGCCGCTTTCGCGCGGAGTGATTTTATGAGAAAGCAACAAGGGTTCTCCTTAATCGAGTTGCTGATTGTAGTGGCCATCATCCTGATCATCGCGGCGCTCGCCGTACCCAACTTGGTCAGAGCCAAGATAGCCGCGAATGAAGCTTCCGCCGCCGCATCGGAACGGACCATTGGTACGGGCAACTGGACGTTTTTCTCGACATACAACAACGGCTTTGCACTCACACTGGGCGCCCTGGGACCGCCTCCCGCTGGGACAGTATCGAGTTCCACCAAAGCGGACATCATCGATGCGACCCTGGCCGCCGCAGTTGATGCCACCCACCTCAAGAGCGGATACTTTTTCACATACGTCACGGGCGCCGCGGCACCCACCACGACCTATTCCGTGCTGGCACGGCCGGGCAGTCCCAATTCCACCGGCAACAGTACGTTTTGTCTGGACCCCACCAATCCGCTCAAGAAGGACCCCGCCGGCTCGACCACCGGCCCGGGCGCCACAGGCTGCGGTACTTATGCCGGCGCTGCGATGTGAGCAATTGCCTTGGCTGAAGCGGATCCTTTCCCTCTTCCTTCCCTCTCAATCCTCTCCAGCCTCTCCAGTGATTATCCCTGAGTGCTCTTAACGATCGTTCCCTGGCGAGATTTGCAAATCGGACAACAGCGGTCCCAACTCGGCGGTGTTTCCCCACTCGTGGAAGATGAAAGCGGCGGCATGGGAAGTCTGCCCGGTGATCGAGAGCGCGCGGAGCAGCGCATTTCGAGCGCCCTCCAGATTCCCCTCTTTCCATTGCAGGAACCCGTTCATCACCAAAAGGCTGGGCTCTCCGGAATTGATCTTGCCGCCTGCTTCGATGGCAAGACGCGCCTGATCCAACCGACCCGTCCGAAGATACACTCTCGCGAGCTTGGCATAAAAGTCCGCGTCCAGGGAGCTCCCTCCCTGTTCGAGGGCCATGTTATAGGCGATCAGCGCCTGGCGGTAGTCGCCCACGTGCAACGTAAAAGCGTCTCCCAGGTAGATGAGATAACGAGGAACGGGCCGGAGATCGACGGCCTGGATCAGCTCCCTGACCCCGCGCTCGGTTTCTCCAACATGCAACAGCGCCAGTCCCAGGCTGGATCGGCAATAGGGCGAGGTGGGACAGGTCGGTGTCGTCGCTTCCCACAACGCCAAGTCAGTTTTCCAGACCGGCAAGTGTGCGTGTGTCAGCCCGGTATAAGCGAGCAGAACGGCTCCTGCGGCAATCTCCCAGCCCATTCGCTGCCAGCCACCCTCCAGCCGGTCCCACACCCTGAAGAAGACCCCGCTCGCCAGCACAAACGCGCCAATGGCCGGAATATAGAGGTAGCGCTCGGCCACCCAGATGGGAAACGGAACGATCTGGAGAACCGGCGCCAGAAATATCAAAAACCAAAGCCCCCAGAATTGCACCCTGCGATTGCCGCGGGAGATCATCCAAAGCAGCCCCAGCAAGCCGATCCATCCCGCACCCACCACCCACGTAAAGTGGTCGTAGATGCGGAACAGGTGCCAGGCCGACAAGGGATACGGAACTATCGCCATGCGCAGATAGAAAAAAACCAGGAATGGAAGGTTCTGGAGGTGCAAGGCCAGGCCGCCGTAGGCCGCGCCCTCTGAACCCTGGAAGCTCGCCAGGTGCACCGCTACGAAGATCGCACTGATCAAAAACAACGCCGCCAGACTTGCGATTCTCTTCCGGTGGAATGGAACGCCCCGCCAATAGTCGTATAGCAGAAAAATCGCTGGCGCCACCACCGTATTGATCTTCGACAGCACCGAAAGCACCAGGAACAGAGCGCACCAGCCGAGATCCCGCCACCGCTCGTTCCCCTGCCAGCGGAGAAACGCCAGGAACGAGAGCAGGAAAAATAGAAACGCCAGCGTGCTCTTGGTCTCCGCGACCCAGGCCACCGTCTCGATATTCGCCGGATGCACCACGAACAGCAACACCGAGAGCAGAGCGATGCGGGGCGATTCGATTCTTGTCAGGACCAGATAGAGCAGGCCGGCACACGCGGCGTGAAGCAGCAATTGGGCGAGATGGTAGCCGAACGGATTCAGGCCGGAAAGTCGGTAGAGGATCGCCAGCAGCGTGTTATGCATCGGCGCATAGTGCCCCAGATGCGTGCCGGTCCAAATGGCCCGAAGATGGGACAGGGAAAGTTCCTGAATGCGGTAGTTCTCCACGATATAAACATAATCGTCCCAGACAAACCCAAAGAAGAGCGTCGCGGCATAAAGGGCGAAGGTTATGCTGAGCAGGAGAGCGTAGGGAAGAAACTTGTGCCAGGGACTGAGCCTTTCCGAGAAGCCCAGAATTGAAAATCTGCCTTTGACTATCTCCATAGAGCGATACTCACTTCTTCTTTTTCTTGCCTCTCTTTGCGTCGAAGGCGCCCGAAGGCCGTCAGACCGGCCAGCATTATTATAACGGACCTAAATCAGCCAAAAGCTGGCCAGCCTCAGCAGGGTGCTCCCAGTAATGATTGATGAACTTTGCGGCGGCATCGGGAGTTCGTGGATAAAGCGTATTCAGTGCCATGAGTCGTTGGAGCGCGCGGCGGGCTTGTTCGCGGTTGCCCTGTTTCCATTGAACGAACCCGTTCACCAGCAAGAGTCCGGGATCGTCGGCATCCAGCTTCTGACCAGCCTCGATGATCCTGGTGGCCTCCTTAAAGTCGCCGGAAAGATAATAAGCCTTGGCTACTTTAGCCCAATAGAAAAGCGGCAGCGGTCCGCTCTCTCGCGCCGTCTTGTAGGCTGCCAGTCCCCGCTGGTAATCACCGGCATCATCCGTGTAGGCGTCTCCCAAATAAATCAAATATTGCGGCGACGGCCGGATCTCCACGGCGCGAACAAATTCTTTGATTGCGAGATCGGAATATCCGGCGCGCAGCAGAGCTTTCCCCAATCTGGCGTGACATAACGCCGATGTCGGGCAGTGGTTCATCGCATCGGTCCACAACGTTAGTTCGTTTCTCCAAACTGGGACGTGTTGGTATGTCTGCCACGTGAACGTCAGGAGAACGGCGAGCATTCCGGCTTCCCAGGCCAGCCGCGGCCACAGGTTGCCTATCCCATCCAAGACCCAGAAAAACAATTTGCTCAGCAGCACGAACGCGCCGATGGCAGGAACATAAAGATAACGATCCGCAACCCAAACTGGGTTTGGCAGCACTTGCAGCACCGGAATCAAAAACACCACAAACCACAAGCCCCAGAACTGAATATTGCGCGGGCTGAGATACAGAATGAATAGCAGTGCCAACAATGAAAACCACGATACGGCGACCACCCAATTCGGTGACTCATAGATCCGAAGCATGTGCCAAGCCGACAACGGGCGAGGAAAAACTGTCATTCGCAGATAGAAGAGAAACAGCCGGGGCAGGTTGAGCAGATGAACATAAACTCCGCCATAGTAGCCGTTGGAGTCGGCATGATGGATCGAGCCATTGTCTCGCAGGACTCCATCGACGAGTCTGTCCGGGAAGGCGAGACTTGCAGAGGACGTATAGAAGAGCGTGATGCCGAAGAAGATCACGCTGATGAGAAAGAAGACCGCTAGAGTCCATGCTCGGCTCTTTTTGAACGAGTAAGCCTGCCTGTAGTCGTACAGCAAAAAGATAGCCGGAGCGACCACCGTATTGATCTTCGCCAGAAGGGAGAGGGCCAATAGAAAAGCGGACCAAGCTCCATACCTCCATCGCTCGCACGCCCGCAGCCGCAGGAACGCCCAGAACGAAAGTAAAAAGAATAGGAGCGCCAAGGTGCTCTTTGTCTCGGAAACCCAGGCGACGGTCTCGATGTTCGCGGGGAAGACAGCGAAAAGCAGGCTCGCCAGGAAAGCGACCCGCCCCGATTCGATCTCTCTTAGAACAAAATACAGCAAGCAGACACACGAGGCATGCAGCAAGACTTGAGCGAGATGATAACCAATCGGCTTCAACTCTGAAACGAAGTAGAGAAGCGCCAGAAAATTGTGATGAAGCGGAGCATATTGCCCTGAGAAAGGATATCTCCAGATGGAGCGAAGGTGCGCCAGGGACAGCCCTTGTATCTGATAATTTTCTACTATGTAATCCAGGTCATCCCAGACGAAATTAAAGTAAAGCGTGGCTCCGTAGAGGGCGAAAGTGACCGCGAGCAATAGCGCATACGGCAGGAATCTCTGTCGACCATCGAGCTTCTCGGGGAATCCGAGAACCGAATATCGTTGGTCCATCGAAACAGTTCCTTTCCGAAGATCTATGTCTTCCCACTTTCCGCTGCGCTCTTCCGGGCCAGAACAGCCAGAGTGCCGCCTTGATTGAGTGCGGCATCCCAAAGAGCGCTAGCCAGGGCCGGCAAGGCCAGCAGGGACGCCGCCAAGAGCCGCAACAGATTTTCCCCAGTCCATGCCTTTTCCTCGCCCTTCAGCACGGCATAGAGCCGGTTCCGATCGTCGAGTCCGCTATTCATCCAACTCTGCAGCGTGCCGTACCAGTCGTACTCGAAAGAAAAGGTCCTGTAGCCTGAGACATGGAATCCGGTGCTCACGAGCAGTGCTTCGAGGCTCGACGGGCGGAAATGCCAGAAGTGGCGCGGCAGATCGAGGTGGAACCAATGCGCGCCCGATGCCGCCGCCTGCGCGCCGCCGTAGTTGGGAACCGCCACCGAAAGCCATCCTCCCGGTTTCAGAATGCGTTGAATCTCGCGCAGCGTCGCGGCCGGGTCCGGCAGATGTTCCAGGACGTGCCACAGAATCACCAGATCAAAATGCCGGTCCGGAAAATGGCACTCGGGCAGGCTCTGATAAAGGATTCCAGGCACGCGATGTCCGACCGGAGACTGCCGCTCGATTCCCCATGCTTCCACGTCCGATTCGCGGGCCAGTTTCAGCATGGTCCCGCGCCCGCATCCGATGTCGAGCATGCGGTCCCCGCCGTGAACGAGCGGACTCAGCCTTTTCCATTTCAGCGCGCTGAGCAAGGAGATCGCCCGCTCGATCGGAGACAGGAATTTCTCCCGCTCCTCGCCGTAATAAGTTTCGTCGTAATAGGCGGCCAGCTCCGCGTCCGACGGTTGCGGAGAGAGAAAGACGATGCCGCAGCGGCGGCACTCCCACAGGCGAAAGCCCTCCGGCGACGGCCGCTCTCCAAAGGGTCCCGTGGAGCGGCACAGCGGGCAATCGCCGGGCGGGCTAGAGGAACTGTTTGAAGCGGTATATTCCGGAACGGTGGACAAAGTATTTCGCAATGGTTTTCAGAATGCCGAATCCGTAAACGCAGCCCTGGCCGAAACCGACCGAGGAGCAATCGTAGCTGTAGCGCGTGGTGACCGGAATTTCCTTGAACCGGAACTTCTTGAGCACGAGCTGCACGATGATCTCATTATCGAAAAGAAAATTCTCGGAGTTGGCTTCAAAGTTGACGGTCTCCAGCGCCTTTCGGGTATAGGCCCGGTAGCCCGTATGGAACTCGGAAAAACGCGTGCCGAGCGACAGGTTCTCGATCCAGGTCAGCCCCCGGTTGACGATGAATTTCCAGAGCGGCATCCCGCCCTTCAGCGGATCGCCCAGCAGCCGCGACGCCAGAACCGCATCGGCCTCCCCGCGCACCAGCGGCAGCACCAGGTCACCCACAATGCTGGGATCGTACTGGTAATCGGGATGCAGCATGACCACGATCTCGGCGCCATGCTCCAGCGCGCGAGTGTAGCACGTCTTCTGGTTTCCTCCATACCCCCGGTTCTTGCGATGGCGAATCGCGATGATCGGAAGCGAGCTGGCTACGGCAAAAGTCCCGTCGGAGGACGCGTCATCGACCAGAATAATTTCATCGTACGTGTTGGGCGGAATATTGTAGTAGGTCTTCGTCAGCGTATTGGCGGCGTTATAGGCTGGCATCACGATGATGGTCTTGGGGTGACGGGCCGGCGATACAGTCCCGCCCTCCACTTTGCTTTGCGACAGCGTCATAATCATTCCCTGGCCGGTCGAAGCACATTTTATCATAGGAAGAATAACAGGAGGAGTTGCGTCGGCGGAAACAGCTAGAGCGACAGCAGGATTAGGGCAGTCAATGAGTAGCACTGAATCGAATCAACCGACGGGGCTTGATGCACCACTCGTGAAGGTATTCGTCAAGCTTGAACCCGCAGACTGGCACAATTACAAGACCGAATCTGTTTGGGCAGAACCACTCGGCGCTGATCTGTATCGGCTCCGCAACGTGCCGTTTTTTGCGATGGGCGTGAGTAATGACGACGTGGTAAGGGCCTCATTAAGCGAGGGGGTTCTCTTCTTTCAAGGGGTCGCGCATCAAGGAGGTCATTCAACATACCGCTTTTTTATGATGGATGGAATCTCGGACGAGCAATGGATTCCGTATTGGCAGCCTCTACAAGATTTAGGTTGCACCTATGAAAGGGGGACATCCCGGTTGCTTGCCGTGGATATTCCCGCCCAGGTGGATATCTACAAAGCTTACGAACTAATGGAGGACGGAGAGAAGGCAAGAGTTTGGAGCTTTGAAGAAGGTCACTGTGGCCATCCCCTTCGAAACTAGTTTGGTTGCACCCGGCTGAGTGCTGATTTCAAACCAGAAGATCTATGACGCGCGGTGCCGGCTCTGATTAGGGAAGCCAACTCGTAGGCGTAAGGCGGATCGGTCGACTCCACAAACCGCTTGTATGCTCGAACCTGCCGCGGCGCAAATCTACGGTTGCCGTGTCCGATGCAAGGGGATTAGAATGGAGTCAGTTCCGATTCCTCGGCGGAGGAGCGAATCGGAGACGGGAATCACGTTCCCAGGAGTGAAATCCAATGTCGCAGCGACGAAATCTGACGATCGTTTTGCTCGTTGCGATGGCCCTTCCCGCCGCCACATTGCGCGCCGGCATTAAACCCGAGACGCGCATGGCGATCATCCGCGGGCTGACCGCCGAATATGCCAACCTGAGGGTTCCTCTGCCTCGGGGCAAGAAGGGTCTGGTGCTCAGCTCGGACGGAAAAGTCGACGAGCAGAGCCTGAGAAAAGAAATCACCCAGAACGGCACCGCCATCGCCCCCAATAACTTGGTGCAGCTTACCGCCATCGGAATCGAAAATAAATCGATCGTGGTGGAGATCAACGGCGGCGGGAAGAGCAAGTCGAAGTGGTATCAGCACATCGAAGTTGGAATGGGAAACAGCACCCGTCCCATCAGCCAGGAGAACGAAAACCCGACCGGCTCCTTCATCACGCTGGTGTTTCCCAAAAACCTCGAAGACCTCTCCGTCGAAGAGATCAAGAATTATCTGAACCCGGTCCTGAACTTTAACCCCGTGAATTCCATCCAGGCGCCGTCGCGCCCGGTTCCGCCCGAATTTGCCGAGGCCATGAAGGAGAAGAAAGCGGCCGTCGGAATGGACCGCGAAATGGTGGTCGCGGCGATGGGACAACCGCAGCGCAAGGTTCGGGAGGAAAAAGACGGCGTCGAGCAGGAGGACTGGATCTACGGCACGCCTCCCATGAAGGTCACCTTCGTCACCTTCGAAGGAGAAGAAGTGATCGCCGTCCAGGACTACACTGGAGGAATCCGCGGCGAGATGGAGACGGCCCCTCCCGCAGACCCCCGCCCATGAGCCGATTTTCCAAGAAGTGTTTCCCCATTACCTCCCTGCACGACGTTGTCATCCCGAACGCAGTGAGGGATCTGCACTGCGTTCACTTTCTCTCGCATAGGGATACACCACTTGTCAGAACGCTCTAAGCCCGGTCGGCCGGCGGGAAACGGTAATGACAGTCACCATCGAATATTGTTCCACCTGAAACTACGAGTCACACGCCGTCAGTTTGACGCAGAAGCTGCTCGTGGAATTCAAGCGCGACATCCAACAATTGCAATTGCAGCCTTCGACCGGAGGATGCTTTGAAGTGTCGCTCGACGGAAAGAAAATCTATTCCAAGCTGGAAACCCGCCGCTTTCCCGAATACGAGGAAATCCAAAAAGCGCTGAAGACGGCCAACCAGCCGCGTTAGCCTTCCTTCCTTGCGAGGATCACCTCAGAGGGGACTCCCCCTTCGGTGATATGGCGGTGTTCCAATACAGTCAGACCCAAAACCGCCAGATGCGATACGATCCGAATCGGACGGCAACCGCCCAGCAGATTCGGTATTACCCAACAAAGTGCGCCCCAAAGGCCGTTGAACCAGCGGTTGCGGAGACTCAAGTTTATCAAGACCAACCGTCCCGAAGGCTTCAGGACACGCTGCATTTCTCCCAGCGCCGTTTCGATGTCGCCGACAGAAAGCGCATCCAGCATGTAAGCGGAATAGACCAGGTCGAACGCGCCGTCGCCGAACGGCAGGAACCGCGAGTCGCACTGGCATAACGGCGGGACCGGAAGCGAACTCCCTCGGAACGACCCGGCCGTTCGCCGCAACATTGCCGGAGTGAGGTCCACGCCCACGGTCAGGCCGCGCGGATTTTTTGCCGCCAATTCCCGGAACGCCGAGCCGGTCCCTACGCCGACTTCCAGCACACTGTCGCCGTTCCGCACGCTCGCGAGATCGAGCGCCAGCCGCCGTGCTTTACCCTCCGCCCAGTGCGCCCAGAAACCGTAGAGGGGCGCCAGCCGCGTATACACGTCTCGGAGTTCCGGAACGGTCAACGGGGCGGGAGTGGCTTCTTCAATTGGCACGGATGGATGTCGCGGCGCGCTGGAGCGGATTCGGACAGCGTCCTTCGCAAAAGACCAGGAGCTGTTGCATAACCGGTTCTAACGAAATATAAGGGCACGGTTTTAACCGTGCCGAACAGAGGCCCTCGGAAACTGCGGCTTCCGCCGCTGAGGGCACAGGACGCGCCTCAGGGGCTGAAGCCCACTTCTTACCGTCCTGTGATTGGCACGACTGAAGAGTCTGCGTGATAACTCCAGAGGACATACCTCAGCGGCTAAAGCCGTATTGCAAGCATTGCTTACGGCACGGTTGAAACCGTGCCCTTACGAAAATCGAAGTTATCACGCAGACTCTGAAGTCGTGCCCTTACTGACTCCGAGGAGGTTATGCAACAGCTTCCAGTGTAACACCGCCGGCACAAACGCCGTCTTGAGACCCTCGAGCCGCAGGCATATACTTTTCAATGGAGCGAAACGTACAGCCTGAATTGAGCAATGGCTTGCGGCGGGGTGCTTGCCGGGAAGCGAGGTAACAACGAAATATGACTCGCGCTGCCCCCGCCGCCGCTGCGCCGGATTTGAAGCGGCATCTCTTTTACGAAACCTCCCATTCGCCCTCGCTCGTCGATCTGGTCGGCTATGAGAAGGCCAAAGAGATCACCGACTTCTGTTTCATCGCCAATCCCTACTATCCCACGCCGAAAATGATGGAGGATTTGCAGAAGAATCTCCCCGGCCTGATCAAGTCCTATCCGTCGAGCAATCCGTTCGTAAGCCAGCAGCACCTGGCGGCCGTGTTGCACGTAGACCCGGAACATCTGATCATCGGCAATGGGGCGAGCGAGCTGATCGCGCTCATCAACAACACTCTGCTCGACCGCATCGCCGTTCCGATCCCAACCTTCGGCGAATATATCGAAAAGCTCAAGGACCAGCGCGACGCCGAGCTGTTCGTGCTCAGCGCAGAACAGAACTACCAACTGCACCTCGACGAATATCTTGCCTGGGTGCATCGGCGCGGCCTCAAGGCGCTACTCGTCATCAATCCCGGCAATCCCACCGGCCAGGTTTTTTCGCTCGGAGAGATGATCGAGTTCCTGCGCCGCACCAAGGATCTGGAGCTGGTCATTGTCGATGAATCCTTCATCGATTTCGCCGGTGATCCCATCCCGAGCCTGCTGACGGTGGCCGGCCAATACTCGAATCTGCTGATTGTCCGCAGCATGAGCAAGCATTGCGGCGTGCCGGGATTGCGCCTGGGCTATTGCTACAGCGAAAATCTATACCTGCTGAACCGCCTGCGCCGCTTCATTCCCACCTGGAACGTTAACACGCTGGCGCAGTATTTCCTGTCGCTCTTGCCGCCGACCGACGCCGAATACCACAAAGCTCGGAAGCGATTGATGGAGGATGTCGCCTTGCTCTACGAGGCATTGCGGGCGATTCCTTGGCTGAACGTCTATCCCACGGGCGCAAACTTCGTGCTGTTCAAGATCACCAACGGCACGACGGCCCGCGAGCTACAGGCGCGCCTGCTCGAACAGGGTCTCTACGTGCGCGACTGTTCCAACAAGCTCGGGATGGACGAGTTCCACATTCGTGTCGCTTCGCAGGGCCGCGAAAAGGATGCGCGGTTGATTCGGGTCCTGCAAACCTTCGCATTCCAACCGCTCGAAAAGTGAGCCGCCATGCCTCGTCCCGTCGTTCTGATCACCACGCGCCGCACCATCCGCAAACACAAATACATCGATTACGTCGGGGAACTACACCTGCAACTGCTCATCCGTCTGGGAATGCTTCCGCTGATGATTCCGGTGGTCGAAGGCACGCCGCAATGCCTCCCGCAATACCGGGAGCGGATGCAGGGACTCCTGCTGGTCGAGGGCGAGGACATTGAGCCGGCGCGCTACCAGGCCGAGCCCGCCAATCTGGAGTATCTCGAAAAGACTCACGCGCTGAAGGATGAAATTGAAGTGCGCCTGCTCCGCCATGCACTGCGCCACAAAATCCCCGTCCTCGGCATTTGCCGCGGATCGCAGATGCTGAACGTGGTCTGCGGCGGAACGCTCTACGGCGATGTGCAGAAGGAAAAGCAGTCCGCTCTCAAGCACATCAATCCCGGCGAGCACTATGACGATTACCGGCATCCCGTTACCATTGTCTCCGGCACGCCTCTCGACGAATGGTATCGGCAGCGCACCATCAGCGTGAACAGCTACCACCACCAGGGAGTCCGTCAGCTAGCACGCCGCTTTCGCCCCATGGCGCACGCCGAGGACGGACTGATCGAAGCGTTCCACGATCCAAAGGCGCCGTTCGTCGTGGGATTGCAATTTCATCCCGAACGCATGTTGAAGGATTACGAAGGAAATTGGCGGGTCTGGGAAGCTTTCGCCGGGGCGGTCCGACGAAGCACCGTCCGATAGAATTAGCGGATCAATATCGAAAATTCACGAGCAGCGTAGCGGCGTTCGAGTTTCCTCCGCCCCACTGTGGCTGCTGCGCGACCCCGGAGTTTATCACCAGGATGGAAATCGTACCGGGGCGTCCGATGAGGCCGGAGTCCACGGTGGCCTGCAACTCCGATTCGCTCACCATCCGCGTGGGCAGCGGTTGGCTGTCGAAATAGACCAATGATTTGTTGGTAAAGTTCACTCCCTTCAATGTGAGCGTAAAGCTGGAGCCGCCTTCGGTGACGATTCGGGGAGAGATGGATTCAATCCCCGGCGTGGGCTGCCCAAAGTGCCAGACGGGTCCAACATCGGTTAATCCGGTGGCCGGCCGAATGCCTTGCAGCGTTCTCTGCTTCAACGCGGCCACCCAATCCTGCGATCCGAAATAGGCATTCTTCAACGGAGGATTGAACCACGGATGGTAGCTCCGGTCTACGGGCTTGCCGTCCTTGACGACCCATTCGATCTTTTGCAGGTTGCGGATATCCTGCAAGGGATCTTGATTGACGATGACCAGATCCGCGAGCTTCCCCGCCTCGATGGTTCCCTGTCGGTCCAGCACTCTCCAAACTTCGGCCGGATTGCGCGTTGCCGCCACGATCACCTGCATCGGCGTCAGCCCCACCTCGTTCACCAAAATATCGAACTCGTGATGCAGGCCGATGCCGGGGACGGACCAGCTTGAAGTGTCGGTGCCGGTCAGAAGTTTTCCTCCGGCGTCCACGAAGCGTTTCATGAAACGCTTCATGTTTTGGAAGGCCAGGTTTCTGCGGTCTCGCTCGGCGGGCGGCAGATCGTCAAATTCGCGGTAGGTCGAAAGCTCCTTTTCCTTGCGGTCTTCGGGCACATAGGCCAGGCGATGGTCGCTATAGAGCCGGTAGTCCTGCAACTCATACTCGGCGCGCCGCTGGAAAAAGCCACGCCCGTGCGCGATGAGGTCCGGCTCGAGCGACGTCTTGTGGGCAATCAGCAACTGGATCAACTCACCGGCTTTTTGCTCGTCCATGTCGGCATAGGGCGAAGGATCGAGCGAGTGTTCTTCCACCTCGCCCCAACCCTTCCACTGGGAGGGATCTTTGACGATGGAGTAGCTCACGCCGCCGGCGTGCTCGATGTGGTCCAAGCCCGCCAGAACAGCCTCTTTGGCGTAGACCATCGGGCCGATCGCCTGGGCCACCGCCGGCAGGCCCGCTTTGTGAGCCTCCTCAATCGCCGCTTGATAAACTTCAAACGATACGCCGCGCGCGAGACTGATGTTGGCGGGCTTCGATGCGAGCGACTGGCGGACCGCCTCTCTCGCTTTTTCCGGTGTATCGATCACCGGATCGTTTTGGACGAGTCCGGGTCGCCACGGAGCGCGGATGGAGGTGGGTTGCAGGAAGAGCCGCGGGCCCGGAATTTTGCCCCGCTCGATGGCCTCCCGCGTGGCCACGCCCCAAGAGTCGGCGGGAGCGAGCGAGACCGACGTCACGCCGTAGCTCAGCAGCAGTTCCGGCATCCACCATTGATAATGACAATGAGAGTCCCAAAGACCCGGCAGGATAAATTTGCCGTCAGCCCGAATCACTTGTGCGCCCGCGGGATAGGCTTGGCCTTTGCGGGACACGGTCTCGATCTTGTTTCCGCGGATGACAATCAAGGCGTCGCTCACCGGGACACCCCCGTTGCCATCGATCAAGGTGCCTCCCTCAATCACGAGAACCGGCGGTTGGCTTTGTTGGGATGGAGCGGGCGGAGCAAGCGCCAACAGACAGGCGATCACTACGAATGCTCGACCGATGATTCTCTGCACGCGCACCTCCCAGGGCAACGATTTCGTCCGCATTAGCGTCCTAATTGACGAATAGTTTAGAATAGAAGCAGTGAGGTATATACCATGTTTTTCGATCCGATGTATTTCATCGTCATAGCGCCGGGACTGATTTTGTCGCTGTGGGCGAGTTGGCGCGTCAAAAGCGCGTTCAACAAGTACTCCAAGATTCGCTCGGCGCGCGGGCTGACCGGGGCCGAGGCCGCCGAGGAGATGCTGCGCAACAACGGCATCACCGACGTAAAGGTCCTCGCGACGAGCGGGATGCTCTCGGATCACTATAATCCGCTGAACAAAACGCTGAACCTGTCGGAAGAGGTTTACGGATCGAACTCCATTGCCGCGATCGGCGTCGCGACGCATGAAGCCGGACACGCCTTGCAGCACGCGGCCCACTACGCGCCACTATGGGCCCGTTCCGCGCTGGTCCCCACGGCCAATGTCGGCTCCGGGATCGGCTACTTCGTAATGGTTTTGGGGCTGATGTTTTCGTCGGCAAACATGGTGCTGGCGGGAGCAGTCCTGTTTTCGATGGTGCTGCTGTTCCAGATCGTCACGCTGCCGGTGGAGTTCGACGCCTCGCACCGCGCCAAGGTGAAGGTGGTGGAGGAAGGAATCATCACGGCGCAGGAGCGCGAGGGAATGGACCGGGTGCTCAACGCCGCCGCGCTCACCTACGTCGCCGCCGCCATTAGCACGCTCTTGACGCTGCTCTATTTCCTGATGCGGGCGGGATTGTTGGGGGGACGGAGAGACGATTAACGCCGGCCTGCCTCGTGCTCGTTCGGAACCGCCGCAGCTTGACGTCCCAGTGCCGTTCTTATACAGTCCGGTTGTACAGAAGAGAATGTAACGAAATAAAAAGGAGGACTGTCATGACCGTGGCCGCTTTCATGCGCCCGCGCCTGGTTAAGGTAAAACGTTCTGAGTTACGCCAGAACCAACGGGCCACACTCAAGAAGGCGAAGGGCCGAACGGTCGTCGTCATTTCATCCAAAGAAAAAGCAGGCGACAAGCTGCTCCTCGACAAACAATACTTTGACGACATGGTCCAGGAACTGCGCGCCGCCAAAGAGACTTTGGCGATCATGAGCGATCCGAAGCTTTTTTCGCAGATCGTGACTGCCGCAGAAACGCTCGACGAAGACGTTCGTCTTGGAAGATTGCACTCGTTCGAAGAGGTGTTTGGAGAGAAATAGTTGTACGCCGCTAAGTTTACTTCCGCTGCGATTCAAAACCTGAAAGAACTTCCCAAGAACGTCAGAAGCAGTATTAAAAGCGATCTCGATCAGAAGGTATTGAGAGATCCGGTTGGATGTTCCGAAGCACTTACCCGGGCGCTCACCGGTTTTCGAAGTTTTCACTCTCGCGAGTATCGCATCGTGTTTCGTGTATTCGCCGACCTCAAAACGATAGCGGTCGTCGGAATTGGGAAGAAAAGCGGCGATCCCGACACAGACATTTATCGACGGCTTGAGCAGCTCAGCGAAAGCGGCAAATTAACCGACCAGCTCCTGAAAAGCGTGCGATTTCTTTCTTCTTCGTAGCCCGTGCGCCTCACCGCGCTTACGCCTTTTCGTGCCTTGTCGCTCGCTTCCAAAAATAATACACCGGCAACCCCGTGAGCGCGATGATCAGCCCAGGCCAAGTGTATTCGGGCTTGTAGATCAGCAGATTCACCTCGATAAAACCGACCGCGACAATGTAGATCAGAGGAAGCCATGGGAATCCCCAGGCGAGGTAGGGACGCTCGATATCCTTGCGCTTGTGGCGGATGACGAACATTCCCGCGAGCGTCAGAATGTACGACAGCAGGACGGCGAACATGATGTAGTCGAGCAACTGGCCGTAGGTCCCGCTGAGACACAACAAGCATGACCAGATACCCTGGATCACGAGCGCCATGATGGGGCTGTGATAGCGAGGGTGGACGCGGGCCACACTCTTGAAAAACAGGCGGTGCCGCGCCATGGCGTAATAGACGCGCGCGCCGGTCAGGATCATTCCGTTGTTGCAGCCGAAGGTGGAGATCATGATGGCGGCGGCCATCAGCCAAAGGCCGGCCGAGCCGAAGATCATCTGGGCGGCGGCGGTGGCGACGCGGTCTTCCACGGCATACTGGATTCCGCGGCCCAGGATGCTGGTTGCCTGCGCAGAGCCTTCGAGCGGCAGTACGCTCAGGTAGACGAAGTTCGTTGAGATATAGAGCAGCGAAACAATTCCGACACCCAGGACCAGCGACAGGGGAATGTTACGTTGGGGGTTCTCCACTTCTTCGCCCGTGAAGGTGACGTTGTTCCAGGCATCGGAGGAAAACAGCGGCCCGACCATCGCCACGGCCAGCAATGTGAGCGTCGAATAATGCCAGTCGGCGTTCTTCCAGAAGCCGCCGAAGTTCGAGTGAATCGCTGCCGCGTTCCGTCCCAGGAATACGCCGAGGAGGGCGAGTCCCAAGAGGGCCGCCGTCTTGGCGACGGTGAAAATATTTTGCACCCAAGCTCCCGTCCGAATGCCGAAGCAGTTGAGCGCCGTGAGAAAGACAATCGAGAGAATTGCCACGAGTTGTTGCGTGGAAATCGTCAGCGGAGTCGGGTGCGACGCGAACGGCAGCGTCATGCTTCCCAGATCGACGACAAAGCGCGACGAGGATATCCACGGGACAAGAACCCCGAAGAACTTTGCAAAGGCCACGGCCACGGCCGCGATGGTCCCCGTCTGGATCACCAGGAATAGCGTCCAGCCATAAACGAACCCAAGCGCCGGTCCAAAGGCCTCGCGAAGATAAATGTACTGACCACCGGAGTGCGGCATGGCGGCCGCTAGCTCACCGTAGGAGAGGGCGCAGATCATCGTCAGGACGGCGCCCAGCACCCAGGCGCCGATGAGCATCGCGGGCGAAGGAAGCTGCCGCGAGACGTCCGCGGAGACGATGAAAATCCCCGAGCCGATCATCGAGCCGATGACGAGCGTGGTCGCATCCATCAGCTTCAGACCCCGCACGAGGCCGTGAGAATGTGCCGAAGTCGATTCGGCGCCTAATTGTTCCTGTTTCATTTTAGGGATGTCCTGGGCCAGGTCCGCTCCTCCCGGCGCATGTTTTGATTGTACAAGGAAACGGACTACAATCGAATTCAATTCGAATATTGTTCGCTTAACGAGCGCGGGCATCTTGCCGCTCCGTTCGATGGCCAACGTAAAACGTGCGGCGGATTTGCCCATACTCCCGGGAACTGTTCTTATGTTTGCCGATTCTCATACGCACGTGGATTTTCCCGAGTTTGACGCCGACCGCGAACAAGTGTTCGAGCGGGCGCTGGAGAGCGGGGTTGGCTACCTGATGGCGATCGGGAGCGGTGCCGGACCCGGGCGCCTGCGGGCCGGGCTCGAGATGGCCGCGGGAAAGGATTGGGTCTCGGCGACGATCGGCATTCATCCGCACGACGCTCAGGCGGCCACTGCGGAACATTTTGCGGAGCTGGAACGGCTGGCTCGGGAGCCGAAGGTTGTCGCCATGGGCGAGCTTGGACTCGATTATCATTACGATCATTCTCCGCGAGAAATTCAGCGCGAGGTATTTATTCGGCAAATTGAGATGGCCGGGCAGAACGGATTGCCGCTGGTGATTCACTGCCGCGAGGCATGGCCGGATTGCCTGGATATTTTGGAACAACACTGGAAGCGCTCGGGACTGGGAGGCATTCTGCACTGCTTCAGCGGCTCCTTCGACGACGCGCGGCGGGGGATGGATTGCGGTTTCTTGGTTTCCTTTGCGGGCAATCTGACGTTTCCCAAGGCGGCGCCGCTGCGTGAGGTGGCTGCGAAAATCCCGCGCGAGGCGCTGTTGATCGAAACGGATTGTCCGTTTCTGGCCCCCGTCCCACGGCGCGGAAAGCGCAACGAACCGTCGTTTGTGCCGTTGGTCGCCCAGAAACTGGCCGAGATTCAAGGTCTTTCCGCGGACGAGGTGGGCCTCTACACTACCGAAAACTACCTGCGATTTTTGGAGACCGGCAGAGGCAGGCGAGCGCGGGCGGAAGAGGGTCCCTAAAAACAACACTTGTGCTTTGCAGGCGGGACATATTAAATTAAGATTCACGCTGTGTCTTCACGAGCAACCATGAAAAGCACCGAGCCGATGCCAGTAATGGCGTGGCAAGAAATCTTCGAGTTGATCCGCCCGGAGTTGATCCAGGTGGAGCGGCAGATCCAGCACGAGACCGTATCGAGCGCTTCGGCGGTAACGGCCATCGGGCGATACTTGCAGGTGAGCGGGGGCAAGCGGGTCCGACCGGCGCTGCTGCTGCTGGCCTCGAAGCTCTTCGCCTCCCCGACGAAGCCCGCCATCAGCCTGGGAGCGGTGATGGAAATAATCCACACTGCCACGCTGGTGCACGATGATGTCATCGACGAGGCCGACCGGCGTCGCGGACGGCCGTCCACCAACTCGCGATGGGGCAACCACACCAGCGTCCTGGCCGGCGACTGGCTTTACATGCAGGCGTTCAAGATCGCAGTACAGGAGCGCAATTTCCGCGTCCTGGACATTCTGATCGAGCTGACCCAATTGATGGTGGAGGGCGAGCTGATTCAATTGGAGATGATTGGGCGGGTCGACATCAGCGTGGAAGAACACTTGGACCTCATCTACCGGAAGACCGCATGCCTGTTCGGCTCCTGCACACGGCTGGGAGCGGTTCTGGGAGCACAGGACGACAAGACCGAAGACCTGCTCGGAGAATACGGCCGCAACCTGGGCATGGCCTTTCAACTGGTGGACGACCTGCTAGACTTCACCGCCAGCGAAGCAGTTCTGGGAAAGCCCGTCGGCAACGACCTGCGCGAAGGCAAAGTCACGCTCCCCTTGATTTACCTCCTCGACCGTTGCAGCGCCGAAGAACAGGCGAAAATCGCCAAGGTCATGGAAGAGGGTTCATTCCAAAGCGTGCCATGGGACGACCTGCTGCGGATGCTCGAACGATACGACACCCCGCGCATGGTCAAGGAACAGGCGCTGCTCTATTCTCAAAAAGCTTTGGAGTGCCTGGAAGGCTTTGCCGATTCCCCCGCCAAACGCGCCCTGATGGCCTTGCCGGATTTCGTCGTGAACCGGGAGAATTAAAGGCACTGGACCGGGGGCGGTCGGACCGGGGAACCGCCGGTTGCATCGGATCGGCGTGCTCGGAGGTATAATCGGCTTATGGATCTGGCTGAGCTTCAACACGCGATCGAAGAACTTCCCGATGACCAGCAAACGGCGCTGGCAACGTGGCTGATACAGCGCGACCGCACCCGCTGGGATGACCAGATCGAGCGCGACTTCTCGCTGGGTGGCGCCGGCATGGATTTGCTTCAGCGCGTGAAGGGCCAGGTGCGGAAGGGCGAGTCACGGCCCTTTTCCGAAGGCCGGCACCGAACGTGAGTTTCCGCTCATTCACCCTGCCCGAATTTTGGAAGTGCTACGACGAATTGCCGGGGAATGTTCGCGAGCTGGCCGGCAAAAAGTATGCTTTATTCGAGCAGGAACCTTATCATCCCTCGTTGGGCCTTCAGCAAAAGGGCGCGGTTTGGACGGTGGAAATTGGCCGCTCGTATCGCGCGATCGCGTATCGGGAAGGCAACGATTTTCACTGGTTCTGGATCGGTTCCCATGAAGCTTACAACAAACTGCTCCAGCGAGTGAAATGACTCCAGCGAAATCTCCCTCCTGGAGTGTGGATGCATTCATACGGCTCACGATTGAAGATTCCACCGTAAATAGACCAGGCAATTGATCCGCAGGCAAGTCGGCATGCGCAACCGGGAAACAGAAGTAAAGCTCCCCATCAGCGATCTCAAAGCCACTCGCCGGCGGCTCGGGGAGTTGGGATTCCGTCCCACGCACCGCCGCTCGCTCGAAGATAATTTCCTGTTCGACACTCCGGATCGCGCGCTGCGCAAGGTCCGCTCCATCCTCCGGCTGCGGCATTACGGCGGTCAGTGGATCGTCACATTCAAGGGCACGCCCGCCGCCGACCCTCTTTACAAGTCCCGCTTGGAGTTTGAGACGGCGGTCGAATCGCCCGCTGCCGTTCGCTCCATCTTCCAGGCCCTGGGGTTTCATCCCGTCTTCCGATATCAAAAGTTTCGCTCGCATTACGAGCCGGCGGACAGGAAGACTATTCGCAGGAAGAACCCACGGCGAGAAAAGCGTTCGCCGTGGCTGCCAGTGCATATGGAGATCGCGGTGGATGAAACGCCGATCGGCAATTACGTGGAGATCGAAGGCAGCCGCGGAGCGATCGACCGTGTGGCACGTGCGCTCGGCTATGCGAAAACCGACTACAGTACTTTCTCCTACGGCGCCCTTTATCTGGAAGACTGCCGAAAGAAAGGCATTCCGCCGGGAGATATGGTCTTCCCTTACGTTTCCCCGCGCAGCAAACGAACTTAGCGCGTTTTCAAAGTTCGTGTATAGTTTGTGGAAATAACGCAGAAGTGCAGATCCCTCACTTCGTTCGGGATGACAGCGCATGGGGGCTTTATAGCAATCCTGAAAAATTGTCTAGCGCGCGGCCCATGCCACTTCGATTGACCGGCCCTGGGAGAGGCGGTAACATGGCCAACAACATGTCCGATCAAGAGGGGGTGGAGTATGGAACGCACTCGTTTCGATCCGTTTTCCGACGGTTGGGAGTTCTTCCGCAGCTTCATGAGTTGCGGTATGGGCGGACGCCGCTTCTATACGCGAAAAGAGCAGATCGAGCATCTGGAAAAGATGAAGCAGCGGCTGCAACAAGAGATCTCGGGAATTGAAGAACGGATCGGGGATTTGAAGAAACAGGAAACCAAATAGCTCCGCCTAACTTTGGTTATCCATAAAATATCGGCTCAACAGCCCCGGAGGGGCGACAGAAGACTTTGCTGACGGGTGGATCGAAGCGGCCGGAAATGTTCTGTCGCCCCGTCCGGGGCTTCTCCGCATTGTGGTTGGCTGTCCCACGACTTACGTCGTGGGCTAGAATCTGCCGCCCCTCCGGGGCTACCAGAACGAAATTTCATAAATTATCCGGGCTCTGGCTCGACGCCGAACGTCCCCGTGCCGCAGCGGGATTATCTTTTGCGTTCGATGATGCGGGAAGTTTTCACGCGGCCTTCCGCTGCTTCGCGGGAAACGAGTGCTCCCGGATCGAAGATTGTCACCTCGGGTCGGAGTCCGATCTGCTGCTTGAGCCGCTCGCCGACCCGAACGGCCAGATCCGTTTGCTCTTCCGGCCTCCGGGGAATCGTCGTCTCGACCTCGACGGCAAACTCCTGCGAAGAGCTCACGCGATCGACCACCACAAACCATTGCATGCCCAGTTCGGGAAACGAACGAAGCACGCGTTCAATCGCGGTCGGGTAGACGCTGATGCCGCGCAGCTTGAGCATTTCGTCGGCTCGCCCTTGCACCGAGCTCATGCGCCGGAAGGTCCGTCCGCACTCGCAGGGATCGCCCCAAATCGCCACGATGTCGCCGACGCGGTAGCGGAAAAACGGCGCAGCCTCGCGAAACAGCGACGTAACCGTCAGAACCCCGTAATCGCCCGCCGGCACTGGCGCTCCCGTCTCGGGATGAAGCGTCTCAAAAATGTAGGCGTCCTCCGAAATGTGCCAGCCGTTCTGACAGCGGCATTCGTAGGTGGAGGCCGCCGCCTCCACGCTGCCGTAGTTGTCGAATACCACGGAGTTCCAACAGGTCTCGATCTGGCGCCGCATCTCCGCCGTCAGGACCTCGGCGGTGACGTATACCATGCGGAACTGGAAATCGCTCGCGGGATTCCATCCCATCTCGCGGGCGACCTCGCCTAAGCGAAGCGCGTAGGAGGGTGTCGAGCAAAGCACGGTGGGCTTCCAGTTGCGCGCAATTTCGATCTGTCTCTGGGACGATGTCATCGCTCCGGTCCCGGTCGGGATCACCGCCGCGCCCAACGCCATGGCGCCTTCGAGCGCGATGGCGCCGCCGATATAGAGCGTGTAAGGCAGCGTCACCTGAAGCCGGTCGCTGGCCGTTACGCCTTGTGCCCGCAAACGGCGCGCCGAAAGAGCCGCGATGCGGTCGCAATCGGCGCGCGTGCAAAAGATCGGCCGCGGCTCCCCGGTGATCCCGGAGCTGGCGTGGATTCGCACCGGGTTGGCGCCGCCTTGATAGCTGCCAAACGGAGGATGCTCCAGCAAATCCTCGCTATAGTCCGCTTTCGTCACAACGGGCAAGCGGCGCAGATCGTCGAGCGTTTGGATCGAATCGGGACGAACGCCCGCCGCCTCCCAGCGTTTCCTGTAAAACGGAACATTGTTCCACGCATTTTCAACCTGCAAACGCAGGAGCTTTTCTTGCAGCGCAACGATCTCGGCGCGGCCGGCTTGCTCGATCGGTTCCATAAAATTGCCCTCGCGACAGCTTCACCAAAATAATGGAGACAAATGATTGTAATGCACCCTGGCCGTATTTTTCTCTTCCTCCCGGTTCCGTATGTGGCCCAACCGAAAAAAAAGCCTTACCACGGCGGAAATTCCTTGACGCGGGACTCGAAAAAAGACTATTAAAACATAGGGGGCAAAGATGTAGGGCGAAACCAAACTGAACTGGTTTCCCGCCGGAGCGCTCATTACCGGCGGTATCCTGCGTGTGAGACGACGCGGGCTTCGGATCGCGAAGCGCGTGTAAGTGTCGCCTCAATTCGGTTCCGATCTTGCGGAAAAATACCGCGAGCCGGGTCCGGATGGCTCCCATGGCTAAGGCCATGGGATTTTTTTTGCCCGCCGGCGCATCGGCCGATGGAGGGGTTTTCTTCAGCCGCTCCCGAAGCGAAACCGATCCGTCACGGGGAGGGAAACCATGTTTTACTTGACGGAAATCCTGGGCCTGCCCGTCTACGATTCCTCCGGCGCAAAGATCGGCAAGGTCGCCGAACTGGCGGTGGCTTTGGGCGCGCAACCGCCTCGCGTCAAGCTGATTCTGCTCAGCCCTCTGCCCGGCCGCGACAAAAGCCAACCGGCCCCGGCCGTTCCTATTGAGGACGTAGCCGCTTTTTCGCCAGCCCGCCTGCGCCTGAAAATCTTGAAGGCCGAGATTGCGAGCTTCCATCCGGACGAAGGTCTGCTGCTGCTGAAGAAAGACCTGCTGGACCAGCAGATCATCGACGTGCATGGGCGCAAAGTGGTCCGCGTGAACGACCTGGCGCTGGAGCCGAGGGCCGTCAATCACCACTCCGAGCTGCTCGTCTGGGAAGTGGATATCGGCTTGCGAGGGGCTTTGCGACGCCTGCTGGGCGGGGCGGTGCCGCGAGCCTGGCTGCGGAAACTCGAAGCGCACGTTAAGACGGCGACGATCCCCTGGGAAGTCGTGAACCTGATCGAGGTTGATCCGCTCCGCCGGGTAAAATTGAATATCTCCCACGACCTCCTGGCCAAGCTCCATCCCGCCGATTTGGCCGACATCGTGGAAGATCTGCCGCACAAGGAGCGCCAAGCTATTTTCACGGCTCTGGACGACGTGACGGCCGCCGAAGCGCTCTCGGAGGTCGATCCTCGCATGCAGGTCTCCATCGTCGAGTCGCTGGAAGCCTCCCGCGCCGCGGACATCGTGGAAGAGATGCCTCCCGACGCCGCCGCCGACCTGCTGGGCGACATGTCCGAGGAAACTTCCTCCGAGCTGATGAACGAACTCGATCAGCAGGACGCCGAGGAAATCGGCGAACTGATGGAGTTCCACGACAAGAGCGCCGGTGGGTTGATGACAACCGACTACGTCGCCATCCCCTCCACCGCCGACGTGCATGCCGCACGTTACGTGATCGGTGGCATCCCCGACTTGCCCGAAAACTTCAACACCATTTTCCTGGTCGACGAGAGTGGAAGATACGTGGGTTCCGTGCCCCTTTCCAAGCTGGTCGTCGCAGCCACCTCGGAAAAGCTCGCCGACCTGAAGTCGGAACCGCTGTTGAGCGTTCCGCCCGGTTCTGCCGAGGACGAAGTGTTTGAGCTCATCGACAAGTACAACCTTCTCACCCTGCCGGTCGTTGACGAAGAAGGTGTGCTGATCGGTGTAGTCACCGTGGACGACGTCGTCAGCGTTTTGAGGAAGAAGTGATGCATCGGCCGCGCGGGATCGGCCTACGAACTTGAACTCAATCGGAAAGAATTAGGGACGATGACCCTGCTCCGAAAGGTGCGGTTGCTGCGCCGCTGGAAACTCCAGATCCTGATCTTCTTCGCCGTGATTGGTCCCGGCTTTGTCACCGCCAACGTGGACAACGACGCGGGAGGCATCTACACCTACTCGCTCGCCGGAGCGCGTTACGGCTATTCCCTGCTCTGGACGCTGATTCCGATCACGCTGGTGTTGATTATCGTGCAGGAGATGAGCGCGCGGCTGGGAGCGGTGACAGGCAAGGGACTCGCCGACCTGATCCGCGAGGAGTTCGGCTTCCGCATCACCTTCTTTGTGATGCTGGCTCTCGCTGCCGCGAACCTCACCAACATCATGGCGGAGTTCGCCGGAGTCGCCTCCAGCATGGAGCTCTTCGGCGTCTCGAAGTACATATCCGTACCCGCTGTCTCGATTTTCGTTTGGCTGTTGATCGTGCGGGGCACCTACAAATCGGTGGAGAAGGTCTTCCTCGCCGCTTGCAGCTTCTACGTCTGTTACTTTCTTTCCGGATTTCTCGCCAAGCCGAACTGGTTCCATGCGGCCGAAGGCACACTCCGGCCCACGATTGAGTGGAACGCTCCATTTCTTACCATGATGATTGGGATCGTTGGAACCACGGTGGCTCCGTGGATGCAGTTCTATCTGCAGTCGGCGATCGTGGAAAAGGGAGTGGAACAAAAGCAATATGCCGCGTCCCGAATCGAAGTGGTAGTGGGATGTATAATGGCGGCCGCCGTGGCGTATTTTATCCTCATTTCGTGCGCCGCGACTCTGTACGTCAGCGGCCATCGCGACGTTACCGACGCCGCAGGCGCCGCGCTGGCTCTGCGTCCGCTGGCCGGAAGATATGCCTCGATGCTGTTCGCTCTCGGCCTGTTCAACGCCTCGGTTTTCGCCGCCTCGATTCTTCCCTTGGCCACGGCCTATACGGTTTGCGAGGGTCTGGGTTTTGAATCGGGCGTCGACAAACGGTTCCGCGAAGCTCCCGTATTTTACTGGCTTTACACCTTGCTGATCGCCGTCGGCGGAGCGCTAATACTGATCCCCGGCGTGCCGCTGATTACCGTTTCCTATCTCTCGCAGGTAGCCAACGGCATCCTTTTGCCGTTTGTGCTGATCTTCATGCTGATTCTCATCAATCGCAAGGATCTGATGGGCAGCTTCACGAATTCCCGCGAGTTCAACTTCGTCTCGATCGCATCGGTCGTCGTGCTGATCGCTCTGACCCTGGCCTTGGTGTATCTGAGCATTTAGAGCATTCCCCCAATGTCGTAGACGAGCAATTGCGAGCTGGCGGGCGGGATGACGTACGATGCGGTCATGGCGGAATACGAACTCTTAAAGGAAGATATTCTCGCCGCGCTGGATTACGCCGCCAAACTTGTCGCCGAGGAAGAAATCCAGGCAACGGGGCGGCATGCCTTTTCTTCGAGAGCGATCAGGCGGCGGTTTTCCGAAGGGGCCTGATCATCTGGTACACGGCCTGTCCCGTCCGGGCGGCCCGCCATAGGTCGACGTCCTGCTGTAGACCCAGCCAAAAGTCGGGAGTCGTATCAAAAAGCCTGGCGAGCCGGTGCGCCATGTCCGCGGAGAGATTCCGCTTCTCTCCGACGATCTCATGGACTGTTCTTCTGGATACGCCAAGAAGCACCGCCAGTCGCTCCTGAGTGAGTCCTGCGGCGGGCATGATTTCATCTCGAAGCAGTTCGCCCGGATGCGTTGGCGGCAGCTTCTTTCTCCTTTCGACCATGGGTTCTCCTCCTCAGTGATAGTCCTCAAGATTAAGTTCCAGGACCTCGCCGGTTTCAAATGTGAACGTCAGGCGAAAATTTGCGGTCACAGCGATGGCATACTCGCCTTTTCGCCGGCCCTTTAATGGATGGAGGTCAAAACCGGGAAGGTCGATGTCCCTCAGTTCCTTGGCGCGATCCAGCGCGTTCAGGCGCACGCGGATTCGCTTCACCATGTTGGAGGGAATACCTCTGGTTTTGCCGGTCTCGAAATACCGCTTTAGTCCACCGTGTCTGAAACTTCCGATCAAGTGTTACACTGTAACGCACATCATCACATCTGGTCAAGCAAGTAGCACAGACGGTAGCGTCTCAGTTTCCGAGTCGTCGCCTCCGCTCAAACCGAGACACTACCGCGCAGATCCTAATCCGTCGCTAAGCCGGTAGCCGCCGCTACTATCGTTCGGTTATTCCCTACCGCAGCCGCGCTCCGTTGGGAACGTCCTCGATAAATGTGACCAAAACCGGGCGGTCCTCCTTGCCGACCGAAGCGGCGACAATCATCCCATTCGATTCGATGCCGCGAAGCTTGCGGGGTTGCAGGTTGGCGACGATGACGACCTTCCGCCCCACCAATGCCTCGGGCGCATAAGCCTCCGCGATCCCAGCTACTATCTGCCGCACCTCGGTGCCGATGTCCACTTCCAGCCGCAGGAGTTTCGCGGCGCCCTTCACGCGCTCGGCCGTCCGCACTTCGCCGACGCGCAGATCGCATTTCAGAAAATCTTCGATGGCGATTTTTTCGGACGTGACCGGTTGGGCGCCGGCCGGTTCGGCGGCGGAACTCACCGGCAGACATTTGCCGCCCACCTGCTCCTGCAACTGCGTCAGCTTTTGGATGGCGGCTTCTTTTTCCATGCGCGGGAAGACCGGCTCGACTTTGCCGATCTTCTCGCCGGTCTCGAGTGTGGTTTCCTTCACGGAATCAAGCGAGAGGGAGGAAAGCTCGGTGGTCTGTCCGAGTTGCCGCCAGATGCGAGCCGTCGACTCGGGCATGATCGGGCTCAAGAGCCGAGTCACGATGCGCAGCGCCTCGGCGGAGGTATAGAGAACCGTCGCCAGCCGAGCGCGGGCAGCGCCCGAATCGTCTCCCGCCAGCGATTTCTCGGCGAGCGTCCACGGCTCCATTTCCACCAGGTATTTGTTGACCGCGGAGATCAACTCCCATGCAGTCTCCAGACCGATGGAGAACTCGTACCGATCCAAACAGTCGCAATAACGGGAAATCACGGAGTCGGCCAGCTCCAAGACCTTGCGGTCGGCCTCGGACCGCTGCGCCTGCACCGAGGGATAGGGAATCTCGCCGCCGAAATAGCGTCCGATCATCGTCAGAATGCGGCTGGCGAGGTTTCCCAGGTCGTTGGCGAGGTCGCTGTTGTAGCGGCCGACCAGGGCGTCGAAGGAAAAGCTTCCATCCTGTCCCAAGGGAATCTCGCGCAACAAGAAGTAGCGCAGAGCGTCGGTGCCCAAGACCTCGCGGATCGGCTCCGCTGACACCACGTTTCCGCGCGACTTGCTCATCTTGGTTTCATCCGACAGGATCCATCCGTGAGCGAAAACCGTGTGAGGGAGAGGCAAGCCGGCAGCCATCAGGAAGGCGGGCCAATAAACGGCGTGGAATCGAACGATGTCCTTGCCGACGATGTGCAGGTCGGCCGGCCACCAGCGGCCGAACGTTTCCGCTTCCGCCGGTTGTCCGTAGCCCACACCACTCAGGTAATTGGTCAGGGCGTCGAACCAAACGTAGAATACATGTTCGCCTTCATCGCCGTCGATCTTCGGCAGCGGAATGCCCCACTTCAGCGTGGTGCGGCTGATGGAAAGATCGCGCAAGCCGCCGCGCACGAATGCGACGACTTCATTCCGACGGCTTTCAGGTCGAATGAATTCGGGATGTTCCTGATAATGCACCAGCAATCGCTCCTGAAAGGCGGAGAGCTTGAAAAAGTAATTTTCCTCCGTGACCGTCTCCGTAGGACGCCCGCATTCCGGGCACGGTCCGCCGGGCGCAACGTCGGAGGCGTACAGCTCATCGAAGGTGCAATACTGCCCGGTGTAATTCCCCTTATAGACGTATCCCGATGCTCGCATCGCCTCGAAGAGTTTCGTCACGGCCAAGGCATGGCGAGGCTCCGTGGTCCGGATGAAGCCGTCGAACTCGATCCCGAGGCTCCTCCATTGTTCGCGGAACAAGGAAGCAACCTGATCGGCAAACTGAATCGGCGATAGACCAGCCGCCTTGGCGGAACGCTCCACTTTTTGTCCGTGTTCATCGGTTCCGGTCAGCATGAAGACGTCGTATCCCCGCGCTTTCTTGTAGCGCCGGATCGTATCCGCCAGCAGGTTGGTATAGGCGTTGCCCAGTTGCGGGGCCGCGTTGACGTAATAAATGGGCGTTGTCAGATAGAATTTAGGCATACTCTTTCCGTATTCTCGCGAACATCAAAGGGAAACGTGGCTCCCCATAAATCTTACAAGTACATCTCGGAAATCGCCGGACGTACTCTGGCTCAAGACCGTGACTTGTTCCAATAGGCGAATGTCGCCTCCTGCAAAACTTTGCGCAAGGGAACGTTGTGTTCCTGCGCCAGGCGCCGGCAATCGTCGAATTCCGGGCTGAAGTGCAGCACGCGCCCGTCCTGGCGCGAGACCTTCATGCGGACCTCGCCGAACGGCGTCTCGACCGGCACCAGTTCGCGCTCGAGCGCCCGGCGGTACACTTCGTACGAGCGAACGCCAAGCGTGGTGGTCTCCTGAAAAAAAAGCTCCATCAACTTGTCGCGCTCCGCGGGGCGGCATAGGACCGAAAGCAGCACTCCCGGGCGGTTCTTCTTCATCTGCACGGCGGCGAAGAAGACGTCGAGCGCGCCGCCGGCAAAGGCCCGCTCCGCGAAGAAGCCGCAGAGCTGCGGGTTCATGTCGTCCAGGTTCGCTTCCAGCATGCATAGCCGCTCTAGGCCCACCCCGGCTTCGGCCGCCTCTCCGATGGTAACACGCAGAACGTTCGGAAGCTCGGCGTTATCTCTGGTTCCCGCTCCGTAGCCCACGCCCAAGACTGTCATGGCGGGAAGCGGCCCGAAGCTCTTCGCGAGAGCCGATACGATCGCGGCGCCGGTCGGAGTGACCATCTCGGCTTGGATTCCGCTCGAATAGATTGGAACGCCCTTCAGCAACGCGATGGTCGCGGGCGCGGGAACCGGCAGCGTCCCGTGAGCGCATTGCACGGTTCCCGAGCCTACGTTCAGAGCCGAACAGTTGATCTCGTCAATACCTAAGAGTTCCAGCGCAACGCAGCTCCCTACAATGTCGGCGATCGAATCAGCCGCTCCCACTTCGTGGAAGTGAACCTTTTCGAGCGGCCATCCGTGCAGCGCCGCTTCGGCCTCGCCGAGCCGGCGGAAGATTTCAATGGCCTCAGTTTCGACGCGCGCAGAAAGCCGCGCCGCCCGGATCATCTCGACGATATCGCGATAGTGGCGGTGCGGCTGCTTCGGCGGCGACGTGACGATCACCTGCGTCGCCATCAGCGCGCCGCGCTTCACGCACTCGCGCTGAAAACCGAGTCCCGCAAGACCCAGCCGCCCCACCTCCGCTTCCACGGCGGGCAGCTCCAGGCCGCAATCGAGCAGCGCGCCGAGCAGCATGTCGCCGCTGATGCCGGAAAAACAGTCGAGATAAGCGAGCTTCATTGCGTCTTGACCTTATTGCAACAGGCCGCTCAACACCTCGGCCCGAATGCCGCTGAAAAATTCGGCTGCCCCGGCCTGAATCACAAGGTCCGCCAGAGGCGAAAGCGAGGTTGGCTCCGGATTGATTTCAACCAGCCGGGAGCCGTTTTGCTTGCCCAGGAGTGGCAGCGAGGCCGCCGGCTGCACCAGCGCCGAGGTTCCGATGACCAGAAATAATTCGGCGGACGCAGCGGCTGCGGCTGCCTTACGCCAAGCCTCTTCCGGCAACATCTCACCGAACCAGACCACTCCCGGCCGCATCATCGGTGGGTTCGTGGCCGAACAAGCACAGCGCGGAGGGAACGGCTGCAAGGGCACCGCGTGGTCTTCGCGCTCCGCTCCGCAGGTGGTACAGCGTAGCTGCCAGATATCGCCGTGAAGTTTCACCACGTTCTGCGATCCGGCGCGGTCGTGCAACCCGTCCACGTTTTGCGTTAGCAGCGTAAATTGGCCTGAATGACACGCCAGCTTCGCTTCCAAACGCGCCAACGCGTAATGGGCCGCATTCGGCTGCGCCTTGTGAATCAACTCACGCCGCCATGCATACCACTCCCAGACCAACAGCGGATCTCGCTGGAAGGCTTCGGGCGTAGCCAGGTCCTCCGCGCGAAATTGTTTCCAAAGCCCCTCCGGCCCACGGAAGGTGGGAATGCCGCTCTCACGGGAAATACCCGCGCCGGTTAGAACGCAAATGGATTTCGCGCTGGAGAGGAACGCTTCGAGGTCTTCCTGCACGGTCGATGGCCCCATAGGAAAAGATCAGCAAAACTTCGTTCGTCACGCTTTCGTGAAATCGTTATCGGGTATCGCGCAATCGGATATCGCGGCTATCACATCGGGAGATTTAATTTTGATTTCCTCGTCCCGAAATCGAACCACGCAGGACGAAACCGAAGGAGTGATTCCTCACGGAGCCGTGTAGTAGCCCTTCTTGACGCGGATTTCAACGCCCTTGCGGCGGGTACGGACTTCGACGGACCGGAACTTTTTCGGGCTGGGGTTCTTGGGAATGTATCCGATGGCGTATTGGTGCGTCAGCTCGTTCCCAATCGACTCCAGCGCCTTGGTCATCGAGACAGCCAATTCCGAAGTATACGCGCCCGAGCCGGGAACGTAGACCGAGTTCTGGCTTTCATAGAGCTGATGCTTGGATTCGTAGCCGGTGGCGAAGGCGGCGCTCGGGAGGTTCTCAAGCGGAGAGTACAGGCGCCCTCCCGTTTCCTCGACCAGCCGCTTCAAGGTCTCCTCGCCGGGCGAACGCTGCCCGTAGCCGTTGGCGCTAACCACAAAGATTCGGACCTCGGTCCGCAGAGCCACTTCCACGGTTTGCTCCAGGCTGTGTTTGCTAAGGTTGTCGTCTCCGTCGCTGAAGACCACCAACACGCGGCGCGGGAGACCGGGGCCGGGAGAGTTCTTCAGATTTTTCTCGCACGCCTCGATGATGGCGTCGAGCAAGGCCGTGCCCCCCGCCGCTTCCAGTCCGTCCAGCGCGTGGGTCAGATCGTCGGCGTTCGACGTGAAATCCTGGATGACTTCCGGCGTGCGGTCGAACACCATCAGGAAGCCTTGCTGGTCCTTGTTGTTGTCCAGAACGTAGTAGCCCAACTGCATGGCGGCTTCCTTCTCGAACTTCAGGCGCGGGCGGGTGCTGCTCGATGTGTCGATCAAAAGGCCGAAGCGCAGCGGCAGATTCGCCGGGGCGCTGAAGTAGCGGATCTCCTGCTTCACGCCGTCGTCATATATCTCGAAGTCTTCCTTCTTGAGATCGAGCACCATGCTCCCCTTCTTGTCGAACACGCTGAAGGGGATCTGCACTTCCTCGACTTTGATGCGGAAGGTTTCCGGAACCTGCTCGACGCCGGCGTCGCCGCCCTGCTCGCCTTTGGAGGAGGATTGCGGATTCTGAGTTGCCAGCAGTGCAACGCTCAAAACGAGCACAGAAACGCAGAGAGCGAGAATCACTCTCGAATTCCAAGGAGTGCTATTACGGGATGTATCCGTGAAGCGTCTCATGAACAATTTCGCTCAATGCCGCCAGGCCTCGACTTGTATGACTCGGATTATTCTAGCATGATAGCGACCGATCCGAGCCGCGACCGAGAGGGAGCGGGGTTCGCGGTAAGTTCCACGCCCAACCGCGCCGTCGCGCACTGGCCGGATTGCCGCATCGCTTGGTGTTCAAGGCCAGGTCAAAAGGCAGGCTCAACGGTCGCCGCGTTCCAGGTGGCCGACGCGCTCTTCGAGCAGCGCCACACGCTCGTTCACGCCATTGGCGGCGGATTCGTCCGTACGAATGCGGATTTCGATCGAGCGCGCCCAGCCGTGGAAGGCGGTAAGGAGTTTGGTTTCCAGGCGCTCGATGTGCTCCCCCATGTAAGTTTTCAGCCGATCTTCGAGGGCCTTAAGCTCTGTCTGAAGTTCGGCAGACGTAACGTGATTGTTGTCCTCACTCATGGCGTTGTCATCTCCGTCCTGCGGTGGGCCTCTCGGTGAGACCGCCAACGCAATTATGCACCACCGGAGCCTGCTCTCGCAACGCAACGCCACGAGCGGTAAGGCCGGGCCTACAGCAACTGTCGCAGCACATACTGCAGGATGCCGCCGTGGCGGTAGTACTGCACTTCCTCGGGCGTATCAATCCGAGCGATTGCGGTGAAGGACGTCGTCTTGCCGTCGTCGCTTTTTGCGCGCACGGTCACTTTCTTGTTGCCCTGAAGAGCCGCCTCAATCTTTTCGATCTCGTAGGTTTCGCGTCCCGTCAGGCCGAGCGAGGCGGCGTTTTCTCCGGCGTTGAATTGCAGCGGCAGCACTCCCATCCCCACCAGGTTACTGCGGTGGATGCGCTCGAAGCTCTCCGCGATGACGGCGCGAACGCCGAGCAGGCGCGTGCCCTTGGCGGCCCAGTCTCGCGAGGAGCCCGAGCCGTATTCCTTGCCGGCTATGACGACGAGCGGCGTCCCTTCGGCGGCGTATTTCATTGCGCCGTCGAAGATCGAAAGTTTTTCTCCGTCAGGGAGATGCAGCGTCCAGCCGCCCTCGGTTCCGGCTGCGAGCTGATTGCGCAGACGGATATTGGCGAAGGTGCCGCGCATCATTACTTCATGGTTCCCGCGGCGCGCGCCATAGGAGTTGAAGTCCTTGGGCTGAACGCCATGCGCGATCAGATACTTTCCGGCGGGGCCATCAGGCTGGATGTTTCCGGCCGGCGAGATGTGGTCCGTCGTGACGCTGTCGCCGAGAACCGCGAGCACGCGCGCTCCGCGAAGATCCACAATAGGACCGGGCGTTTTGGGCATGTTTTCAAAGAACGGCGGGTTCTTGACATAAGTGGAGTTCGCGTCCCACGCGAAGCGGTCGCCGGTGGGAACCTTCAGCGAGTTCCAGGACGCATCGCCCGCGAAGGCGTCGGCATACGACTTGCGGAACATCTCGCTTCCGAGCGAAGCACGGACGGCTTCGCCGATTTCCTGCTGCGTTGGCCAGATGTCCCGCAGGTAAACGTCACCGCTCGTGCCGCGGCCCAGCGGCTCGTTATAGAGATCAATATCCATGCGCCCAGCGAGCGCGTAGGCAACTACGAGTGGAGGCGAGGCCAGGTAGTTGGCGCGGACCTGCGGCTGGATGCGCCCCTCGAAGTTGCGGTTCCCGCTGAGAACGGAGACGGCCACGAGGTCGGTGTCCTTGATGGCCTTCGAAACAGCTTCGGGCAGAGGACCGCTGTTGCCGATGCAAGTGGTGCAGCCGTAGCCGACCAAATTGAAGCCGAGCTTGTCGAGATACGGCGTGAGGCCGGCTTTGGCAAGGTAATCCGTCACCACTTTCGATCCGGGAGCGAGGCTGGTCTTGACTCCCGGCGCGGACGAAAGTCCCTTTTCCACGGCTTTCTTGGCGAGGAGTCCCGCGCCCAGCATCACCGAGGGATTGGAAGTGTTGGTGCAACTGGTGATGGCGGCGACGACGACGGAGCCGTCGTGCAGTTCCGCCTGCTTGCCGTTGAGCCCGACCGTCACCGTTTTCGTTCCCGAGCCGGACCGCTTGCTCACCAGCGACGGCAGCGCCTCGGCGAACTTCGCTTTCGATTGCCGGAGCGGGACGCGATCCTGGGGACGGCGCGGACCGGCGATGCAAGGCTCGACGGTCGAGAGATCGAGCGCCAACTTGTCGGAGTATTCCGCTTCCGGGGTCGAGTCGGTGCGGAACATTCCCTGCTCCTTAGCGTAGGCTTCGACCAGCGCGACCGTTGCGTCATCGCGGCCCGAGAAGCGCAGGTACTGGAGCGTTTCGTTGTCGATGGGAGAGATGGCGATGGTGGCGCCGTATTCGGGCGCCATGTTGCCAAGCGTGGCGCGGTCGGCGAGCGGAAGATTGTTCAGACCGGGGCCATGGAACTCGACGAACTTGCCGACCACGCCCTTCTTGCGCAGCATCTCTGTCGCGGTCAACACCAGGTCGGTGGCGGTGGCTCCTTCGGGCAGTTTGCCGGTGAGCTTGAAGCCCAATACCGGCGGGATCAGCATCGAGATCGGTTGACCGAGCATGGCGGCCTCGGCTTCAATTCCGCCGACGCCCCAGCCGACGACGCCGAGGCCATTAATCATCGTGGTGTGGGAGTCGGTGCCTACCAGCGTATCGGGATAGGCCAGTGTCTTGCCATCCACTTCTGCGTGAAAGATAACGCGGGCGAGGTATTCGAGATTGACCTGGTGTACGATACCGGTGTCGGGGGGAACCACGCGGAAATTATGGAATGCTTTTTGCGCCCACCGCAAGAAGGCGTAGCGTTCCTGGTTACGCTCGAATTCGAGTTTGGCGTTCTGTTCAAAGGATGTTGGCGTGCCGAAGAAATCGACCTGGACGGAGTGGTCGATGACCAGCTCGGCGGGCTGGAGCGGATTGATTTTGCGCGGATCGCCGCCCATCTGCTGGATCGCGTCGCGCATCGAGGCGAAGTCGGCCACGGCGGGAACGCCCGTGAAGTCTTGTAGAAGCACCCGAGCCGGCATGAATGCGATTTCGTTCTCAGTGCCCGCTCCGGGTTTCCAGCGAGCCAGCGTCTCGATGTCGTGTTTTTTTACGAAGCGGCCGTCCTCGTTCCGGAGAAGATTCTCCAGCATGATCTTCAGGCAGAAGGGCAGGCGGGAAGGAGTGCCCACGCCGGCCTTTTCGAGCGTGTCCAAGCGGAAAATGTCATACGAGTGCGCGCCGACTCGAAGAGTCTGGCGGCTTCCGAAGCTGTTTAGCATAGATGATACCTTTCTGAAGTAAGAACGTTGAGATAACCTTTTATGCTAGCACAATCAGGGTAGCGGCAAGTGACGTTGGATCGGGCGAGGATGTAATTAAGAGGGGGTGTCGGGCTCGGCGTCGCGTAGCGATCTTGCGATGGTAGCCGTGGGATTGATCCCACGGTCGACTGTTCAACGCCCGGCCCGGGCCGGCGCCAAAATCTCCCGGATGCTCGATGCGACGTAGTCCAATGCTTCCGGACCTAGCTCGGGATAGACCGGCAACGACAGGCTATGCCGGCAAAGCCGCTCCGATACGGGGAAGTCCCCGGCCCGGTAGCCCAAATGCCGGTAGGCTTCTTCCAGGTGGACCGGAAGTGGATAGTGCAGCCCTGTCTCGATCTCCCGCGCCGCCAAAGCTTCCTGCAACCGGTCGCGCTCTTCGGCCTGGATCACGTAAAGGTGATATACATGGCGTGCGTAGGGCATCTCGCGAGGAAGCGTCACGCCGCATCCGGCCAGTTTCCGGTCGTACTGCTTTGCCAGCGCCCGACGAGCATCATTCCATTCGTCCAGGTGTTTCAACTTCGCCGAAAGCACCGCGCCCTGCATGGCCTCCATGCGGAAGTTGAACCCAGGGACGCAATGATCGAACTTGCCGAGTGAGCCGTGATTGCGCAACAGGCGGATCCGCCGGGCCAACTCCGCGTCATTTGTGACCGCCGCCCCACCTTCTCCGCAGCTACCCAGGTTCTTCGAGGGATAAAAGCTGAAACAGCCCACCGTGCTCATCGTCCCTGCCTTGCGCCCCCGATATTCGGCCCCGTGCGCTTGGCAGGCATCCTCGACCAAGGCAATTCCCCGCCGTTCCGCGATCTCGATAAGAGGCTGCATGTCGGCAGGCTGGCCGCAGAGATGGACTGGAATTATGGCCCGAGTTTTGTTCGTGACGGCGGACTCCGCCCGCGCGGGATCCATGGTGAAGGATTCCGGGTCCACATCCACCAGAACGGGCCGCGCTCCCACCGCCGAGATGGCCTCCACCGTGGCAATGAACGTGTGCGGGACCGTGATCACCTCGTCGCCTTCACCGACTCCCAGCGCCAGCAACGCCAGATGAAGCGCCGCCGTGCCGGAGTTCACGGCGACCACATGCGCCGATCCCAGATAGCCCGCAAAGGCATCTTCAAACGCCTCCACTTCCGGACCCAATGCGAACCACCCGCTTTCCAGCACACGGCCGATGGCGCTCTGCAATTCATCGCCGAGACGGCGATGCTGTTCTTTCAACTCCAAAAACGGGACCTTCATGTTTCCGATCTCCCGGAGAAATTGAGATCGTTTCCAAACGGGAGAACTCACCGGCCCGATTGCAAACGTCCCGCCAGCAGTGTAGTAGTATACTCTACAAACTGGGCGCGGCGGGACGTCCGTCCCCGTTTCCATTCGCACCCATGCGCTTGAGGCTAGCCGGATTCTCCGGCCCGGCTTCCTTCGCCGCGTGAGATGCCATGCGTGCCTTGATTTCTCACCACCTTCAGTTCATCATAAACAATTCATCTCCAGGAGAGTTGCCAACAGAGCATGGGCTTCAAAATCGAGTCGCGCCAACTGGGAGAGATCGTGGTACTCGTACCGGACACCTACGAGGATGAGCGCGGATTCTTCATGGAAACCTACCGGGCCGATCAGTTCCAAAAACTCGGCCTGCCCCATGAATTCGTCCAGGACAATCAGTCTCGTTCCAGACGGGGAGTCCTGCGCGGTCTGCATTTCCAGTATGATCCGGCTCTGGGAAAGCTGATGCGGGTGGCTTCCGGCCGGGCATTTCTGGTGGCCGTGGATATTCGCAAGGGATCGCCAACTCTCGGCCAATGGTTCGGATTGGAAGTCTCCGACAGCAACCGGAGGCAGGTTTGGGCGCCGCCGGGATTCGCACGCGGTATCTACGTTGTGTCCGATACCGCCGACATTCAGTACAAATGCACGGCGCTCTACAACCCCTCCACCGAATCCATAATTCGCTGGGACGACCCGCAGATCGGCATCCAATGGCCCGGGTCGAATCCCATCCTCTCTCCCAAAGATCGCACCGCCGGGACTTTGGCCGATTGGCTGGCCTCTCCCGCCTCGGAATTCCTCCGGTACAGGCCCTGAACGGTTGCGGATTTTTTTGCGACGGACTCGACAGCCCGGCAACCCGGCACTGGCTTATGGGGTTACAACAGAAAATTCTGGTGGTGTTCGGGACGCGTCCCGAGGCGATCAAGCTGGCTCCGCTAATTCAAGAACTGGAGTCGGACTCCGTCCGCTTTTCGACCCGCATTTGCGTCACCGCTCAGCATCGCAGCATGCTCGATCAGATCCTCACCGCCTTTCGGATATCCCCGCACTACGACCTGGAAGTGATGCGGGAAGGACAGTGCCTGTCCGACCTGACTGCCCGATGTCTCGAATCCCTCCATCCCGTCCTGGTACAGGAGCATCCCGATTGGGTCCTGGTCCAGGGCGATACGACAACGACGCTTGCAGCATCGTTGGCGGCCCATTACCTGCAGATACGGGTTGGACATGTGGAGGCCGGACTGCGCACCGGAAACAAATTTCATCCTTTTCCCGAGGAGATGAACCGACGGATGACCTCGATTCTCGCCGACCTTCATTTTTGCGCCGACGCCGCGTGCCAAAGAGAACCTGCTCCGCGAAGGCATATCCGATTCTTCCATCCACGTAACAGGAAATACCGGCATTGACGCGCTGCTCCATGTCTGCGAGCAGGATCGTCCGTCCCTCTCCGGTATTTCGGGATTGGAAAACTGGAAGGGCCAGCGCTCCATGATCCTGATTACGGGACACCGCCGGGAAAGTTTCGGAGACGGCTTCCGGCAGATCTGCCAGGCGCTGCGCGCGCTCGCCTTGCGCGGCGACGTTGACTTGATCTATCCGGTCCACATGAATCCCAACGTGCAGCAACCGGTCCGATCATTGCTCGGAAATCTGCCGAATGTTTTTCTCTTGGAGCCACTCGATTACGTCCGGGTCGTCGGATTGATGCGGCGGGCGCACCTCATTCTCACCGATTCGGGCGGCATCCAGGAAGAGGCGCCCTCGCTTGGCAAGCCGGTGCTGGTGATGCGCGACTTCACCGAGCGGCCCGAGGCCGTGGAGGCAGGCACCGCGAAACTCGTGGGAACCAATCCGGAAATAATCATATCGGAAACGGTCCGGCTCCTGGATGATCCGGCGGAATACCAGCGCCGGAGCCGCATTCACAACCCCTACGGCGACGGGAAAGCCAGCGCGAGAATTGCCCGCATTCTGGCCGAGCAGGCGGAATAATCACCCCTAGTGACGTTCCTCTGCTTGATCCCGCGTTGCCATCATTTACCTGAGAATCACTTTGCAGCCTGCCATCGGAGAGGTTTACTGGATTGTCGCTCGTATCGGTGGTTTTGGATGTCCCGTGTTCTCGCCGGCGACGCATCCCACTGTCCCATTTCTTCCCAGCGCTGTTATAATAACATTTGCTTCGATTCTCTGGTCAGGCTTGCGAAACGTAATACCGTCGAAACTGCTTTAAGCATCGGAAGGTGGTTATAGTAATGTCTCTTGGAGCAACCAACAATAGCCGCATCGAACGGGTATCCATTTCTTTGAGATTAAACCGTTGAGCCATGACAGCTTTGTACCAGACGCGGTAGGATAGCTTCGCCACTAATAAGTTTATATGAACGCCAACGAGGCCCGAAACATCCTGATTTATCGAACGGGGCAGTTGGGAGATACCGTGGTCGCCTTGCCGGCAGTTCGCTTTATCGGCAAGCGGCATGCTGACTGCCGAATCGCTTTGTTGACAGACATCCAGCACGACAATCGATTCATATCCGCGTGGGAGCTGCTCGAACCGACAGGAATGTTTTCGAAGGTTCTCTTCTATGATCCGAATGTTATGCGGCGGCGGGCATGGCGTGAGCTATGGCAGCTAGTGTAGTGTCCCATAAATAGATTTACATTTAAATCCCAAAGCGTTAAGCTGGGATTCATGAACAGAGCGAGCAGAATCACTTTGTCTCCCGAAGAACAATCGACATTGGCTGCGTGGG
>Ga0080064_1001867_pt1 | contig 39262 bp, 35 predicted proteins | sample Subgrocontami54m_FD_69260 | JGI IMG/M metagenome (GOLD analysis project Ga0080064, IMG submission 69260) | Subsurface groundwater microbial communities from S. Glens Falls, New York, USA - GMW46 contaminated, 5.4 m (SPADES assembly) (version 2) ...
TCGTCTACCGACACCGAGTGGTCGCAGGCGCGCGGCGCACACATTTACGACGGCTACGCCGTGACCACCCGGCCATCTCTCCGTTACCCGTCCTGCCAATAATTACCACTGCAAGTATCTCGTCTACCGACACCGAGTGGTCGCAGGCGCGCGGCGCACACATTTACGACGGCTACGCCGTGACCACCCGGCCATCTCTCCGTTACCCGTCCTGCCAATAATTACCACTGCAAGTATCTCATCGCACTAATAACTGCGGCCACTAGAATATCACAGGGCGCGTCCTCAGACCGCCTGCTCGAGACCGAATACCTTGTGCAGCACGCGTACCGCAAGTTCCATGTACTTTTCGTCGATCACGATCGAAATCTTGATCTCGGAAGTCGAAATCATCTGGATATTGATGCCCTCCTCCGCCAGCGTCCGGAACGCGGTACTGGCGATTCCGGCGTGGGAGCGCATGCCGACGCCGACCACCGATACCTTGGCGATCTTGTCGCCCCCCTGCACTTCGCGCGCCTTGATGTGCACCGCGACCGGCTTGAGGATTTCGAGCGCCTTCGCGTAATCGGCGCGGTTCACGGTAAACGAGAAGTCGGTAAGCCCATCATGACCGACGTTTTGCACGATCATATCAACGTCGACGCCCGCATCGCCGATCGGGCCGAGGATCTGATAAGCGATACCGGGACGGTCGGGGACGCCGAGTATCGTGATTTTAGCTTCATCACGATTGAACGCGATGCCTGAAATAGTCGCCTGTTCCACCGTTTCATCCTCCTCATATGTGATCAGCGTGCCTTCGCCCTCTTCTTCGAAACTCGACAGCACGCGCAGATTTACCCGGTATTTCCCTGCAAACTCGACTGCGCGTATCTGCAGCACCTTGGAGCCGAGGCTCGACATTTCGAGCATTTCCTCGAACGTGATGGTTTTGAGCCGCCGCGCTTCGGGCACGATGCGCGGGTCGGTGGTGTAAACGCCATCGACGTCGGTGTAAATCTGGCATTCATCGGCATTGAGCGCCACCGCCAGTGCGACGCCCGTGGTGTCCGAGCCGCCGCGGCCGAGCGTGGTGATATTGCCGGCTGCGTCGACGCCCTGGAAACCGGCGACGACGACGATATAGTCCTCGTTCAGGTCGCGCCGGATGCTCTCTTCATCGATGTTGACTATGCGCGCCTTGGTGTGGACGCTGTCGGTCAGTATCCTGACCTGGGCGCCGGTGTAGCTGCGCGCTTTAAATCCCAGATCCATCAGCGCCATCGACAGCAGCGCAATCGTAACCTGTTCGCCCGTCGATATCACCACGTCGAGCTCGCGCGCGTCGGGTTGCGCCTGAACTTCCCGTGCCAGCGCAAGCAGGCGGTTGGTCTCGCCGCTCATCGCGGAGACCACCACCACCAACTGCTTGCCGGCGCTTTTCCAGCGAGCGATGCGCCGCGCGACGAGCTTGATGCGCTCGGTGCTGCCGACCGAAGTACCGCCGTATTTTTGCACGATTAACGTCATGCTACCGGGCCTGAGGGACAGAAAGCATTGAATTTTATCGCATTTCAAGCGGGAAAACGAGATTCGGCGGCAATCGGCATTACCGGGTAGTTGCCGAACGCGCTGAAACTTAATCGCATTTTTTATGTCAATTGAATATGCGATCCTCAATCTGGAAATCCCGATGAGCGCAGCCGGCAAGCTTTTCAAACCCCGCCCCCTGCGCCTGCGCCTTGGCCTTAATCAGCAGCAGTTCTGGTCCGCGGTCGGTGTCACGCAAAGCGGCGGCTCGCGCTACGAATCCGGCCGCAGCATGCCGAAACCCGTGCGCGAACTGGTGCGCTTGGTGCATATCGAGGGTATCGAACTGGCACGCGTGCGGGGAGAGCATTTCGAGATCGCCAACCATTTGCACAGCGCCGATCCGGCCCTCTACCAGCGCATCAAACGCGAAATTCACGCCAAATCCGCGCGTAAACCGCGCTGAAAGCAGGCGTACCCGCGCCGATTTCCGCAAATATCGGCTAAAGTGCTAAAGCTGGCGGATGGGGAGGGATTCGAACCCCCGAAGCACTTGCGCGCTTGCTGGTTTTCAAGACCAGTGCATTCGACCGCTCTGCCACCCATCCCGTAACCCGTTGGGGTCTTTGTCATAATATCACACATTATCAACTGCTTGCGAAACTCTGGCCGGATGTCAGGGCGGTAATTCACATTGAAACTTTGCGCCAGCTTAGGTAGTCTTAGGTAGGAGCCGGAGCCCCGGCACTCTGAGGAGCAAGAAAGATGCAACCCGAACTGCAATCCAATCCCAATTCGTATCAAACGCCCGTTGCGGCCGGCGAAATCGCGCTGCAGCGGCAGCGCGTGCTGCGCAATACCTATCTGCTGCTGGCGCTGTCGTTGATCCCAACGGGTATCGGCGCACTGATAGGCGTAAACCTCAATTTCGGCTTCATGCGCGCGAGTCCGATCGTCTCGTCCCTCGTGCTGCTCGCGGTCATCTACGGCATGTTTTTCGCGATCGAGAAAAACCGCGACAGCGGCCTCGGTGTCGCGTTGCTGCTTGGATTGACGTTTTTCCTCGGTATCGTCCTCGGACCGTTGCTTCAGGTTGCGCTCGGCTTGCGCAACGGCGGCCAGTTGATTGCGCTCGCTGCCGGTGGCACCGCTACGGTGTTTTTTGCGATGGCCGGTATTGCCACGGTCACACGCAAGGACTTCGGCTTCATGGGTAATTTCCTGGCCGTTGGCGGCATCGTGCTGATGCTTGGTGTGGTGGCCAACATCTTCTTTGCAAGCCCGGTGTTGTATCTGACGATTTGTGCGGCGTTTGTACTGTTCAGCTCGATGGTGATCCTGTGGCAGATCAGCCGGCTCATCATCGGCGGCGAAACCAACTATATATCGGCAACGCTTACGCTCTACATGAGCATCTACAATCTGTTCACCAGCCTGCTGCACCTGCTGATGGCCTTGACCGGCAATCGCGACTGACCGCGCGCAGGCGATCAAATTAACGGCCGGGTGGTCAGCACCCGGCCGTTTTATTTTATGCTCCGGCCTGCGGGATTGTCTTGTCGAAAACGGCGATCGATTCGATGTGCGAAGTGTGCGGAAACATGTTGACCACCCCGGCTGCGCTCAGTTCATAGCCCTTGGTAAGGCACAATAGGCCGGCATCGCGCGCCAGCGTTGCCGGATTGCATGACACGTAGACGATGCGGCGCGGCGCATCGCCGGCGAGCGCCTTGATCAATTCGACCGCGCCGTCGCGCGGCGGATCAATCAGCATGCGATCGAAGCGGCCAAGACGGACCAGTTGCGCCGCGTCGATATCAAACAAATTCCCCTGCGTAAACTCCGCCGTCGCGTCGAGGCCGTTGCGCCCCGCGTTTGCCTGCGCGCGTTCCACCAGACTGCGGCTGCCTTCAATGCCGACCACGCTGGCGCCGCTGCGCGCTATCGCAAGCGAGAAATTGCCGATCCCGCAAAACATGTCGGCGATACGCTCGCCTGCTTTAGGCTCAAGCAGCGAAAGCGCGCGCCGTACCAGCACCGCATTGACCCCGGGGTTGACCTGGGTGAACTCGGTCGGGGAAAAGCCGATGTCGAGCGAGAATTCCGGCAGCGAATAGTGAAGGACCCCGTCATGCGCCGGATAAAACGGCGTCGCCGATTCTGGACCGCGCGGCTGCAGGAAAAACTGCACCCGATACCGGTCGGCGAATTGGCGCAGCAACTCCCCGTCGCCGCTGCCGAGCGGACGCAGAATGCGCAGCACCAGTGCGTCAACACCGTCGCCAACTGCGAGCTCGATCTGCGGCACGCGGTCTGCAATTGAGAGCGCGGTGATCAGCGCGCGCAGCGGCACCAGCAGCGCAGAAATGCGCGGCGGCACCACTTCGCAGGATGTCATGTCGGCGACGTAGCTGCCGCGCTTTTCGCGAAATCCGATCAGCGACCCGCCTTTTTTCGCCACGTAACGCGCCGAGAAACGCGCGCGATGCCGGTAGCCCCACGGCTCGCCGTATATCGCCGCCAGAATACAGTCGGGACGTATCCTGCCGATGTGCCACAGATTGTCTTCGAGCACGCGCTGCTTGGCCGCAACCTGCGCGCGCGCATCGAGGTGCTGCAGGCTGCAGCCACCGCATATGCCGAAATGCCTGCAGCGAGGCACGGTGCGCGCCGCCGACGGCGTCAGGACCTGCAGCAGTCGCGCGCGCTCATATCCGGTTTTTTTGAGGTACGGAGAACAGGTGACAATCTCGCCGGGCAGCGCGTCGTCGATGAAGACCGCCTTGCCATCGACATGGGCGACGCCACGGCCTTCGTGGTCGAGTGATTCGATTCGGACCGGCTGCATCCCGCACTAATCCGCGCGCCAGGCCCTGAGAAATTCCTTCCAATGCTCCCCGGAGGCGGCGTCGAGCGTCGTGCGCACCAGGCGGGTCTCCTGCTGGTATTTGTCCTGCGCCAACGCACCACGCATCAACTGGAAGCGCAGATAGACGAGATAGGTATTGGCGACATCCGCCTCACAGTAGCTGCGGATCTGCGCGATCTTTCCGTCCTGCCACGCCTGCCACACCTGAGAGCCTTCGAACCCGAGCTTGCCTGGAAACCCGAGCAGGCGCGCGATATCGTCTAGCGGCGCTGCGGCGCGTGGCTGATACATCGCCAGCAAATCCATCAGGTCGAGATGCCGCGAATGGTAGCGGCTGATGTAGTTGTTCCATTTGAATTCGCGGTCGTCCTCGCCCTGATCCCAGTAGCGCGCCGCGTGCACGCCGTGCAGCATGCCGCGGTAGTGAAGCACCGGAAGATCAAAGCCGCCCCCGTTCCACGACACGATTTGCGGCGCGTATTTCTCGATTCCGTCGAAGAACCGCTGGATCAGTCCGCCCTCCCCGTCCCCGGGCTCGCCGAGCGACCAGACGCGGAAGCTGTCGCGATCGCGCAGCGCGCAGGAAATGGCGACCACGCGGTGGAGATGGAGCTGCAGAAAATCGCTGCCGCCCGCCTGACGGCGGCGCTGGAATGCCATTGCGGCGACCTGTTCGTCGCCGACGCCGGCATCGATGCCGTGGATCCGGCGCAACCCCTCGATATCGGGAACCGTCTCGATGTCAAAAACCAGAACCGGGATCACTTACGCGTCCAGGCTCCCGTGTTATTTTGATAGTGCCAGCCGCCTTGCGCCTTATTGATCCAGCGCTGGGCAAAGGTCGCGCGTATATCGTTTTCCCACTCCGGTCTGCCGTTGGCGCGGGCAATCTCGTGATAGAGCGCGCTGCGGTCCTGGTTCTCGGCCGCCACCAGGCTGTTGAGTTGCTGGCGCTGCGCCAGCGGCACCGCGTTGGCGTCGCGCAGCGCGACAAAACCGTCGCGCGTGAGGCCGACGGCGCCGTTACCATAAAGCGGCGCCAACTCGGCATGGCGCCTGTGCATGCTCGATTTCAGCGCCTGGATCGCCGGTGAATTGGCTTCGAGATTGGCCTGGGCCCAGACCGGGCCGGCAAGCAGAAACAGCAGCAGCGCCAGCCGGCCGCCGCGCACATTCGTTACGCTCTGCATGCGATGCTCCTTATTGGGATCGGGGTTTATCGGACGATGGTGAAGCGGGGGAATTGAGCTGCCACACTTCATCGATGATCTTGTCGGCCGCCTTCTCGGCCGCCGCAGCGGGAAAATAAATGTTGATCGTCACGCACCCCTGCAGCAGGAACGCGCAGCCCAGCGCGGCGCAAATGGACAGACTTCGCATGTCGTTTCCTTGACTAATTCACAATCACATTGCCCTGTGTCACGCGCTTCAGGCGCTCGATCAGCTCGCGCCAGCCTACTTCACGATTGTAGCCCAACACGGTGATCGCCGGTATTCCACCGCCTTTTACGATCGCATAGCCGTGTGAGACATCCTCGATGCCGCCCATGCGGCACACACCGTTTTCCAGCTTGCAGCTCAATCCCAGCGCGGAATAGCCGAAGTTCTCGAAAAACCGCAGAAAGCTGCGCTGAATTGCGCTCGCGGCGCCGGCACCGCCAAGCGTGGAAATATTCTGCACCGCGGTCTGGCTGATGTGGCGCGGATATTCGCCGGCGCTGCTGGCAAGGCGTGCGTCAAACCGCACTGCTTCCCAATTGACGAGTTCGAGCGCCTTGACCCGGGCATCGATACGGCCGGTGATGTTGCCGAACGAAAACGTGCGCGTCAGCAAATCGAGATCCAGGTTACTCATGTCGATGTCCGCTGTCAGTCGCGGCGTTTTTCCCAGCGGACTTTCCAGCGCCAGGTCCCGCATTACGATGGCGCCGTCAAACACCTTGAACAACAATTCGCCATCGACCTTGAGTATCGACTTTTGATAACTGACCGCTGGAATCACCGCCGACAGCGTGCCGTGCATGGCCGGCAGGCCGAGCGCGGTCGTGAACCGTTGCATCGAGACCGGCGTAATGCCGCCGCGGAAGCGCCAGCGCCAGCTTTCGCGTTCGCCGCTGGTGGCGAAATCATTAATCAACAGCATTCCGTCCAATACCGGAATCCGGACGTCGTGCGTGCGCACCCGGATTCCGCGCATTTCGAGCGGCAACTCAAAAGCGCCGAACGGCACGTTCAGCACCTCGCCTCCGTCCAGGCGCAGCCTCGCGGAAGTAAGCTGCTCGCGGTCCCACGGCAATTTTCCGTCGATCCCGAATAGCGCGAAACGTCGGGCGCCATCCTCGATCGATATACGTTTAAGCACCAAGTCAGCAGATGTGACCGCGCCGGCCTTCACATCGAACGAAATATCGGCACGTCCCCCGCAGCGAAGATCGTTAAATGCGGTTCCCTGCAAAATCGGTTTCAGCAGTTTGTCGCAGAACGCCGCGACTTCGAGGTTGGCGCTTTTCAGGCTGGCATTCGTGAGCTTGCCGCTGACGCGATCAAGGGCGCCTCGCAGTTCGAAGTCACCCACGCCCGCCACCGCAAAACGACCGCGCTCGAGCATCAGTTGCTGCTCGTCCAGCGTGCCGGCCGCACTCAACGCCTGCCCGCCGCCGGCGATGAACCACGGCTGCCAGAATACGTCCCCGCTTTTCCATTCCAGCCGGCTTTGCCACTGCCATCGCGCGTTGAGTTTTCGCGCATGCAGCGACAATACGGCTGAGATTTTTTCACCGGCATGCAGTCCGCTCGCGTCCCCAAACCCGACATCGGCGAGCGTCAATTCCACCTCGGCCCGCGTATCAGGCCCGTTGCCGAATACCAGCTTGCCGCTCATGCTGCCGGCATTCGGCGTGGGCCAGTTCTGCGGCCACCATGCCGCGAACCGGGACGCGAGTCCGTTGCTGACCACGAGCGTGACGGTGCGCAATGCGCCGCGCGACTCCAGCGTGAACCGCCACTCCTCGCCGAGCGCCGGTCTGAGCGCAAGGTCGAGCTTTTTGGTCAGCGTCGAGTAGCGCAAGCTGAGCGGAATCCGGGCGGGCGTTTCGAGCACGCCCCGCGCGCAGACCAGATCGTGACGCTCCTGTATCAGCTCCGGACAATGTATGCGCACGTTGCGCCAGTGGTTGCCGGCAATTTTGATTTCACCGACCTGCAGCTCGAGCATCGTTACCGCAGCGGCGCGCAAAACCACCGTGATTTTGCTCGCTTCGACGGATGGCCCGTCGATGCGCTCGATGGTAAATGCGATTTGCTGTGCCAACGCGCACACGCCGAACAGCGAGCCGGCGGCAGTGCACATTACCCGCAGCCACAGCGCGCTCGGGACGGTGTTCGCCGGCTCAGGCAGGAAAAATCCCGGTGGAGAGATAGCGGTCGCCGCGGTCGCAGACGATGGTGACGATGACCGCGTTCGTGGCCTCCGATGCAGTCTGCAGCGCAGCCCACACAGCACCACCGGACGATACGCCCGCGAAAATACCTTCCTCGCGTGCCAGCCGCCGTGTCATTTCCTCGGCATCGGCCTGCGTCACCTCGATCACCTGGTCGACACGGCTCCAGTCGCAGATTTTCGGCAAATACGCCTCCGGCCACTTGCGTATTCCCGGAATCTGCGAGCCTTCGGCCGGCTGGCAACCAATGATCCGGATCGCCGGATTCTTCTCCTTGAGGTAGCGCGATACGCCCATGATGGTGCCGGTGGTGCCCATGCTGCTCACGAAATGCGTGATCCTGCCCGCGGTATCGTGCCAGATCTCGGGACCGGTACCTTCGTAGTGCGAAAGCGGGTTGTCGGGATTGGCGAACTGATCGAGAATCACGCCCTGGCCTTCGTCGCGCATTTTTTCCGCGACATCGCGCGCCATTTCCATGCCGCCACTCTGCGCAGTTAATACTATCTTCGCGCCGAACGCCGCCATCGACTGGCGGCGCTCGATCGAAAGGTGTTCAGGCATCACCAGCACCATGCGGTAGCCCATCATCGCGGCCGCCATCGCCAGCGCGATGCCGGTGTTGCCGCTGGTCGGCTCGATCAGCGTGTCGCCGGGCTTGATGGCACCGCGCTCTTGCGCGCGCTTGATCATCGACAGCGCCGGACGATCCTTGACCGACCCCGCCGGGTTGTTGCCCTCGAGCTTGGCAAGAATCACGTTGCCGTTTTTCTCATTGGCTTCGCCGGGCAGGCGTTTCAACCTGACGAGCGGGGTTCCGCCGATGAAATCCTCCAACTTCTTGAATAGGTCAGTCATGTCCCTGTTCGCCTGAAAAGCCCTTCGACGTAACGTGCCACGCCCTCTTCCACGGTCAGAAACGGCGCGTCATAGGCGCAACCGCGCAGCGCCCCGATATCAGCCTGGGTGTAGCTTTGGTATTTACCCCTGAGTTCAGCCGGCATTGGAACGTATTCGATAACACCCTGACGCTGCATCTCGGCAAGGCTCAGCGCGGATTCACCGCGAAGACGGCGGCACGTGTTGACCGCCGCCACCGCGACCGCGTTGAAGCTCTGAGCCGAGCCCGTGCCGACATTGAAAATTCCCGATTTCCCGGAATGGTCGAGAAAGAACAGGTTGACCTTGACCGCGTCCTCGACCGAAACGAAGTCCCGCCGCTGCTCGCCGTTGCCATAGCCGCCGCTGCCCTCGAACAGCCTGACTTTGCCGGCGCCCTGATACTGATTGAAAAAATGAAACGCAACGGAGGCCATGCGCGCCTTGTGCTGCTCGCGCTCGCCATAGACATTGAAATAGCGCAGCCCCACCACCTGTGCTGCGCATTCCGCCCGGTTGCGGCGAACATACTGGTCGAACAGAAATTTGGAATAGCCGTAGACATTGAGCGGTGATTCGCAAGCGCGATCCTCGCGAAATTCAGAACCGGCGCCGTAGACCGCGGCCGATGACGCGTAGATATACGGAATTTCCTCCTCGATGCAGTAGTCGAGCAACTCGCATGAATACCGGTAATTGTTCTGCATCATGTAGCGGCCGTCGGTCGCGGTGGTATCAGAGCACGCGCCCTGGTGCATAACCGCTGCGATGGCCCCGTCCAATACGCCATCGCGGAGCTCGTTCAGGAAAGCGTCCTTGTCGAGGTAATCGGCAATATCACAGTCGACAAGATTGACGAACTTGTCGCCCTGCTCGAGATCATCGACCGCCAGCACTTCGTATTGTCCGCGCGCATTCAGCGCCCGAATCAGGTTCGATCCGATGAATCCGGCGGCACCGGTGACTACAACATACATGCGCAGGCCCCGCTTCCAGCACGCAGATTTCGCCGTGTCACGCTACATCCTCTCTGAAAAGCTCCTCGGCGCGCACCACCGCAGTGCCGAATTTACCGACCACGATTCCGGCGGCGCGATTGGCAATGCGCACCGCGTCATCGATACCGCTGCCGCTGGCGAGCATTACCGCCAGGGTGCCGATCACGGTATCTCCCGCACCGCTCACATCAAAGACTTCACGCGCCTGCGCCGGCACGTGCAGGCGGCCGCTGCGCCCGAACAAAGTCATGCCCTCCTCGCTGCGCGTTACCAGCAGCGCATCGATCTTGAGCCTGCGGCGAAGCCGCTGCGCGCGGTCTGTCAGCTCGCGCTCGCTGCCCCAGTCACCCGCCACCGCCCGGAATTCGGCGCGATTCGGCGTTATCACCGTGGCACCCCGGTAGCGCGAAAAATCCCCGCCTTTGGGATCCACCAGCACCGGCTTGCCGTGGCGGCGTGCGAGATCAATCATGCGCGCGATGTGAGCAAGCCCGCCTTTGCCGTAATCCGACAGAATCACCGCATCGCTGCCGGCAATCAGCTTGCCGTAATCCGAGAGCTTGGAGCGAAGAATTTCGTGGCTTGGCGTGGTTTCGAAGTCAATGCGCAGCAATTGCTGCTGGCGCCCGATCACGCGCAGTTTTACCGTAGTGTCTATGGTGCGGTCACTATGCAGGCGCGCCGTTATTTTGCTTTCCCGGCGCAGCAGCGCACGCAGCTTGCGCCCCGGTTCGTCGCGCCCCACCACCGATAGCAACGTCACACGCGCACCGAGCGCCGCGGCATTACGCGCGACGTTGGCGGCACCGCCCGGCCGCTCTTCGCTGCGTCCGACCTTGACCACCGGCACCGGCGCTTCAGGCGATATCCGGCTCACCTCGCCGAACCAGTATCGATCCAGCATCACGTCCCCGACCACCAGCACACGGACGCGCCTGATCGCCCTGATCGACTCCTCGCTCGTCACTGATCATTCCTCACGGCAGGGCTAAACCCTTCCTATGCCGGAGTACTCGAGGCCAAAACCGCGCACCACGGCGGGATCGTAGAGATTGCGGCCATCGATGATCACCGGCGTTCTCAGGCGGCGCTTGATGTCGCCGAAATCCGGGCTGCGGAATTCCTTCCATTCGGTGATGATCACCAGGCAGTCGGCACCGTCAAGCGCCGCCTGCGGCGTTTTTGCATAACTGACACCGGGCAAACGCGCGAACAGGCGTTGCGCCTGCGGCATCGCGATTGGGTCGTAGGCGGCTACAGTAGCGCCGTGCTCGACAAGACCCGGCACGATCACCCGGCTGGGCGCCTCGCGCATGTCGTCGGTATTGGGTTTGAACGCGAGTCCCCACACTGCAAAGCGCTTGCCGGTGAGATCCGCGCCGAAGCGGCGTGTTATTTTTTCGAGCAGTCGTGACTTCTGCACCTGGTTGACTCTGGCCACCGCGTCGAGAATCTTCGTCTCCATTCCGGCGTCGCGCGCGGTCTGCTGCAGCGCGCTCAGGTCCTTCGGGAAACATGCACCGCCATAGCCGCAGCCGGCATACAGAAAATGGTAGCCGATGCGCGCGTCCGAGCCGATGCCCCGGCGCACATGCTCGATGTCGGCACCGAGCGTCTCGGCGAGATTGGCAAGCTCGTTCATGAACGAAATGCGCGTGGCGAGCATCGCGTTGGAGGCGTATTTGGTCAGCTCGGCCGAGCGGATGTCCATGACGAGCATGCGATCGTGATTGCGCTGGATCGGCGCGAATATCTCACGCATCATCTGTGTCGAGCGCTCGTCGGCAACGCCAATAACGATACGGTCAGGGCGCATGAAGTCATCGATCGCGGCGCCTTCCTTGAGAAACTCCGGGTTGGATACCACGCCGAATTCGATCTGTTTGTCACGGCGCGCAAGTTCCGAGTCAATCGCCGCGCGCACTTTGTCGGCAGTGCCGACCGGAACCGTCGATTTGTCGACCACCAGCCGATAGTCCTCCATATGACGGCCGATCGCGTGCGCCGCCGCGAGCACGTACTGCAGATCGGCCGACCCATCCTCGTCCGGCGGCGTTCCAACCGCAATAAACTGCACCTGGCCGTGCGCCACGCCCGCCGCGACATCGGTGCTGAAATGCAGGCGACCGGCGGCGACATTTCGCTTGACCAGCGGTTCGAGTCCCGGCTCGTAAATCGGAATTTCTCCGCGCTGAAGCATCGCGATTTTTTCGGCATCAACGTCGAGGCACATCACGTCGTTACCGAGTTCCGCGAGACACACGCCTGAGACGAGCCCGACGTAACCGGTACCGATGATGGTTATTTTCATGTCTTATCCCTTCCAGAAATTTCGGTGGTTGCTATCTCGCGATTAATGATATCGAGTACCGCGGCCGGATCCGGCGCTTGCGCCACCGGCCTGCCTATTACCAGGTAATCGGCTCCCGCCGCAATTGCCGCGCCCGGCGTCATGATACGCTGCTGATCGTCTGCACGGCTGCTCTCGAGTCGGATACCGGGCGTAACCAGCAGGAATTTGTCGCCGCATTCACGCCTTAGCAACTCCGCTTCCTGTGCCGAGCACACTACGCCATCGAGCCCGCTCGACTGCGCCAGTGTCGCGAGTTTCAACGCAGCAGCAGGCGGAGACCCGGCTATGCCCACGTCCGCAAGGTCGCTCGCCGCCATGCTCGTAAGCAGCGTCACGGCAATGAGTTTCGGCGGCGGCTGCCGGCTCGCGGCAACCGCCTCGCGCGCCGCTTCCAGCATGGCGCGGCCGCCCAGCGCGTGCACATTCAGCATCCACACGCCAAGCCGGGCCGCCGCCCGGCAGGCCCCGGCTACGGTGTTGGGGATATCGTGGAATTTCAAATCGAGGAAAACATCATAACCGCGCTGCACCAGCGCTTCCACCAGCGCCGGCCCTGCCGCGGTAAATAGCTCCTTGCCAACCTTGAGACGGCACGACCGCGGTGCCAGCCGGTCCGCGAGCGCGAGCGCCGCATCCGCGGTTGCAAAATCGAGCGCGACTATGACTTTCGGACCGGTCACGCGGGTATTCCTTTCTCCTCGGCACGACGCGGAGAATAGGTTTCCCATTCGCTGCATGCGGGGCAATGCCAGTAGTACTGGCGCGCGCGAAAGCCGCACGTGTCGCACTGGTACATTGCCAGTCCGCGCGTATGCTGATGCACCAGATTTTTCACCAACTCGAGGTCATGGCGGCGCGAGAGCGGCGCCTCGAGCAATTGCGCCTCGAGCAGCTTATCGAGGCCCAGCAGCGTCGGGCTGCGCTGCATCTCGTTGCGCACCAACTGGTACGCCGGCTCCGCCCCTTGCTGCTCCAGAATGCCGGCAAATACCACATTGAGTACATCGAGCGAGGGATATTTGCCAAGGTAACCGCGCAGCAAATTGAGTCCTTCGCCGGTCTTGCCGAGCTTCTGGTAGGCAGCAAACAACCGCTCGGCAGCCAACGCCAGATATGCCGGGTTCTGCGCCTCTATGCGCTGCCAGGCGTCTATTGCCGCCGCCAGGCGGTCGAGCGCCAGTTCGAGATCACCAAGCAGGATGTTGGCGCGCACGCACAGCCGGTGATTCGCGAGCGCTTGATCGAGGTACGGTCGCGCCGCTTCCGGCCTGGAGTTCATGATTTCCCTGCTCGCGATTTCACAGAAAAAATTGGCAATTTCTTTCTGGTACGACCGTCCGGTCACCACCGCAAGCTGTTGCGCGATATCGACCGCCTTGTTCCAGTCCTTTTCCTGCTGGTAAATCTCGAGCAGGTATTCGAGCGCGGCTTCCGCGTGCGAGGTGCCCTTGAGCTTCGCAAACAGTTCCTCGGCGCGGTCGAGCAGCCCCGCCTTGAGATAATCCTGCGCCAGCTCGAACAAGGCGTCGAGCTTCTGCTGCTGCGGCAGGTCGGCACGTTCGACCAGATGCTGGTGCATGCGGATTGCGCGCTCGATTTCACCACGCCGCCGGAACAACGAGCCCAGCGCGAAGTGCAATTCGATGGTTTGCGGCTCGATCTTGACCACTTCGATGAACGCCTCGATCGCTTTGTCGGGCTGTTCGTTGAGGAGGAAATTGAGCCCCTTGAAGTAGGATGCCGGCAGCGCGCGCGACTCGGAGAGCAACTGCTTGATGTCGATTCGTGCAGCGAGCCACCCCAGCGCAAAGAACAGCGGCAATGCCAGCAGCCACCAATATTCAAACTCCATGTCGCGCCGCGTCCTTTCGCAGGCCCGGGTTATGCCAACTGCGCAGGCGCTTGCGCGCCGCTGCGCTCGTGGCCACGTAATTCGCGCCGAAGGCTCAGGATCTCCCGCCGTTGCCTCGCCACGGTGCCGAGGCTCGCCATGGCGCCGAGCACCATGCCGCACCCGAAAAATACCAGCAGCACGAATGCCAATGGCGCCTGCCATTCCAGGCCCGCAAAGTAACGCACGACAACGCTATCGCTGTTCTTGATCGCGAAGCCGAGCAACAGCAGGAACACCACGGTCTTGAGCAGCAGAAAAAAGATACGCATTACCCTGTCCTCCCCGGCAACCGGCAGCGGACACGCCGCGGGCGAAAAAAAACGGCACGATCTTTCGATGATGCCGCGCCGGCAAGCGTGCAACCGGTCAAAGCACGCGTGCGTCTATTGCTGATGTGCCCGGGCTCCCGCAATCCCGCCGCGATTACTTCTTGAAATCGACGCGTTCGCGCAGTTCCTTCCCGGCCTTGAAATGCGGCACGTATTTCGCCGGCACCTGCACTTTCTCGCCGGATTTTGGATTACGGCCGGTGCGCGGCGGACGGTAATTCAAGCCAAAGCTGCCAAACCCGCGAATTTCGATGCGCTGGCCCTGTGACAGGCTCTTCGCCATGGCGTCAAGTATCATCTTCACCGCCAGCTCGGCGTCTTTCGCCACCAGCTGTGGATAGCGCGCCGCCAGCTTCGCTATCAGCTCGGACTTTGTCATGGTCCTCCCCTTACCTACTGGTCGGTATTGACGGGATTCAGCTTGGCCTTGAGCAGCGCGCCCAGACTGGTAGTCCCGACGTTGGCGGGTTTTTCCGCCGCAATTTTCTGCATCGCCGCCGACTCTTCCGCAAGGTCTTTGGCCTTGATCGAAAGGTTGATCACCCGGTTTTTGCGATCAATGTTGATGATCATGGCCGTCACCGCATCACCTTCTTTAAGATGGGTACGGATGTCCTCGACACGGTCACGCGCGACTTCGGAGGCGCGCAGATATCCCTCAACATCGCCTTCCAGCAAAATCACCGCGCCCTTGGGATCGATCGATCTGACAGAGCCCTTGACGATGCTGTTCTTGTCGTGGGCCGAAATGTAGCCGGTAAACGGGTCGCCATCGAGCTGCTTGATACCAAGCGAAATACGCTCGCGCTCGACGTCGATCGACAGTACCACCGCCTCGGTCTCGTCGCCCTTCTTGTATTTGCGCACCGCCTCTTCGCCGGTCGCGCTCCACGCCAGATCGGACATGTGAACCAGACCATCGATATTGCCGGGCAAGCCGATGAAAACGCCAAAGTCGGTTATCGACTTGATCTGGCCTTTCACCTTGTCGTTCTTCTTGAAATTCATCGAGAACTCTTCCCACGGGTTCGGCTTGCACTGCTTCATGCCAAGCGAAATGCGGCGGCGGTCCTCGTCGATTTCGAGCACCATGACCTCGACCTCGTCGCCCAACTGCACCACCCGCGACGGATGCACGTTCTTGTTGGTCCAGTCCATCTCCGAGACGTGAACCAGACCTTCGATACCCTGCTCGATTTCGACGAATGCGCCGTAATCGGTGAGGTTGCTGACTTTGCCGAAGAGCCGAGTGCCCTGCGGATAACGCCGCGACAGGCCCACCCACGGATCTTCGCCCAGCTGCTTCATGCCGAGCGAAACCCGGTTTTTTTCCTGGTCAAATTTGAGAACCTTGGCTTCCACCTCGTCGCCAACCGCCAACACTTCCGACGGGTGCTTGACGCGGCGCCACGCGAGATCCGTGATATGCAGCAGTCCATCAATGCCGCCCAGATCGACAAACGCGCCATAATCGGTAATGTTCTTTACGATGCCCTTGACCACCGCGCCCTCCTGCAGGCTGGTGATCAGCGCCTGGCGCTCGGCGCCTTGGGATGCCTCGAGTACCGCGCGGCGCGATACCACCACGTTATTGCGCTTGCGGTCGAGTTTGATGACTTTGAAATCCATCACCTTGTTTTCATAAGGTGAGGTGTCTTTCACCGGCCGGGTGTCGACCAGCGATCCGGGCAGGAAAGCGCGTATGCCGTTTACCATCACGGTGAGGCCGCCTTTGACCTTGCCATTGATCAATCCCTGAACCATCGTGCCCTTTTCGAGCGCCTGCTCCAGATCCATCCAGGCAGCAAGGCGTTTTGCCTTGTCGCGCGACAACCGGGTTTCCCCGAAGCCGTCCTCAAGCGCGTCGATCGCGACCTGCACGAAATCACCGGGTTTAACGTCGACTTCGCCGCGGTCGTTATGGAATTCCTCGGTCGGGATATAACTTTCTGATTTTAAACCGGCATTTACTACGATGTGGTTCGCATCCACACGAATGACTTCGGCGGTGATGACCTCGCCGATCCGCATTTCCTTGCGCGCGAGGCTTTCTTCAAACAGTGCGGCAAAATTTTCGCTAGGAGTGACCTCTGAAACCGTATTCATTATCTGCAATTTGGGAACCTGAAAATTCCGTTAATTCAACGAAATATGGTTAATCAAACGCCACGAGCCTGGCAGCTCATGGCAACCGTATCGCTGCGGCATAACGCGCCAGTACCTGCTCCACGGCGGCCTCGATCGAAAGCCCGGTGGTATCAAGCAGACTGGCGTCGCTACTCTTTCGCAGCGGGGCTACCGTGCGCTCAATGTCGCGCGCATCGCGTTCCCGGATGTCCTGCAAAAGGGTGGTAATGCTAGCATCGATTCCTTTTTCTATCAACTGTTTATAACGCCGATCGGCGCGTGCTTCGGCGTCTGCGGTCAGAAAGATTTTTAGCGCCGCATCGCCAAATACTACCGAGCCCATATCCCGCCCTTCGGCTACCAGCCCGGGGGGCTGGCGGAACGCGCGTTGACGCGTCAGCAGCGCCCGTCGCACGGCAGGAAATGCCGCCACTCGCGAGGCCACGGCGCCGATTTCCTCGTGGCGGATAGAGTCCGTTACATCTGATTGATTCAAAAAGATATTATCTCCATCAAAACAGGCGTCCAGAGCGGCGGTTAGCCGCGCCAGTGCGTCTTCATTCCCCAGTTCCACGCCGCGCCGGAGCGCATCGAGTGCGACCAGCCGGTATAGCGCGCCGCTGTCGAGGTAATGGAAACCCAGCCTCAGGGCTACCCGTTTGGCGACCGTGCCCTTGCCGGAGGCCGACGGGCCGTCGATCGCAATTACCGGAATTCGATGGATATCGGTCATAACTGCAGCGGAGTCAAATATTCTGAATTTTCAGGCCAGCCGCGCGGGCGAGGTCGACAAATCCCGGAAATGAGGTCGCAACATTGGCACAGTCGCTAATCGTAACCGGCGCACCGGCGCGCAGCGCCGCAATCGCAAACGCCATCGCGACGCGATGGTCGCCCTGGCTCGCGACCGTGCCGCCGCTGTAAGTGCCGCCGGTAATCTGCATGCCATCGTCAGTAGGCGTGGCATTGATCCCGAGCGCGTTCAGCCCGTCGGCCATCACCTGGATGCGGTCGGATTCCTTGACGCGCAATTCCGCAGCACCGCGCAAAACCGTGACCCCGCGTGCATTGGCCGCGGCGACGAACAACACCGGGAATTCGTCGATCGCGAGCGGCACCAGTTCAAGCGGTATCTCTATGCCCCTGAGTCCGGCGTGGCGCACGCGAATGTCGGCGACCGGTTCTCCGCCGGCCTCGCGCCGGTTGACGAGTTCGATGTTCGCTCCCATCAGGCGCAGAATATCGATCACGCCCGCTCGTGTCGGGTTGATGCCGACGTGCTCGAGCGTAAGGTCCGAGCCGGCCGCAAGGCTGGCGCCGACCATGAAAAAAGCCGCCGACGAAATATCCGCAGGTACTTCGATCGAGGCCGCAGTGAGTTTGCCGCCGCCGGTCACGCACACGGTGCCGGCGTTGCGCTCTACCGCGAAACCGAATGCGGCGAGCATGCGCTCGGTGTGATCGCGCGTCGGCGCCGGCTCGGTAACGCAGGTCCTGCCGCTCGCGTATAGCCCCGCCAGCAACAGCGCCGATTTGACCTGCGCGCTTGCCATCGGCAGGCTGTATTCGATACCGCGTAACCCGGCAGCAGCGGCAATCCGCAGCGGCGGGCGTCCGCCTGCGGCGGTGGTGATTGCAGCGCCCATCAGGCCGAGCGGATCAGCGACGCGCTTCATCGGCCGCCCGCGCAAGCTACGATCGCCGGTCAACTCGCAGCCAAAATCCTGCGCCGCAAGCAGCCCGCACAGCAACCGCATCGAGGTGCCGGAGTTGCCGCAGTCGAGCACCCGGCGCGGCGCCTTCAGTCCGCGCATGCCGACTCCGTGCACCGCCACGTTACCGTGCATTGGCCCGTCGATGCTCACGCCGAGCGCGCGGAACACGTTCATGGTCGCGAGCGCGTCCTCGCCTTCGAGGAAGCCGCTGACGCGGGTCACGCCCTCGGCAATCGCGCCGAGCATGATGCTGCGGTGGGAAATCGATTTGTCGCCCGGCACCCGGATGCGGCCCGTGAGCGCGCCGCCCGGTTCCACCCGATACGAAATCGTCATTTCCCGATTACCGAACGGCGCTTGAGCCGCCATTTCGCGCGCGCGGCGCGCGCCGCCGCGAATCGCGCTTCGAGCCCCTGCCCGTCGCCCGCTGCTATCATGCCCCGCAGCAGCGAAAGTTCTTCCTCATAGCCACGGAGCGCCTCGAGCAGGGCATCGCGGTTGGCCAGACAGACATCGCGCCACATTTCCGGCGAACTGCCTGCAATGCGGGTCAAATCGCGAAAACCACCGCCTGCGTGACTGAACAATTTCGCCGAATCCGCGCAGCCGGCGAGCTGGTCAACCAGCGCAAACGACAACACATGCGGCAGGTGGCTGACCAGAGCAAACACGCGGTCGTGATCAGCGGCATGCATGGTGATCACGCGCATGCCCGCGAGTTTCCACGCCGCAGTGACCCGCCTGAGGGCACGCGCTTCAGTCTCGGGTTCCGGCGTCACGATCAAATCGCGACCGTAGAACAGATCGGCAAATGCGGCGCGCGCACCGCTTTTCTCGGTACCGGCGATCGGGTGCGCCGGCACGAATCGCGCAAATGCCGAACCCAGATACTTGCGGGCATTCGCGATCACGTCGCGCTTGGTGCTGCCGGCATCGGTCACCACCGCGCGCGGCGCGAGATGGGGAGCAATCTGTTCCATCACGGTTGCGGTCTGGCCGAGCGGCACCGCCAGCAGCACCAGTTCCGCGTTTTTTACCGCGAGCGCAGGATCGGTTGCGATTTCGTCGATAATTCCGAGCCGCCGCGCAGCCAGTAAATTGGCGCGGCTGCGGCCGACGCCGACAATATGCGCGACTGCTTTGCGTTTTTTCAGCGCAAGCGCGAACGAGCCCCCGATCAGGCCGACGCCGAATATGGCCAGCGTCCCCAGCATGCGGCGGCCGCCATTCGCCGCAACGCGTTTTTTCACTTCGGCACGTTTCATGCAGACAGGGATAACCGCAACGATTCGAGAAAACGTTCGTTTTCGGACTCGAGGCCTATCGTCACGCGCAGATAATCCGGCATGCCGTAGCTCGCCACCGGACGCACGATCACACCGCGCTCGAGCAAGCGCTGAAACACGCCGCCCGCGTCCCTCACCTTGAAGCAGACGAAATTGCCAAATGACGGGATGTAGCTCAGGCCGAGTTCAGCAAGGCCCCTGGTAACACGCCGCATGCCCGCCTGGTTGAGTTCGAAACTGCGGCGCACGAACTCGGTGTCATCCAGGCCCGCGGTGGCAGCTGCGAGCGCAAGGCTGTTGACGTTGAACGGCTGGCGCACGCGGTTCATCAGGTCGGCGACACTGGCATGCGCGAAAGCATAGCCGACGCGCAGTCCTGCCAGCCCGTAGACCTTGGAAAACGTGCGCGTGATGATCAGATTCTGAAACTCACGCAACCAGCCGACGCTGTCGGCCCTGAGATCGGCAGGCAGATATTCGTTGTAGGCCTCATCCAGCACCACCATCACTGCCGGCGGCAGCGCGCCCAAAAACGCATGCAATTCCGCGCTGCGAATCAACGTGCCGGTCGGATTGTTCGGATTGGCGATGAATACCAGCCGTGTGTGCGGCGAGACCGCCTTCAACATCGCGCCGGGATCATGGGCGAAATCACAGGCAGGCACTTCGATGCCGGTGGCGCCGATCGACTGCGTCGCCAGCGGGTATACCGCGAATGAATGCTGGGAATAGACCGCCGCGCTTCCCGGCGCCAGAAACGCGCGCGCGGCGAGCTCGAGCACGTCGTTGGAACCGTTGCCGAGCACGATTTGCGCCATGTCGACGCCGTAGCGCCGCGACAGCGCCTGCTTCAACTCGAAGCCGTTGCCGTCGGGATAGCGTGCAATATCGGCGAGCGCCTGCCGCAGCGCCCGCATGGCGAGCGGGCTCACGCCGAGCGGATTCTCGTTCGACGCCAGCTTGATGATGCTGTCGGGATCGAGGCCGAGCTCGCGTGCCAGTTCCGAGACCGGCTTGCCGGGCTGATACGGCGCGATTGCGTGTATGTAATCCGGCGCGAGGTCGCAGATATCCGTGACTCGATTGGCGGCGGCAGTCATCTCACACCGTACCGGCGGGATAGGAACCCAGGTTCTTGAGAAACGCCGCCTTCTCGCCCAGCGCTTTCAGCGCCCGCGCGACATTCGCGTCCTGCTGGTGGCCGTCGATATCAACATAGAACATGTATTCCCACAGTCCGGTGCGGGACGGCCGCGACTCAAGCCGGGTCATGCTGACCTGGTTGACTGCGAGCGGCGTCAACAGCTCGTGTATGGCGCCCGGCACATTACGCGCGGACATGATCAGCGAGGTCTTGTCCCTGCCGGAGGGCGCGGCATCATGCCCGGCAAGCACCAGAAAACGTGTGGTGTTGCCAGGCTCGTCCTGCACATTTTCCTCGACGATCCTGAGCTGATACAGTTTTGCCGCGGTCCTGCTCGCAAAAGCGGCCGCACGCGCATCCTTGCTGGCAAGGCGCGCAGCTTCGGCGTTGCTGATCACCTCGATACGCCGCGCTTTGGGCAGATTCCGGTTCAGCCAGAGCTGGCACTGCGCGAGGCTCTGGGTATGGGAATAAATCTTCCGGATCGACGATTTGCGGCCGGTCTTGTTCATCAGACACTGGTGCACCGGCAACAGAATTTCCCCGCAAATCTTGAGCGGCCAGGTCAGCAGCAAATCGAGCGTGCGCCCCACCGCGCCCTCGGTCGAGTTCTCCACCGGCACCACGCCGTAGCCGGCCTGTCCCGCCTCGACCTGGCGGAATACCGCGTCGATCGACGCGCACGCCTGCAGTTCCGCGTTGCCGCCGAATTGCTTGACTGCCGCTTCCTCGCTGAAGGTGCCGCGCGGGCCTAGATAGGCGACGCTCACGCCGTCTTCGAGCGCGCGGCACGCAGAGATGATTTCGGAATAAAGACGGACCAGCGCCGGTCTGGGCAGCGGGCCGCGGTTGACCCCGGCAAGGCGCCGCAACACCTGCGCTTCGCGCTCAGGCCGGTATTTGGCGGCCCCCTTGGCGTGGCCCGTTTGCTGCGCCAGCGCCGCGCGCGCATTGAGCAGCTCGACGATGCGATCGTCGAGCGCATCGATACGGGCGCGAATTTGTTTCAGCTGATCCGTCACGAACCCCCCTCAATCGCAGGTGAACAAGGACAGGCAAGGATATCAGATCAATAACGCCCGGGCCCGGCGTACGCGCACATCGGCGGCCGCTGGTCAGTTTTTCTCTACCGGCAAATAACGCGCTATCAGCACGCCCCTGGTGGCGGCGATACGCGCAATTACCTCCTGCGGTACCGGACTGTCGACGTCCACCAGTGTATAGGCCATCTCGCCTTTTGACTTGTTAAGCATGTTGTGGATATTGAGTCCGGCCTCTGCCATCGCCGTGGAAATCTGACTCAGCATGTTCGGCACATTGGCATTGGCAATGCCGACGCGAAACGGCGCTTCGCGTGCCATCGCGGCATCGGGAAAATTGACCGCATTCAGGATATTTCCGTGCTCGAGATAATCGCGCAGCTCATCGACCACCATGATCGCGCAATTGTCTTCCGCTTCGCGCGTCGACGCGCCCAGATGCGGCAGCGCGATCACGCCCGGATGTCCGTTGAGTTTCTGCGCCGGAAAATCGCACACGTAATAGCGCAGGCGTTTGGATGCCAATCCATCCAGTACTGCATCGTTATCGACAATGCCTTCGCGCGAAAAATTGAGCAGGATCGCGGCATTCTTCATCATATTGATGCGTTCGCGCGAAACCAGATTGCGCGTTGCCTCGACGAATGGCACGTGCAGCGTCACGAACTCGCTCGCTTTCAGCACTTCCTCGACGCTGTGCGCTTTCCTGACCTGCGAGGGCAGGCCCCACGCGGCATCGACTGTAATGTGCGGATCGTAGCCAAGCACGTTCATGCCGAGCTTGATCGCCGCATCGGCGACCAGGCTGCCAATCTTGCCGAGCCCGATTACCCCCAATGTGCGATTCGGCAGCTCGCTGCCGGCATAATGCTTTTTGCCGTCCTCGACCTGCCGGTTGATTTCCGGGTCGTCGCCCGCAAGGCCTGCCACGAAGCGCGACGCCGGGATAAGGTTGCGCGCCGCGATCAGCATGCCCGCGATCACCAACTCCTTCACCGCATTGGCGTTGGCGCCCGGTGCGTTGAAAACCGGAATTCCGCGCTCGCTCATCTTCCCGACCGGGATATTGTTGGTGCCGGCGCCGGCGCGGGCAATCGCCTTGACCCCGGGCGCAATCTCCATTGCGTGCATATCGTGCGAGCGCACCAGGATCGCATCCGGGTTTCCGACCTGGTTGCCGACCTCGTATTTGTCTGCGGGCAGGCGCTTGAGCCCGACATGCGCAATGTTGTTAAGTGTCAGTACCCTGAATGTCTCAGCCATGTTTGGACTGGAACTCCTTCATGAATTCGACCAGCGCCTTGACGCCCGCCAGCGGCATTGCATTATAAATCGATGCACGCATGCCGCCGACCGTGCGATGCCCCTTGAGTTGGGTCAGACCGCGCGCATGCGACTGCTTGAGAAACACCTCGTCGAGCGCTTCGTTTTTCAAACGAAACGGCACGTTCATCAGCGAGCGGTCGCCCCGCGCCACCGGCGAATAGTAAAACTCGGTCTGATCGAGAAAATCGTAGAGCAACGCCGCCTTGGCGCGGTTCAGCCGCTCCATCTGCTGCAGTCCACCCAGTTTTTTCAGCCACTGGAACACGAGCCCGGCGACATAAATTGCGTAAGTCGCCGGTGTATTGAGCATCGAGTCAGCCGCCGCCTGCGCCTGGTAATCGAGCACGGACGGCGTCGCCGGCAGCGGATTGCCGAGCAGGTCCTCGCGCACGATGACGATCGTCAATCCGGCCGGCCCGATGTTTTTCTGCGCGCCTGCATAGATCAGGCCGTATTTGGACACGTCCATCGGACGCGACAGGATGTGCGACGACATGTCGGCGACCAGCGGCACACCACCGGTGTCGGGTATCCAGTGAAATTCGACCCCGCCGATGGTCTCGTTCGTGCAGATGTGCACATAAGCCGCGCCCGGATCCAGTTTCCAGGCGGCCTGCTCCGGCACGTAGCTGAAATTCCTGTCCTCGGAACTGGCGGCGACATTGACCACGCAGTAACGCCGCGCCTCCTTGATCGCCTTCTTCGACCATTCGCCGGTATTCACGTAATCGGCGGATTTTCCGCCGCGCAGCAGGTTCATCGGCACCGCTGCGAAATGTATCGTTGCACCGCCCTGCAGGAACAATACTTTGTAATTAGGCGGGATCGCCATCAGTTCGCGCAAATCGGCCTCGGCGGCCGCGGCGATGCCGATGAACTCCTTGCCACGGTGGCTCATTTCCATCACTGAGGTGCCGCTGCCGCGCCAGTCGAGCATCTCGTGCGCGGCCTGTTCGAGCACCGGCTCCGGCAATACGGCCGGACCGGCGGCGAAGTTAATAATCCTGCCCATTACGTTGCTTCCTCTTCATCATCAGGTTCGACGATTTTCTCCAGTCCGGCGAGCTTTTCGCCTTCGCCGGGGTTGATCAGCCGCACGCCCTGCGTGGCGCGACCCATGTCCCGAATTTCGGAAATGCGGGTGCGTATCAGCACGCCACCGTTGGTAATCAGCATGATCTCGTCATCGTCGCCGACGATCTGCGCGGCGACCAGCTTGCCGTTGCGTTCGGAGGTCTGAATCGCGATCATGCCCTGTGTGCCCCGGCCGTGGCGCGTGTACGCGCCAATCGGCGTGCGCTTGCCATAGCCGTTTTCGGTCGCCGTCAGCACCGATTGCTCCTCGTTCTCGGCGGTCAGCAGCGAAATCACCCGCCCGCCCTTGGGAAGCTTCATGCCGCGCACGCCGGCGGCGCCGCGTCCCATCGCACGCACCTCGGTTTCCGCAAATCGCAGAGCTTTACCCGCATCGGAGAACAGCATGATGTCCTGCTTGCTGTCGGTCAGCGCGACGCCGATCAGGTAATCGCCGTCATCGAGATCAACTGCGATGATGCCCGACGGACGCGGCCGCGAAAACGCCGACAGCGCGGTCTTTTTGACCGTGCCGTTGGTTGTCGCCATAAACACGAAGTGCGCGTCGTCGAATTCCTTGACCGGCAGCACCGCGGTGATCTTCTCGTGTTCGAGCAGCGGCACCAGGTTGACGACCGGCTTGCCGCGGCTGGTGCGGCTGCCCTGCGGCACGTTGTAAACCTTCAACCAGTAAATACGGCCACGATTGGAGAAGCACAGGATGTAATCGTGGGTGTTGGCGATGAACAGTTTTTCGACGAAATCGTCTTCTTTGGTAGTGGTGGCCTGTTTGCCGCGCCCGCCGCGCTTTTGTGCGCGGTAATCGGCAACCGGCTGGCACTTCATGTAGCCGCCGTGCGACAACGTGACCACTACGTCCTCGGACGCGATCAGGTCCTCCATCGAAAGGTCCTGCGTATGCTCGACGATTTCACTGCGGCGCTCGTCGCCGTACTGCTTCTTCATGTCGCTCAGCTCGCCGCTGATAATTTTGGTGATGCGCGCCGGCTTGGCGAGAATGTCGAGCAGATCGACGATTTTCTCAATCACCTCCTGGTATTCGGTGACGATTTTGTCCTGCTCCAGCCCGGTCAGGCGCTGCAACTGCATTTCGAGGATGCGCTGCGCCTGCGCTTCCGACAGCCGGTAGCCGCCCGACTTAAGGTATCCGAATTCGGGCGCGAGCCCCTCGGGGCGCGCCGCGTCGAGGTTGACCCGGGTCAGCATTCCTTCAACCAGTTGCGAGCGCCACAGGCGCCCCATCAAGTGTTCCCTGGCCTCGGCCGGGGTCTTTGCCGCCTTGATCAGCGCGATCACCTCATCGACGTTGGACAGCGCAACCGCGAGGCCTTCGAGGATATGGCCGCGCTCGCGCGCCTTCCTGAGATCGAACACCGTGCGCCGGGTCACCACTTCGCGGCGGTGGCGCAGGAACGCCTCCAGCATCTGTTTCAGGTTCAACAGGCGCGGCTGACCGTCGACCAGCGCCACCATATTGACGCCGAAGCTGTCCTGCATCGGCGTTTCTTTGTAGAGATTGTTGAGGATGATCTCGGCCACTTCGCCGCGCTTCAATTCGATCACCGCCCGCATGCCGGATTTGTCGGACTCGTCACGGATCTCGGCAATGCCTTCGAGCCGCTTCTCGCGCACCATCTCGCCGATTTTCATCAGCAAATTGGCCTTGTTGACCTGGTACGGCAACTCGTCGATGACGATGGCCTGGCGGTTGCCCTTCTCCATGTCCTCGATATGGGTGCGCGCGCGCATCACGACGCGGCCGCGGCCGGTGCGCAGCGCTTCTTTCACGCCGACCGTGCCGTAGATAAAGCCGCGCGTCGGAAAATCCGGCGCGGGCACGATTTTGATCAAATCCTCGATCGCGATGTCGGGGTCCTTGAGCAGCGCATGGCACGCATCGACCACTTCGCTCAGGTTGTGGGGCGGGATGTTGGTCGCCATGCCGACCGCGATGCCCGAGGAACCGTTGATCAGCAGGTTGGGTATCTTCGACGGCAGGATCAGCGGCTCGTGCTCCGAGCCGTCGTAGTTGGGACCGAAATCGACGGTTTCCCGGTCAAGGTCATCGAGCAGCTCGTGCGCGATGCGCGCCATGCGGATTTCGGTGTAGCGCATCGCCGCCGCGTTGTCGCCGTCGACCGAGCCGAAGTTGCCCTGGCCGTCGATCAGCGGGTAGCGCAGCGAGAAGTCCTGCGCCATGCGCACGATGGTGTCGTAAACCGCGGTGTCGCCGTGCGGGTGATACTTGCCGATCACGTCGCCGACGATGCGCGCTGATTTTTTATACGCGCGGTTCCAGTCGTTGGACAGTTCGTGCATCGCAAACAGCACGCGCCGGTGCACCGGCTTGAGACCGTCCCTGACGTCGGGCAAGGCGCGCCCCACGATCACGCTCATCGCGTAATCGAGATAGGAGCGCCGCATCTCTGCTTCAAGGCTTACCGGGATGGTTTCTTTGGCGAATTGATCCATGTAAATTCAGGGTAGCGACGGCGCGGAACAGCCCAAAAGGCGCTGCATAAAGTTTTGGATTTTAGCATGCGTGTCCGGCCGAGACCACCAAGTACAGACACCCGAATGGAGACCACACACGGTCCGCACCCGGCAGTTTTGTCTTTTAAATTCAGCGGCGGCGTGATATGCTTTTCTTCGACCCATGACGCCGCAGGGAAGCGCCGCACCCCGGCGCGGCCCTTTTAATTGCTGCATGTTGTTCGAATGCAACAAAGCAGGTGCAAATAGGCTATGTTTAAGGCATAATTTGCGCTAACCTTAGACCTGTGATATTAGTCGGGGGCGTTGAATCAGCAGGCTATTGGTCGACGGGCAGGCAGGTAATCCGTGGCATGTTTTTAATTTTTGCAGATCAGGAGGAGCAAAAACCATGAGTTCAGCATTCCGAAATACCCTCGCAGGGCTCGTAATAACCGCGGCATTTGTGCCGGCGACTGCAATGGCGGCAGACGCCAAGAATCAGGGTTACCTGTTGGATCTTGGCGGCAATGTCGTCACCAGTTCGACTACCGGACTGTGTGTGCGCACCAGCGACTGGACGCCGGCGCGTGCCGCCGCCGCCGCCGCTTGCAAGCAGTGCACGCCTGACCTGTGCCCGAAACCCGCTGCGGCTCCGAAACCCGCTCCGAAACCGGCCGCCAAACCGGCTCCGGCTCCAGCGAAACCGGCCGCCAAACCGGCCAAGCCGCAGTTTCTCAACGTCGAGCTCAAGATCGAATTGCAGGGTATCGCATTCAACAAGGCCGAACTGACCGACGCCAACAAGAAGGAATTCGACGCCTTCCTCGCCAAGCAGATCAAGCCCTTGACGAGGATAGGCGCGGTGATCATTACCGGCCACACTGACCGCATCGGCAGCGACAATTACAACAAGAAACTTTCCGAAAGGCGCGCGCAGTACGCCAAGGACTACGTGGTCAGCAAGGGCATAGACGCGAAAGTGATCTTCTGGGAAGGCAAGGGCGAGAAACAGCCGATCCCCGTGACCAAGTTCTGCGAAAACAAGATGAAGCGCAAGCAGTTGATCGAATGCCTGTCGCCGAACCGCCGCGTCACGATCGAAGTGGTAGGCAGCAAGCCGAAACCGGCAGCCAAGCCCAAGCCTGGCGCCAAACCGGCAGCCAAGCCCGCCGCCAAGCGGTAAGTTTCATCCACTCCGAATAAAGCCCTGCTCCGGCAGGGCTTTTTTTTGTATGCTGCACGCATGGATACTAGTCCCCGGGCGGTTGACACCGTAATCGAGGCGCGCTGGGTGATCCCGGTCGAGCCGGCGCGCAGCGTGTTTTCCGACCACGCTCTTGTCATCGACGACGGGCGCATCAGCGCATTGCTGCCGGCCCCCGAGGCGCGTGCGAAATACCGCCCCCGCAATCATCTCGTGCTCGCCGAGCACGTGTTGATTCCGGGACTCGTCAATCTGCACACCCACGCCGCGATGACGCTGATGCGGGGGCTCGCCGACGACCTCGCGCTGATGGACTGGCTCAATCATCACGTCTGGCCGGCCGAAATGCGGCATGTTTCCGAGCAGTTCGTCTACGACGGCACGCGGCTGGCGTGCGCAGAGATGCTGCGCGGCGGCGTGACGTGTTTCAACGACATGTATTTTTTCCCGCGCGCTGCGGCACGCGCCGCGCTCGAAGCCGGCATGCGTGCGGTTATCGGGATGATCGTGATCGAAATGCCGTCGCCGTACGCAGCCGACGCGCAGGACTATCTCAACAAGGGACTCGCGTTGCGCGACGAACTGAAGAGCGAGCCGCTGCTCAGCTACTGCTTCGCGCCGCACGCGCCGTACACGGCGGCCGACAGGACGCTCGCGCAGATCTCGACGCTGACCGGCGAGCTCGATCTGCCGGTGCACATGCACGTTCATGAGACGCGCGATGAAATCGAGCAAAGCCTCAAACAGCACGGCGTGCGCCCGCTGGCGCGGCTCGCGGCATTGGGACTGCTCGGCCCCGGACTGATCGCCGTGCACGCGGTCAATCTCGAACGCGGCGAAATCGAACTGCTCGCGCGGCATGGCTGCCACGTCGCGCATTGCCCGTCGTCCAATCTCAAGCTCGCCAGCGGCATTGCGCCGGTGGGCGCTTTGCTGGCAGCAGGCGTCAATGTCGGGCTGGGCACCGACGGCGCGGCGAGCAACAACCGGCTCGACATGTTCTCCGAAATGCGGCTCGCGGCACTGCTCGCCAAAGGCGAAAGCCGTGACGCAACGGCGTTGCCCGCATGGCAGGCGCTGGAACTTGCGACCATCAACCCGGCGCGTGCGCTCGGCCTCGACGCCGCGATCGGCACTTTGCAACCCGGAAAATATGCGGACGTTACGGCGCTACGGCTTAGCGCTCCCGAACTTGCGCCATGCTACGATCCGCAATCGCACCTGGTGTATGCCGCCGGGCGCGAGCACGTCAGCCATGTCTGGGTCGGCGGGAAACTCGTGGTGGACAACGGCAGTCTGACCACCATCGACAGCAACGAAATTCAGGCGCGCGCCGCGTTCTGGCGTGAGCGCATCACTGCGTAATTTCCGGCGCTACGCGATGACGATCAACGTGGACCCTGCTGAAGTCGCCAAATTCAGTGAAATTGCGCACCGCTGGTGGGATCCCAACAGCGAATTCAAGCCGCTGCACGACATCAATCCGCTTCGGCTCGACTACATCGATGGCCTCGTCGGCTTGCGCGGCAAGACCGTGCTCGATGTCGGCTGCGGCGGCGGCATACTCGCGGAGAGCATGACACAACGCGGCGCACAGGTCACCGGCATCGACCTCGCGGAGCCGCCGCTCAAAGTCGCAGAGCTGCACCTGCGGGAAAGCGGCATCCGGGTCGATTACCGTTATATATCCGCCGAAGACCTCGCGCGCGAGCTGCCGCGCCGCTTCGACATCGTCACCTGCATGGAATTACTCGAGCACGTGCCCGAGCCCGCCAGCACGGTGCGCGCCTGCGCGGATCTCGTGAAGCCCGGCGGCCACGTGTTTTTCTCAACCATCAACCGCAAACCAAAGTCGTATTTGTATGCCGTGATCGGCGCCGAGTACGTGCTGAAGCTGCTGCCGCGCGGCACCCACAGCTATGCCCGCTTCATCAAACCTTCCGAACTCGGCGCCTACTCGCGCGAGGCCGGACTTGATATATGCGAGGTCATCGGCATGACTTACAACCCGTTCACCCAAATCTACGCGCTGGAACCGGACGCCGATGTCAATTACATCATGCACTGCGTAAGCACGTAAACGCATGACGATACAAGCGGTCCTCCTCGATCTCGACGGCACGCTCGCCGACACCGCCCCCGATCTCGCCTATGCGCTGAACCGCATGCGTGAGACGCGCAGCCTGCCGGCGCTGCCGCCGGCTGCGACGCGCGCCTACACGTCGCTCGGCGCGCGCGGCCTGCTCGGTATCGGCCTTGATGTGACTCCCGCACATTCCAATTACGAAGCACTGCGCGATGAGTTTCTGGGCATATACGCCGATAACCTGTGTCGCGCCACGCGCCTGTTCCCGGGCATGGCGGAACTGCTGGCCGAACTTGAACGCCGCGCCATGCCGTGGGGTGTGGTGACCAACAAGGCCGAACGATTCACCTTTCCGCTGCTGGAAATGCTCGGCATGCGCAGCCGCGCCGCGTGCATCATCGGCGGCGACACCACCGGCAAAATCAAGCCTGACCCGGCTCCACTGCTCGCCGCGAGCGAGCGCATCGGCATCGCGCCCGGGTGCTGCGTGTATGTGGGCGATGATTATCGCGACATGCAGGCCGGCCGTGCGGCCGGCATGAAAGTGGTGGCCGCGCGCTTCGGCTATCTCAACGGCAGCGATCCGGAAACCTGGGACGCCGACGCCGTCATCGACCGGCCCCAGGACCTGTTGCTGCACCTTTGACTCGGGTTTCCTGCGCACCGGCCCGATGTGAGATAATCGCCGCACCACATCCGATACGCGGTGTGGTGTCCGAATCGCGGTTATCAGGATTTCGGGGGCGACCAGGTTTCGACGTGGGTTGCGAAGCAGCACAGGGCATACCGAGGACCAGTGACCTCGTAAATACAACTGGAAAGCTATAAACGCAAACGACGAGCGTTACGCTCTAGCCGCTTAAATCCGGCTGGACTCTGCACCGGTTTTCTCATGGGCCGGGCGCGTATCTGGCAACAGGTGCCGCTGCAGAGTCATATACATGGGATCGTGCCGTGCAGGGTTACTTTGCCCGGTTACAAAATCCAAGGTAACTCGCCGCGTGCCAGCCTGCCGGTTGGCGTGCCCGTGGCTAAATCAAATAACCAGGCTAAGTATGTAGAACTGGCTGTGTAGGACTTGCGGACGCGGGTTCGATTCCCGCCGCCTCCACCAAACGCCCTCCCGGTCCAGACCACTCTGGACCACGTAAAGCCCATGAGTCCCATGGGCTTTATTGTGCGAGGTTATTTCTGTGTCGTGAACGGCTCGTATCGATACTGAAGAGTCGTTCTACCTTCGACGTCATGAAGAGTAGCCGGCTGGACGATCCGCTTACTAAATTGCGAAACTGCGTTAGTGACCCCGTAGCTGTGGTTCAGATCCGCCGAAAACTCAACGAACGCGCCTGATTTGGGACGAATTCGAGAGTGACGACGTTGCGCCCGTCCAGTCGTCTATAAACACTGCTTGTTGCCAGTTCCTTTATCAGCCTGCGGCCCTGACCGCCAAGGGGTGGCTCAGGTGCCAGGCCGTTTGCGGGACGATCTGTCGGGTTGAATAAATTAAAGGGGCCCCTGTTATTCTCGATTGACTTGACACCCCGATGACTGCATCATATGCAACAATGCGAGTTGCGAGCGGTTCGATCAACGATTCGAAAAGGAGAAGTAGATGGCAAAACTTTCAGAACGTGAAAAGCAATTGCTAATACTCGTCGCGGTCGCTGTCATTGGCGCAGGTGTTTTTCTCATAATGTTTTGAAGCGGAACCTCCGGCAAATAGAAACGCCACCCCAGGGGTGGCGTTTATATTTAGTCGCCCGGAATCCGGTCAAACCCGGCGCCGGTACTCGCCGGTGCGGGTGTCGATCTCGATCTTGTCGCCGGTCGCGCAAAACAGCGGAACCTGCACCGTAAAATCCGTCCTGAGTTTGGCCGGTTTCAGCACCTTGCCGGAAGTGTCCCCACGCACCGCGGGCTCGGTGTACTGGATTTCTCGTTCGACCGACTGCGGCAACTCCACCGATATCGCGCGCTCCTGATACAACACCACCTCGCAGTGCATGCCATCCTCGAGGTAGTTGAGCGCCTCGCCCATGTTTTCCTTTTCGATTTCGAACTGGTTGAATTCACCGTCCACGAATACGTACATGGGGTCGGCATAATACGAGTAAGTGACTTCCTTGCGCTCGAGCAGGACCAGGTCGAATTTTTCGTCGGCACGGTAAACACTCTCGCTCGGTGTTCCCGTGAGAAGGTTGCGCATTTTCATCTTGACCACCGATGCGTTACGCCCGGATTTCGAAAAATCCGCCTTTTGCACCACCATCGGATCATTACCCAGCATGATCACGTTACCGGGCCTGATTTCCTGTGCGAATTTCATGGTTTATCCCGCCAATTTGTCTGAAAAGCCCGTTATTTTAGCCGATCTTCGCCGAATCGCGCCAGTTTCACGGCAAGGCTGTCGCCGGAGGCAAGCTGCGCCGCCCACTCCTGCGCATGGATTGCAATGGCATTGCGCTGGGAACACAGCGCGGCCCAGTGCCGCCCGACGTCCGCGGAATCCCGGTTCCAGGCAAGAGAAAATGTGCAATAAACCGTGCCGGCAGCAGGTTCCAGCCCAACCGCATAACGTTCGAGGAACGCCGATATCTTGTTCAAATGCGCGCTGTCTTGCTGAGGATACGCCTGCCAGATGAGCGGCCGGGCGGCAAGCTGCGCGCGCATGAACGAATCTTCACCTCGTATAAAATTGACGTCGCACGCCCACAGCAGCCGATCGTACTGGTCGAGTTCAAGAAACGGAATTGCCGCAATCGACAGGCCGCGCCGCTTGATGCACATCCCGGGCTCGATACGCTGATCCACGATATGCGACAACTTCGTGAGTACCGTGCTTTCCGACACGACACAGACGACCGGCCGGACATCCGACGACCACGCTTCGACCAGCGCCGGGAGCGCGGCATTTTCATAACAAAATAGCGACACACGCAGCGCTTCGCCGATTGCGGGCTCGAGGCCAAGCGAATTCCAGAATGCCGCCACCGCTGATGGGTCATCCTGGAATGCCGCGCGCGTGCGCGCCACGCCGCTCTCCATCAGCAGGCCGCCGGTCGCGGGCGTGTAGCCCGGAAAGTAGAAATGCTTGACGAGCGGAAGGCGTGGATGCGGCGACGGCAGACCATGGCAATCGTCGACCCAGCTTTCGGCGCTCAGGTATTCGAGATTGATCCATGCCGGCTGCGGCCGCCGCGCGGCCATCGCCTCGAGGTAAACATCGGGCAGCCGCACGCCGAATCCCTCGATCACGATGTCTGCCGGCTCCACCCGCTGGAACGGCTCTGACCAGCGCCTGACTTCGATCGCCCCGATAAATTGTGAAATCCGCGCAGGATCTACGTCGCGGCAAAGGCGGTGGAAACTGGCAAGGTCGTCCACCCACAACCGGACGGACTGTCCCGAACCGGAGGAAATCTGGCGCGCAAGGCGCCAGCACACACCGATGTCGCCGAAATTATCGATGACCGAGCAGAAAATGTCCCAGTTACGCGCCATCGCACCCGTTGCCCGCCGTCAGCGCTTCACCTGCGAGCCCGCGAACCTGTCCGCCGCGCGGCGAGGATGCCGATCAGTTCGGCGGTGCTATCCAGCGTATCGAGTGCGGCGGCAAGTTTCATCACCCTGTCGATGCGCGGCCGCGACAGGCAGGCGCCTGCCACATGGCGAAACTTGTATTCAATGTCCTCGGGTTTGAGCGGGTTCTCGGGACTGCCGCGGCGGTGCAGTATCTCGCGCTTGAACTCGCGCCCGTCGCGCGTTTTCACGGTCATGCGCGCGGCATGCCGGAATGCCGCGCCCATGCCTTCGATTTCGGTGTCGACGTGGGCACGGATGCGCTTGATGAAATCGAGTATTTTCGGATCGCGCAGCCGGTCCTCGCGGTACTGATCGACAAACGCCAGGCCGTCGAGCGCGATCACGGCAAGCCCGTAATACAGGTTCATCTGCGCCGCGGTCACGCCCTGCGCCTGGTATTCCCACGCGCAGTGGACATGCGTCATGTGGCTCAGGCCGGCGTCGACTTCCGCGATATCATCCGCGCAAAGCTTATGCTCGCGCATAATGGCGGCAAGCGCATCGAGCGCGGTGTGTATGCTGGTCACGCTCGCGTGCGGCTTGTAGCCGACGTTGAGCGTTTCCCATACCGTGCCCAACCCTGCGGTCAGCCGCTGTGGATCGGGATTGCCGGAATACGTGCTCAGATAACCGCCGTAAGGCGCTTCCAGCACATCGGTGATTCCAGTGAATCCGCGCCTCGCGAGCAACGCCGAGTAGACGCCGCTCTGCGCGGCGCGGCCCGAATGGAAGCGCTTCACCATCGCGCCTTCCTGCGCCGCCATCAGGCCGCCAGCCTGCGAACCCACGATGCCAAGCGCGTGCCGGGTCTGCGCGGCATCGAGATTCAGCATGCGCGCGGCGGTCGCCGCGGCGACAAACGCGCCCGAAGTGCCCTGCGGATGGAAGCCGCGCAGGAACAGGCTCATCGTGGCCGCGTTGCCGACCCGCGCGCCGACTTCATAGCCGGCCGTCATTCCCGTGATCACGTCGCGCCCGGGCGCGCCGCCGGCCGCCTCGGCAAACGCGATCGCCACCGGCATCGCCAGCGACCCCGGGTGCACAATCGATTCCTTGTGGATATCATCGAGCTCGAAGGCGTGCCCGGCGGTGCTGTTCACCAGCACCGCCTGCGACACCGAAGTCCTGCGGCCGCTGCCGAAGATCGACGCCACGCGCTTCGCGCCCTCGTCCTCGACCAGCGCCTGCACATGCTGCGTCCACGGCAGCGTCGCGCCGAATAGACAGCAGCCGATGCTGTCCAGCACGCAGGTTTTGATCCGCTCGACCACTTCGCGCGGTATGTCCTCGTAACGCAAAGCGGCGGCAAACTGCGCGAGATCACGCGTTGCATTATCAAGCAGCGGGGGTGGCGAACCGCTCATGGCGCTCTTTCATGCCCGCGGGGCATGGCCTGCAGGTAATGGAACAAACCCAGAAGATTATAGAACACCGTGGAAAAATGGGGCCGGGTTCACCTATCACCGACGTGGCCCAGCGTTCCACAACCGAATGCGCCAGGAGGTGCCGGACGCGTCCGGCGCAAACAATCGTTTTAATTGGAAGGTTTCTCTTCCGCACCAACCGGCGTAGCATTCCCGTTGTCGTCAAGTTCTGCTGGTTTCTGCGCCCCGGCCTGGTCCACAATTCTAGCCTGGAACACCCATGAACGATATTCTCGCGAGACTACTCCTCCTGAATTCCGACGATGCGCATGAAGACGCGCTGCGCATTATGCTCGCGCTGGGCATTGAGGCTGCCGACGCGGAAGAGGGATCACTGCTGGTGCTGGATGAAGCGACGCAGGAACTCGTGTTCGTGATGACTGCCGGCGACATGCTTACCGAATCCGCGCTCAAGGGTCAGCGCGTGCCGCTGGGCCAGGGATTGAGCGGCATCGCGGCGCAGACCGGCGAACTGCAGATCGGAACACCAATACATACCGGCGTGCACCAGCCTTTGCACCGCGATCAGCAGGCGCCGCGCCAACTGATGGCCGCGCCGATGCGCTACCGGGAACGCGTGGTCGGTGTGCTCACTGCGGCAACCTACAAGCCGGAACGGCATTTCTCCACCGAGCAGATCCAGATGTTCGGGAGCGTGGCGACACTTGCGGGCATCGTGGTTGCGACGCGGCAGAGTTCGCAGTTTTCCGGCGATGATGACTCCGGCGCGCCCGCCGCGCACGAAAGCCCCGATGAACTGGCGCGGCTGGTAGGCGAGACGGCGCTGCGAATAGGACGCAGCGATGGCGCACGATTGCGGTCACTACTTAACCTGCTGCGGCAAGTCGAGCGTCTCGGGAGTTAATGCTTCTCGCAGCGGTCCGGATTGTATTGCTCGTGAAGCGCCGCAGGAAAATCAGTGGGATCCTTTGCCGGATAGTACCACGATGAAAGTCTTGAGCAGGATTTTCAGGTCCGTTTGCAGCGTCCAGTTGTCGATATATTCCAGGTCCATCCGCATCCATTCCTTGAAACTGATGTTCTGGCGATCCGCAATCTGCCAGCTACCCGTAAGTCCGGGCAGGACGCTCAGTCGACGACGTTGGGAGATTTCGTCCAGCCGCGCATAATCGCTCAGCGGCAACGGCCTGGGTCCGACCAGGCTCATATCGCCCCTGAGAATGTTGTACAACTGAGGGAGTTCATCAATGTTGGTCTTGCGCAGCCAGCGACCCAAGGCGGTGACGCGCGGGTCGTCGCTCATTTTGAAAGCGGCACCGTCTCGCTCATTCTGCGATCTCAAGTCGTCCTGCATGTCATGGGCGTCTTTGATCATTGTCCGGAATTTGAATAAACGGAATATCCGGCGGTTATATCCATAGCGCTCTTGGATGTACAGCACCGGCTTGCCGCTGCCGAGCACAATGAGCAGTGCTGCCGCCAGCATGACAGGCGCGGTCAGGATGATAAGCATGGCAGCCACGAAGACGTCGAGCAGACGTTTCGTCATGAAGGCCAAATTGAGCCGGTGCCTGGAATATGACTGCGGCTGCATACGCGTTCCTTCGTGATCCGGTGCTGCCGGTTACCGGCCGCCGGACAATCCGAAATCCTCTTTAGAGAGGAGATACACGGGAATCGTTCAGGCGTTCGTTGCAGCAGATGCGCGAAGTATCAGCGAGCTGCCACGTTCCGCGATCATCAGCGTCGGTGTATTGGTGTTGCCCGAGGTGATGGTCGGCATGATGGACGCATCGATCACGCGCAGGCGCTCGATGCCGCGCACTTTCAGCTCCGGGTCCACCACCGCCATTCGATCATCAGCACGGCCCATCCTGCAGCTGCCCACCGGGTGGAAGATGGTGGTGCCGACGTTGCCCGCCGCCTTGATCAGTTCCTCGTCAGACTGGAAGCCCGGCCCCGGCACGAATTCGTCGGGGGCGTAGCGCTGCATCGCCTGCGTGCCGGTGACGATGCGGCGGATTATCCGCAGCGACTGTGCGGCGACCGTCTGGTCCTCCGGGGTCGAAAGGTAATTGAGCATGATCGCAGGGTGGGCGCGAGGATCCGGCGACTTGATGCGGAGGTGGCCGCGCGAGGTGGGCCGCAGATTGCACACGCTCGCGGTAAAAGCCGGAAAGGGATGCAGCGGATCGCCGAACTTGTCGAGGCTCAGGGGCTGAACGTGGAATTCGAGGTTGGGGGTGGCCTGCGATGCGTCGCTCTTCAGGAACGCTCCCAGTTGCGAGGGTGCCATGGTCAGTGGACCGGTACGGTATAACGCGTATTCGAGCGCCATCTTCGCCTTGCCCCACCAAGAATTGACCATGGTATTGAGCGTGAGCGCGTTGCTCACCCTGAACGCCATGCGCAATTGCAGGTGATCCTGCAGGTTTTCGCCGACCCCGGGCAACTCGTGCGCAACGGCAATGCCGTGCTGCTGCAACACCGCCCCCGGCCCTATGCCCGAGAGCTGCAGAATCTGGGGCGAGCCGACGCTGCCTGCCGAAAGTATGGTTTCGCGCTTTGCTGCCGCGAAAACCTCCTCGCGCCCCTTGAAAAATTCCACGCCCAGCACACGCCGGCCTGCGAGCCGCAGTTTTTTCACGTGCACACCGGTCAGCACAGTGAGATTCGCGCGCGCCATCGCTGGCCGCAGAAATGCCTTGGCGGCGCTCACCCGCACGCCGCGGCGCTGATTGACTTCGAAGCGCGAAACGCCCGCATTGTCGCCGCGGTTGAAATCATCGATATTGGCGATTCCGGCTTCCACCGCGGCGTCGCGGAACCCGTCCAGTATCTCCCACGACAGGCGCTGGCGCTCCACGCGCCACTCGTGGCCGGCACCACCGCCGGCGCCGCGCACGCCGTGGAATTCGTCCGCGCCGCGCCAGTAGTCCTCGGACTGCCTGAAAACGGGCAGCACGCTTTGCCACGACCAGCGCGCGTCGCCGGTAAGCTGTGCCCATTCGTCGTAATCGCGCGCCTGGCCCCGCAGGTAAAGCATGGCATTGATCGACGAGCTGCCGCCCAGTACCCGGCCGCGGGCATAGAGGATGGAGCGGCCGTTCAGGCCCGGGTCAGGCTCGGTCCGGTAGCACCAGTCGGTGCGCGGATTGCCGATGCAAAAGAGGTAGCCGACCGGGATGTGGATCCAGATCCAGTCATCCCTGCCGCCGGCTTCCAGCAGCAGCACCGAAACGTCCCGATCGGCGGAAAGCCGGTTGGCAAGTACACAGCCGGCCGTGCCACCGCCGACAATGATGTAATCGTATGACTCCGCTACACGCATGCTGCCGCGGACGCAGTAAGTCCTGCGAAGATTTCCTGCCGGGATACGCCGGCAGCGCAGACCGTCAGGCTTCCGACCTGCTGCCTTTCGGCGTCAGTAGTTCCGCGGCAGGTGGGCGCGGCCGTGCGCGTGTTTTCTTCAACCACCTCTGGATAGGCGGGATGAGCAGTATCAATCCGCCCGGAACGAGCGCGACGATCACGGCAATCAGAATAGCGCGAAAAATATTCATGCCGGCATTGTCGCATGCCGCGCAAATCCGTTAAGTGACGGGGATCACCACGATGTCTGGGTTGTGAAGGCACGCAGGGCGTTCGCGATGCAACCATGGCTATGCGATCCCGGGCATCGCATCCAGCCTTGCGACTACCCCTTCGAGCTCGCGCGACGGCGCGGGATAGCGCTCCATCACCAGCGCGTTCACCTCCGACGCCTGCTCGCACAGGCGCGCGCCGTACGCATCGTAGACGCCGTGCGCGACGACTCGCTGCTTAGCCGCGCGCCCGCTCCATGAAGTCAGGCCGCAGGGCTTTGCTCCAGTCCGGGATGGCGGGAATCTTCTTCTCTTTCAGGAGAATTTCCGCCTGCGATTGCATATAGGACCTAAGATCGGACGGAAAACCCGGGTTTACGTCTATGGTGGCCAGCGCCTTGCCGAAGGTATCCTGCGACATCTTGTAGCCCTTCGACGTATAGAAACCGTAGATGACATCCGACACTTTTTTCGGGTTCTGCTTGAAGTCGCTCGCCACTGCGAGCCAGGACTTAAGGTAGGCAACCACGGTGTCCGGATGCTTTTCCACGAAGTCGGGGGTGGCGGCCATGAAGACCGGCAGCTTATCCACGTCCCAGTAGTTCATGATGGTGGTGGCAATGCCGTCGGCCTCGGCGAGGGCGTTGTAGGGTTCGGTGTTTACCATGGCGTCCACGGTCTTGGCGGACATGGCAGCCACCATGTCGTTGACGTTCATGCGAACCTCTTCGTAGTCGCCTTTCTTGAGCCCGTGCGAGGGCGCGATCGTGTCCACGAAAATATTGCCAATCGAGGAACCGGTCTGATTGGCGACCTTCCGCCCGCGCAGCTGTTCCACCTTGGTGAGATTCAAATCCTTGCGCGCCATGATCCGGATGCTCTTGCCCACCTGCTCGATCACGGCGATGGCCACCAGGCCACCGCGGGCGTTACCGATGA